>Ga0310694_10006394_pt1 | contig 11148 bp, 8 predicted proteins | sample 174DNAGHGhighgp2_FD_203884 | JGI IMG/M metagenome (GOLD analysis project Ga0310694, IMG submission 203884) | Sheep rumen microbial communities from Palmerston North, Manawatu-Wanganui, New Zealand - 1742 DNA GHGhigh gp2 (v2) (version 2) | ecosystem: Host-associated > Mammals > Digestive system >... | reverse complement strand
GTGCAGCTCGAACTCGTGGTGAGCACCGGGCGATGGTCGGTGTTGACCGACTTGCGGATGCTGCCGATGTTGACGCGCGCCTGGCGCTTGGCCTGCTTGTACAGGCCGTTGGCGATGAGGGCGACGCCGCAGCACTGCTCCTTGTCGAGCAGGTGCACGCCGTAGCCCACTGCGTTCATCAGTTTGACCAGGTCCTGGCCCAACTTGGGAAAATTGTAGTTGACATAGCAGCCGTGGAAGTAGCTTACGTGGTGAGCAAATGCGTCCTGGTCCTTGGCAGCGTGGCGCTTGAACCAGGTGGTGAACTTCTGGCGGCTGTAGGCGGGGAAGGTGCGGTGCTTGTCGATGGCCATCACGCTGTCCATCACCAGCTTGGTGGGCGACAGGCCCAGTGTGGCGTTAGCCACGGGGGCGACCAGGTTGGCCATGGTGCCCAGCAGGTCGGTGTTGGCGAGCATGGTGTCGCGCAGCGAGGCGCGGCGCCCCTCTGTAGCGCGCATGCGCGCCTGCTGGATGATGTCAGCGATGTGAACGCCGCTGGGACAGGCCACCTCACAGCGCTTGCAGTTGAGGCAAAGTTTGAGCGCCTTGTCAAAGTAGGCGGGGTCCTTCAAGCGATAGCGCTCACCGTCGGGGCCTGCCTGCTTGGGGCCGGGATAATCGGTGGTCACGGCTGCGACCGGGCAGACTGTGGTGCAGATGCTGCACTTGGTGCACTGCTCAAAGTTGTTCTCGCTGAGGTTGCAGATTTGCATTCGTTCAGCCATAATAACCCATTAAAAAATCATCAATCAAATCGTTATCTATCTATATCTAAACCTTCGGTCGAAGTTGTAATACTATAGAACCGGCAAGGTTTTATGTTTATTTTTTTGCCAGGATGAGGTCGTTGACCGCGAGTGCCGTCAACAGCGACACGCCGGTTCCGTCGCCCATCTTGATGGCATCGTGTCCGCTCAGAACCGATCCGATGGCATAGAGGTTGGTGATGGTTCTGCCCTGCTTGCGGCAGCGGAACTGCTCGTCGGTGGCAACTCCGTAACGCATGTACTCTTGTGGCTCCATCACACCGAAGCGTGTCCAACGCTCGCGGTCGGCATCAGCATCCACGTCGAGGTCAAGCACAGGCTCGTAGATGCGTTCATAGTCGGCTTTCAGTCCGCGGCTGACGAATGAGCCTGTAGCGAGCACAAAGTTGTCGGCGTGCAGCGGCATGTCGCCTAGCTTGGCCGTCTCGATGCTCATGAGCCTGTCGCCATCAATGGTACCGCTCACTGCTGTGTCGCCCATCAAGTAGTTGCCACCCAGCATCTTGAAGTAATGGCGCAACTGTGCCTGAATCCTCATGCCGGTCACCGACGGCGGCAGGGTAGCGACGAGGCGCAAGGGCTTGTTAACCATCGTTTGCAACGTCTGGAAGTCATTATCGTCGTTCAGACCGAACACGCTGGGCAGCAGCACCATGTCGGCATCGCCGGCAAGGTCGTTGACCTGGTCGGCGACGCGTTGCAGGGCGTTGTGGCTCACCAGGCGCTTGGCCAGGTTGGTGGCGCGCATCTCGCTGGGGCTGCGGCGCAGGTTGGTGATGTCGTCGGTAGTGAACTCGATGGCCTGGACGTCAAATCCCAGGTCGCGCAGGCCTTGCGCCATCATCGAGTTGGGCTGGTCGAAGTAGCCGCGGATGCACATTAGCGCCAGGCGCTTCGCAGGCAGGCTGCTGAGGTTGTCGATGCGCAGGTGGTCGGCCAGCGTGAGCCATGCGGGCTTGGCGATTCCCATCGGGGTGATGCGCCAGTGGTTGGCGCTGGCGCTGCCCGTCATGTGGATGCCTGAGTCGTCAAGCAGCATCTTTGCCCGTTCGGAGAGCGTCGCAATGCGCTCGGCGCCGATTTTGCTGTAAGGATGGCTCTGGGGCAGGGTGGCAATGGCCTCTAGCGGGGAATTGACGGTCTTGCCGTCAACGTGTCCCAGCATCTCCATTGATGCACCGTTGAACACCAGCGTGCTCTGTCCGCTGGCTACGATGGTTACACGCTGGCCACGCTTGGCCAATGCGATTCCGCAGGCAAGGCCGCTCAGGCCGCCTCCCATGATAACGGTGTCCATTCTCATTGCACGTCCTCCTTTCCTTCCATATCAACGGCCATGTCAAGTCCGCACAGGCCCTCGTAGATGGCCGAGGTCAACTGTGCTTCGCGCAGCGTGTCACCCCAGGCGACGGGCCTCACCCCTTTCCAACGCTCGTCAAGGAACGTGGCCAAGTCATCTTGGGCCCCCTTCACGTCGTGGTTGAGTTCACCCATCAGCGAGGCAGCGCGGCAGGAGCAGAGTTTGCCCTGGCAAGTCCCCATGCCTAAGCGGGTGCGCCGGCGCAGGTTGACCAGGTTGTGGACGTGCAGCTGGTGCACTGCATATTTGATTTCGCCCACAGTGACGCCTTCGCATTCACACACCAGGGCGTTGTCGATATCGTTGTCTTTCTCGATGCGTGCGGCTAGAGAGCCGTGACGGCCGATGGCAGCACGTTGGCCGAAAGAGTAGCGCTTCGTCAAGTCGCTCTGGCTGGGAGCTCCTTCCTCCGAACCGGGCAGTGGCTGGCTGGCGGTGACGCAAGGGGCGTTGTTGCCCAGTTTGGCGCAAACCGCATTGGTAGCGATCTCGCCCATCAGGCGGTAGGTCATCATTTTGCCGCCCGTGATAGTGATAAAACCCTCCAGACCGTCGCGCTGGGCATGGTCAAGGCAGACAATGCCGCGACTGATGCTGCGACCGCTGGGGTCATCGTCGCTGGCCACCAAGGGCCTCACACCGGCATAGGCGCGGATGATGCGTGTCGTGGCCAGGCTGGGGGCGATTTTTACGCCCTCCTTGAGCAGGACATCCACTTCCTCTCGGGTGACACGCATGTCGTCGACGGTTTCGATGGGGATGCGGTCGCTGGTGGTGCCGATGACACACACCGTGTCGTCGGGAACCAGGATGTCGGCATTGGCGGGCTTGCGGCAACGGTTGATGACCATGTTGTTCACGCGGTGGCCAAAGATGAGCAATGCTCCACGAGCAGGGAACATCGAGATGTTCACTCCTGCCAGTTGGGCAATGCGCTGTCCCCAGATGCCTGCAGCGTTGACTACTACGCGGCTGCGCACCTCGATGTGTTCCCCGCTGCGCTTGTTGAGCAGCTTTAGGCCCTCTACGCACTTGTGGTTGATGATAAAACCTTCCACCTCGTGGTAATTAAGCGTCTCTGCGCCGTGCAGTCGGGCATCAAGCAAGTTGGCGACCGTCAGCCTGAACGGGTCGATAGACGCGTCGGGAACCCTTACTGCGCCGATGAGGTCGGGATTTACGGCCGGTTCAATGCTTCGGGCTTCGGCGGGATCAATGATGTCGGCGCGGATACCGGCGCGCTGACATGCCTCAACAAAGGTCTGCTGGTACTGCAGGTCGTCCTCAGGCAGGGTGATGAACAAGCCGTCGGTCTCCTCAACGCAATGACGGGCGATGCGCCTGAGTATCATGTTCTCGCTGATGCACTCGCTGGCGCTCTCGCCGTCGGTTACAGCATAGCGTGCGCCGCTGTGCATGAGGCCGTGGTTGCGTCCAGTGGCCCCCGTGCTGTAGTCGTTGCGCTCCACGAGCAACACGTTCAGGCCGCGCAATGCGCAATCTCTCGCGGTGCCGGCACCTGTGGCGCCGCCTCCCACGATGATCACATCATATTCTTTTTTATAAATATCGCTTGATGTCATGAAACACAAGGTTTATTAGTATGGTTGTCAAACTAATCACTTGTCTCTCGGCTGACTGTCAAATATCTTTAACAGTCGTGGCTCTTTTTGATGGAGGTGATGTCGAGTCGGGTCGATTAGTTTCGGTGCAAAGTTATAAAGGCTTTTTGAATTAACAAAATAATAACGGGTTTATTTTTGATTTCTTCTATTATTATTCTATTTAATGTGCTGTTTTTAAATTAGATACGTGTTGTTTTGGTCTAGATTTTAACCTAGTAATGGTGTTTCGTTTAAATTTTGAATATATTTCGTTTTTGTCTTATTTCGTAAGTATAATTTGCGTTTTTATACCTATGGTCTATTTCGTTTTGAAAATTTTCGAAAGATTTTTGCTGATTTCTTTGGTGCGTAAATGTCTTTTGTCTATTTTTGCAACGTCAATTCAAAAGGTTAAAGGAAAGGACTATAGCTATGACCAAGGAAGAACGTCACGAAATGATAATGGAGGAGTTGATCAAGCACGGCTCTGTGCAGGTATCCGAATTGGTGAGCATGCTAGACGTGAGCGCTGTGACAGTGCGTAAAGATCTCACCGAGCTGGAAAAGGGTGACAAACTATACCGGAGTCATGGTAAAGCGGTGCTGGTCAATCCCTATATCAATAACCGCTCGGTCAATGAGAAAGAGCGTCTTGCCACCGACGAAAAGCATGCCATAGGCCGTGAGGCGGCCCGCCTGATTACTCGGGACGACAGTATTGCCATTGCTTCGGGCACAACGGTTCATGCCTTGGCGCGCAACATTCAGCCAATACACAAGTTGACGGTAGTCTCGGCATCGCTTGCCGTGAGCAATATCCTGTCACAGCATGAGAACATCGACATCATCCAGTTGGGCGGCTTGTTGCGTCACAGTAGTCTGTCGGTGGTGGGAGAGTATGCTGCACGCATTCTGGAGCGGTGTTCCTTCAGTAAATTGTATCTTGGGGTGGATGGTATTGACGTGGAGTATGGTATCACGACTACCGAGATTAGAGAGGCGTCGTTGAACAGTAAGATGATAGAAGCGGCTCAAAAGACTATCGTACTCGCCGACAGTAGCAAATTCGGGCGGCGTGGCTTTGCCAAGATTGCCGATATTGATGCCGTGGACATCATTATCACCGATGGGGGAGTTTCGCCCAAGGTGGTCAAGTCCTTAGAGAACTTGGGTATTGAGCTCATCATCGCCTGATGTCTCGATGCGAGCCCTTATGGGCACTGGTGATTAGGCCAATTGATCAGTTTTTTATTTTTTGTGCAAAGGCGGCATTGCTCCAGACGATGAGGTTGCCGTTGACCGTGTCGGCGCTGATGGTCATCACACCCAGGTCGTCGCGTTGCTGCATCAGTTTTTCCACTTCTTTTTCTCCCATCACCATGCATGCCGTTGCCCATGCATCGGCCGTCATGCAGTCGGCCGCGACTACGCTGACGCTGAGCAGTGTGCCCGTGCGGCTGTCGCCTGTGCGCGGGTCGATGATGTGTGACAGTCTGCCGTTGCCCTCGTCCCGCCACTTGCGGTAATTGCCGCTGGTGGCCACGGCGCCGCTGTCCAGGGCGATGGTCAATGCGCTCTCGTGGGAGACATTGCCGCCTTGCTCCTCGTTGGGCATGTCGACCGATACTTGCCATGCGGTACCTCGCTTGTTGACGCCGCTGGCCATTACCTCGCCGCCGATTTCGACGAGCCAATTGCTGGCACCGTTGCGTGCGAGCATGGAACCTATCAGGTCGCATGCCATCCCTTTGGCGATAGAGGAGAAGTCGAGCATGACGCGCGGGTCTTGTTTCACAACCGAGTCACCGTGAAGGGTGATTCTGTCCATGCCGATAAACTCCAGGATGCTGTCGATTTGTTCACTGGTGGGAGGGTTGCCGTGCTTGTAGCCGAATCCCCATGCGTTGACAAGAGGCATTACCGTGGGATCAAACGCGCCGCCGCTCTGAGCATTGATGATGCGTGATGCATCTATCAGGCGCTTGATGTGCTTGTCGGCGCGAGCGGCTTTGTTGTCATTGATGGCTGAGATGAGCGAGGCTTTGTTGTAGGGCGATACACTCATGTCCAGGTTGCCCAGAATGAGCTGGATGCTGTCGCTCAGGTCACGGGATGCCTCATAGGTGATGTGGTAGTCGGTGGTCCACACCACGCCCTCAAGAGAGTAAAAGCGCTTGCGGTCGCGGGAGCATAACATCATCACGATCGCAACCACGAGAGCCAGTAAAATGACAAAATAGCGGTTCTTTTTCATGCTGCAATATGGCCGTGACATGGGTCACAGCATGGATTTGGACTGGTGGATGTGTGGCGCTTGAACGGTTGACGGCGTCAATTGGCTCACTTGAGAAACCAGGTGACGTTGAAGTACCAGGTGCGGTTCTTGGCGAAGTTGTCGTCGAGTAGCTTGGTGTGGAAGGACTGGCCGATGGAGAAGTTGTAGCCCGCCTTGAGCTGAAGTCGTTCTTTAAGTTCAATACCCAGTCCCATGTCCAGATAGACGTTGACGGGCGGGTAGGTGTTGAGTTCCTTGTGGTTGCCGCCAGCCAAGAATGAAAATTGAGGACCGAAGTACGCCAGTGGCATAATGGTTGTTTCCAGTCCATTCATGCGATTGTACTTGAACTTGAGGTGGAGGGGCACATCGATGTAGTGCATCGATATGGTCTCGTTGCCAGCTCCAACAGCGGCCCACATGGTGCGGTCGCCATAGTTGACCTTGCCTTGCTTGAGAGTGTAGAGCAACGAGGCGTCAACACCGAAGCCAATGCCGCTGAAGTTCATTTCGCCGGTTAGACCGACCTGGGGTCCCCAGGCCGACTTGGTGGGGACGATGTCCTGTTGCTTGAAATGCACGTTGTTGTAGTTGGCGCCGGCGGTGATGCCCCAGCGAGAAGTGGTCTGTGCCATCGAAGCGGTGGCTGAGAGCAGCATGGCTGCAAGGAGAAGGGTGATTTTCTTCATTATGTGTCGTTTGTTTGTTGTTGTTGGGAGGGGTTAGAAGAGATAGGCAGCGTTGATGGTCCAGTGACGGTCCTTGCCCGAGACGTTGCGGCCTGTGTACTCGCTGTTGATAACGCTCATGGCTTTGGAGATGCCGATGCCATAGGTGGCGGTCAAGCGCAGGTGGTTAAACAAATCGGCACCTGCGCCGACATCCCAGGAAAGAAACGTCTTGGAGTTCTTATAGTTGCTCGGTGCGTTCTCGCTGAAGAGAATCGAGAAGCTGGGCCCCGTGAAGATGATGGGGGCGAACACGTGGGAGAGCCCCTGGAGAGCCAGCCTGTAACGCGCGTAGACAGGAATGTCGATATAGTGCCGCTTATAGACCTGGTTATCATCGGTGAGCCTGTTATTGCGATGGTTGTACATAGCTGACACCTCAAAGCCGACACCGATGGCCGGCACGTTCAGGTCAAGCAAGAGTCCTCCACAATATCCCACGCGGTTGTCGCTGCCGATGAATTCACGGTCAAAACGCAGCTCGCCGACAGTGATGCCGCCACGGATGCCGAAGCGCGCCTGTGCGGAGGCTGACAGCGCGATGATGACCATGAGAATGCCAAGTATAATCTTCTTGTTCATAGTGATGAGAAGTAGTCAATCGTCATTTGAAACCCCAAAACTACACAATATTTTTCAATCTCGGGCCAGGATTAAGGGAATTTCTGTTTTTTTGCATCAAAATAACTGAAGCGAAGCGCCGGTTATATGTGAAAAAAAGTCCAGCAAATGAATGCTGGACCCTTGTTGGTGGGCAGTGAGGGATTCGAACCCCCGACCCTCTGCTTGTAAGGCAGATGCTCTGAACCAACTGCGCTAACTGCCCGTTGCTGTCAAAAGCGATGCAAAGGTACTGCTATTTTTTTAACTACCAAAAAAAATCGCACTTTTTTTTCAAAAAAAAGCTTTTTTTCTCAAAAAAGGCGGTTTTTGGGCTGACTTTTGAGGGGAAAATGCTAATTTCGTGGTCTGGAGCGACAGCCTGGTCTGGGGTATCTGGATAAGCTGCAGAGGCTGGACTGAGGACATGCTTTTCCTGGCCGGCTGTGCAGGGGAGCCTCAGAAGTGAGAATGAAGACAACAAACAGTTTATATTAATATTATTAGGAATGAAGACGAGTTATGTTTTTTTTGCCGATGGCTTTGAGGAAGTCGAGGCTTTGACAAGTGTGGATGTAATGCGTCGCGCAGGTATGCCTGTTGTGACTGTGTCGATTAACGCTGGCCTTGAGGTGACCGGAGCCCATGGCGTGACAGTGGTTGCCGATAGTTTGTTTGAGGATAATGACTACAGTGATGCCGAGTGGCTGGTGCTTCCCGGTGGTGTGCCCGGGGCTCCCAATCTGGCTGCTCATGAAGAATTGTGCGCTGCGCTCACGGCTCAGAACGAGCGGGGAGGCAAAGTCGCTGCCATCTGTGCTTCGCCGTCGGTCGTGTTGTGCCCTCTAGGCATCATCGGCCAGCGTCGTGCCGTGTGCTATCCCGGCATGGAGATGGAGGACTGTGGCGTGAATTGGGGAGACACTCCTGTTGCGGTCGATGGTAACGTGGTTACTGGAAACGGTCCCGCGGCAGCCGCTCCGTTTGCGTTGACGATTGTCGCCAATAGCCTGGGTCATGATAAGGCGGCTGAGGTAGCTGCCGGCATGCTGCTGTCGTTCTAATAGGGATTATTTCAGGATGAACTTGCCTTGTGGCAGGCGCCGCCGATGCGTTTGCTACAGTTGCTCGTGATGCTAAATCCATGTAACGGGATGGTAAAAGCCTCATGTGTCATTATGAAGGCTCGAAATAGTGTTTTAAGGAAAAAAGTTAATCTAAGAGTAAAAATGATGAAAAAAAGTTGCGTTATTCATTTATTAGATATAAATTTGTGCCATGATTTTTGAAACTCATTCAGATGTCTGTCTTGACATGGCTGAACCGGTTTCAAGGATAGCACTTTTTTACAAGAAGAACCAAACACATTTTTTATTAACATCATTAATAACTTTATTTTAATTAAATCTACAGATTTATGAAGAAGTTTTTAGCACTCGCTTTATTATGCGCAGGCTTGACCATGTCGGCCAACGTGCATCAAGTGAACACTGCCGCCATCCCCGGCCAGAAGGTGATGAAGGCAAACAACCTGACCACTCAGCTGACCTCTGGCGTGGTAAGCAAGCAGTTTATGGAGGGCGCCAAGCAGTCTCTCGCTTCCAAGAAGATCACTGCTGACAACTTGGTTAACAAGCGCGCACCCCGCCGCATGAATGATCAGGAGCTGGTTTCAAAGAACCATATCACCTTCCTGTATGTTGTAACCTATGATGAGAATGGCAACTATGTAGAGGATGATCCCTTCTACGCAGGTTCCGGTGCTTACTGGTATCCCAATCTGAGCGACGGTCTGTATTTCGCAGGTCTGTATTGGGATAATAGCGGCAGCACCTACTATCTGCCCCTTGATGTAGATTATGAGACCGGCGAGGTTGCTCTGAGCTGGGGTATCCTTCTGGATGATGACACCATCAGCCCTGGAGGCCGTACCCGCACCGACACCATCAGGTGGAGCGCTCTCATGTCGGAGGACTACTTCTTGAACGAGAACCAGAACGATTGCAAGGGTACTCTCTATGAGGATGGTTCGATCATCTTTGATGACAACTATGTTTACTACGGCTATGAGATTCACAAGAAGTATGTGAACAACAAGCTGACTACTACCGACACCACCGACTTCCTGAAGGTGTACGTGGGCACCGAGATTCTTGCTGCCAACGGTAACCTGACTTACACCAGGGAGCAGAACGGCGCTGCCGACAACTCCTATGTGTTCATGTATCAGAACAATGACTCACTGTTCGTTGGTAACATGTGGAACTATGGTGTTCCCAACATTGCTATGACCATCGACAACAAATCCAAGATGCACTATGACTGCGTCTCAGAGGTTGGCGAAGATGGTACTGTCTATCTGGGCAACCCCATTTGGGACATTGACGACAGCTGGATCGAGGGCGGTCTGGGCATGTGCTATGGCGTAGGTGGCTTCACCCTTGACGCTGAAGGCTACATTGAGGACTTCACTTGGGGCTTTGAGGGTGATGTAACTCCCGATCAGATCACTTGGGACTACACCGCTGCCAGCAACGGCTATCACCTGTTCTATGGCTACCAGAACAACGTTCTGACTTGGCTCAATGGTGACAAGTTCATTATCCCCGGTGGTGACGTTCTCATTGGCGACGTAAACAATGATGAAGTTGTTGACGTAACCGACGTAACCGTTCTGATCGACCGCCTGTTGAAGGGTGATCTGGATGACAGCGACGAGTTCAACTCAGCAGCTGCCGACATCAATGAGGATGGTTCTATCGACATCACCGACATCACCACCCTGCTCGACAAGCTGGTAAGGGGTTGATGTTTGTCCAGATGTGCTAAGATGTGAGAATTGAGATTCTTCATCTAGCGACAACACAGAGTGCAGGATTCCTGACGGGGTCCTGTACTTTTTTTTGCTTTATCGAGTCGTTAAGTGAAGATTTAAAGAATTTTAGGTGGAAGTATCGTTTGGGTTGTGGTAATTTTGTGTATCTTTGCCAGTTGGAATAGCAGTAAAGTTTCTTGAAGTGCCCTGATGGTTCGACGCTTGTCTGTTATTGCTGTGGCAGGCCGCTTGAAGGCTGATGTAAAGATGAATAATTTTATCAACAATAAATATATAATTAAAGGTATATGAAGAAGATTATAGCACTAATGTGTGTTAGCGCATGTTTGACCACGATGGCAGGCGTGCCGCAGTTGAATCGAGCCGATGTAATGAAGGCATCCCATTTGACGAATACCCGTGACCTGTCGGGAATCAAGTCGAAGTCGGGTCATGCCAGCCTTGGCATCAGTGCTGGTGCTGTTCTGGGAGAGCGCATCTGCCTTCTGCACGAGTATGACTGGAATGAGCTTGCCGGAGGCGAGGTTGAGGTCACTGCTGCGGACCCGTTCTACGTGGGCGGTTGGACGACCAATGTTGTTGCCGGTGGCCAGTCGGGCAGTGTGGTGCTTCAAGGCGGACTGGTGCTTGACGAGGCACTTCCCCTGAAGGTGAATTACAGCGCCAACACCGTGACGCTGGAGGCCGGTGATGAGCCTTATGCCACAGTGAGCGGTAGCAAGACGATAACCAGCGGCCCGATGACGACGACGATCGACAGCACTGTGTATTACTATATCGTCAATGAGGACTGGCTGGTGAACTATGGTCCCCTTGCCGACGTGACGGGCAAGATCGAGCAGGACGGTTCGATACACATTGCCGACGGCTTTGCCATCTATGTGGAAACTGTCAAGACGACGACCATCACTCCCAAGAACGGTCAGAGCACTGAGT
>Ga0310694_10006392_pt1 | contig 11150 bp, 6 predicted proteins | sample 174DNAGHGhighgp2_FD_203884 | JGI IMG/M metagenome (GOLD analysis project Ga0310694, IMG submission 203884) | Sheep rumen microbial communities from Palmerston North, Manawatu-Wanganui, New Zealand - 1742 DNA GHGhigh gp2 (v2) (version 2) | ecosystem: Host-associated > Mammals > Digestive system >... | reverse complement strand
CCTCGGCCTGCTCGCGCTGATCATCCTGTATCCCCTGTACTTTATCGTCATCGCCTCCATTTCCGACCCGGACGCCGTGCTGGGCGGCCAGGTGGTGCTCGCCCCGGTGAACGTCACCTTTGAAGGCTTTGAAAAGGTATTCCAGCGGAAGGATATCTGGACCGGATACCTGAACACCATCATCTATACCGTGCTGACGGTGATCCTGGCGCTGGCGGTAACCATTCCGGCCGGCTGGGGGCTGAGCCGGAAGACGACGCCGGGCAAGAAATTCTGGATGATTTACTTCATTATCCCGATGTTCTTCGGCGGCGGCCTGATCCCGTTCTACAACGTCATGAGCAGCCTGAAGCTGATCAACTCCTCCTGGGCAATCATCCTGCCGGCGATCCTGAGCGTCTGGAACCTGTTCATGAGCAAGACGTTCTTCGAATCCTCCATCCCGGAAGGCATGCTGGAAGCGGCCAGGATTGACGGCGCCGGGAAGTTCAGGACCTTCTTCTCGATCGTACTTCCGCTTTCCAAGGCCATCATCGCTGTTATGGCGCTGTATTACGCCGTCGGCCAGTGGAACAGCTACTTCAACGCGATGATCTTCCTGCAGGACGAAAGCAAGTACCCGCTGCAGCTGGTCCTGAAGGAGATCCTGATCGCAAGCGAGAGCACCGTGGGCGGCAGCGGCGAAACGATCCTGCAGCAGTACCGGCTGGCAAACCAGCTCAAGTACGTATCCGTGATCGTCAGCAGCCTGCCTGTGCTGTGCCTGTATCCGTTCGTGCAAAAATACTTTGCCCAGGGCGTCATGATCGGCTCCCTGAAGGGATAATGATAAGGAGGCTAACAAAAATGAAAAAGATGAAGAAATGGCTGGTCGTCCTGATGCTGGCAGTGCTCGTGGTGACGCTGACAGCATGCAGCGGCGGAAACGACAAGAAGGAAGCCCCGGCGCCCGAAAAGAAGGAAGAAACCGCCGCGGCAACGGAAAAGAAGGAAGAAACCGCCCCGGCGGCGGAAAAGAAGGATGAGCCCGCTGCCGCGGAAAAGAAAGAGGAAAAAGCGGCGCCGGCTGTCCCCAGCGGCCTGGAAGCCTACGGATTCCAGTGGCAGGATCCTACTGCGCCGATCCTGAACGAGGAAGGCGCGAAGGCGATCGCGTTCACGATCTATTCCTCCAAGAACGCCAGCGCGCTGGATTACAACGACATGAAGATCATGCAGGACCTGTACGCCCAGACGAACGTCCGGGTGAACTGGGAAAACGTCTCCGAATCCGTATATTCCCAGCAGAAAAACCTGATCTTCGGCAACAAGGACAACCGTCCGGACGCGATTTACCATGCCGGCATGGGCGCGGGCGAAATCATCAAATACGCCAAGCGCAAGGTGCTGGTGCCGATCAGCGATTATCTGGAATACATGCCGAACTTCGCCAAGCTGCTGGAAGAACGGCCTGACATCAAGAACCAGCTGCTGAACGTCGAAGACGGCAAGATCTACTCCCTGCCCCGCATTGAGGAAATGGGACTGCTGCAGAGCCCGAACCTGCTGTTCCTGAACATCAACTGGACGAAGGAAGCGATCGAAGCCGGCGCGGTGACCGACCTGACAGCCGACCAGCTGAAGGACGGCCTGGCCCTGAAGAGCAGCCAGATGGAAGAGATCCTGACCTATTTCCGGGACCACGACATGAACGGGAACGGAAAGACGGATGACGAGCGGCCCATGAGCTTCGTTTACAACAACTGGCAGGGCAACCAGTGCGACCTGTACGGCATGTTCGGCCTGAACGACAACCTGGAGCACCGGATCATCGTGGACGGCAAAGTGACTTATACCATCCAGGACGAGCGGTTCAGGGAAGCCACGAACTTCATCTCCAAGTGGGTGGATGCCGGACTGATCGACAAGGTCAGCTTCGAGCAGAGCCAGGATAACTTCCTCGCCAACGGCAAGGGCATGGAAACCTACGGCGCCTTCTACTGGTGGGAGAGCGAGACCGTCGTTTCCAATCCTGAAAACTATATCGTGTGCAGCCCGCTGATCGGGCCGAACGGCGACCAGACCATCTGCGTCTCCAACAACCCGGAAGTCAGCACGGGTGAAGTGATCCTGTTCTCCAACTGCAAGTACCCCGAGGTGCTGCTGGCCTATTTCGACCGTTACTACGATCCCGTCATTTCCGCCCAGATCAATTACGGCCCCATCGGCATCGTTTACGAAGAGACACGGGACGAGAAGGGAATGCTGGTCCAGAAAGCGCTGCCGGAAGGCGTGACGAGCGACGAACTGCGCCTGCAGAACGCGCCCCTGGGCATCATCAACCTGGGCGAATACGCCTGGAACAACGTGGTGCATATGGAACCCCGGGCCCAGCTGCGCCTGGAGCGGCTCCAGCTGTGCGCCAAGCCCTTCGTGAAGGAAGGCGTGATTCCGTTCCCGAACCTGCAGTTCACCCTGGAAGAGCTGAACACCCTGAGCAACTATGAGACAAACCTGAACGATTACATCCGCACCAACCTGATTGCCTGGCTGATGAAGGGCGGCATTTCCGACGCGGCCTGGCAGACGTTCCAGAACGACCTGAACGGCAAAGTCAACCTGGAAGGCATCCGGAAGGTATACCAGGACGCTTATGACCGTTACGCCGCGAAATAAAAAAGGAGGATGTTTTCATGAGTTCAATACTGAGGAAGATCCTTGCCCTGCTGCTGGTTTTATGCATGGCAGCAGCGATCCCGGCGGCTTTCGCGGAAGGCGCCGAACCCGTCCTGGACGGCGTCCATGACCAGAGCGTGATGGCCGGAACAGAATTTGACGCGCTGGCCGGCGTGACGGCAGCCGACGCCGAAGGCGCCGACCTGACGGATATGATCATGATCGAAGCCATGCCGACGCTGGCTTTCAAAAACGGCAAAACCACCCCTGAAAACCCCGGCAGCTATGAACTGGTTTACTCCGTGACCGACAAGAACGGCGTGACGGTCGAAGACTACGCCACCCTGACGGTCACCAAGAAGACCAGCGAGGAAACCGTATACAAGACCTTTGATTTCAGCACGGTGGAAGTGACCGACAACAAAGGCTGGGAAGCTAAGATCGGTGAAAGCGCCGACGCAACCGCAGCCCTGAAGGAAGGGTCCTACGTCATCGAGATCAAAAACCCCGGAGACGGCGACAGTGCGGTGCAGCTGGCCAAGGCGGGCTTTGCGCTGAAGGCCGCTGACTACAGGATCAAGATCTGGGCAAAGGCCACCAAGCCCACCTACGCCCATATCCTGGCCCGCAACGAAAACGCGGAAGGCTGGGAGACCTTCGGCGGCGCGTTCAACGTGCGCATCACCGAGGAAGTCGCTCCGCTGGAGCTGAGCTTTTCCTCTCCCGGCGAAGGCAGCGCCGAGCTGCTTTTCAACCTGGGCAAAATCACCCCGAATCCGGACAACGCAGAGGACACCACACCCACCGATTTCACCGTGACCATCGACAAGATTGAGCTTTATGAGATTTCCGGCGAAGAGCATGAAGTGCCCGCCTATACCGCAGATTTCACCGCGAACGAAGGCGCGTACGCGGAATTCGGCGACGGTGCTGAAGCGTCCGTTGCCTTCGAGGACGGCAAGGCCGTTTTCACCATCGGCAAATATCCCACCGACGGCGGCGTATGGAGCGTCAAAGCCAACCTGAACCTGGGCGACGTGAAGATCGAAAAGGGCCAGAAGTACTATTACCGCTTTACCATGAACGCGGCCAACGGCCAGAGCGGCGAAGCGCTGGTTGAAAGCGCGGCGCGCAGCTGGGAATGCCGGGCCAACTTCAACGGCCTCAGCGCCCCCGCAGGGGAAGACACCGTGGTGCAGTCCGTGTTCGTGGCCGAAGCGGACGTGGATGATCCCGTGATCCGCATGCAGATCGGCAATGCACCGGAAGGCGCTGCCGGCAACGTGGTCACCATCAGCAACGTGGAGTTCGGCAAAATGGAAGGCGACAAGGAAACAAAGAAGACCATCGACGCCTTCATGGCCTTCGGGCCCGCAACGGCCAACAAGGAAAACCCCGCTTATCCCTGGCAGACATTCAACGGCACCGACGAGGACAACGAGCGCGGCGTCGGCACCATCTGGACTGAAAACGGCAGCTTCTTCTACCGGATCGACAACGGCGGCACCGTGGACTGGCATGACAAGCTGATCTGCGGCTTCGGCGGAAACCCGCTGACCCTGGCCTCCGACAGCTATTACACGGTGGAGATCACCGCCCGGGCGAGCAAGCCTGTGTCCTGCGGCGTGTTCCTGAACCCGATGGGCGGATGGGATCCCCGCTTCTCCGAAGGCATGGACCTGACCACGGAATTCCAGACCTTCCGGTTCTCCACAAAGGATACGTTCATCATGGACATGGACTTTGAACTGCTGTTCCAGTTCGGCAGCGAAGCCCTGTCCAAGCAGGGAGAGACGACGGTTGAATTCCAGAACGTGACCATCTACCAGATGACCGTTCAGTAATCATCATTGAACCCGGAGGGGAGGATGGTTCCGATCATCCTCCCTCTCTGTCTATCAGGAGGCTTTCATGAAGAAGAAACTGTTTTCAGCCATTGCGCTGCTGCTCCTGGCCTGCCTGCTGCTGACCGGATGCGGCAACAACGCGAAGCCTGCCGCAACCCAGGCGCCGGATACGCCTGCGGCGACGCAGGCCCCCGCGGAACCCCAGGGCGAGCCCTTTGCCGAGGGAACAGGGGACAAGGATTTTTCCGCCCTGCTTACCCCCGGAAGCCAGGAGACCGCCTACGAATACAAAACCTTCTTCCTGCCCGCGGTGGACGGCATCAAGCAGCCTTATGTCGGCGACACGATGCCCTACTATGAAGACGGGACCTACTATATCTACTACCTGAAAGAGGGCGGGGATTCCTACAACCATTCCATTTACCTGGCAACGACGAAGGATTTCGTAACCTATACCGAATACGACGATCCCATCCTGGAAAGCAGCCGCGCGGGCGGACAGGACGGATGGGCCGGCACCGGATCCGTCGTGAAGGTCGGGGATACCTACTATTTCTTCTATACAGGCCATGCGTCCGCAGATACCTACGAGTATATCGAGAAGATCATGGTCGCGAAGGGAACCAGCCCGGAACACTTCGAGAAAATGGAAGACTGGGCAATCACGCCCCCGGACGAGCTGGGGCAGAGAAGGGATTTCCGCGACCCGCAGGCGTACTATGACGCGGAGAAAAACGAGATCGTGATGACGGTTACCGCTCCCCAGTCCGGGACGGCAAGGATCCTGAAATACACCCTGAGCGCGGACCTGCAGCAGGTCACGTATGACGGCATCATCTACACGAATACCAAAGGGAACTTCTGGAACCTGGAATGCAGCGACTCCTTCATGCTCGGCGGCAAGTATTACCTGACCTGGTCCGCCCAGGACGATACGCTGTGGTACGCGGTTTCCGATACGCCCTACGGGCCTTACGGCGAAGCGAAACAGCTGGACGGGAAACTCTTCTATGCGGCGAAGCATGTCGAAAGTCCGGACGGTTCCTATATGGTCGGCTGGGCGCGCCGGAGCGAATCACCTTCCTCCACGTCGGAAGTGTCCGGATGGGCCGGCAACCTGGCTGTGCAGCAGCTGGAGCTGAAGGAGAACGGGGACCTGCTGCTTGTTCCGGTCAAGGCCGTCGAAGCGCAGTATACAAAACGGCGGCATCTTGCGATCGAAGAGGACAGGATCGAGATCCGGGCCGGAGCCAGGTACAGCTATACAGACGTTTTCCACGCGTATGAAAGCTTCCTGCTGAAAGGCAAGCTGACCTATACGGGCAAGGGAAGCTTCGGGCTTGCCTTCGACTATAACGGACAGAACGAAAAGACAAAGATCATCTGCCTGAATCCGTCGGAACAGAAGCTGCAGCTGCTGTTCAACGAAGGCGATACGGTCATTGCGGAAACGGCAGCGCAGTTGGAAGCCGGGAAGGAATACAGCTTTACGTATCTCCAGGAGGGCTCCGTTGGGATCTTCTGGCTGGACGGGGACGCGTCCCTGACGGTCCGGCTGTACGGCACCAGCGGGAAGGCGATACGGTTCTTTGCGGAGAATAATACCATTACGTTCACAGATTTGAGAGAATACACGAGGTGAACCATGAAAAAGACGGTCAACCGCAGCCTGCTGTTTGCCAGGGCGTATGAGCAGGCTGCCGGTGCAAAGATCACCCGGGAAACCCGGCCCGTATTCCACCTGACACCGCTGGCCGGCTGGATGAACGATCCGAACGGCTTTTCCCATTACCGCGGCCAGTACCACCTGTTCTACCAGTACAATCCGTATGATACGGAATGGGACGCCATGCACTGGGGGCATGCGGTCAGCCACGACCTGCTGCGCTGGACCTACCTGCCCGCTGCCCTGGCGCCGGACGCCTCCTATGATTCCTTCGGCTGCTTTTCCGGCAGTGCCGTCGAACTGGAGGACGGCAGGCAGATGCTGATGTACACCGGCGTGCGCCAGGAAGGCGGGGACAAGAAAAAGGAATACCAGACCCAGTGCATCGCCTTCGGCGACGGCATGGAATACCGGAAGTTCGAAGGCAATCCCGTCCTGGACAGCCGCGACCTTCCGGAAGGACTCAGCCCCTTTGATTTCCGGGATCCGAAGATGTGGAGAACGGAAGAAGGAACGCTGAAGTGCGTCGTGGGGGCGCGCCGGGAGGACAAGCGCGGCGTGCTGCTCCAGTTTGAAAGCCGGAACGGAACGGACTGGCAATACGCCGGAATCCTGGCGGAAAATGACGGGCGCTTCGGCCTGATGTGGGAATGCCCGGACTTCTTCCCGCTGGACGGGAAGCACGTGCTGTTCATCAGTCCGCAGGATATGCTGCCGGAAGGCTTCGAATACCATAACGGCAACGGGACGGTCTGCCTGACAGGCCGCTATGACGGGAAAAAATTCATTGAGGAAACCAACCAGGCCATCGATTACGGAATCGACTTTTATGCGCCCCAGACGATCCTGGCCCCGGACGGAAGGCGGATCATGATCGGATGGATGCAAAACTGGGATACCTGCAAAACCACCGGATACGAGGAACGTCCCTGGTTCGGCCAGATGAGCCTGCCAAGGGAGCTGAGCCTGAAAAACGGCAGGCTGTACCAGCAGCCGATCCGGGAACTGTACCAGCACAGGAGCCGGGAAGCGGCTTACCGCGATGTGCTCCTGGACGGCGAAAAGACGCTGGAAGGCATTGAGGGCCGGGTCGTTGAACTGGATATCAGGCTCCGCCCCGCGGATGCGGGCAAGCCCTACACCAAGTTCACCATGAACTTCGCGCAGAACGCGAAGTACCATTCCATGCTCAGCTACCGGCCGTATGAATCCCTGCTGAAGATCGACCGGAAGTTTTCCGGATCCCGGCGGGCTTTTATCCACCAGCGCCGGTGCCAGGTGGCAGACCAGGGCGGGGAGATCCGCCTGCATGTGATCCTGGACCGCTTCAGCGCGGAAGTGTTCATCAACGACGGGGAACAGGTGATGACCGCCACGATCCTGACGGATTCCGACGCCCGGGGGATTTCATTCGAATCGGACGGCAGGGTGCTTATGGATATCGTGAAATACAGCCTGTTTGAAGGGGAAGAGTAATGATGAAGGAATATGATGTTGTTGCGCTCGGCGAGCTCCTGATCGATTTTGCGCCCCATTCCGTGAACGCAGCCGGCTATCCGGTCCTGTCCGCCAATCCCGGCGGGGCGCCCGGAAACTTCCTGGCAGCGCTGGCAAAGTACGGCTGCAAAACTGCTATGATCGGCAAGGTCGGGGAAGACATGTTCGGCAGGCTGCTGCTCCATACCCTGGAGGAGGCGGGGATCGACACCCGCGGGATCCGGACAGACCCGGATGTTTTCACAACGCTTGCGTTCGTTTCCCTGGACGATTCCGGAAACCGTGACTTCAGCTTTGCGCGGAAACCGGGCGCGGATACGTGCCTGGCTGCGGAGGAAGTGGATGAATCGCTGATCGCCGCGGCAAAGGTTTTCCATTTCGGAACCCTTTCCCTGACGGACGAACCGGCAGCCGGGGCGACACGCCGCGCCGTCAGCCTGGCGAAGGACCACGGGCTGCTGGTCAGCCTGGATCCGAATCTCCGCAAGCCGCTCTGGAAACGGGACGAAGAGGCAAGGGAAGCCATTGAGTGGAGCCTGCGGCAGGCGGATATCGTGAAGATCAGCGACGAGGAGATCGACTGGCTATGGGGGATTTCGCCCGAAGCAGGGGCTGAAAAGCTGCTGCGGGAATACAATGTATCCCTGGCCTTCGCCACCCTCGGCCCCAAGGGGTGCCATGCATCCAACGGAAAACACAGCATTACCGTGCAGAGCCCGACGGGGATCCATGTTGTTGATACAACCGGGGCTGGGGATATCTTCGGCGGCAGCGCCATGAGCCAGTTTATCCGGCTCGGCAAAAAGCCGTCCGACCTGACGGAAGCGGACCTGCGCAGGATCGTGGGCTTTGCCTGCACGGCGGCAAGCCTGTCGACGCAGGTGCACGGCGGGATTACCAGCGTTCCGGACCTGGGGGCCGTCGAACGGAAGATGGCGGAATAACCGGGTAAAACAGGACCTGTACCGGGGGACAGTTTTGCGGCGGCATAAAAAATATGCCAAAGGGAACTGTCCCCTTTGACATACGATTTCTTTGCGTTTGCAAAGCGGAAATCAATGATGCAGGGAATCAAAAAGGCGCCCCGGCGGGCGCCTGTGCGTTTTCAGTCAGACGGCTTTCCTGTCCGGCGTGCCGGCGCGGTAGCTGGTCTTATGCCCGTTGCAGCAGGTGGCGAAGACTGTGCCCGGGATGGTGTTCGGGTAAATGGTCAGGAATGCCTTTCCGCAAACGGAACAGCGGACCGGAAGCATAAAGGGAACCTTTTCCGCGTTTGCCTTTGCTGCCGTGTTCTCAGTCATGGGAATTTCCTCCTTGCGTACATCTGGTATCCGGAGGGAAATGATACCACTTGATCTTGTGGAATAAAATGGCTTATCCGGTAATCCACAGGCCATTTTTTCATGCCACGGAAGCCTTGAAAACAAACGGCCCGACGGAACTTCAAGGGCTGCAGCCGCCTGTGGATAAGCCGCGGAAGCCTTGCAGGCAGGGGCCTGCAGCCTTGCACCCCGCCCGGACGGCTTTTCCGGGCGGGAACCCTGCTGCCGGATCACAGGCCCAGCGGCACGCTTTCCGTATAATGCACCTGCCCGGACAAATCCGTCAGGCCGAAGCAGTATGCATAGGTACCCTCGGGAATCTTTTCCCGGGTCAGCGCCAGCCCGCCTTCGGGAACGGTGATCGCGCTGCCCGCGTATTCCCGCTCGCTGCCGTCGGCGGAAACCGCCGTGAAGAGGGGATAGACGGTCATTCCGGCTTCCAGCGGAATGACCCCGCGGATGGCGAAACCCTGCTCGTCGTAGCCCTGGGTCGCGCCCAGCAGCTCCGTTTTCCCATCCTTGCTGTAATTCCCCAGCAGGTACATCTTCAGCCCGTTGATCCGGGCCGGGATCACGAAACGGGCGCTGCCGTCCGCGGCCTCGTAGAGGTATTCCGCGCGGACCATCTGCCCGTCCAGCATCGGCCAGGAGCCGTCGAACATGGAGAGGACCAGGCCGGTCGACCAGTCGATGGTCGTCTGGCCCATGTTGCCGAAGCGGATGGTTTCCCCGTTCTCCACCCGGCTCAGCACGCCGCTGGCGGCGGCAAGGTGGTCCAGGTCCTTCTTGTTCAGCTGCAGGGAATAGATCATCTGGCTGGTCAGGGAGGCCGACGCGAAGTAATTATTCGCGGCCTCCAGCGCGCTTTCCACCGGCATCGCTTCGCTGACGCCGGCCTGCAGGTTCTGGTTTTCTTCCCCGGGCTGGTAATAGTCGCTGCCCTGGTTCAGGAGGCCTGCCCAGATGTTACCGAGGGCGGCAGCGGCGTTCGCCTGGTTCTGCTGGGGACCCGGCTGCGGGGTTACCGCCGGCGCCGGCGTCCCTGTATCCTCCAGGCCGGCCCAGATATTCCCGGCTGAAGGCTGCCCGGCCGGCTGGGAAGGCTGCGTGAAATCCAGCCCGCCCCAGATATTCCCGACGGAAGAGGAGAATCCGTCCCAGATCGAAGCGCCGGAGGGCGAGGAAGAATAATCGTTCAGCCCGGCCCAGATGTTGCCGCCGCACGCGTCATAGGCGTCGCCGAAGGAATAGTAATCCCCGTAAAAGCCATCCCAGATATCGCAGAAATCACCGGAACAGCCGCCGCCGGGGGAGTAGCTGTAGAAGTTGCTGGGGGAATAGGAGGACGCGGTGATCGCATACCCGGAGGAGGCAACCTGGCTGGCCATCGAAGCCGCCAGGGCGGAGTACGCGTCCGCCTGCCCGCTGTAGTGGGACAGGATCTCCTGCCGGTCCGAGGAGGCCGTTTTGTACGGCAGGAAGAAGGACATCCCATGGGCGTATTCCGCGATGTCCCGGGTCGTTACGTTATGGCGGACAGCCTGGGCGGCAGCCTGCTTCAGCCGCGCGCTTTCCTGCGGCAGCAGGGCTGAAAAAGCGTCGCACATATCCGACACGTCGACGAGGTCGGAGGCGTCATAATCCAGGAACTCCCCGAAGGAAGTCAGCTGCGTGCGCAAGCGGACCACGCCGGCCAGGTTCGTCTTCACCAGGCCGGCCAGGGACGCGCTGAAGGCGTTGGCGGCCTCCATGACCTGCGGCATCCTGCCGCTCTCGATGACGGACATGGTGGCCGTCGTCGCATCGCGGCCGCGGGAGTTCTCCTCCACGTAGGTATCCGCCATCAGGCGGGCGATCTCCAGGGATGCCATGGACGGGTTGTCCACGACGGGCTTCATCCAGGCGTCATAATTCAGGCCGGTTCCGCTGACCAGCTCCTGGCTGAGCACGGAGTAATCCGCGATGCCGTCCAGGTCCCCGCACAGGTCGACGCAGTTCATCAGGCAGCAGTCGAAGCCGATGATATCCAGCTTCCTGCCCTGCAGGCCGGAGGTGAGGCCCGTTTTCAGTTCGGCCAGGGAAAGGCTCTCGTCCTTGTAGTTCTCGTCGTTGCACAGGCCGTATACCGGGCCGCCGCCGTGGTCCCACAGCACGAGGATATAG
>Ga0310694_10006391_pt1 | contig 11151 bp, 12 predicted proteins | sample 174DNAGHGhighgp2_FD_203884 | JGI IMG/M metagenome (GOLD analysis project Ga0310694, IMG submission 203884) | Sheep rumen microbial communities from Palmerston North, Manawatu-Wanganui, New Zealand - 1742 DNA GHGhigh gp2 (v2) (version 2) | ecosystem: Host-associated > Mammals > Digestive system... | reverse complement strand
CGCGGCGTTGAACAACCGGGTTGCAATCGTCGCGGCCCCGGTCGCGGCGGCCTCGCCCGTGAGGGCGGCCGCGTTCGCGGCGTTCGCCTTTGCTTGCAATTTGGTTCGGGCGGCGTTGACGGTTTGCATAACGATTGATTGCGATTGTAACATATTAACGACCTTTTGAACGGCCGTCAATGTCCCGAGGGTTATTGTTATAACCTTGAACGTTTCGTTCAAATCCTTATTCTCGAACCCGAGTTGATTTGCGAGTACGGAATATTGAGTCCACATTCCGAGGAGGGATTGTGTCGACGAAATCATAACGTCCAACCCGGCGGTATCCGAGGACGCCGCGCCGATTTGGGCGTTAACGTCCGCGATTGCGTCTTTCATTTGGGCGGCCTTTGCGGACAACTCTTGAAATTCGGCGGTGTTTTCCTCCCCGGCGAATTTCATTGCGGTTAATTTCTCGACGAGTTCCCGGAGTTGGTTCTTGAGGGGTTCCACGGCGGCGGGGTAATTACCGACGTTCCGGTAAAACCTTTGCGTTTCCTCCTCGGCGGTCTTGAGTTCGTTTGTAATCGCGAGGATTTCGGCGCGTTTTTTCTCCCCGGCCTCCCCGTTACGTTGTTCGCGGGACAACGCGTCGTATTCCTTTGTCGCGTTCGACAACGCCGCCCGGAGGGACCGGAGGGAACCCTCTTGTTCGTTTTCCTGTTTGATGTTGTTTTGAATCTCTTTCGAGAGTTCCCGGATACCGCGTTTGTACTCTTTCTCGGTTTCCCGGAGGGCGATTAACGAACGGTTCCGTTGTTCGAGGGTGATTTCCCCGTCCTCGAATTGTTTTTGTACGTCCTGTTCGGCCTCTTTCACGTCGAGGAGGGCCTTTTCGTATTCCTCGATACCCCGGACCGCGTCGGCGTAATTCGTTTCGATGTGGACGACCTTTGTTATTGTATCCTGTGCCATTGAAAAAAGGGTTTAATATTCAACAATAGTGAATCCGAAATCGTCGACGATTCGGGCGATTCCCGGTTGTGCATAATACGCCGACCGGGACCCGGTCGGGACGAATATTTGTTTCGGCGTCGCGGATGTGTAATCCGACCCGGCGGAATGGAACGCGGAATAATTAATCTCCGGAGGCGTGGTTCCGTGGAATCGAATTGTTGTGAGGTCGTAACAGTGACCGAACGCGACCTCGCCGATTGACGTTACCGAGGCCGGGAATTCGACGGAACGCAACGCGTAACAGTATTCGAACGATTGCCGCGCGAACTCCTCGACGGATTCCGGGAATATGAATCTAACAACGTTGCGTGCGTAATAGAACGTTTTTCGACCGAACACCCGGATTCCCTCGGGGAAATAAATATAACCCACATTGTCGAGGGCATACGCGGCGGTTTGTTCCCCGGGGATTTCCTCGGCGGTTTGGTAATTAACCAATCCGGACACGGTGTCGGAAATGAACGCGCAATCGGTCAAATCCATTCGGCGCGTTGTTCCGGACGAGGCCGCCCGAGTTCCTATATTGCCGATGTCCTCCGGAGTGAGGGCGCGGCCGGGCGACGATTTGACCTTTAACGTCCCCCTCCAATTGGACGGACATTCCATTAACCACGTTGAACCGTTGTCCGTCGAGAACAACAACGTAATGAACGTTGCGGGCGCGGCCGTCGGCAACTGTAACAATTCGACGTTGCAATATTCCTCGGCCGTTTGAACGGAAATAATCGCGTAAAACCGCCCGTATTGTTTGAGGAACACGGGTTTTGAATAATCGAGGTTGAGGAGGTCAAACTCGGTCAACCGGATTCGTTCCTTGAGGACGACCGCCGAATTCAACAGGGCGGATAATTGCCCGTAATATAGGGAAATCATATTGTCAAACGAAATCGGGAGGAACCGGGCGATTGCCTCGTTTCCGGTAGACCCTCCGGAACGCATACAAACGAGTCGGGGATTGACCGCGACGTCCTTAATTTCGCCGTTCTCCATTGCGTAATGAGGGATTACCGCGAGGGTTGTGTTAACGGGCGTCGACGACCCGGAGGATGTGTGCGTCGTTTGCTTTTCGTCTGACGGGACAAACGGAACCGTCAACGCGTCCCGTTCCAATTCGAGGGTTTCGTTCTCGACGATGAGGGGCGCGTCCCCGGACGCCTCGACGGTGTCGTCGTCCTTGTACCGAAACCAATTTTTGCGGGCGTAATCGCCGAACGAGAATTTAATTTCGTTCGGGTCGGTTTCCCCGTCGGCGGCCCGAACGAGTTTCGAGGACCAATCGACCGCGTTTGACCTGTTGTCGATTACGGAATCGAGTGTCGCGAATTTGATTTTGTTTGCAACCCCGGACGGGACGACATATAGGCCGAACAACCCGCAAATCGCCTTGACGAAATCGAGTTGTGTAATATCGGGGAAATTGCCCTTTGCGCGGAAATTCTCGCCGAGTGAAATATTCGATTCGACCGCCGGGGGTGTGAAATCGAGTGTTGCCGAGGATGACAACGAGTGAAACCTGTAACCGTCGGACAAATCAAATCCGATGTATATTTCCTCCCCCTCGAGGATGTCGAACGCCCGGGACATAACGAACGTTTGCGAGAAATAGTAACGGCCGCCGGACTTTCCCAACGATTCCGTACCCGTACAATAACCGCCCCAATAATCGTCGTTGCGGCCGTTGGACGAACGCATTTTCAACGCCAAATCGGGTTTGTATCCCTTTGACGAACACGACGTCGTCGCGACAAGGATAACCACCAATTCGACGCGCCCGGCGTAATTGCTTTTAATAACCGTAACCGGGGCCTTTTCCCCGAAACTGAATCCGCGTTCGGTGTCCTCGGTCGTGTAATACGTCGACGCGGGCATTGTGAACCGTACGCCGATATGATAGTCGCACCAACCCTGTGTAACGTGCGCGGTTATATTGGACCCGTGTTTGACGTCCGACGAGAATTGTTTTCGAGTGGTGAGGGCAACGGCGACGGAGCGGAACAGGCCGCGCAAATTGTACCCCGGCCGGGACATATACCCGGACGGGAACTCAAAGGTAATCCCGGAATCGGATTGCATTTTCTCGAGGATTTTTCGCACCGACACGAATTTATGTAACCAAATTTGGTTGCGGACGTTCGACGGGAGGGTATCCATTGACCCGAGGCCGCAATCATAATCGGCGTTGATGAAATACGAGTCGTCGATGTAAACGTCCGGGTCGGTCGGCGTGTCGCCGTCGACGCAATACGTCCGGGACCCGGTCGCCGACCAAATTTGTATGAGGGAATCGAACGACAAATCGTTCAACTTTGCGCCGGATTCAATCCATTGTTGAAAACGTGTCATTTCGCCCCAATACAACGCGATTTCGTAATTCTCCGAGGCGGATAACATAACCGCGTACGCGTCGGAAATGATTTTCACGCCGTTTCGGATGTACTCGGCCGGGTGTCGCTGATACGGGAACGACGAGTTCCGGGCCGGGGTTGAGGCGTGGTCGAAAATCATTCGGTTGCGAATGGTTTTCGGGAGTTGGATTGTTTGGGAGTTTGACGAGGTGATTTTCGACACGTCCCCCAACAAATTTGATTTGAAATTCAACACAATTCGGGTGTCCGGGGACATATCGACCCGGAGTCCGTTAATAATGAGTTCCTCGTTTTTCATATTACAACGATTGCGTCAATTGTGAGGGTTCGACCACGGCGATTGTGAAATCTTGCCGGGGTTTCGTGGACTTGCTGATTGTCGCGGCGGAAACGTTGACCGCGTGCCATTGCGGGATGTCGTTGTCGTCGTATCCGTCGAATATATCGACGAACGGGGACGAGGCGAGGGTCAACAGGAAATCGAACGTTTCCCGGTCGACGGACTTTGCGCCGAGGGTCCGGGTTTTCGTCCGGGAGAATGATTGCCGGACCTCGGTTCCCCTGTTCATTCCGCCGTTGTAAATTACGGGGTTTATGATGTCGGCCGACACGAACGAGGACGCGGCGACGGCGTCGGATGTTCCGAGGTCCTTAAACAACCAATAACAAAACCGTCCTTGATTGTCAATCCAACGCAAATAAACGCGTTTTTCGGCATTTGCCGGGGTCCGGTCAACCTCGACGTTGTACGTGAGGATTCCCTCGGTTTCAACGTCGTTTTTCGACACATACCCGAACGGTTGCGACAACCGGAACGCGTGTTCGATTGTGAACGGGTCGATTAATTCCTTGACGTTGAGGAGGGCGCGGGAATACCCGGACGCCGTGTTCGTCGACAAAATTTGTTCCTGTGGAAAATTCACACCGGGGCGTTGCGCCCCGTCGACGACGAGGTCGAACATTCCACCACGGCGGCAATAAAAATCGAGGGTGAACGGGTAATTCACGAACCAACGGCGGCGGATGTTCCCCCCGGTGGATTCCCCGCGTTCGATGTTACCGAATACGGAGTCGACGGAAAAACTCGCGACGACGACGGTTGCGTTGTTGTTGTCGGTGTATGTCACAACGGCCGAAATCGTCCGGAAATTGTAATTCCTCGTCCACATTCCGCCGTTGTAATCGACGACGTCGAGGTTGAGTTCCGCGAACGCGGTTTGCATAAACCGCCGGACGTCAAACACGACCTCCAAATTATACACGTTCCGATACTCGGTGTACGTCCGGCCGTCCGGGTCCGACAACTGAATCGTGACTGTTTCGGGGATGAATACCGTTCCGCCGCCTTGCGTCCAATATACCCGGACGAGGGCGGGAACGTTCGAGAAATGAACGGAATTCGGGTAATCGCAATATCTTAACCCGGAGTGAATTTGTCGCATATCGTATTGTGTTTTAATTGTTTATCGTTCGGAGTATTGATTCGGTCAATTGGACGTCGAACAGGCCCGCAAGACGGGAGGAAACGTTCTCGACGGCCGTTGGGATTTCGTTTGAGAATATGTCGTCGCGGCCGCCGTCCCGGAACAGGGCGGAACCGGATGTCATTATCTTTGTCGCGACCCCCCACGGGGAGTCGAGGTTGATTCCCTTTGACGCGGCCCAACCCTCGACGACGTTAATAAACCATTTCGGCGCGGACGGATACTCGGTCCCGTCCTTGCGGGGTTTTGTGTGAATCTTGGACCACGGCCGGGAACCCGTTTCGAGGGCGGCAAAATACGCCCTCGCGTCGATGTCGCCGGAGGCCCCGTCCGAGGAGGACTCCACGTGGACGACAATTGATTCAATCGTCCGACCGGAGGCGCGTTGCCCGGCGGCGATATGATTTGCAATTATTCGCCCCTTGAGGCGTTCGAGTTCCTCGGAAAGGATGTTCTCGGCGGTTGTCCTTGCGTCCATTGTTCCCGGCGTTTATTCGATACACACGCCGACGGCCTCGACGACCTCGGGGGTAATCGTGAAAATACAAAGGTTCGCGTCGAGGCGGTCGAACGACACGGTATAAGGGACCCGGCCCTCGATTTGTTCGAAATACCCCGAACGGTTCATTCTTGCGACGAAATCGGCCGCAATCCCTTTCAGCCGTTCGGCGATTGTTTGCGCCTGTTCCCCGGTAAAATCGAGGGGCATTTCGTCGGCGAACGCGAGGAGGGTTTGCGGGGAATCCTTGAGGAATCCCGTTGCGGTGAAATTCAGTCCGCCGGAAACGGGTTGCACATACAACAACGCCGGGAGGGTGGACCCGTCGTCGGCCTTGACAACGCCGTCGCGGTCGCGGTGGAACTTGTCAAACCGGAGGTTCGCCCGGGGCCACGTTTCGCACATATACGACAACCCGGCCTCCCGCGCGATTTCCGCGATTCTTTGTTCAATTGTTGGTGTTTGCATATCTTTATTTTTTGGGTTTGAATTTCGCGTTCACAATGTCCCGGAGGCGGCGTTCGTACGCGTCGCGTTCGGCGTCCATTTTCATACATTGATAGACCCGGAGCCACGGGACCGACAACGCGTCGTCGTGGTTGGTGATTCCCATTCGCCGGGCGTACCAATCGACGAGGCCGAACGGACCGAAATTGAGGTCGTTAACCCCGGCGGCGATTTCGTCCTCGTCCGGCGTGTGTTCTATCGCCTTAAATAGTTTCCCGATACGTTCGAGTTCCCGCGTAACAAACGCAAGGAATCCGAACACCCGGTCCGCCCTCGTCCGGAGAATCCACGCGGCCGGGCGGCGTGTCTTGAGGACCGTTCGCGCGACGATAACGATTGAATCGGCGTTCGATGTCCCCTCGATTTCCTGTAACCCGAGGAGTTCCCCGAACGTGAGGCCGTCGAGGGAATCCGGGACGCGACGACCGAACAGGCGGTCCGGCCGGGGTTGGTGATTCAACCACGCCCGGGAGGACGGCGTCAACGCCTTTTCAATCCGGAGAATCCGGGCCGTTGAGGGTATGTTTGTTTTCCTGTTCATTCCGTCGTTAATTGAGTTTTGAAACGTGGACCCGCGCCCCTCGGACTTGCGGCCGAATGTGATATATCATTCCCATATTGAGTCCGTCGAAATAGTCCGGAGAGTGACCGAGGATTCGTTTTTGTTCGGCCTTGTCGATAAGGCGTTTTTTTGACGTGTCGGCGTCGACGTCGTATGATACTAAACACGCCTCGAGTTCCTCGGCGATTGCCTCCCGGACGGCGGGGTCGTCGTCGCAATCAATGTGTATTTGTCGGTTGTTTATGAGTTCCGCGAGTTTGAACGCGCACTCCGATTTGAGGTTGTAATAAACCTTTGAATTGTACGCGGGTTGTCCGCCGTGAAACTCGGTAATTCCGACGAGGTACGACGAGAGGTAATCCCCGAGGCCGTCGGAGTCCGCGACGATTTGGGAACGACCGACGCCAAATTCCCGGGCGAGGTTCGCGAGGGAATCCTCGATTTCCTTTGAACTCGCCTTGTCGAGTTTGATTCCGATTTTCGCACAAAGACCAATCCATTTCCACGCGATAAACTTGTCGCGGCCCCGGGTCGCAAGGTCGGCGGAAATCCGGCGCAAACCGACGGGTTTAACCGGATTCGTGAACGTGTCGAGGATTGCGTCGTAATCGACGAGGGCGTTAACGTTCCCCTCGTATTCCCAATAACCGGACAACAGGCGGAGCCGGGTTTGACGGTTTTTGATTGACTCGAGGGTCCGGATGTACTCGGGTGATACGAACGGGTTGTCATATACGAGGGCCTGTACGAACGCGCAATCCTTGTCGAGGGTTCCGGCCTTGAACGGCTTGTAAAACTGTGTGTACAACCAATTTTTTTTGGGGTTACACGTGATTAACATTTTCGGTTCGAGGCCGTATTCCACGTTGAGGTGTCGCCCGATTCTGGACTTGAGGACCTCGAACGCGAGGTAATGGACCTCGCCGCCCTCCTCAATCCAACCCCCGGTGAATTCCTTTGAACCGAGGCGTTCGAACATTGGGTCCTTTTTCGGGTAAAACGTAAGGTCGAGGAGGATTATTTCCGAACCGTTTTTGAACTTGATTCCGTCGTCGTTGAGGCGGTAATCCGTAAACCCGTATGAATTCGCGACCTTGCCGAACGTAACAAGGACGGACTCGCGGGAATCCTTGATGTTGTTTCGGCCGACGAACCAACGCGTCCGGGGGAACGCCCAACAACACCGGAGTAACCAATCGCAACCGAGCCACGATTTGCCGCCTCCGGCCGCGCCGCCGTAAGCGACGAACCGGATTGACGGGTCCGCAAGGTAATGCAACGCGAGGAGTTGTTTTGCGTTGAATTGCGGCGAGTTGTTTGTTGCGGCCTGTTGCATTGTTCAAAGGATGTTTATTCGCCGTCCTCCTCCCGGTTCCGGGCCTCCCGTTCGGCGTCGATACGGGCGCAATACTCGACGATTCCCGGGACGTCCGGGACGACGGACGAAAACCCGGTAAACGATTTCCCGCCGGAGGTAATATCGACCCTCGCGGTTTGGAGTCCGAGGAGTTTGTCCCGGCGTTCCTCCCACGCCCGTATTTCGGCGAGAATCCGGACGTCGCCGATTTGGTCGTCCGTAACGGTCGCGTCCTCGGATGTGGTTTCAACCGGGGCAATCGGTTTTTTGAGTTTCGGGATTCCGAAACCGTTTATTTCCGTGTGGTATTTGTGGACCTTTTTTGTCTTGCGGGTTTTCTTTTTCTTGGACGCCTCGTATAATTGCCAAAGTTCCGCGAGGACGTGTTCACATTCCGCGACGGCCTCGTCGATTGCCTGTTTCGTCGATTGCGCGGATTCCTCCCTCCAACGTGCAAGGCAAAGGTCCCAATCCTTTTTGATTGTCGCAACGGTTACGCGTTGCCCGGTTTCCTTTTCGACGAGGGGGATTATTTGCCGGAACGACATTCGGCGCAACTTGTATTTCGACACGACCGGGAGGCGTTCCTCCCGGAGGAGGGCCGCCGACGGTGCGTGATGTTTCGCCGTGGGTGTGTTTTTCTTGGGGTCCATTGTTTAGACTGATTGTCGTTTACAGTTGCAAAGTTACAAAAAGGTGTGTACAAAATACACACCAATTCGTAAAATGAAATATTACTCCTCGTCGTCGGCGTCGAGGGCCTCGATGATGTCGTCGAAATACGGCCGTTCGAGTTTTTGGAGGGGTCCCTCGGACGCAAGGCGGAACGCCCGTCGTTTGTGTCGATTCGTTAACGCCTTGTAAGACAATAACATATCTTGCGCCGTTTGCGCGGTTACGTGTTGGTCGTGTTCCCGGGCGGCCTCCCACAATCGGCGAAGTCGGTCAATGAACGGGTCGTTCTCGGATGTCCTCGCCGGGGGCGGCGTTACCTGTATGAACCGGGACCGGGGTTCGATTCGTTTGTCGGGTTGTTGGTTGGGTAGTTTCTTTTTCATTGTGCAATACTTTTTGTTTGAGATTCCATAAGGGCGCAAATTCGACGGCCAAACGGAACCCGAAATTGTTGTTCATTGTTACGGAAATAAGTAATTGAGGACGGTAATTTTGAATTCCTCGAGGTCGCGGCAAACAACGTATTTGTTGCCGTTTTCCTCGGCGACCTGTTCCCATTCGATTTGCTTGTCGGATTGCCCGGAACCCTTGCGGTGGGTTTTCATTTCGATACAAAGGGAATGATATTCGCCCCGGCCGACGAGGAGGATTAAATCCGCGACTCCGGCGGTGAGTCCCTCACGTTTGAGGATTGCGCCCGTCCGGGCGTTTCTCCGGGCGGCGTTTGGAACCGCAATAAGCAACGGGGCGATTGCCGGGAACTCGGACCGGAACCACGCGACGCAAAGTTGTTGCAATTGGGATTCCTCGTGTCCGGGTTTCTTGCGGTCATTTTCCGGCGAGGGGATTCCCCCGCGAATGGAATGGAAATACTCGTTAACGTCGAATTTCGCGACGTACGGTTTGATTCCCCGTTCCGGAGGCGGGAGTTTCTTTTTTCCGGCGAGGATGTCGGCAAGTTCGGCGACGGTTATTGTTTCCTGTATCATACGTCAACCCTCGAGGGAACATTGTTCGTTAAACGCACATTCGCCGGAACAAAACGTCCCGATTCGTTCCATAACACGACGGACGCCGTAACGGTCCCGGCCTTGATAAATGAGTTTATATTTGACAACCTTGTCGGCGGGGACCTGTTTTCCGCAACGTTCACAGGCGACACAACCCGCCCGGGGCGCGTACTTTTCCTCGTACTCCTCGCGGTATCGTTCAATTGTCGTCGTGAAATCGTCGATATTCCACGCGTATTTGACGCCGTCGATGTCCTTTCCGCGAACGCCGCGTTGAACGTGTCCGTACTTTTCCACTCGGCCGACGTGGATTAACAAATCCGGTTCGGCCGCCTGTAACGCGGAGAAATAGTCCCGGAGGGCGACCCAATCGTCGCGGCGGGCAACTTTATTTACACGGGGCCGGGAGTGTCCATACGTACCGGGGAATAAGACCGAAACCGATTCGAGGGTCCACTCCTCGACGACGTTGTCGGGGTCGTAGTGCCGGGGCGAGGCAATAAGGGCGTACAAAGGGAATCCCGGGAGGGGAACCCGGAGTTCCTCGATAAGGCGCGACTCGGTTTGTTTGATATACGCGTCGATTGTGGTTTCGAGTTCTCGAAATTGTTGTGTGAGTGACTGTTTCATTGTTCAAATAAGTTTAATTGTTGCGTTTGATTCCCGGCCGCGTCAACGACGATTCCTCGACAAACGCGGTTGAACCACTCGTCCGAGGCGCGGAAATACTCCGGGTCCAATTCGCAACCGACGAAATCCATTCCGAGTTGATACGCGGCGATTCTTGAGGCCCCGGACCCGAGGTGTGAATCGAATATCCGTGACCCCCCCCCGTGCATAGTTTGACAAAATCCACGTGTACAACTCCACGGGTTTTTGTGTCGGGTGAATCTTGCCGCCCTCGACGGGTATTGTTGTACGGAACCGGAAAACGCGTATTTTCCGATGTATCGAACACCACGCGAATTCCGCCTCGGAAAAGGACCGTCCGTAATTCATTTTGTCCCAAACAATCCAATCCTCGGACAACGGGAGTTGAAAGTAATTTCCGCCCCAAATTATTTGTTCACGGGCCACGCGGAATAACTGTTCGAAATACTCCGGGCCGGGGACGCCGGAGTCCCAATCCTTGCCGCGAGAATACGTCCGGCGCGTTCCGATTCCCATTGTCATTTTTCCCGCGTTGATTCCATACGGCGGGTCAACGACGGCGAGGTCGAACGCGTTATCCGGGAGGGAACGCATATACTCGAGGCAATCGACGTTGTATATTTCGGAACGCGGGTTCATTTGCGGATAAGGACAAAGGGGACAAATACCTCGTCCGGGCAACCGGACGAGAACGCAAGATTCGCGACGTCGGCCGGGACCTCGTCGGAATCGTACCGGATATTTTGGAACCCAACCCACAGGGGGCGAACGATTGTGTAATCATTCCCCAACAGGGCGACGGGGTATTCCCGTTCGTTTTCCGGGAGGGATTGGAGTTTTTGTATTAGTTCATTAACGGTCATTGTTCGATGTTGTTTAACTTGAGTAACAGGGCGTCGACCTCCGCGACGCGTTCGGTGTTGTGTTGGATATGTCGGTTAATTGCGGCCGCAATCCGGGCGGATTCGCGGGTTTCCTCGAGGGTTGTGAGGTGTCGACGGTTGCATTTAATCCGGTCGACAATCTTTTTCCGCAACTTGCCGA
>Ga0310694_10006390_pt1 | contig 11151 bp, 8 predicted proteins | sample 174DNAGHGhighgp2_FD_203884 | JGI IMG/M metagenome (GOLD analysis project Ga0310694, IMG submission 203884) | Sheep rumen microbial communities from Palmerston North, Manawatu-Wanganui, New Zealand - 1742 DNA GHGhigh gp2 (v2) (version 2) | ecosystem: Host-associated > Mammals > Digestive system >... | reverse complement strand
TATACTTCAAGTAGTTTGCAATACTGTTCCGCCCTGATGACGACCATTTTGATAAGGTTCGGTATCAGGACACATTCCCCTTGTTTTACAAAAACCGCGCCACTTTCCCAATTTAAGGTGAAATTTCCCTCCAAAGCAATCAAAATCACAAATGAATCGAGATTGGAATAGTCTTTTTCCATCTCGCCCTGCAACTGAAGCAGATTGGTCACAAAATACTGGCAATCAACAACGGGCACGGTTTTGTTCATCACCTTGGGCACTTCAATCTTGTAGTTTTCGGGCATCGTGCCATCGATGGCTTCCACCGACTGCGGGATGTGGAGTTCGCGACGCATACCAGCCACATCGATACGATCCCAATCGTAGATGCGGTAAGTCGTATCGGAGGTCTGCTGTATTTCGGCCACCATGATGCCAGGACCAAGTGCATGGATGCGACCTGCAGGGATGAAGAACACATCGTCTTTCTTCACCTGCTCGTGGTTCAAAACACTTTGCAGCGTATTGTCTCTCAACACATTGACATAATCCATACGCGTCATCTCGCGATTGAAGCCCATGACAAGTTCGGCATTCTTGTCGGCCTGCATTACATACCACATCTCCGTCTTGCCATTACCCAAGTCGCGTTTTTGGGCCAATTCGTCGTCGGGATGCACCTGCACCGAGAGCCAGTCGTTGGCATCGATGATCTTCAGCAACAAAGGAAATTGCTCACCGTATCTATCGAAGACGCTCTCGCCAACCAAATCCCCCATGAAGGTCTCCACCAAATCGTTGATCTCATCGCCTTCGAAGTCGCCGTTGGCGATTTCGCTCTGTTCATCCCAGATGCCAGAGAGCAGCCACACCTCGCCGCAGTTGGGCAACGGGCCATAGTCCATGCCCAGCACTTCCTTGATTTTTCTACCGCCCCAAATCTTGTCCTTAAAGATGGGCTTGAACTTCAGTGGATAGAGTACGGTTTGCATTGTTTCGATAAATTTGGGTGCAAAGATAGGACATTTTTTCAGAAAAACCGTACCTTTGCATTAAAATCTAAACCGATGCAAAACCTCATAGAACTTAGACATATCCTCCACGCCCATCCAGAACTATCGGGGCAGGAGGCCCTGACCAACAAAATCTTGAACGAGTGGGTAAAACAGACCCGGCCCGACCAAATCATCGAAAAAATCGGCGGTTATGGGCTGGCCGCTATCTATAAAGGTACGAGACCCGGCAAGCGCATCCTCATTCGCGGCGACATCGACGCGTTACACATCCCCGAACCGAACGACATCCCTTATCGCTCACAAAACCAAGGAGTTTCGCATAAATGCGGCCATGATGGACACGCTTCCATCCTTTGCGGCTTGGCCCAATGGCTCGGCGAGCAACATCCAGACCAAGGCGAGGTGGTATTGCTTTTCCAGCCCGCCGAAGAGACTGGGCAAGGTGCACAGGCCATCCTCAGCGACCCTCAATTCGCGCAAATCAAACCCGATGTGGCCTATGGGTTACACAACCTTCCCGGTTTCGAGAAAGGGAAAGTGATGGTGAAGGAAGGTTGTTTTGCTGCGGCATCGTTTGGCTTGAAGCTCGTTTTTGACGGTCGCACTGCACACGCCTCGCAGCCCGAGACAGGGCATAGTCCTTCGGAACTCTTGGCCGTGCTCATCCACAACCTGGAGAAGAAACGCGAACAGCTGAAAGCCGTCACGCCGATGACCACCTTTGTCATCACGCACGCCATTTTAGGCGAAGAGACCTTCGGTGTGGCTCCCGGCCATGCCGAGATTTGGCTTACCTTGCGTAGCTTCGATGACCACAACCTTGAGGTGATGGCCTCACAAATCATCGAACTCTGCCGTGCCAAGGCCAAGGACCACCTCTTCGACTTCAACTTCTCGATGCACGAGGCCTTCGCCGCTACGAACAGCGATGCCAATTGCGTGAAAACCATCGAAAAAGCCGCCAACAACCTCGAGTTGAGCCTCGGTCATCTTGAAGAGCCTTTCCGCTGGTCGGAGGACTTCGGAAGGTTTGGAAGTGTTTGCCCGATAGGATTCTTTGGTTTGGGTTCTGGCACAGAACAGCCAGCCTTACATGACCCGATGTTCGACTTCCCCGACGACATTTTGGAAATCGGAATGACTGTTTTTTGGGAAATCATTAGGCTTGAGCTTGAAAGTTAACCAGCACATTGTTTTGAAAATTGATAATTGTTGTGTTTCTTTGCACAAAATTACTCAACAATGGAAAAACAAGTCAACAATCCCTTAGTCATCCGTTGCAAAAGCTGCGGTGGCGATCAACAATTCGACATCGTCAAGCAACAATACATCTGCACCCATTGCGGCACGGTGACGGAGATGGACTCGCAAAAGGCCGAATTCAAGAATTGGCGGCAGCTGCACTTCCAGACCATGCAACAAAACATCGGTTTGGCACGCACTTTCGCCTGCCCTCAGTGTGGTGCCCACACGTTGGCCGCTGCCGACGATGCCTCCACGATTTGCCCATTCTGTCAAAGCACCATGGTCGATGCCTCGTTTGACGGTGCCAGCCTCCCCGAGGTCATCATCCCCTTCAAAATCACACAAAAGGAGGCCGAGGACAAGCTGAAGTCGTGGCTTGCGGCCAACAGCGGCAACCCTGCGGCGCAAGCCATTGAAAAGAACCTGCACCGTTTCACAGGCTGTTACCTGCCCTATCATATCGTCAGAGGTGCCATCGGTGGCGACATGAGCCTCACCATACAAAGCGGAGAGGCCATGAACTATCCCTTCAAGGGCTACCTCAGCCACACTGCCGTGAATGCCTCCAAAGACTGGAACAACTTGTTTCTCGACGGCATCGAGCCCTTCGATTTCGACGACACGAGAGCTTTTGACTACCGTTATCTGAACGGGCAAAAGGCCAAAATCCAAAACGTGGATACGCTAGGTCTTGAAAACAGAATCGCGAAGGAGACCCAAAACGAACTGTATGACAACCTGTCGAAAAAAGTGCGCACGAAAGAAGTGGCTGTGCTGATGCACGACCAGAACACCGAATCAATTGCTGCACTTCTGCCTGTCTACTTGGTACAATGCAAAGACGGCATCGCTGCTGCCGTGAACGGACAAACGGGCAAGGTCTCTGTTGCCACGGGCAAGAAGAAAAACCTCACAGGGCATTGGTGGCTCTGGCCTATGATTGCCACACTTGCCGTGGCAGCCATTAGCGGCATCATTGGAGGTTTGCATTCGGGGCTGAATAATGGATTGAGTATAGGAGCTATGGTGGGAACTGTATTTGGACTCGTTTTCTTCACCATCGCCCACAACCGCCACAGGGACGAATTCGTCGACGAAATCATCACCGAACCTAAAACCGAAAAGAGCCACAACGACACGCGCACTGAGTTCTTCGCCGACTTCGGGAAAGGCACCGTACCTGTCAGAATCAAGTTCTTTACCGTCGGGCGTATCATCAAAACCGTATTGATCACGCTTGCTGTCATTTTCTTGCCCGTGCTCATCGCCATTCCCATACAACTCCTCAGAGGCCTGCCCTTCTCCGACATCAAGATAGGCTACGGAGCCGCATGGTATATCATCCCGGGCTTTTTCGCCATCCTCTCGGCAGGAGGTTTGGCCAAGGCCATGATGTATGGTTTTCCGCTCTACGAAGAAATCCTGCCTGACGGAACGACCAAAAAACGCAAAGTCTCGACTAATAGAAAGAGACTCAAGCCAGAGTTTTTGGATAACTTTAAAATCCTGTTTGCCTCAAAAAAGAGCAGTTGCCTGACCATTGGCATCATTCTGTTCCTGCTGATAGGCAGCGTGGCAGCGATGGTTTCGTAGGGGTCAAAGCAGTCGGAAAATCTCCCCGATAATCGCTCGCGAATAGGCATTCGCCACCTCGACGATAAACTCGCCGAAGTCGATGCGGGCGTTGTGGTCGGCGGTGTCACTGATAGTGCGGATCACCGTGAAGGGCGTCCCAAACTCGAGGCAGACCTGCGCCACTGCAGCGCCTTCCATCTCGACACATTGGATGCCAGGCAACAAAGAGAGAATCTCATTGCGTTTCTCGTCGCTGTTGATGAACTGGTCACCGCTGGCGATATCACCGAAATAGAGTTTAGGATCGAGATTGAAATCACGAACAGCCTCTTCTCCTACCATCTTTTCAACACCTTTATTAATAAGGTTGCTTACGGCGCGACCTGCCAACTCGGTCAATTCAGGGTCGCTGTCGACGTAGACGCGGTTGAGCAAAGGCAACTCAAAACGATGAATCATCGGTCGGGCGTCAAGGTCGTGTTGCACCAATCGTTTACTGATGACAATGTCGCCTACCTTAAGTCCGTCGGCCAAAGCCCCAGCCGTACCGATGAAAAAGAGGTCGGTGACACCAAACTCTTGTATCAATAAGGTAGCTGTAATGGTGGCGGCCACCTTGCCCCACTTTGAAAAAGCTACTACGCAACGTACGTTGCCGATTTTGCCCACCACGAACTCGCGGTTGGCGATTTTCACCGTTGTCTTGTCAGTCAACAAGGCTTTCACCTCGTCGATTTCCTGCGCCATAGCGCCAAGGATACCTATGTTTCTAGTCATAAGTCTACATCTTTAGGGTCGGCGTTTCGACAGGCTCAACGACCTTTGGTCCCTGAGCTTGTCGAAGGGCCGTTATTATTTTTCTGGTTGCAAAGATAAAAAATCTTACCTTTGCAAAAATTTACCGAATGAAGAAGATTTGTATTTTTTGCGGCAGCAGCATGGGCTTCGACCCGATTTACCGCCAAAAGGCGGCTGAATTGGGCCACGTTTTGGCCGACAACGACTGTGAGCTGCTCTACGGTGGGGGCAACGTAGGCCTGATGAACGTCATCGCCGAAGTGATGAAACAACGCGGCTGCCGCATCGTGGGCACCATCACGCAGCACCTCTTGGACATGCGCGTTGGCCGCCCCGACATCGACGAGCTGATTGTGGTCGACACGATGGCCGAGCGCAAGAAGATCCTTGAAGACATGGCCGATGCCTTCATCGCCATGCCGGGCGGCGTTGGCACCATGGACGAGCTGTTCGAAGTGATGGTACTCACACAGTTGCGCGTCTTCGACAAACCTGTCGCGCTCTTCAACGTCAACGGCTACTACGACGACATCGTCCGATTCATTGACCGTACTGCTCGTGAGGGTTTCATGCATCGCGAACACGCCGACAACCTCATTGTCAGCAACGACCCGAAAGCACTCTTGGAAGGCATTGCCAGCTTCAAGCCCATCGAGCTGACCAAGTGGGTGAGTGAGATTAAGGAACAAAAATAATAAACTGGATTGCTTCGCTTCGCTCGCAATGACGCGAAGCGAGTCAAACAAAGTCCTGAAAGGACGACAAAATAACAACGGGGGATTTCAATCCTCGCAAAACAAAATACGACCAAACACGCAAGTCCCGTAGGGACGACAGAACATAACGGGCGACGTAAGTCCCCGGTCTAAAGCATAAAACTATGATCATCATCGGAATCACAGGCACCCTGGGTGCGGGCAAAGGCACCATCGTAGATTACTTAGTCAAGGAGAAAGGTTTCGTGCACTACTCAGTGCGGGCCTACATCACTGAAGAATGCCAACGTCGCGGGCTGGAAGTGAACCGCGACACGCTCACCCTCGTAGGCAATGATTTGCGCGCTAACCACTCGCCGAGCTACATCACCGACCAGCTCTTCGAACGCGCCAAGACCGAAGGCAAAAACGCCGTCATCGAGAGCGTGCGCACCCCAGGCGAAATCCACTCGCTGCGCGAGAAGGGCGAGTTCTACCTCTTTGCCGTCGACGCTGACCGCAAAATCAGATATGACCGCATCTACCTGCGCGGCTCGGAGACCGACCACATCGACTTCGAGACCTTCGTGGCCAACGAAGAACGTGAGATGACCGCCACCGACCCCAACAAGCAGAACCTCGGCGCATGCATCAAGGAAGCCGACTTCGTGCTGACCAACGACGGCAGCATCCCCGAGCTTCACGAGCAAGTGGAAAAGGCTTTGCGCCAACTCCATGTGCGCCCCTCGTGGGACGACTACTTCCTCAACTTGGCCGATACCGTCAGCGAGCGCGCCACCTGCAACCGTGGCCGCAGCGGCTGTGTCATCGTGAAAGACAAACAAATCTTGGTGACGGGCTATGTGGGCTCACCCAAGGGTCTCCCCCACTGCGACGACGTTGGGCACCTCTTCCGCAAGACCATCCACGAAGACGGTAGCGTCACCCAACATTGCGTGCGCACCGTGCATGCCGAGCAGAACGCCATCTGCCAAGCCGCAAGAAGAGGCATTGCATTGGATGGCAGCACCTTATACTGCCGCATGACCCCATGCCGCACCTGCGCCATGCTCATCATCAACTGTGGCATCGTCCGCGTGGTGTGCGAACGCCGCTATCACGACGGCGCCGAGACTGAGGAGATGTTCAAGCAAGTGGGTATCTCGTTGGAATACAAGTACGACGAGGTACAACAATATGAAGGGCAACGGTGTGACAACACCGATCCCGAAAAATAAACAATTAGAAATAAATCCCTTTGTAGAGACGTAGCGCGCTACGTCTCTACCTTTTTTCCCACAAGCCTCACAATCAAGCCAAGCACAATAAATCCCATTAGAAACGATACCCACGAGGGCAAGCCCAATGCCGTGGGCAACACGCCCAACAATAAGGCCACCGCACCAACAGTAAGTGCATAGGGCATTTGAGTGGCGACATGCTGCAAATGGTTACAGCTTGAGGCCAATGAACTCATGATGGTAGTGTCGGAAATCGGGCTGCAGTGGTCGCCCATGACGGAGCCTGCCAGCACCGAAGCCACCACATTGTAGAACAAAGGCATTATCGCATCAACGCTCATCCCTTGCTCTTGGCAAAGCAGCCAAGAAGCTGGCAAAATCAAGGGATAAAGGATTGCCATCGTACCCCATGAGGTACCTGTGGAAAAACCAATGAGGGCAGCCAATACGAAGGTGAGTATCGGCACCAACACTGGCGAGAGCGACCATTGAACCAAAAGCTGCGAGACGAACTCAGCCGTATGCATATCCTTGGTCACCAAAGCGATAGACCAAGCCATCGTCAGAATCAGCACCGCGTTGAACATGCTCTTGAACCCCTCCACCATCTCCTCCATGACTTTAGAGAAGGCCAAGCTCCCTCGCAGTAACGTCACCAGGATAGCGGTAAGCAGAGAAGCCAACGAAGCCCACAACAAGGCTTGGTAGGAGTTTGCCGCGCCGATAGTGGCCGAGAGATTGGCAAAAAAGCTCGAAGTGTCCTGCCACACTATAGCGTCATAGCCCGTCACAATGAGACCAATAATAGTGCCGAAGATGAGCACCAATAGCGGAACGATGGCATCGATGATATGGGCGGGTTTCGATACACTGTCCGTCATCTCTGACTCCGTCGACGACGCCAAGCGCGCTTTGCGCTCTGCCTTGAGCATGGGGCCATAGTCGCGACCGCTGAAAATAAGCATCAGCACGAATCCAAGGGTAAGGAAGGGATAGAAACTGTAAGCCAAGGAATGGAAAAACACCGAATAGGCGGAGGTGTCAAGCCCGATGGCGTTGATACCGTCCTGGATATAGCTCAACTCCGCGCCAATCCATGTCGTCACGAAAGCCACGGCCACCACAGGCGCCGAAGTGGAGTCGACGATATAAGCCAGTTTCTCGCGCGAGACCTTCAGCTTGTCGGCAATGGGGCGCATTGTATTGCCTACCACGAGCGTGTTGGAATAGTCGTCGAAGAAGATACAGAGATCCATGAGGAAGGTCATCAATTGTCCCGATCGCGGCCCTTTTGCCCTTCGCGAGAGCCAGTTGACCACGCCTTGCATCCCGCCATTAGCCGTGATGATGCGCACCATGCCACCGATGATCAAGGTGAAAACGATGATCGTCACATGGTCGGCATCGAAAAGCGAGCCCACGACGTATGTGTCGACCACGCGCATCAGCCCGCCACCCATGGCCGCTGTCGGACTGGCCCCGCCATACAAGGCCATGATGAAAGCCCCGGTGAACACGCCCACAAACAGCGACGAAATCACCTCTTTAATTAATAAGGCCATCACGATGGCCACCAAAGGCGGCAAAATAGACAACCATAACGGCATCGGACCCGCCACTGGGCCAAAAACATACAGCAGAGCCATGCCCACTATCAGGACAAGCAACACTGCCAAAATATTCCACTTCTTCTTCATTACACGCAAAACGAGGCTCAAAAATACAATTTTTTGCAGAAAAAACGTTTAATCAAAACAATTTGGTCTTATTTTTGCACTTTATTCTTATTTAGACATTAACAAACAACCTAAATCTACTACAATGAAAAAAACACTTTTAATCGCCTTGTGCAGCATTGCTATCATCTTTACAGCCTGCAAGAAACCCGTAGAGCCTACACCCGAGCCTATTGACTACACCCCTAATTATGTCGGCAACTACCTCGGCCAGTTCACGCTCGCCATCACCTCGATGAACAATCAGCCACAAACCCTAAGTTTCCCCATCGAAAACATAGGCTTGGAAATTGCAAAAGCTGAACAATTCAACGCCATCACGGCCATGGTGACAGTTGACAACGAATCGCACCAAACCACAGGTACCGCCACTGAGGAGAAAGCCGACTTCGAGACCATCCAAGTCATCATCGACAAACCCGACCAAAACTACTATTTCAATTTGGCTCTCAAGATGGAAGGTAAAAAAGCCGTAAGCGACACCTTAAACATCGTCGGCTCCTTTACGGGCAATGGTAAAGCCACCTTCCCCTCCCCACAAGGACCTGTTGAACAGAATTTTGAGGAAGTCTCAGGCACAATAAATGGAAAAATGATAAAACAATAATTAAAACCACCTATCATCATGAAAAAAAACATTTTATTCCTGGCTTGCTGCATCAGCCTCATGCTCTTTGCCAGCTGCAAGAAAGACCCTGTTGCTCCCACCATTATCTTAATACAAGGCGAGGGCTATCTTACCGAAAACGCCCAAGTGTATTCGGGTGACGAGATTATGGTCGGTTTCTCCTGCACAGGTGAGAGCTTGACCAAAATCGAAATCGTACTGTCGCAAAACGGCACTATCTTGGACAGTTATACCGAAGACTGCACCAGCCAAAAGAACGAACCTGTGCCTCCTTACCACTGCGAACACAGTTTTACCATTGAGGCCATAGGCACTGTCAACATCAAAGGCACCGTGACCGATGTCAACGGGCTGACAGCATCGAAAAACTTTGACATCCACTTCAACGAGAAACCCAACGCAAAGTTTATCGGACATTACGAAGGCGATGCCCTTTTCACTGGAATCATGAAAGCCGAAGTGACAGGCTTAGATCCAGTAGAACAGGAAGTCACTGATAGGGCTGTTCCCGTCATTCTCGAACTTAGAGATGGCGAAACCATGACCGAAGTGATTGGCAATTGCAAAATCAACGACCAAGATATGGAGCTCAAAGGCACAGTAGAAGACAACAAGGTGACCTTTGAGGCAGTCAACACAACGGTCTCCTACAACTATGAAATGAATGGGCTCAATATCCCACTTGAAATGAATGTCACCTACGCTGTGGCAGGTACACTCGAAAATAAGACTTTGACACTCAACGGCACCTGCAACGGCGAAGGCGAGATCCACCTCTTAATCTATAATGGCACCACTTCCATTGACGGCACCATTGGTGGTAGCCTAGAGAAGCAATAACCACATTTTGAACAAAACGCATCATGCAGAAAAAAGTTCCATATAGAAGCATTGCGGCACTCGTCGCAATGCTTCTATTGTTTGTAGCGGGCGTCGGTTGCCACCCCACCAAAGGCATCGATTTGCTTTCGATGGACCTCGAGCAATATCAACCCGTGGAAGAATTTGCTGAGGCCTACGAAGCCCTCAATAGCCAAGAACAGCTGTCTTCCGACGCGCCCTATGACCTGGAACAAACCATCCGCGTCATCAATGCGATGGAGCTGGCACAGATGCATGCCGAGAGCTTCGACGAATTCCTCGACTACATGGCCAAGCAGGACTACTCGGGCGTGGCTCCCGATGTGCTGGAAGCCAAACGCAAACTGTTTCCACTGTTGGAATACACCTACAAACTACAACAACAAGACGAGCAGTTGAACAACATATGGATGCTGATGCGTAGTGTAGCCCGTGGCAGTGAGAGCCTGATGGATGACACCTCCCTCGTCGAGCTGATCATGATGATGCACAGCGACATTTTCGCCCTCTTCCACTTGGCCACTGGCGGTAATGTCGAAAAGAGCCTCAATGAAGCCTTTGAGCAATACGAGAAAGACACCAAGCTGAAAGCTCAGGTGCGCGAAGACCTCGACCGCTTGCGCGAGTCGTACCGCAAGTATCTGGAATACTATGTTCCCATATACAAGAAATACATGGGAGAGTATGATGCCCTATGCGTCGAGAAAGACCAAGCCTACTTGGACCTTTATGGTGGTAGAGCTGACGATGCTTTGCTGCACACCCAAAACATCCTCGACAAATACCCCGAAAATGCCGATGCCTTGCTCCTGCATTCGATGGGACTCATCCTTGAAAGCGCTTCCGAGGCCCAACCCAAGCCCAGCATCAGTATGAACGATATTGAGACCGGTCAGCCCCTTCCTGACCAAGAGGAAGAAGAGCGTCCACAATTGCCGATGAGCGTGAAGCAACGTCAGGCCGACGACATGTTGAAACGCTACACTGAGCTCTACCCCACCCGCACTGCTCCAGCTCTCATGCTCGAAGGATTGCTCTATCAACAGCTAGGCGACCAAAACACCGCCATGTTGCGCTTCCATCAAGCCTCGGTGGAATATCCGCGTCAGGCCGAACGGCTCACTGACATGCTCGATGCCTACAATTTGCGCACCTACTTGACCAAGACCCCTGAAGGACAATACCTGCGCCGCCTATATGCCTCTACTATGGAAGGCTATGGCCTCTTCAGTCCCAACCTTCAGAAAGCTCGCTACCACGCCAGCCAAGGCGACATGGACGAGAGTCGCAAGGAAATCTTCAACCACTTCTTCCGCCGTGGCAACCAAGGCATCTACGACGAGCTGCTCTCCGACATGCAATTCTGCGAGGAGA
>Ga0310694_10006388_pt1 | contig 11151 bp, 6 predicted proteins | sample 174DNAGHGhighgp2_FD_203884 | JGI IMG/M metagenome (GOLD analysis project Ga0310694, IMG submission 203884) | Sheep rumen microbial communities from Palmerston North, Manawatu-Wanganui, New Zealand - 1742 DNA GHGhigh gp2 (v2) (version 2) | ecosystem: Host-associated > Mammals > Digestive system >... | reverse complement strand
AACGCCAGTTGGTTATGGTCGTTTATCCTCGGTATCTTCTTTGCTATTGCCTTCTGTCCGCATAGATTAGTCTATTTCCTGACGATGATTGATATCACGCTCACCTTGCCTGCTACTTGGAACTGGCTGATGCCTTTCGTCTTCGGTCTGGGGACGGGTCTGCCGATTATGCTGATTGCGTGGTTGGTCAGCTACAGTGCGGTAAGCATCGCCACCCTCACGCAGAAGATGAACACGTTCGAGAAATGGTTCCGCCATATATGCGCCGTGCTATTCTTGGTTTTGGGTGTCTATCTGAGTGTTCATTGTGTGATAGAATATCACGAACACGATCATTGTTGCGAACACGAGCACTATGAGCTTTCGCTTTAAACAGTTTTTCATAGAAGACAGTAAGTGTGCGATGAAAGTCGGCACGGACGGAGTATTGTTGGGATGTTGGGCTCCGATAGCGGGTTACAGGATTCTTGATGTAGGTACCGGAAGCGGACTTATTGCGCGAATGCTGATGCAGCGATGCCCGGAGGCTATTGTAGATGCTATTGACATTGATCCCGGCGCCGTTGAGCAAGCCAAGGAGAATGGAGTACGTGCTTTCCAAGCACGCTTGCAGGACTGGAAATTGGATATTGAAGATTCCTACGATCTTATCGTCTCTAATCCACCCTATTTTCAGAACAGTTTGAAGAATCCCGATAAGGGACGGGAGTTGGCGCGGCACACGGATAGCCTGAGTTATGAGGAATTGGTGAAACACAGCGCACGGCTACTGAATGAGAACGGGCAACTAGCACTGATTTTACCGGCAGAAGCAGAGGTGGAGATACGAGAGTTGGCTGCGCGCTATTGTTTATATTGTTCGCGCGTGACGCGCGTCTATAGTAAAGAGTCGAAGCCGGTAAGACGAGTAATGATAAGTTTTGTCATGACGACATTACGTAATGACGTCATGACGACCGACACGCTCATTCTTGAAGATGAAAAAGGCGGCCGTTCAGCCGCCTATTCGGAACTAACAAAGGACTTCTACCTGTGAGGCAGAAGTCCTTTGGATTTATGATTTATTTGGCGACGTTGACGGCACGTACCTCACGGATGACGGTTACTTTGACTTGTCCCGGATAAGTCATCTCATCCTGGATGCGTTTCGCCAAGTCAAACGAGAGCAGTTCGGTATCCTTATCGGAGATCTTGTCCGCTCCAACAATGACACGCAGTTCGCGTCCTGCCTGCAAAGCATAGGTCTTAACGACACCCGGGAAACTCATGGCGAGGTTCTCCAAGTCGTTCAGACGCTTCACATAACTCTCTACGATTTCGCGGCGTGCACCTGGACGGGCACCGGAGATAGCATCACAGGCTTGTACGATAGGCGCAATAAGCGTCGTCATCTCGCACTCGTCATGGTGAGCACCTACGGCATTACAGATATCCGGTTTCTCACCGTATTTCTCGCACAGTTTCATACCCAGTTCTGCGTGCGGCAGTTCAACATCTTCATCTGCCACCTTGCCTAAGTCATGCAACAATCCGGCACGTTTGGCTGCTTTGACATTCAGTCCCAACTCACCCGCCATAGCGGCACACAGATTTGCCGTCTCGCGACTGTGCTGCAACAGGTTCTGACCATACGACGAACGGTATTTCATCTTACCTACCAGACGCACCAGTTCGGGATGCAGGCCGTGGATACCGAGGTCAATCGTGGTACGTTTGCCCACTTCGATAATCTCATCCTCCACCTGTTTGGTCACTTTCGCCACCACTTCTTCGATACGCGCAGGGTGGATACGTCCGTCCTGTACCAACTGGTGCAAACTCAGACGGGCAATTTCACGACGTACCGGGTCAAAAGCTGACAATGTGATTGCCTCCGGTGTATCATCCACCACAATCTCGACACCGGTTGCTGCTTCGAGTGCACGGATATTACGGCCTTCGCGACCGATGATACGGCCTTTGACTTCGTCATTCTCGATATGGAAGACAGAAACGGTACTCTCTGCCGCAGTCTCGGAAGCCACACGCTGGATCGTTTGGATAATGATTTTTTTGGCCTCTTTATTCGCCTCGAGACGCGCATTGTCCATAATCTCATTGATATAGGACATGGCTGAGGTTTTTGCTTCGTCTTTGAGTGCTTCAACAAGTTGTTTCTTTGCCTCTTCGGCACTCATGCCACTCAACTGCTCGAGTTGTTTCTCAGCCTCATGATGCATTTTTTCCACTTCCTGCTGCTTGTAGTCCAACGCCTGTTGGCGCTGCTCTACCTGCTGCACTTTCTGATTCACTTCGTTGAGGGACCGCTGAATATCTCCCTGACGTTGGTTGAGTTGTTGCTCACGCTGGTTCAAACGTTGTTCGTGCTGTTGAATACGTTTTTCCTGCTCACGTACTGTATTGTCGTGCTCCAGTTTCAGGGCGATAAACTTCTCCTTGGCCTCAACAATCTTGTTCTTCTTCACCACTTCTGCCTCTTCGGTAGCCTTCTTGACGATACCGGCACCGATAATGCGAGCGATGAGGTAGTATCCGGCAGCTCCTACAATGAGTCCGCCCACTACACTAATCACAATAAGGATTGCTGTGTTCATTTATTTATCGTGTTTAAAATTTGTTGATTTAGCTCTTTTAGCTCTTTCTCGACAGGCACGAGGGATTTCTCCCGTGCGTCAGACTGCAAGGCGACCGCCACTTCAAGCGCCGTATACATCCATAATTGTTCTGCTGAAGCGTTAGGCCGCAGTTTGAGGTAATACTGATAGCGTCTGTTGAGCAGTTCCGCCGCCTTGCGGTAGTTCGGTTCCTGCTCACGCTGCACATCCAGTCCCACCGTGTGTGCGTCCAGATGCAGGTTGATATGTTGCTTGTCGGGTGACAATTAATGAATAATGAATAATGATTAATGAATATCTTCATTTTTTCAACGCGGCAATAGCGCGATCGACTTGCGCAATGAGCGCATTGATACGTTTGTTGGCTTCTTCAGCACCTTCGGCGGAAGTCATGGCATTGGCTGTAGCAATTCGTCGGTTCTTCTGCTGAAGTTCCACCAACTCGCTATGCGTGCGAATGAGTTCCTGCCGTTGGTGTTCAATGTCCTCCCGCAAACGCGCATTCTCCTGCTGCAACGCTTCGTGGCGCTCCAGCAGAATACGCAAATTAGCAGAAAGATCGTCTAAAGCCTGCATTAGAAACTATATCCTACGCCAAGACCTATTACACCCTTGAACTGAACGCGCTCTGCGGGGTTAAGTCCCTCTTTGTCAGCGATGAGCGTACCGTTGTAGTACTTGAGGCTCGTTTGCAGCGTCACTTGCAGACACTTGAGGAACTGATAGCTGAGCGCTACATCCCAATCCACATCGAAGTTGCCGAACTGGCGGTTGTTATTCGAATAGAGGAAATAGCGTTCCTCTGCAGGACGTGCATCCCAGTCACTCTGTGTACGGGTCGGATCTGCTTCCAACCAAGCTTGCTTCACATTGAATCCCTTTCCTTGGTACGGGGTGAAGAGGGTGAGCGTAGTGCTCAGTTTGAAGTCCTTGTAGGTATAGGAAATAGCACCTTTGAAGCTCAAACCGAACTCAGCACGGAAATCACGGAACTTCTGATTACCGTTCTTGTCGTAAGTGTACGTACCAATCGAGTGCTGCAAACTTGTACGGAGATCAGCCTTACCATCGTAATCAGCGAAATCAAAAGCAGCCTTGGCGGCATCGTAAGCAGCCTGTGCTGTAGCCTTATCGGCCGGAGTAGCATGGTCGACCGCATATTTGTACGGGCCTAAAATGCTTTCTTCCGTATATCTCTTGTTCCACGCGTTGCCGATGTAAGCGGTGGTGATACGACCGGCAATCGGAGAAAGATAAACCGAGAAGTCTGCTCCATTGTAACTGTACTTGTAGTCAATACCGACAGAGATATCGGTGTACGAAGGAGCCAACCATTTGGAGATAATGTTGTTGTAACCCTCAACATAGTTGCGACCCAACGCATATTGGCTCTGGAAACCACCGAGTACTGTCAAATACCAGTTTTTCTTAAACTCCCACCCGAACTTGGTGGCCAGTTTGATATTATCGCTGGATTTCTGGAAAGCGTCTTCCTTCTGATCAATCCATGTCAAACCGAAATCGGTATCGAAGTTGGTTTCCCAAGCGATAGCATCTTTGTGGTACAACAGATGCAATTTCGCATAAGCGATACCATTCACATTGTTCTTACCACCAGCAGCCCAGTTCACGAGTCCTGTAGCAGCGGCGTTCAAACCGATTGTACCGTCAAATTTCCATGCTTTCTCTGCTGCTCCGAGTTTCTGCAGATCCGCACCGGCCTTCGCCGCAGCGTCAGCGTTGGTGGTTACCTTTTCTTTATCCACATCCTGGGCATTCATTGTCAGCGCTGCCAAAAGGCAGAGCGCTACTGATAAAAATTTCTTTTGCATACTATTCAATTTTGTTGTTTGTTATACATAGTTTTTAAAAATCGGCTGCAAAGATACAACATTTTTTCCATATATACAAGCGCGCACGATTTTTTTTAAAAGTTTTTTATAAAATGTGTCGATTTTTACACCATTTCGGCCCTAAATTTATCTCGCATTTATCTCGTATCACTTTGGTGATTACCTCGTCCGGTTCTTCTAAAAACCAAGAAAACGATCACAAGTGTCAATTTTTACACATTTTTTTCAAATATATACACACGCGTTTGCGCAAAAAGCAGTAATTTTGCACCCGATTTAAAATACGGTATTGCGGGCCTACGTTAAAAGGTCGGTAAGGAAAGGATAAAAAATATAAAAATATACAGATATGAAAAGCATTTTTAAAAGAAGTTTGTTCATTGTATTGATTTGTATTTTGGCAAATGTTTGTTTTGCACAAGTACAATCATTCAACGCTGCAGAGATCAAAAATGGGACTACCAAAGGAGCTGTTAGCGTATCCACGACACTAAGTGTGGTGAATAAGCAGATGTGTAAGGAGAATGGCAAAGGAGTCAAAATCGATGCCATTGAGGGTGGTTCTACAGCAAACACCGTGAATGATAACTACGTTCAGATATCTGCCTCCTCAGATATCAGCAAATTAGTATTGCATGCTACCTATAACTCCAGTGGAAGCGGCAAGAAGATGGCATTTGTATATTGGGGAGAAGGAGCGACACCGGCCATTGATAATGTGCTTTCCGCAGAGTTGGTCACTTTCGTAGGATACGATGGAGACTGTGACAAAAACTATGCGGAGGTAACTTTACCGAGCGGTGTGCGCACGATACGTATCTACCGTCAGTTAAAGAAATTCGACGGAACAGGTTCTTCCAGCAGCAACTACGGTGATGGCACAACTTTCTTCATAGCTGATATTGACGTAACGGCAGGTCCAGCTCCGGCTTCCACCGATGCGACGCTGAAAAGTTTGACGTATGATGGGACGAGTGTGCCTAATTTCTCGGCGAGCACGACGGAGTACGATGTAGAACTTCCGGCAGGAACGACCGTAGTGCCTGTTGTGGCAGCAGAGACGAATGATGCAGCGGCTAAAGCTGTTGTTACTCAGGCGGATAAGTTGCCAGGAGTTGCAAAAGTAAAAGTTACGGCAGAAGACCCGACCTTTACAAAGGAATACTCAATTACCTTTACAGTAGAGAGCGCCAACCCGAAAGTGGAAAGTGCCACATGGACTAATATCCGCGGTACGGCGAATGTAGATAATATCAACATGACCATCACCGGTCAGGTTCTCAATGGCAGCAGTTTGACCCTTGAACCGAAATTTACCGGTAAATATCTGGATTCATGGACGCCGACGGGTGCGCAGGATTTCAGCAAAGGAAGCATCGATTATACGTTCAGCAGTGCCACGAGTGAAAAGACCAAATACACTGTGACTATCACTGAAGCTCCGGCAATGTCGTCGGACGCTACGCTGAAGAGTCTTACGTACGGTGGTCAATCGGTTCCCAATTTCTCTCCGACCACTTATGTATATAATATCGAGTTGACTGCGGGCATCAAGACACCACCTGCCATTGCAGCTGTTGCAAACGATGCAAAGGCGACAGTTCAGATTACGCAGGCCACTTCGGTTCCCGGCGTGGGCAAGGTCCTTGTAACAGCTGAAGACGTGACTGTAACCCAGACTTATACGATCAATTATACGGTGGTTGTTCCTCCCAGCGGTCTTACCACACACGTTCCTGAAATATATGAGGGACGTTTGTCCGACGGCGGTTACGCTACTCCGCTGGTTGAGTTGGGAGGTCGCGAGTACGAGGTATTTTATGCCGGTCGTTTGGATGAAGGAGGAACAAAATTGACTATCCACACTGTTCCCGCAGACAAGTCGAGAGGTATCACGAAGAACGAGAGTAGCTCGTCCTGTGAAGCGATTGACGGCTGGTTCAAATGCGCCGGCGGAGACAAAGGCACAGGATTTGCGGTTAAGGATGAGTTCAACAAGGCTACCGAACGTTGCCATGTGATGAACAATTCACAAACAGACGAATTGCATATCAAGGGATTTGACCAGTTCTCATTGTATGCAATGGATAAAAAGGTGAACCCAAGCAAACCCACAGACAACAAGGTTTTCCAAGTATTCATAGACGGTGTGGAACAAGCGATGGAACTGAACCAAAGTGCTACTATACGTCGTTTCGATATTGCGTCAGGCGAGCACGTTATTAAGATTGTCTCCGGCGGTGATGGTTGTCTGCTTGGTGGTTTCTCGCTTCGCGTAGCTCAGGAGCCGCGATTGAAATACTTGAAAGGTAACGACTCCGCCCAAGTAGTAATGCAGACAACGGCCATCAAACCGATTACCTATTCTACCAAATACAACAACATAGCCGGTGCAGAGACCAAACTGGTTTGGGATGGTGCGGAAGCTACAGGTATCGATTTAGCGAAGATTGAAGGTGCTATCGCTGACACATTCAAGGTAAGCGGTAACGCTAATTGTCCGGTAGGGGAATACAAGTATTCGGTGGTTGCCACATTTAACGGAATAGAAACCAGCCGTGCGAAGGGTACGTTCAAAGTAGCTTCTGACATCTGCTCCATGACGGATATCAAAGTAACGGTTTACCAAAACGAAGAGATGGACCAGATTATCTTCGCATACCATGCCCTTTCCGGAAATGACATCAAATTGGAATGGCCGAGCGGCAAGCCGCAAGGTACTGTTGACGGAAAGGGAGATAACGGCAAGTATATCATCGGCGGAACTCCGACCAATACCGGTGACTTCCCGTTTGAAGTATCCGTCTTAGGCGCCGACACTGTTATCAAAGGACTTATCACCGTTAAGCCTTTGGATTACGGGAACAACCCCGTTTTATACCTCTGCAAACACACCAACGAGGCACCGAAAGAAGGCATTTACAATTATTTGAAAAAAGACAATAAATGGAACCCGATTGAGCGTAGGGGCAAGAACGACGGTTTACGTCCTGCGGACCAATACGCACACTATAAATGGATCTTGATTGCCGAGGATGCTGACGCCAACAACGAAGAGGTAAAAGCGATTATTCGCGGAGGATCTAACCTGCCGGTTCTGAATATGAACGCTTTCTCGTACGCTTACATAGAAAGCAGCGATATGCCTAATGGTTGGGGTGAGCCGGATAACGGTAGTCTCACTGACGAAGGACGATTCATTACCGTACAACGGGAAGACCATCCTATCTTCAAGGCTCTCAACAAGAAACGTGGTGACAAGATTCAGGTTCTCGACACGGTAGATCACAAAGGATTGATGCCTGTCAACATCTTCCCGAACGGCGGAACGTTATGTCTGGCAACCGCCCTCATGCGTAACGACACCGACTACTACGGCGACGGCAAACCGCAGACCTTCCTGCATGAGATTCCTGCGGCCGTACGCGGAGGCAAGAAATATATCTGCATGCCTATCGCGCAGAACAGTTCCAACCGTCTCCATGCAAACGGAAAGAAACTGATTGACGCCGTAATCAACTACCTGCTCAGCAACGAAGCAACGATTGATCCGCCGGTAACGCAGATTACCAAATTCATGATTGATGACATAAAAGGTACCATTAGTCAGGTTGATAAGACCATTAAGTTCGAAATCGACCTGACCGAGCACCCGACATTCGACGTCAAGGCGGTGAAGCCGATAGTGACATTGGCCAGCGATCATACGTTCGTTACGCCTAACTCCGGCGAGGAGATTGACTTCTCCACCAGTACGATACTTCCGATTGAATATGTTGTTTCGGACTATATCAACCGTACCACATACAAGGTTAGCGTACGTACCTATACATCCGAAGGACTGGAAGAAGTGTATGCTGTCGGCGACTGGGTAAATATCTATGATATTTTCGGCCGCAAGATAGCTACCACAAATGAGAATATTTACACAATGTCACTTCCGCGTGGCATCTATATAATCGTAACAGACGCAGGGCACACACTCAAAATCACACGATAAGCAATTACGCAAATTAGTGATTTGGAAATACTGTTCGGGCAACATCCCGAACTCGCTTTAGCGCGGAAGGAGTTGCGTAAGGAGCAGGGCATACACCTGCTCCTGAGTGGTTTGCACGCGAGTGCGCGCGCTCTTGCACTCGCACACGTAGAGCAACCGCAAATAGTGATCTTTGACAATGCAGAAGCAGCACAATATCTCTATGCTGATTTGAGAACGCTGGGATGCAATGTATTGTTCTTCCCCGCCGCCCAGAAACGCAGAGTGGTCGATGAAGCCGCCCAGATACAAAGGACGGAGACCTTGAGCGCTTTAGGCAAAGGGGAGAAAATCATTGTTGTCACTTATCCGGCCGCCATAGCCGAATCGGTTCCCTCCAAAGACGAGCTGATTCGCCGCAGTCTAACGCTCCGTGTAGGACAGGAAATACAACAAACCACACTCAGCAGTCAGTTGTCAGACTTGGGCTTCGAACGGGTGGATTTTGTATTCCAACCGGGTCAATATGCAGTGCGAGGCAGTATTGTGGATATCTACAGTTACAGTCATGACAACCCTTACCGCTTCGATTTCTTCGGGGATGAGATTGATTCTATCCGTGAGTTTGACATCGAAGACCAGTTGTCGAAGAACCGAACCGATGCTGCAGAAATCGTCGGTTCTTCGAATGCACAAAGAGACAATGCACAAAGTACACAGACTTTCATTACGGACTATTTGACGGAAGATTTTGTGTGGGTGTCGAATAGTTGGCAAGTAGTACAATACCAGGTGCAAAGTCTAGGATTACCTCGTAATTGCCTTGATGTTACTCTGAGATGCACTATAGAATTAGCCGAAAAGAGTTCTTTCGCTACGCACAGCAAGATTACTTTCGACACTGTTCCCCAGCCTGTTTTCCATAAGCAATTTGACTTGTTGGCCGATGATATCCGAAAACATATTGCTGAAGGGTATCAAATCTATATTCTGGCAGAGCAACAAAAACAGTTGGATCGTTTGAAGGCGATTTTTGAAAGTTTGGAGGATGGCTCTATGAGCCTACAGACCGCTGATGCAGAAAGACCGTTATCTCAGAAAGACCGCTCCGCTGACAGACCGGCTTCGCCTGTAAGGTTTATTCCGATCAATGCTACGTTGCATGAAGGATTTGTGGACCACGGGCTGAAGATTTGTTGCTATACCGACCACCAGATTTTCGAGCGCTACCATCGCGTGACGATGGCCAGCGAGAATGCACGGCGAGGCAAAGCGATCATTACGTTGCGGGAAATCAACCAGTTGCAGATAGGCGATTATGTGGTTCATTCCGATCACGGTATTGCGAAATTCGGCGGCCTGGTGACAACTCCGGTAAACGGTAAGCCGCAGGAGATGATTAAACTGAATTACCGTGACGGCGCGAATGTGTTTGTGAGCATCCATAACCTGCACCGTATCAGCAAATACAAGGGTCGAGAAGGTTCGGAACCGACGATTGCGCGCCTCGGAAGCGGAGCATGGGAACGACTCAAAGAGCGCACGAAAGACAAGGTAAAGGAGATTGCCCGCGATCTGATTCGTTTGTATGCCACCCGGAAGCAGCAGAAAGGGTTCGCCTATTCTCCTGACGGCTACATGCAGCATGAGTTGGAAGCGTCCTTCTTATACGAAGACACCCCCGATCAGGCAAAAGCGACGGCGGATGTCAAACACGATCTGGAGAGTCCGATGCCGATGGACCGACTGGTTTGCGGCGATGTAGGTTTCGGTAAGACGGAAGTAGCCATGCGCGCCGCTTTCAAAGTGGCGACAGACGGCAAACAGGTGGCCGTATTAGTACCTACCACCGTCTTGGCGTTGCAACACTACAACACTTTCACCGAACGCATGAAGAACCTGCCGGTACGGATTGAGTATTTGAGCCGACTGAAGAGTGCAAAGGCAACGAAGGAACTGTTGGCGGACCTTGAAGCAGGCAAGATTGACATATTGATCGGTACGCATAAGTTAATCGGTAAGAGCGTCAAATGGCATGACTTGGGTTTGCTGATCATCGACGAGGAGCAGAAATTCGGTGTAGTAGCCAAGGAGAAACTGAAGAGTTTGCGAACAAATGTAGATGTACTGACACTGACGGCAACTCCTATTCCGAGGACCTTACAGTTCTCTCTGTTGGGTGCAAGAGACTTGAGCATCATGACTACTCCTCCGCCGAACCGATTCCCTGTGCAAACAGAGCTCATCACGCTAGACGACGAGGATATCATCAAAGAGGCGATTGAATTGGAAATGGCGCGAAACGGACAGATTTTCATCGTCAACAACCGCATTGAGATGTTGCCTCGTATCGAGCGCAGGATACAGAAACTATGCCCGGAAGCACGTATCGTGACGGCGCACGGACAACTTCCTGCCGGCGAGATGGAAGAGCGATTGGAAGCGTTTATCAACTACGATTACGATATTTTGCTATCCACCACCATTATTGAATCCGGCGTAGATATACCCAACGTGAACACGATTCTCATCTTCAGTGCCGACAAGTACGGTTTAGCGGACTTACACCAGTTGCGCGGACGAGTGGGACGATCGAACCGCAAGGCTTATTGCTATCTGATAGCGCCGGATAAAGAATTGCTTACCGAAGATGCCAGAAGGCGCTTGGAAGCGTTGAGCACGTTTGCCGAATTAGGGGCAGGAT
>Ga0310694_10006385_pt1 | contig 11152 bp, 10 predicted proteins | sample 174DNAGHGhighgp2_FD_203884 | JGI IMG/M metagenome (GOLD analysis project Ga0310694, IMG submission 203884) | Sheep rumen microbial communities from Palmerston North, Manawatu-Wanganui, New Zealand - 1742 DNA GHGhigh gp2 (v2) (version 2) | ecosystem: Host-associated > Mammals > Digestive system... | reverse complement strand
GGTGTTTTTTCCACAGCGAAGGAGCCATTTTGCCTTTCTTAAGCGGACGCCACCAGTCGCCGTTTCCGTTGAACGTACCGTAACCGGTGATCGCAATATTCTCCGCGTTGAGTGCGTTGAGCGGAGAGGTGCAACGCTTGGTCGGGATGCCTTCGAACCACTCATCGTAGATCTCATACAGGTCGAGGTCGTGCGAGAAGATGATAAAACTGTTCTTCTCAGTGAAGAGACGGACGTTTGATTTTAGGGTGATAGGGGCGGTGGTGTAGATTCCGGCCGGGATGATGACCGTACCACCTCCGGCAGCGGTACATTCGTCGATTGCTTTTTGGATAGCTTCCGTAGCCAAAAGGAGGCCTGTCGGATCTGCTCCGTAATCCAGTACATTGTACGTGCGGTTAGGGAAAGCAGGAACCAATACGTTGGGCATCTCAAAAGAAGCTGATTTGGTCAGCTCATCGATGTCGCTTTGCTTGGTCGTTTGATACTGAGGCGTGCAAGCGCCTAAGACGGCTGCAATAAGCAGCAAAGGAAGTAGTCTTTTCATGATAATTAATTATTTTTTTATTGACGTTATTTCGGGATTACGTTATTACGGGATCACGATATCACGAGGGTATGTTATTCCGACCAGGGACAGGCCCTCTGCGGGGGCGGAGTGTCCGGCTTGGCAGCGGTTATGGGCGGCAATGACTTCTGCTAAACGGGATTCTGTCATCTTGCCTCTTCCGATCTCGAATAGTGTTCCAACGACTGCGCGAACCATGTTCCGCAGGAACCGATCCGCCGTAATGACGAAGTATGCTTCCGTTTCGGACTCTTGTACCCATCGGGCTTCGCGTACGTCGCAGAACGTTGTTTTGACATCTGTGTGAACGCGGCAGAAGGACGCAAAGTCCTGTTTGCCCAGCAGTAGTTGCGCTGCGTGGTTCATTGCCTCAAAATCCAGACCCGGTGCCACGCGGGTATGCGTGAAACAGAGGAAAGGATCTTTGCGGGTGGAGATGCGATAGCGGTACGTACGAGCCGTAGCGTCAAAGCGCGCGTGGGCGTCATCTTTCACTCTCTGTATATGCTGAACGGCAATCGAGTCGGGCAGGATGCCGTTGAGACGATAGGCGAAGTTATTCGGCAGTTCGGAATCGTAATCAAAATGCGCGACCATCTTCTCTGCATGCACCCCGGCGTCGGTTCTGCCGGCGAAAGTGAGGGGAACAGGTTGGCGCAAGATCGTAGCGAAAGCTGCTTCCATCTCCGCTTGTACCGTGTTTCCGTTCGGCTGCGTTTGCGAACCGTGGAAATCCGTGCCCCTATATGCAAAAGTTATAAAGTAACGCATTTTTATTTACGATATTTCGATATGACGGTATTTCGGTATTCCGCAAGGGAATGGTTGATCTCGGGTGAGAGTTGTGCTTTATAGGCGATGAGCAATCCTCCGCCGATGATGATGAGGGAGCGGAGGACGCTGTCGAACCAAATGTTCATTGCCGGAATCCAGGTTTGCCAAGCCCAATTGAGCGCGAAGAGCCCAACGAGCAGCGCAAGGATACACCACCATCGTTTGTCCACAATCTGTACGCGGCAAAGAGGGATAACCGTAGCAATAATCAGCAGATAATAAACTCCAAAAGAGATCAGATTACTCAGTGCTGCTCCTTCCATTTTGAGGGTGGGCACCAAGTAATTATTGAGCAAGAGGGCGCTCACGGTCAAAATCAGCGACAGCAGCAGGCTGAACGCATAATAACGACTGTAGGTGAGCGTCGTAAAACAGATAGAGAATGTAGCCAAAACCAATTGGCTGACACCCAAGATGAGCACCACATTCTTCGCCGAAGCGTACGTGGAGCCGTTTGGCAAAATATGGAAAATGAGGTCTATATTGACCCATAAAATCAGCAGGATGATTCCTCCAATCAGAAGCATATTCCGTGTCACTTGCCGGATGAGGAAGGAACACTCTTCGCGGTTGTTGTCCTTTAGAGCACGTGCTAATTGCGGCGAAGCGATCGCGGCCACCGAACGGTTCGGTACGCTTACCATGACCGCCATGTAAGTAGCAATTGCGAAGATACCCGTGCTGTCCAGACCCATTTTAGCAGTTACGAAGAACGAAGAAAGGGTGGGGGCTAATACCGTTGTGATGGCGGAGATAATTAGAAATCCGGTGTACACCAGATATTTGCGGATGATATCTTTGTGCGCCCGCAGGAAGTCCCAATCGGGACGCAAACGGATTCGCTTGAGTGAGAAAAGATAACAGAGGTTGATGATTGCTGCGACGGCATAATTGATGCAAATTCCGATGACCATCCCGTCTAAGGAGAGGACGTCAAAGGCGTATAGCAGATAGATGGCTAACAATCCGACCCGTACGATCAGTTCGCGAACGGCACGCGGTACAACGATGTGCATGAGCACATTGCAGGTGGACTCGCAAATCACTTGGTAGAGCATGAAGAACGCCAGCGGGAGTACAAAATAGTAGTACTCCACAAACAGCGGCGATTTATCTCCGAACCATGCGCCTAAAGGCACCCGGCATGCCCAGTAAACCAAGGCGAACAACAGAAAACCGATAAACGGAATGACTAATGCCCAGAAGAAGAAACCGTGGTCATCATCAGACCGTCCTTCGGACTGATGGACCGCTTCGCTGATGGACCGCTTCGCTGAAAGACCGTCCTTCGGACTGACAGACACGAAATACGGGTAGAAACGGATGATGCTGGAACTCGTGCCCATTTGGGCAAGACCGATGAATAGGGTAGCGGCATCGATAAGCACTCGTGTTAACCCGATTTCCTCGGCAGTGAGGAAACGGGTTAGCACGAAGAACGTGGTGACAACACCGACGGCAATGCCTAAATAGGTCACTATTGTGCCGCGGATGGATTGTTTAGCGATGACGCCCATCTTGTAAATGTACGATTTAACGATTTACGATGTACGATTTATGTACGATTTTGTTTATGTACGATTTGCGCGACGCGTCCTTCGTACTTCCTATTCCTTCGTACATCCTTTGTACATGGTACATCTGTCCTTCGTACTTTATTTGATTTCCAAGAGTTCTACTGTGAAGATGAGGGTTGCGTACGGCGGGATGGATTGACCAGCTCCGCGCTCGCCATAACCGAGCTCATAGGGGATGTAGAGTTTGTATTTCGAGCCCACCGGCATGAGTTGCAGACCCTCGGTCCACCCTTTGATGACTCCATTGAGCGGGAACTCAATCGGTTCGCCGCGTTGGTAGCTACTGTCGAAAACGGTTCCGTCGATCAGGGTTCCTTCATAGTGTACTTTGACGGTAGAGGTAGCCGTCGGTTTAGCACCGCGACCTTCCTTAATGACCTCGTATTGAAGACCGGATTCGGTTACCTGTACTCCTTCGCGTTGTGCGTTCTCCTCCAGGAATTGTCGACCTTCTTCCATCGCAGCTCCGAAGCGAAGGCGGGTCACAACGCTTTCAATGTATTGATCAGCCTGTTGCATATCCATCTGCTCGGTGTAGTTGTACAGACCGTTGATGAAGCCTTGTTTGATCAGGTCATAGTTGGTCTCAAGACCTTCGATGCCGAGCAAACCAACCGGTTCTTGCTCACGGATGGCGGTACCGATATTCTTACCGATGCTACGAATCTGCGGGTTGTGAACTTTCGTTTTGACACCTTTGTTGATATTGTCAATATACAGCGCAACAGAGTCCTGATTCTCAGCGTTTTCGCCTAAGACGTAGTCTCTTGCCTGCATACCATTCATCAAACCGAAGGCATAGTTGAGCGAATCGTTCTCGTTCTTGAGGTCGATTGTTTTCACTTTGGTCGGACATTTCGCCAAAACCGGTTTGTCCTTAGCTTCGCCTTTGACCATCGATTGATACTTGTTCATTAAGTACGCCTGAGCGTCCTCTTCTTTCATGACCGTTGTGTCTTGGTAGATGGCGTTTACGAGACCCTGGAGGAAGATCTTCTCATTGAGCGTCCATGCTCCGTTTCCTGCCAGACCTTCTTTCTCGAACATCTTTACCGAGATGCCCATTTGACGACCAGCTTGCTCCAACTCGGTGAGTTTCTCCGCTTTATCCAAGTATGCTTCTTCTAAAGCATCGATAAACTCCGTTACGGCTTCGTCGCTGCTGTCGTTAGCGAGGTAATACATCTTGATTTGCAAGCCGTTGAGCAGCCCCAAACCGTAGTTTACGGAGTCTGTCTCGTTGTTCAGCACTACTTCTTGTGCTTTGTAACTGTTGCCGCAAGAGATCATTGCCATTGCGGCCAACAAAAAGATTGACATCTTTTTCATAGGATTTTATTATTTTTTTTCGTTATTACGGGATTACGTTATTACGTTATTACGTTATTAAGGGATTTTTATTCTTCGATTCCTAAGAGTTCAACCGTGAAGATCAGCGCAGCGTACGGAGGAATGGAGGCACCTGCTCCGCGTTCGCCGTAAGCCAATTGATACGGGATGAAGAATTTATACTTCGAACCGATTGACATCAGTTGGAGTCCTTCTGTCCACCCCTTGATCACACCGTTGAGCGGGAACGAGATGGACTCGCCGCGACGGTAACTGCTGTCAAATACAGTTCCGTCAATGAGCGTACCTTCATAATGTACGCGGACGGTGTCGGTAGCTTTCGGTTTTTGACCCAACGACGGTTCCAATACTTCGTATTGCAAGCCACTTGCGGTCACGATAACCCCTTCGCGTTTCGCATTCTCCGCCAGGAATTTCTCGCCATCTGCTTTCGCAGCTCCAGCTACTTTTGCTTCCAACTCCTGGAAGAATGTGTTCAGCACTTGTTGTGCCTCTTGATAACTGATTTGGGGCTGCTGGTGGGTAAGAACATCTTCAATACCCTTTGCGAGATCCTGGTAGTTCAGTTTCTCTACCCCGCTACCCATTAAGTTTTGTCCCATTGAGAGACCTAATGCATAACTAATTTTGTCCATAAAGTCATTTATTTATTTGTTCATTTTCTTATTTATTCATTTGATTCATTTGCGAGAGATAGCGTGCCATGTATTTGCCGAGGATGTCGAACTCGAGGTTGACTACTGTTCCTGCCTCGATATACTTGAAATTGGTGTTTTCATGCGTATAAGGGATGATGCAGACGGACACGTAGCCTTTTGACACTTTCTCTTTTTCGCCTTTTCTTATTTCGGGTTCGCAGACCGTCAGGCTGACCCCATTGATGGTCACGGATCCTTTGTCCACGCAGAAATAGCCGCGTTCGATCATGTCTCGCGAGGAATCGTACTCAAAGCGGTAGTACCAGCTTCCGTCTGTTTCGTGGGAGTCTATACAAACCGCTTTCTGGTCCACATGTCCTTGCACGATGTGTCCGTCCAAGCGACCACCCATCATCATCGAGCGCTCTACGTTCACCCAATCTCCCTCTTTTAGCAAGTCCAGATTAGTCAGACGCAAGGTCTCCTGCATCGCCGTGACCGTATAAAGGTCGCCTTCCATCTTCACCACCGTCAGACAAACTCCGTTATGGGCAATCGACTGATCAATCGCCAGCGGTTCGCCGAATGGATTGCGAAGTGTGAAATGTTTATTGGTTTGCTCGGTCTCTATTTTGACGACCTGAGCCATGGTTTCTACAATTCCTGAAAACATAAAATATATTTACTATTTATAGATTTACGATGTACGATTTATTTACGATTTGAAGTACTTGCCCACGATCGGTAGTCCGCTAAGCGGAAAATCCTTGCGGGTAAGTACGATGAGGTAAATGCCGATGAGGAGGGTTCCGATACCCATCATCACCCAGGTGTTTTGTACTAAGTACAACCGAATAGCGTAATATACCGCCAACAGGCAGATGGTGATCAGGGTATAACGGGCGATGCTCTTCATATCATAGGGAATCGGGGCTTTCTTTTGGCCGATGAAATAAGAGAGGCACATGATCACGAAATAGCAAACAAGGCTACTGCCGCAACTTGCCCAATATCCGATCAGAGGTACACCAACTACCTGTAATACGAGCGTGATTACCAAACCGATCAGCGAGAAATAGGCTCCCCATTTGGTCTCATCCGTTAGCTTGTACCAGAAGCTGAGGTTGAAGTAAATACCTTGAAAAACATACGTCCACAGCACTACCGGAACAATCTTCAATCCCTCCCAATACGACGAAGCAATGATGTACCGGAATATATCCAGATAGAATACCACGCCCAGCAAGATGAGATACGAGAAGATGATGTAGTACTTCATCGCATCGGCATAAGCCTCCACCGATTGTCGGTCTTTATGTTTGGCGAACACGAAGGGTTCATACGCGTAGCGGAATGCTTGTGTGAACATCATCATTACCATCGCCACTTTGAAGCAAGCACCATAGATACCCAATTGCGTTTGCGCGTCCGCGCCTGTATATAGATACGGAAAGAGAATACGATCCAGCGTCTGGTTCATGATCCCCGCTACGCCCAAAACCAACAGCGGTAATGAGTACCGCAACATCTCTTTGAGTACCTTTCCGTCAAAACGTCCGCCTTTAGGCAGCGTCATGGGAAGCAGGCAAAGCGTCTGGATGGTGGTCGCTAAAATATTGCTGAGGAAAACGTAGTACACATCGTTCTTGCCCAATACCACAAGGAAGAGCAGGTTGAATCCGATGTTCAGAACCACGAACAGCAATTTCAATGCCGCAAACACCATGGGGCGTTTTTGGTACCGTAAGTACGCGAACGGAATACATGCGAAAGCGTCCAAAGCTACCGTGACAGCCATCATAGCGATGAACTCCGAATGGTCGGCGTATCCCATGACGGTAGCTATCGGATGTTGGAAAAACACCACTAACAATGCGAAGAAAGTACTACTGCCAAGCAGCGTTAAGAACGAAGTCTTATACACGCTTTGAGCATTGTAATCCTCGCGGTTCGCAAAGCGGAAGAATCCCGTCTCCATGCCATACGTCAGGAGTACCAACAGCAAAGCCGTCCATGCGTACAGGTTCGTTACGATACCGTAATCCGCTTCTCGCGCCAACACATACGTGTAGAGCGGAACGAGCAGATAATTCAAAAACTTACCTATAATGCTGCTCAATCCATAGATAGCGGTGTCCTTCGCCAGGGATTTCATCTCAGACATGTTCGCATTTCCTCATTTATTTGTTCCTTTATTCTTTTCCTGCTACGCAGATGACGATCTCGCCTTTGGGCGGGGTTTGTTTGAAGTGCGCTATCAGTTCTGCGAGGGTTCCTCGCACGGTCTCTTCGTGTACTTTGCTGATCTCACGGGTGACAGACGCTTTGCGCTCTTCGCCGCAGACTGCAGCTAATTGTTCCAATGTTTTAACCAACCGGAAGGGCGATTCGTACACAATGAAGGTCTCGTCCAATTGCGCCAAGTACTGTAATCGCGTCTGACGTCCTTTCTTCTGCGGCAGAAAACCCTCGAAATAAAAGTGGTTATTGGGCAATCCGCTATCCACTAAAGCCGGCACAAAAGCTGTTGCACCGGGCAGACACTGAATCTCAATCTCTGCTTCAGCTGCAGCACGAACCAAGAAGAACCCCGGGTCGCTGATAGCCGGCGTACCGGCATCGGAAATCAATGCGATATTGGCTCCTGCTTTCAAGCGCGCCACTATATCCGCACTCGTCTCATGTTCATTGAACTTATGATGCGATTTGAGGGGTGTGTGAATACCAAAATGCTGCAAGAGCACGCCGCTGGTGCGTGTGTCTTCCGCCAAAATCAAATCCACACTCTTCAGCGTCTCGATGGCGCGAAACGTCATGTCCTGCAGATTACCAACCGGTGTCGGAACGATATATAACATCTTAATTTACAATGTTGGTTACCCAAATCTCCGGTGAAGCGTCACTAAGAACTGCTGGTACGTGCTGCTCTCGGTGTCCCAATTGAACCGGCTGATATAATTGATCGCTTCGTCGAACGAACTCAATCCGTCTAACTCCGTTAATGTGCGTTGCATCAACTCGGCGTTTTGACCGAATAACTCACGTTGGTACAAGAATCGGTCGCCCAGCGAAATAGCCTGACGAATATCTGTCACCGGTTTGCCGTATAGTACCGCTTTGGGCGAAGCTACCTCTTCTTTCGGCTCTTCTGCTACAGGCTCTTCTGCCGGTTGAGGTTGTGGCTTCGGTTCAATCACTTTTTCCGGTTCAGCTGCCGGCTGAGGTTCCTCTTTGATCGGAGTCTGTTCCACGATAGGAGCAGCCACCACAACGGGTTTCTCTACCACCACTTCTTTGATCACTTCCACCGGTTTCTCCACAATCTTCTCTACCACTTGAGGTTCTGCGGCAGGGCGGTTTTTGAGTTCGTCTAACTCAGCCTCAAGGCTCGCCAACTCTGCTTCCAGAGTGGCGATTCGTTCCTCGAGAGACTCAAAATATTTAATTACTTCTTCCATTTATTCCGTCATTTTTTTCAGTTGCTTAAGCAATGCGAACATGATAATTGCGCTGATTAAACACAGTGCAATCAGAATAGCCCAGTTGTACATCAACGGGATCTTATTCCACAAAGCAGATGGTATAGAACTGAGATAATTACCGATAGCTGTGGCTGCAAACCAACCACCCATCATCAGACCTTTGTATTTCGGAGGTGCCACTTTGCTAACAAACGAGATGCCCATCGGGCTAAGCAGCAACTCAGCAATGGTCAGTGTGAAATAGGTGGAGATTAACCACATAGGAGACAAAATACTCTGGGTGCTATTTCCTAAATCCATAGGCGAGGTAAGGGAGAATGAAGCGAGGGTAATGATGCCGAAGCCCAACGCTGCTACTAACATTCCCCATGCAATACGTGCCGGTGCGCTTATCACTTTGCCTCGTCTCTCCAATGCTGCAAAGAACGCCATGCTGAACGGTGTGAGGGCAACAACGAAGAACGGGTTGAATTGCTGGAAATCAGATGGCTGTGCAGAAATAGGGTCTTCCATGTGCAAGAATAGAAGTATAGCGCCTATCCAAAGGGCTACCGTACTGCAAGCGCAGATAATGCGGTTTTTCAATTCTTTTGTCTGGAACGTGGCAAAGGCGGTATATACAGAAGCAGCCACCAAGGCCAGCGAGAATATATTGAAACCAAAACGCATCGGACCACTTACCGTTAGGTTGGTGTATTTTTTTGCAAAGAAGGTCAATGCTGAACCGTTCTGGTGGAATGCCATCCAGAAGAAGATAACCACGCCAAATACGAGCAGGAGGGCGATGATACGATCCTTGGTTTGTTTGGGCGTCAGTTCTACTACTTCACCTTTGGTGTCAGCTGCTTTTACCTGCTTTGCTGTGACATCGGCGTGCTGGAACCATTTACGGCAGGCGAAATAGATCATGGCTGATAAGACAAGCGAGATACATGCTACTCCGAAGCACAATCCGTAACCGCTGAACAACGCCTCTAAGTATTCCGGCGTCTGGTTTGCAGCATCGTACACAAAACCGAACTTGGATAAATGTTGCTCGGTGATCCAGTTGGCGGTGCGGGGAGCGAACATGGCGCCAATGTTAATCGCCATATAAAATAACGAGAATGCGGCATCGCGACGGTCTGCGTATTTCGGGTCATCATACAAATTACCTACTAATACTTGTAAGTTTCCTTTAAACAATCCTGTTCCCAGTGATACTAAACCAAGACCTCCGAACATCACTAATTTGCCGGTAAGGTCAGGCATGGTGGGTATAGCCAATGCAAGATAGCCCAGAAACATCGTTGTCATTCCAATAACAACGCACTTACCGTAACCGATTTTGTCTGCAATAAAACCGCCAAGCAGCGGAGAAAAATAAACTACTGCAAGGAAAATGGCATATACCTGACCGGCGGCGGCTTCGCTCCATCCGAATTTTGCTTGCATGAATAACGTGAAAATGGCTAACATCGTGTAGTAGCCAAAACGCTCGCCTGTGTTCGCTAATGCGAGCGCAAATAATCCTTTTGGTTGATTCTTAAACATAAATTATTTTGGGTTTTGTTGTTGTTTTCTAGTTTACTAGTTGACTAGTCTTCTAGTCGACTATCTCACACCATCCGTATTTGTCCTCCACTCTGCCGAACTGTATGTCCCGTAGTGCGTGGTATAATTCCGTCAGTACAGGCCCCGGTTCGTTGCCGAACTCGTACACGCGATTCTTCTCTGTATCAATCACTTTGCTCATCGGACTGATGACGCAGGCTGTTCCGCAGGCTGCGGCTTCGCTCATCTCGGCTAACTCCTCTAATCGGATATGCCGCCTCGTCACTTTCATCCCTTTTTCACGCGCTAATGTCATCAAACTGTCATTCGTGATACTCGGCAGGATAGCAGAGGAACGGGGCGTCAGGTACTCATACGTACCGCTTGGATGGCTGTCTCCGGCGACTCGCCGGATGCCTATGAAATTGGCTGCCGAGCATTCGTCGATGTACCGATGGTATTTGGCATCGAGGAACAAGCAGTCGCAACCCATCGCGTGTGCCGCCTCCGTCGCACGGAATGAAGACGCATAATTGCCTCCCACCTTGAATTGGCCGGTTCCATAGGGAGCTGCGCGATCTACGTATCGGTTCACAATGAACGTCGTGCAATGGAACTTGCCCGGATAGTACGGACCGATAGGCGAAGGGATCACGATGAACTCAAAATCTCGTCCCGGTCCGACTCCCAAACGCGGTGTTGTTCCAATCAATAACGGACGGAAATACAAAGTTGCTCCGGTGCCGTAAGGAGGAACCAAATTCAGGTTCTTGTCCAACGCCAAGCGAATCGCTTTTCCGAATAACTCTTCCGGAACAGGCGCCATAAACAAACCTTTTGCGCTCTGTGCCATTCGTTTTGCATTCTCCCTCCAACGGAAAATACGTATCTTCCCATCTACTCCTCGAAACGCTTTCAATCCCTCAAAAGCCTCTTGACCGTATTGCAGACAAGTTGCCGACACGTGCAAATGAAGGTACTTGTCCTTGGTGGCATAGGGTTCCTCCCATACTCCCTCATGATACCCAGCCCGAACAATATACTCCGGCTCGGTATAATGAAATCCCAAACTACTCCAATCAATCTCTTTCATCTCAAATGGTCGGTTGTCTCCGGCCCAAATTCAAACAATTCGTCTAATATACTTTTTCCGTCTCCGAAAAAACGATT
>Ga0310694_10006384_pt1 | contig 11153 bp, 7 predicted proteins | sample 174DNAGHGhighgp2_FD_203884 | JGI IMG/M metagenome (GOLD analysis project Ga0310694, IMG submission 203884) | Sheep rumen microbial communities from Palmerston North, Manawatu-Wanganui, New Zealand - 1742 DNA GHGhigh gp2 (v2) (version 2) | ecosystem: Host-associated > Mammals > Digestive system >... | reverse complement strand
TGGTCAATGGGATAATCGCGTCAATGCTCTGGCGGTAACGGGTCAGGTCGTCGTACATCACGTCGACATAGAACAGGTATTCCCACTCCCGTCCGATAATCGGCAACGACTGGATCTTCGTCAGGTTGATCTTATAAAAGGAAAGGATTGCGAGCACATGACTCAGTGAGCCCTCCTCGTGAGGCAGGGAGAATACAATGCTCGACTTGTTGGTTTCCAACAGCGGACGAAGCATATCCGCCTTATTGGGATTCGACACCACGAGGAAACGGGTGAAGTTGTGCTTGTTGTCCTCGATATGGTCTTCCAGCACCTTCAGTCCATAGAGTCGTGCTGCCTCTGCGTGACAGATGGCTGCCCAGCCTCGCCTACCCTCTTCGGCAATCATCTTCGCCGAACCTGCTGTATCCTCAGCCTCCACATTCTTCAACTGTGGATGCTGAGCCAGAAACTGGCGGCACTGCATCAGGGCCACAGGGTGCGAGTGTACTTCCGTGATAGTGCTCCAGTCGTCCTCAGGCAGACAACAGATGCTGTGCGAGATGTGCAACTTATGTTCACCTACCACCGTGGTGCCAGAGTCGCGCAGCAACTCATAGTTATGCAACAGCGAACCCGCAATCGTGTTCTCTATGGCCAGCATACCGATGGCAGTAGGATCCTGCTTGATACTCTGGAACACCTGTTCGAAGGTGGAACAGCAGATGAGTTGTATCTGTTCTCCCTCGAAATACAGGTGCGCCGCAATGTCGTGGAACGACCCCATCAGTCCTTGTATGGCAATCCTCTTCATCTATGTAATTACAATTTGACGATTTACAATTTATTAAAAAATCCCGCTTTCACTCTGTTGTGAAGCGGGACCTTATTTCAATTCTTCAATTTTCAATTCTTTAATTTTACTTACGGCCTTCCGCTTCACAGTTCCCTGCAAAGTAAAAGTAATAACCGTAAAAGTAAGCGTTCAACATTGACATATTCTGTTCGTTTTTGTCTTATCGGCTGCAAAAGTACATCATTTTTGCGAAACAAACAAATAATTTGCAAGAAATTTTGCGATTTTGCTTACTTTTTTAATATCCGCACCACTGACGGCGCATTTCGTCACGATCCACCTCGTCTATCAGTATTTCTGCCAATGCTGTGACGACCTCAAAGGGGACCTGCATCCGAGGATCATCACTGTGCGGATTGATAGAAGGCAGGAAATGAGCCATCTCATGCTTATACACCTCACGCATCCGATGGCCTTTCTTGCCGCTGTCCACCGAACAGGTATAAGTCACGTTGGCCAGACGGTCGCAGAGTTTCACAAAGGGAGCATAGAGCGTCTCGCGTATACCTTGATAATACTTCTCCCCTGCCCGCTCGGCACGCGTGCGCCCCTTGTCGTTGGTCAGGGCATAGACGATCTCCGTCGCCATCAGCGCCTGTTCCTCCGTCAGCCACTGCCGTGCGATATTCATCACATCATTGTACGTCACCCGTGCATCCTCGATGCTATCGTGATAATAGCCTCCGAAGAACAGCGGCAGCACATCCTCCTCGCAGGCACATACCAGATGACCGAAACCAGAAATGCCTTCCACCACCATATCGAGATGGAATCCGTATGGCAGGTCGTCGCCATAGGTCTGGTTCACACTCTGATGCAAGTCATGGGCCGACTGCCTGATGGTTTCCAACTGGGCAGCATATTTCTCCTGATACTTCTGAAATTCTTCCTTTGACATAAAGATACTTTGTTATTCTGATGCAAAATTAATTAAAATCTTTTTAATCCGCAAATATCATGGCTAAAAAATTGTATCTTTGTAGCCGATATGAAGAAAAAGACGATATTTATCACTGGTGCGACGAGTGGCATAGGGCTCGGCTGCGCCCGCAAGTTCGCCGCTAATGGCGACAGAATCATCCTCAATGGCAGAAACGTTGAGAAGTTGGAAACCATCCGTCAGGAACTGGAGGCGAAAGGCACTCAGGTGCTTGTCCTCGCTTTTGATGTGAGAGACCGCGAGGCATCTAAGAAAGCCATCGAGGGCCTTCCAGCCGAATGGCAGCAGATTGACGTTCTTATCAACAATGCCGGTCTGGCCCTCGGACTGGAACCAGAATATGAGGGCGACCTCGACGACTGGGAGACGATGATTGACACGAACATCAAAGGACTGTTGACGATGACCCGTCTTGTCGTGCCTCAGATGATTGCTCGCAACAGCGGACACATTATTAATATAGGTAGTGTAGCCGGTGATGCTGCCTATGCCGGAGGCAATGTCTATTGTGCCACAAAGGCTGCTGTAAAGGCTCTTAGCGACGGACTTCGCATCGATGTGGCCAATACGGCAGTACGTGTCACCAATCTCAAGCCCGGACTGGTGGAGACGAATTTCAGCAATATCCGCTTTCATGGAGATACAGAACGTGCGGCCAAACTTTATCAGGGCATCAAGCCCCTAACGGGTGACGACATCGCCGACGTGGCTGTCTATGCCGCCAATGCACCAGAGCATGTGCAAATAGCAGAGGTGCTCATCCTTGCCACGCACCAAGCCAGCGGAAGCGTCATCGTCAGAAAGTAAAGAAGAGACCGCAGAAAGTCTCTTCTTTCATCAACTGATCAGTCGACAGATGGTCTCAAGATAATAGCGGTCTGTCTCGTCAAAAGTAGCCAGTTCCTTGCTGTCGATATCGAGCACGGCTACCACCTCGCCAGCCTGTGAAAAGACAGGCACCACAATCTCCGACCTTGAGAGGCTGCTACAGGCGATATGCCCAGGGAACTGTTCTACGTCAGGTACGACGATGGTCTCCTTGCGCTGCCAGGCAGTGCCGCAGACCCCTTTCCCAAATGGGATATGCATACAGGCGACAGGACCCTGAAAAGGTCCCAACACCAGTTCATCACCTTGCACACGATAGAATCCCGTCCAGAAGAATCTCATCGTCTCGTGAATGGCCGCACACACATTGGCCATCACTGCCACGCTGTCCGTCTCGCCCTCTATCAGGCTCCGTATCTGTTCTTCCAACAATATGTATTTCTCTTTCTTTTCCATACGCATTTTGTTGGTGCAAAGGTAAACATTTTCCCGCACATACACAAACTACTCCATCTTTTTTTGACCATTCGTTTGGCTGGTTGCCTTTTATTTCGTAATTTTGCAACCAGAATAAGTATAATTGTAAAACCCTTTAATGACTCACAGGAAAATGAAGACGAAGCATATCCAATACGAGACCCACGGCACCTGCTCGAAACTGATCGACGTGACTGCCGACGAGAACAACATCATCCAGCAAGTGTTTTTCCTCGGTGGCTGCAACGGCAACCTACAAGGTGTCAGCCAGTTGGTGCGTGGCCAGCACATCGACGATGTCATCAAGAAACTCGACGGTATCCGCTGTGGCACGAAGGGCACCTCATGCCCTGACCAACTCTGCCGCGCCCTAGAACAACTCAAAAACGCTCCCTTGAAGGATTCCTAAATCTCTGGACAAGACATCCTCAAGTCGGAATTATTAGCCCTAAATCTGGGGCACGTCTATGCACACCGGGCAAAATGTCTGCCCTGAATCTGGGTCATATCTCTGCCCCATATGCATAATTATCCCCTGAATCTGAGGCACGTTTCTGCACACCGTGCATAACTTTGCCCTGAATCTGAGGCAGGTTTCTGCCCCCAGTGCATAATTATCCCTTGAATCTGAGGCATATTTCTGCACCCCGTGCATAGATATGCCCTGAATCTGAGGCATATTTCTGCACACCGTGCATAAATGTCCCCCGGATCTGAGGCACGTTTCTGCACCCAGTGCATAGGTATGCCCCAGTTTTTAGGCTGGTTTTTCAAGTTTTTGGACGGTCTGTCATGAATTTAGGACTTGTCATTTTGAACCTATAAAACTCAGCCTCAAAACTGGGAGAAGATATTCCGAGGTCGGGAAAATCTGTCTCAGTTCTGGGTGAAGAAAACCCGAGCCCGGAGAAATATGCCTTGAATCTATGGCAAATAATTCCGTCATCGGAATAATTCCCCTCAAATCTAAGGCAAAATATTCCGACCCAGGAAAGATCTGACTCAGTTTTGGGGTGAAGAAATCCCGACCACAGGAAAACACGCCTCAATTCTAGGGCAAAACATTCCGACCACGGGAAATTATCCCTCGGATCCGGGGCATATTATTCCGCCCCCAGAGACAACTGCTTCATCATCTTCAAGCATCCTATCTATGTTGTATATCATCCTGTTCCTACATCAAACCACAACCTAACCGTCCGTTATTGCGCTACGGGTTTAGTTGTATATCATCCTGTTCCTACATCAAACCACAACCTTGGTAATCAGCCGTTATATCAGTATGAGTTGTATATCATCCTGTTCCTACATCAAACCACAACTATTCAAAAGATGACAATCCAAAAGTTTTGTTGTATATCATCCTGTTCCTACATCAAACCACAACCAGGCCAACGAGCGGCCTCGCCTATATGTGTTGTATATCATCCTGTTCCTACATCAAACCACAACTCGTTACTTATCCACTCTCCGAGAATCCGAGTTGTATATCATCCTGTTCCTACATCAAACCACAACTCGTTACTTATCCACTCTCCGAGAATCCGAGTTGTATATCATCCTGTTCCTACATCAAACCACAACTTATTTATAGTATTAATCAAAACAAAAAAAGTTGTATATCATCCTGTTCCTACATCAAACCACAACTACCTTTGTTTGCTTTAATCATTTGACTGGTTGTATATCATCCTGTTCCTACATCAAACCACAACTGGTTCTGTGTTCAGAGTCATGCGGTCGTAGTTGTATATCATCCTGTTCCTACATCAAACCACAACTATGTCCGACAGATGGATGAAGGAGTTCTTGTTGTATATCATCCTGTTCCTACATCAAACCACAACTGGTTCTCTTCTGCGTCCTTACGGTATGGGTTGTATATCATCCTGTTCCTACATCAAACCACAACTTTAGGCATAAGTTTATAAAATAGATTATGTTGTATATCATCCTGTTCCTACATCAAACCACAACTCGCCGCAAAATTATGAAAAACAGAAATAGTTGTATATCATCCTGTTCCTACATCAAACCACAACCGCGCCGACATCAAGCGGCCACACGTCACGGTTGTATATCATCCTGTTCCTACATCAAACCACAACTTTCACCATTCGCAGTATGTGCTGAAGTTCGTTGTATATCATCCTGTTCCTACATCAAACCACAACGGAAATTGAAGTCGTACTTGACTCTATCCGGTTGTATATCATCCTGTTCCTACATCAAACCACAACTAGTTCCTTGATAAAATTCGTTTAATTAGGTTGTATATCATCCTGTTCCTACATCAAACCACAACTGCTCGGAGAGTATTCCGTCGGCAAGTTGTGTTGTATATCATCCTGTTCCTACATCAAACCACAACGGAAATTATGGTTCTTTTTTCCTCATTTGTGTTGTATATCATCCTGTTCCTACATCAAACCACAACCGTTGCCAGTTCACCTTCAACGAGGCAGGTTGTATATCATCCTGTTCCTACATCAAACCACAACCTATCTGCTGAACAAAAAGCTCAGATTGAGTTGTATATCATCCTGTTCCTACATCAAACCACAACCTAGGTTAATTATTTGGCTATATATTAAGCATTTAGATGAAATCTCTTGCCCATGAAGTGGCTTGTAATGTGGTAAATCGTTGCAAAAATACTAAAAAAACTCCAATTGTAACGGATCTGTTGGTACTTTTTTCTTCTTTTCTTTTCCCCAAAAGTTTACGATATCGCCGTATTGTTTGTCTGTGACGCTTAACATACTCACCATGCCAGTCTCTGGAACTATGGATTTTACCCTCTTAATATGAACCGCTTGACTTTCCTTTGATGCACAATGGCGGATGTAAACGGAGAACTGCAACATCACGAAACCATCTTTCATCAAATTCTTTCTAAAAGTCGCTGCAACCTTACGTTCTTTCTTTGTAATAACAGGCAGGTCGAAGAAAACAAAGAGCCACATAATATGGTAAGCATTTAACCTATTCTCACTCATGTTAGCACCGGTAATGATAATTTATCCGTTTCACCCTTATATATTTTGAGTAGTGAGGCAGTCGTTATCGACAAAGCATTTTCAAGTGGTCTTGTCACTTTACCTATTTTTACATCTGAGAATAACAATCTAAGTATTGTCCCCTTTGATTGATTATCCAGTTCTTTTACTGCTCCGTCGTAGTAAAGGTGGTATACTATTTCATCAACGAAAGGACGATATGGTTCCATTACATCATCTGCAAGCGGAAATGCATTATATCGACTGCGATGGAAAACTCCAAATGCAGGATATAGACCAGAGCCTATCAGGGCACGAGTCACAGCAGCCCGAAGAATAGTATATCCGTAATTTAATAGATTATTAGGCGACTCCCCTTCGCGCTCACGTTTGAAACCATCATCGAATAACCTACTCCAATATTCTCGTGCTGCAGCACCTTCTCGATTACCCGTATCCCCTGATTTTACATTCATATAGTAAGGCTTAAGTACATCACCATTCTTTCCCACTTTATTTAGTAATAAAGCTTGATTCCTTATTTTACTTTCTATCAATTGCTTCCAAACATTCTTTTTGGTTGGGGCCGAAGCATCAATCTGAAACTTATAACTTTCCTGCTGTGTCGTATTACCATCAAGGGTCATAAGCATCGTTTTGGGCATCTTTTTCTTGTCACAGAACACAACAGAAACATTGTTATCTGCCAGTTCATTCAACAACGGAATAGAGATGCTGACCATCGGATTCTCAATGACCACAAAACCTATATCCTCAATAGGCCGCGTAACTATATCATTGTTATCTTTGAATATGATGACCATTTGCTGGTTTTTCAAAGATAGGGATACGGGGGATGTAAACATCAATGTCTGTTTTATCATATCTGTCTCTTTACTTCACCTATATCATTTATTACAAAATCAACATCTTGAACTAGTGCTCTAAATTGAGAATGAAGCATCTTGATACCAGGACGAAACTCTTCTCCTGATTTGTACTCTCCGTTGATTTTCTTAATATCAGAACTTGGTCTTGCATTTTGGTGGTGAACCAGTTCTATTGTACCATATTCGAATTTCCCTTGAATAACCATTGATGACATTCCAGTCACTTTATAGAGTCTCTTCTGCATATGCTTTCTATCCAATTCCCATATTTCCTCTGGGCTATTTTCATATAGTAATACCATCGTACCAATTTTCAGTTTGTATCTGAGTTCATAACCACTCTTACTGAATAATGGTACAAGTTGATTATCAGTAGGCACACGATCATTGCTACGACGATAGAAATTTGCTGCGGTAATATTATTAACTAATTCAAATTCCCGCTTTTCTTTTCCTTTCTTGTCTTGCCCCACATAAATGGCCATCATATAGTTTCGATCATTCTGGACATGGTATTGTCGTTTATACTCATGTCTGGATTTGTCGCGTTGCTGACGAATATTGATTGGCCGAGTAACAGATCCTGAAAAAACTCGCACTTTCTTTATGGGTATCCGCTTCTCTTCGTTCATCCAAATGGTTTCTTCCATAGCCTTCTTCAAAGAGCCATGCAGCAGGATGGCATTTTCCACTTTAGAGCGCACTTCGTCATCAACGATATTCTTTATATCTTTTTCGTCTAGCCCATCAAGGTTCTTCCTAACCACATACCGAACCTCGCCATCCCGATTAATGGCTCCATAATAGGTATCATTGTGTAAGGAGGCACGAGCCGTATCGCCTTGTGTCAAAACCTTATTGCCCTTACTGTCTCGAACATAGCGCTTAGCCTGTTTCGGCAAAATATCCTTAGAATAATGGGCAATCAGCAATTCATCCTGTATCTGCTTGATGTCGCTAACAAACGAGAGCCAAGGTTTTTCAAAAAAAGGTTTCTTACCTTTGCCCTGTTTATATTCATCTGACTCATGATAGTATTGGGCCAATTTATCATACTCCGCTTTGCCAATACAAGCGATGGTGATAGCATCAATGCAGTGGTGAACATGGTTTACACGCTCTTTCTTAGTATACTCTTCCTGAATGCCCCATATTTTTCTGAAATCAGAGGTGGCTATACCTTTTACAATATATACCTGTTTGAATACAGATTTAAGATACATTCGTGCATAACGTGATATGACACTGATATCTGTACCCTGGCGACGAGAGAAACCTTCAGGCACCTCAGTCATTGTAAAACGTTGGTACTTGCCTCGCCAATAATCACGTTGAAACGATAACAGATGACGGCGACGAATCTTGTTGTCTTTCTCTTCTTTCGAAGAAGCACCCTTTGTACTGATTTTACGTATCTGCTTATCAAGGTCTTCATACTTCTCTTTCCATCCCTGAATACGCTCCATAATTTCATTTTGTACTGCTAATTGGGTAGGCAGTTTGGTCTTCTTTACATCACGGTTATACCTGTTACTACAAAGCGTCAGATTCATCTTCGTACTATCGCCTCCTGCACTACGTGGTATCGTATGCTCGATATCGTATTTGGGATTATCACCTAAGAAGTCTGTAATTCGTATTTCCTCGCCTGTATATAAACACTTATGGTTCTGTTCCTCCCACAACTGGTATTTCAGAATATCGGTATCGGATGGTGAGACTATATATTTCTCGATCTCCTTTCGGCAACGCTCTCTGTCTTTCTCGTTTTCACGCTGCCAGACTTGAATAGCCCAACGTTTATTGGCATCATTCAGATCCCGAGAGAACTCGATATGAATCTTGGTGTCTGGGGTAATGTAACCTTCTTTCAGCATCAGATTCACAACCTTGCGGAGTCTGAACAAGGAATGCATCGCCATTGGATTTCTGACACTACTAATACGAGGTGATCCCAATTGATAAACACCATCATCATTCGGACGCTGACGGGGATATAGTTCCATCATTGAGGGATGATACAGTTTCTTCAAATCATCATCGTTCACCTGATATCTGTCTTTTAAGAAAGCCTTGACGCACGCTTCCAATGTCAAGCCATCCATATTATTCTTGTCGTATGAATGCATCACCCCAATTACATTCTCAATGGCAGCCTTACGCATTTCCTTAATTCCCCAAATATGCTGTGGTAACACCTCAACCAAATTAGCAAGGAGTACTGCTTCAGAATAGATAAGCCCATAGTTACGCATATATGGCAATATCTTTCGTATGGCCTTCAAACTCAATGCTGCATAATCGTTGGGGATGCTAATCTTTCTGAACATCTCAGCCTGAACATCGTCTAATTGTAATCGTTTTCTGCCAAAATCCTTCAATTTGTCTTCATCGTCATAGAAGAATAGCGCATGCCAGATGTCGTTCATAATCTGAAAGCGGGTCTTATCCTTTGCAAGTGTATAAACTTCACAGACACTAGTCAACCAGTCTTCGCCAAAGATTTCTTCCAACTGTGCATTTACAGGGCTTCCAGAAACCTGAGTATCCATTTGGTAGTTGAATAGATATGGCTTGTCCTCACCGCTTTTGTAGTAACTATAATTGTTTTTGCCAGCCAATTTCTTGGCAATATCCTCAAATGGGAATGTACGCTTTGACTTGCGTTTGAAGAGAGGAATAATCTTCTGCTTCTCATCATCTGTCAAATATCTTTCGTCTTTATCATACAGTGTATTCGCCTGTATCTTGATATTGTTTATAAAACCATACATTCTGAAATCCTCATATAGCGGATGAGAGGAAGGGCATCGCGACTTGCCCTTTTCAAAGGTACATGTTCCTACTTGGCCTTTTTGTGACTTTAATGGACGCTGGTCGAAGATGGCCTTTTCTAGTTTCGACACTAATTCTGAGTCAAATCCCTGCTTTTCACATATCGCTTGAAACTCTTTCAAATAGTGCTCTTTACGGGCAGTATAGTGGTTTCTTATCTTCTCTCCTTTCTGATATAGTTGATAGAAGTATTCTCCCAAATACTTACAACCTGCAGCCTTAATATCCTCCGACAGACTGCTGATACCTTCTTTTACAGCACCTTCCGACTCCTTTGTTGATTCTTTTCTGTTACTTAAAAAACCACGACGCTGATTCAGGTGATATAAGGCTCGTCCCAGAATAAAACGCTGTGTCAAGTCAGAAAGATCGAGTTTTTGAGTCAAACAGATATATCTAAATCTGTAAGGATTCACATTGGCCTTATCCTCTGTTCGTTGCCATTCCATAAATGTATCTTCTGTCGGATATACCTTCTTTAATCGCCATTGCCTGAGTTGTTCTTTTTTAAGTGGTGGACAGAGGTCGTGTTCAGATAAAATGGTCAACAGTCTTATTTTGCGTATTTTTCTTCGCCAATAATGCTTACGTACAGATCGGTGGTCTGTACGTTCTGCGGCCTTGGAAGATTCTATTCCCTTTTCAATTTTGACACCTTCTGAGAATATGTTAGTGCCTTTTGCTACCAGATGATATACACTTTCATCCTTATCTACGATAGCCCATCCAAGGCTATTTGTACCCGTATCAATACCTAAAATTCGCTCCATATAGTAATATTTATTAAAATTTGCGGTAAAATTACAAATAAATTTTGAAATAACAAAGATTTTTACTATTTTTGCATTCGTAAGATTCCTACATCTTATCACAATAAGGCCATAATGGCCGAAGGGTAAAACCTATACTCCCGCTTCGGTGGGAGTTTTTCGTTTTATGCGTACTCACTCTAAGTGTCAGATACTCTGTGTTCCCTCTTTGTGGTTTTAATCTGCGGAATCCTCTTCTTCCTTCAATTCTCTAAATGTCTCCTCAGATATATTATCCGGGCGTTCTTCACAACAAGTTTTCGCCGTCTGCATAATTCCATCTTCCAGACTTCCAGACTTTTGTAATTTGGCGGTCGCTGACCGCCAAATTGATGGAACACCAAGCGTCAATGGGTCGGAGGTAAAGTGACCATTTTCTCCGACCCCATGACTCGTTTTACAATCTGATTGTTGTCATAATCTCATACAGCCATTTTTTCCGGCATTTGCTGAATGACTTCCCCTAAAAGGAGTTTGCCGTTGGCATGTTTGTTTCTCTTTATGCCATCGCTACCCCAGGTTCCCCACTGTTTGAAGAAA
>Ga0310694_10006382_pt1 | contig 11157 bp, 4 predicted proteins | sample 174DNAGHGhighgp2_FD_203884 | JGI IMG/M metagenome (GOLD analysis project Ga0310694, IMG submission 203884) | Sheep rumen microbial communities from Palmerston North, Manawatu-Wanganui, New Zealand - 1742 DNA GHGhigh gp2 (v2) (version 2) | ecosystem: Host-associated > Mammals > Digestive system >... | reverse complement strand
TAGGGGAACGGCCTTGCGCTCTGGATGTGCTTTGATGAAGTCCTGCAGGATATTCTCATCATAGCAGAAGCAGATGTTGTTCTCGCATGACGGGCTGTAGTTGAAGTCCAGCGCCTTAATGCCGTACTCATTGCGGACTGCCCCCTTGCACTTATGACGGTTGGCCTGCTCGATGCAGTAGTCCTGAATCTCGTCAAAGGTAGTCACCTTCGGCTCCAGCTGTCTGCTGGTCACGATGCTTACAATCTCTCCGTTCTGGGAGCTGTAGAGCTCCACGCTAAAAAACTTTGTTGCCATAATTTTGAAGTTTTGAATTGTGTCACTTATCTTATTTGCTACTACAAAGATACAAAAAGTTTATCAAATATGCAAATATTTTAGCTGAAAGTTTGCAATAAAACCGAAAAAAATTACTACCTTTGCGGCCAGATTTCTAACCCCTCAAGCAATGACAAAGAAAACAAAGAAAATCATCTGGTGGGTGGTCGGTATCTGGGTCGCCATCTTCCTTGTCATGGCTGTTATCCAACTGAGCAAAGGAACGGACAGCCAGACCGTGCAAAAGCCCGTGAGTGTAGAACAAGTGCAAGCTGCCTCTTCGGATATCGACGGCACTGTGATTGGCCGCTGGCATCTGACTTCCGAGCTTGCCCCTTCCCTGAACTCCATTATCGTCATCTACGAGAATGGGGATTCGTGCTACTGCAAGGAAACCCTCGACTCCGGAGGCTCAACCATCAAGTCTCTTCGCAAGGAAGGTAACAGGTACTATGACACTTCAAGTTATGTCGGCGAGTATTTCCTTGTCACCAACGGATCGCTACGGCTGTTTGACGATGATGGGGAATATGGTGGCGGCAATGGCTACTCCATCGAGACGTTAGAATAACTCCATCTGCACACTCTCTTCTTTCAGGCGGTTCTCTGCTATGCGGTAGAACCGCTGGTTTTTCTCTATACCGATGTACTTACGCCCAAGCCTCTGAGCCGCTACGGCTGTCGTTCCTGAGCCAAGGAATGGGTCAAGCACGACACCGCCCACTGGTGATGACAGGCGGATAAACCTCGCCATGAGGTCAACGGGTTTCTGGGTAGGGGTCTTCTTGTTTGTGACCACAGGAAAATGCAACACACGGTTGTATTGCTCACAGTCTTCCAGCTTATTGAGAGCCGTGCCGTCCTCATAGATACGCACAATGAACTCAGCGTTCTGTGAAAAGCGGCTCTTGCTGATTATCGTAAGCGGTTTCTCCCAAACCAGGATTGAGAACTTGCAGCAGTATTCCTCAGCCCACTGCGCATTGACTGGAACCTGAGCCTCTGAGCAGTAGATATAGGCGTTCATCTTCTTCATCAGCCTTGGGGTCATGTTCAACCACCTGTAGATTTCCTCCTTGCCGAAGCCTTCCTTGATACGGCACTCGCCACTGTCGTCATCGTAGTCATACAGGCCGGACTTCGACATCAGCTTCTTGGAGGTTTCCTTATACATCTTCGTACAGTTGGCCTTGGTGAAGTTATATGGCGGGTCTGTCACTATCAGGTCTATGCTGTATGCTGGCAGGTCATCCATCACTTCAAGGTTGTCACCATAGTACAACTGGCTCTTCTCGATGGTATTGAAATACTTCATAGCTTCACACGCTTAGTCATCCTGTCGATAATCTTGTAGATACCCCTCTCGCTCTTACCGTACTTCTCACTGAGGTGACAGACGATATACCCGACCTTGTGATGCTTGGCTTTCAGGTCCTTAAATTCCTCTACGAGCTGAAGGTATTCGATATCCTTCACATCAATGGAGTTTTCTACTAACGTCTCGATCAACGTCTTGTTGGCTTTCAGCAGTTCAAATCTTGTCATTTAGAATCGTGAATTTATTTGTTAGTCAATATTGTCAAGGGTCTCTACCACCTCCACCTCTCTCTGCTTTTCCGTAATCTCGACGACGGACACGACGGGATGGATGGTCTCTGCTGCCTCCTTGAAGCTCTCGGTAAGCTCATCGGTAGGCATATTATAGTCACGGTATGCGTTTGTGGCCTGCATGGGTACCACGCCAGCACCGATATCATTCATGGCTTCAAGAAGCGGCTCGAATATCCTTGTGGCCTTGGCAGTCATGACGAACTCGCCGTTTGACAGGTTCGCTGGTATGCTGTCAGACGTTCCTGAGCCTGGGCCTGTGACCTTACCACCCTGTGCGAAGTTGGCCGACTTGACCGTGCTGACAGCCGTTGCGACATTCGCAAGGACAGTGGCCACGGTAGAGGCGATAGCTGCAAGGTTGGCAGGGTACGGCAGAGACGAAGCACTGGCCACACCTGCTGAAATGGCGCGTCCTGTGTCGATGGCAATCTGTGCCAGCGTGATAATCTTGCTCAGACGGGCAAAGTTCTCGTCGCTCTCTCCGATGGCTGCAGTCAGCGAGACAAGGCTGTTGGTCAGTGAGCGCATGGAGTTATAGTAGGCCTTGCGGTTCTTTATCTCGGCGTTCTGGTAAGCCAGCTTAGCATCCACCTTGGCCTTCTCTGCTGCAAGCTCCCTTGCACGGTACTGCTCCAGAGTCTCGCCTTCCATCTGGCCAGCCCTGACAACGGCCTCGTATCTTTCCTGAGCGGCCTGCTGACGGACTGCAAGGACGGCAAGTTCCCCGTCCTCAACGACTTCAAGGTTAAGCTGCTGGAAACCAAGCTCACGCTCGATGTACTCATCCTTGTCTGCCATGTCGGCAATCTTCCACTCTTCATTCCATATCTCGAACTGTGTCTGCTCGTTCTGGAAAGCCTGCTGACGCTGCTGCATGAGCTGCTGGCGGTACTGGTCATCAAGGGCAAGGTCATCCTGACGGGCCTTTTCCCGTAGGTTGGCCATACGCTCGGCAAACTCCTGCTCGACGGCAAGTTTCTCCTGAGCGGCTTCATAGGCCATAGTGGACTCGACACCGTACTGCTCTTCTGCCAGGCGTACCTTCTCTTCGGCATCAGCCATCCTGTCCTCTTTCTCCTTCTGGAGTGCAAGCTGATTCAGGCGCAGTTGCTCGTTGAGCTGGTCCTTCTTCAACTGAAGTTCCTGCCAGCTGCCCTTCATGACAACAGACAGACGGGACTCAGTAAGTTTCTGCTGTTCCTGTATCTGACGCTCCAGCTCCTTCTCGTCGAGCTTCTGAAGTTCCTCGTTCTTCTTCTGTTCCTTCAAGAGAATAGTCCTGCGAATGGCTTCCTTTGCTGCTTCCGTCAGGTTCTTCTCGGTATTCAGGCGAACGGTGAGCTTGCGTATCTCATCGTCATATTGCTTCTCCAGCTGAGCACGACGCTTGGCTGCCGTATCTTTCATCAGGTCAAGCATGGCCTTCTCTGCTTCCTCGAAAGCCTTCCGTTCAAGCTCTGCCTGCTTCTTGGCTGTGTTGTCTTGTCTGCCGGACTTACCCTTGCTCTGCTTGTCACCCGTCAAGTCCTCGTAGGCCTTCTGAGCTTCCTGCATGGCCTTACGTGCTGCAAGGACTTCCTCAGTGGTAGCGTTCTGGTCCTTGATGATACGCCGGTACTCAGCCTTGGCTTCATCCCAGTCCTGCTTGGCCTTCTTGGCGTCCTCAGCGTACTTGGTCTTTGGCTTGTCACTTTCCTTCTCTGACTCTTCCGCAACGGCCTTGTCTGGGGTCTTTCCCGACGGGGTGCCTGTAGGCTTCGATGCTGGGGCTGGTACAGATGAGCCACCGCCTCCAAAGGCCTTGCTCTTTCCAGCCTTGTCAATGGCATCGACGGTAGAGCTATAGGCACTCACCACATTGTCGGCAATCTCCGTTCCTGCATCCTTGGCGTTCTGGACTGTTCCCTTCAGGAAGTTCGTAACGGAATTGGCCACACCCTGCAAGCCTCTTTTCATCTGAGTCCAGTTGAATGTCAGCAGTCCTTCAAGGGCTGTGCCTACGCTGCCGATAATTCCAGCAAGGAGTTTGAAGCCCTCCCATATCTGTTTCAGGCCTGTCTTGAAGATAGTCCACACGGTCTTGAACACGGCACCGATGACAGCGATATCGGTCTTGATGATGACAAGTGCGGCCTGCATCAGTCGGCTGTTCTCCATGAACTCGGAGAACCAGTCGGAAACAGCCTTTAGCTGTTTGATGAGCCAGTTCAATCCCTGCTTGATGAAGCCCGTCACGGCTGATGTCAGCTTACCGAACCAGCTGTTGCCGTCACCCATGAGAGAGAATAGTTTCTGAAGTGCTTCAAAGGCAAGCATGATGACAGCCGTGAAGATGAAGCTCTTCAAGGCTACCTTGGCTGCTGTGACGAAACCGCTTACGGCGACACTCGCTGCGGCCATTGCGGACTTCCAGGCATTACCAGAGTTCACGGCTGCTGCCGTTTCCCATGTCTGTATCTCTGTCAGCTTAGCCTTCACCAGAGCCTTCTCTGTCTCTGCCAACTGGCGTTTGTTGGCCAGTACCTTCGCCTCCAGCATGGTACGCTCCGTGCCTGATGCGCTTTCCAGAGCAACCTCTTGGGCTGCTACGGTCTTACGTAGGGTAATCTCCTGATTCTGGAGGTTACGGACGGTAGTGGATGCTGCCTCTGCGTTGCTTACTGCTGAGTTGCGGATGGTCACAAAGGAAGCCTGAGCCTCCTTGACCAGCCTTGCAAAGCTGATGGATGCAAGGAGTGTAATGAGCAAGTGGCCTACCTCTGGCAAATGCTGTTCCAGCCAGCGCACACCCTCTGTGAGTCCCTGAATAGGAGAGACAAGTGCTTCGCTGTTGCTCTCACCCAAGGATATCTTGAATGACTCCCATGCGGATGACAGGGAGAAGATGGACTGAGACACGTTACTGTAGGACTGCTCGAACATACGTTCCGTCGTTCCCTGAGCCTCATTCAGCGTCCCCAGCTTCTCACCAAGTCTGTCAATGTTGCCGACGAGTGCCATGACCTGCGGAGTACAGCGACGTCCGAAAACGTTGGCCAGCAGCTCTGCGGAATTGGAAGCCTCCATGATTCCACTGTCCTTCAATCTCTGCAGGGTCTTTGTCAGGCCCTCCGTCTCTAATGACTGCTGGTTTATCTCAATACCGAACTCCTTGAAAACCTTCTGCTGCTTGGCTGTTGGTGATGACAGGCCAAGGATGACCATACGAAGGGCGGTACCTGCATCGGCACCACGCACACCGACGTCTGCCAGCACACCAAGGGCGGCATTGACTTCCTCGACGCTCTGGTTAAGCGCATGGCCGAATGGTGCGGCGTTCTTCAGGGCCTCTCCCAGCTCTATGACGTTTGTGGCAGAACTGGCGGCGGTCTTGGATAGCACGTCATTGGCGTGTACCATTTCTTCCTCACTGATGGGAAGGGCAAAGCCTCGCATGGTGCGAATCATAAGGTCACTGGCTTCATCAAGGCTGATCGTGTTTGCCTGAGCCAGCTGCAAGGTTCGTGACAGTGCCGTTGTCGCCTCTGCTGCATTGAAGCCGCCACGGGCAAGGTTCTCCATGGCCTTTGCCGCATCTGTGGCATGATAGATGGTCTCACGTCCCATCTTTCGGGCCTCGTCGGTCATCATCTTCATATCCTCTGCAGACGCATTGGTGACAGCACGGACTCTGGCCATACCGTCCTGAAAGTCCCTTGTGACCTGCAACACGTCCTTGGAGAAAGCCAGCAGGCTTCCGCCTCCCAGAGCCAACAACATCTGCTTGCCGATATCGGCCACCTTCATGCGGATGGTCTCAAGACCTTCTGTGGCACTCTTGTAGTTACCCACGTTACGGTAGAAACGCTGTGTCTCTTCCTCTGCGCCTTTCAGCTCAGACGTTATCTGGTTGATATGGTCTTTCAGCTCATGACCTTTTGCGGATTCACGCTCTGCACGGCTCATGGCATCCCATTTCTGAGTGGCGTTGGATAGCTCTGACCTGAGCTGTTTCAGACTTCCCTCCTGTTCACGGGTGGCCTTTATCTGGTTGTTCACCTGCTTAGACAGCTCACGCATCTGGTCGCCCTGCTGCTTGATATACACATTACTTGCAGCCATACTACTCTCGTACTGTTCCTGAGTAATGGTGCCAGCCTTCAACTCCTTCTTCAAGTCGGCCTGGTACTTACGGGCTTCAGCCAGTGAGGAACGGAACTTGGCAAGGGCCTCGACAGCATCTTGGTACCTTACCTGAATGTCTATGATTTTTACTCTTTCGTCTGCCATGTCCTATTTTATTTTTCAAGTTTTCTGAATACAAAGAAACACCCCCTGACGTCACGACCTGAGTCTGCACACCACCCATGATTCTGCATGATGCACCACACATAAACAAACTTGTCTGCGTAGTTGTCATCGTACTTCACGTCGGACGTCCAGTAAGCCCATAGCCCTGAGCTGACAATCTGATGGCCTCCAATGGTGGCCATGAGGTCATCCAGCAGTGGGAGGTGCTGTGACATCGCCTCGAACTCCAGCACGGCAGGCAGGTAGCCTTTCTTGCCAGAGGGGAATACGTCGGCTTGTGCGGCAAAGGCAGCAGCGCTGTACGGCGGGTCGATGAAGTAACCGTCTGAGGCTGTCACAGAGGCGATGATACGCTGTGTGTTCTCATAGCCGTTATAGCTCTTGCCGTATTCCTGACCGACTATCTTCACGCCATTGCCTCCAAAGTATTTCTGCTGTGCGCCATAGAATTTCTTCTTGGCAATGATGAAGCGGTGCTCACCATCGGAGAAAGCCACACCCTCGGCCTGCTCGTTGGTCTTTCCGCTGGCCTGCCACTCTGCTTTGGTGTAGAGATTCAGCTCCGTGTCGGCAATGAGTGCCTTGGCTTCATCGAGCTTGGCGAACTCAATGACGGCATCACCCTCTACGAATACCTTCAGCTCACGCTCTACTATCTTTTTTAGTCCGTTGACCCTTGCAGTGATAGTCAGCTTCGCCGTGTAGTTGTTGACCACCGATGCAGAGATACGGAATCCGGAGGCGGTGATGTTGCTAATCGTCACATGGCTGTTGTTCGATTCCACGCTGACGTTGGTAATTTCCGCTCCTGCAGGGTCGGTAGATAGCGTGAAGTCCGTGGTCTTGGTTGCTCCTGACGTACCGTTAAGAGCATCGGCTCCAGAGACCACCAGCGAGGCGAATGTTTTCTTCGCTGACTGATGGAAGTCGGCAATGGCACGGGTATTGTTCTCCGCGTTCTTACGATGGTGGGATAGGCCGCTGGCTTGGCTGACAGCCCATTCTTCCATCTTGTCGAACTGCGTGGAGGTTTCCTGCACGAGTTTCTTATCCAGCTGCTCACCACCGATCGCTGCCAGCAGCTCATTGACAAGGGCGAACTTGCCGATGATGATATTCCACTGGCCTGCCGTTCCGAGGTATGCCGCTGCTCCACTTGGGAACTGGTTATTACGGACGTTGCCTACGGTGCTGTCATTCAACTGGGCTATGATAGCGTCGGTATTGGTCTTGCCGTTGAAGTCCGTGAGTGCCTGGGCGTCGTTCTCCGTCGTAAACTGGCCACTGACCAGCGTACCCTCGTAGTTGATGATACCACCCCAGTCATACCATGTCATGCCAGTTTCCCTGACACCTCCGACCTTGACATTGACATTCTTCTTGCCGATGACAAAGCGGTGAGTGCCGTCGGATATAGCGATACCGTCAGCATCCTCATTCAGGATGTCGGCGGATTTCCATGCGTCCTTGGTGTAGAGCATACCGTTGACGTCTATAATCATCGCGCCCTCGCTGTCGAGTGTTGACGTGTCATTAGTGGCCTGAGCCTCCCTTGTCGTGAACTTCACTTCCTTCGTGGCCGTCAGCTCGTCACCATCGTATGTGACCTTTGCAGTGATGGTAGCCGTCGTCTCATCCTCTATGCCGTCCACAGACAGCGAGAAACGGTAGCTCTGGCTATCGACCTTCACAGCTTCATTCGATGAGGTGATGACCACATTCGAGAATGAGACATACGGCGAAGTGCTGAGCTGGTAGTCTGAGCTTCCGCTGCCGTTGACCACCTCCGTCTCGTCTGCTCCGCTGATGCTCAGTACTGGCTTCTGCAGCTTGACTGTGTGGGTTGTGCTGATGGTAGAGCCGTCTTCCAGTGTCGCTACTATCGTCAGTACCGCCGTCTCTTCTGCTGATGGCAAGCTGACGGGAGTGACGGTGAAGCCAGATGTTGTGACGTTGCTGACAGTCAGCTTGTCATTGCTGGATGTCACCTGCACCGATGACACGCCTACGGTGGCGTTTGTTGGCTTGTAGGACAGCGTGTAGTTACGGGCCCTGCTGCTCAGGATGCGGGTGTCACCAGATACCTCTACGGTGTCGGTCTTGATGACATACTCCTGCTCGCCTCCCCAGTCGTCGTTGATGACCGAGAGGTCTGGCGTTAGCACAAACCAGTAGAACTTCTTGCGCAGTTCATAGATAACATTATCGTTTTCATCGAGTATATCAACGGCTATCTTGAATACATGGTACTGGCCGTCCTGCTGCCTTGTATAGGTGAAGTCATGGCTTCCTGCCGTCAGGCGGTTGTTATCGTAGTACACTTTGACAGCCGCGTATTTCGTTACCTCATACTCCGTGTCGAAGCCGACGGTCTTTTTCAGCTTGTATGAAATCGATGTTGGGACTTTTATCGTCAGCTTGTAAGAATCCTCATTCCATTGGCCGCTTGGGTTCTGGCTGTGATGGTCTTGCGGATAGCCCCACTTCTGGAAATACCATGCGTTGTTGATATTCGAGTTGCGGTTGGGGATATCCAGCTCCTTGCCACCTACACGCACACCGCCATCGGCATAGATGTTATCGCTGACGATGATACCGTAGTTCACCACACTGCTTCCGGAGGTCTTCATATCCAGATGAAGCTCAATGTGGGCGTTGGCGTTGAATTCCTCCCATGCAATATCGTAGGTGTAGCCAACGGTGTCGTTATGCACTTCCTCAGCTGGCTCGTAAGTCGGCTTGACGTGTGGCAGCTGTATAAGCTCTACGGTACTGACACCTTCCTTGTCGTACTGGATGCTGCTGACGGCAAAGAACGAGTTGTATTTGTGGAGGTACACCGGCATGGACTCGTCGAAGTCACGGAGGTCAAACTCCGTAAGCAGCATCTTCTCCTTGACGCATGTGTAGTTCTCCAGTATGTCGGCGAGGTAGCCAAAGAGATTGTCGATATTCTCAAACGGCTCGAAGGCATCCATGCGGATGTGCTTGTAGTCCGCACCGTGCTCCTTCATCATCGGGCGTTTCAGGATGTCCTTCGTCTCCTCGTACTCCGGATTGAGCGCCCTCATGTTCAGGTAGCCATAGAGCGGGTTGACGGTGGTGACGATATGTTTCTCACCATCCCATATCTTCGTCGTGCGGCCAGTGACCACCTCTGGGTAGGCGATGTCCTGACGTAAGCCGGGGAAGAACTGCGACTTGTAGAGCGACTTCTCTTCTGCCAGCAGGGAGTCGATGATACCTACCGTTCCGTAGCCCTCACCATACAGCTCCAGCTCGTCACGCTTGTCATCCTCACTCTTCACCCTACGGCTGTAGGCCATTTCAAAGTAGTTCCTCTGTGCGAAGTTCGTATTCTCATACTTCGAGAGGCTGGCCTGGCTCTTGCCGTCTATCAGCTTCGATGACCAGTCCACGCTTTCACCTGACAGCATTCGGTCACGTAGCTGGTTGTAGTACATGGCGACGATCGTCTTGCCGTCCTTCTCCACCCTTGGCAGGGCACCGTTCATGTAGAATACGTCCTTCATGAAGTCGAAGCAGCTGATGGGCGGGAGGTTGTTGACGATACCCATTTCAACGGGAATCTTCGTGGCCACCTCCTGCGACGGGGTGATGCTGGCGAGGTTCAGAGAGCCGAAGCGGACATCATCATCATCGAAAGTGTCCGTGTGGTTGGGTGTCCTCACACCAATAATGCTTCCGTTGTTATGGTAGATGACGACATTCTTATTCTGCTCGTCATGGTCAACGTAGTTATATCCTAAGATAAGACCCTTGCCCTTGTCGTAGTCGTCGAAGTCAAAGCCTGCGCTCTGGATGATGGACTTGAATGTCGGGTGTGCATCTTCTGGCGGCGTGTACTCATAGCCGGACCAGAACAGATAGCCGATGGAGTCCTCTTCGATGGCATCTATATTGATGCGTCTGGCCTCGTACTCTACACCGAAATCAAAGTAGTAGGTAAAGGCATCCGCGCTTTCCTCCCTGCGGATGGAACGCAGGCCTATCCAGTCCTCGCCGTTGTCTGATACGGTGTCGATAGTCACCTTGCCCTCTGCATCTATCTTCGCCTCGATGATATACATCCACCAGTATTCAGGAGCTTCAAGGCGTCCTGCTTCAATGGCAGACTTCTTGACCACCACCGTAGCGGTACCACGTATTTCACACTGGGCTTCGAGCTTCAGCGTAGATATGCCTGACGCATTGGGGTTTTTCTCAAAATATCCCTCTATGGTACGCTCTGCGAAGTACACCTCATAGGCTCTGTAGCGTCCGCTCCATACTCCGTTAGTCGTAGATGACCAAGTTTCATTAAGCGTCTCTGTCAGGTTCTCCGACACGCTGGACTCCTTATGGCCATGATTGAAGAAATCTGAACCGATGAAGGTATTCCAGCGAGGACGGCCATTGAGGCAGGCAATACCACCCCAGTAGTGGCGCTTGCTGACGTTAGACACCATCCAGTTCTCATACTTCCTGAAAAACGCCTTGTCATCTGTCTCCTTGGTGTAACGTCGGAAGCTACCCTCCATCTGGTAGTTTCCATCTTGGAAGGCATACGACAGATTGATAAGGTTGACGTTCCGCACCACGTACTTGTCAGAGACAAAAGGTACGACGCCCGTGACAGGCACCACACCGTAGGTCACGAAGTCGTCATACACCTCACGACCGTAGAAGTTCTTGTTGTTGAAGTCCACGGCAGGGAGCAAGCCCATACCCTGACTGACACAGCGCCCGATGTCGAACTTCACACCGAACTGCTCGTTAATCATCTGGATAAGGCGATAGATGGGAACCACCGGCTTCGGTGGCGTTCCTGCCTCATGGGGTACGCCTGCATCGTAGTTAGGATAGAGGATATCAGCATCATTTCCCAGCAGATTCGACGGCTGGCCATAGTGCAGGTCATCATCATCGTCTTTCCAT
>Ga0310694_10006375_pt1 | contig 11166 bp, 10 predicted proteins | sample 174DNAGHGhighgp2_FD_203884 | JGI IMG/M metagenome (GOLD analysis project Ga0310694, IMG submission 203884) | Sheep rumen microbial communities from Palmerston North, Manawatu-Wanganui, New Zealand - 1742 DNA GHGhigh gp2 (v2) (version 2) | ecosystem: Host-associated > Mammals > Digestive system... | reverse complement strand
TTCGCCGAAGGAATCCACCACCTGGCCGTGGGCCAATTTCACCGCGCCGATCTCGATGATGCGGTCCTTGGCGGTATTGAGGCCGGTGGTTTCAAAATCCAGCACGATGATGGGGGTATCCAGGGGCAGCTCGCTGTCTCCCGTCACCACCAGATCGTCGTCGGTGAGATACCCTTCCAGGCCGGGCAGCAGCTTGATGCCGTATTTTTTTGCCGCGCCGAAGGCCTCGGGGTAGGCCTGCACCACGCCGTGGTCGGTGATGGCCACGGCCTCGTGGCCCCACTTGGCGGCCCGTTCGATGAGGGCCGTGGGGGAGGACACGGCGTCCATGTTGCTCATCTGGGTATGCAGATGCAGTTCGATGCGCTTTTGCGGCGCGTCGTCCATCCGCTGGGGCAATTCGCAGGAGGAAATATCCCGGGCCATGACGGTGGTTTCGTGGGAGAAATTGTCGTACTGGGCGTCGCCCCGGACCAGCACGCCCATGCCGGGCTTGATGGCGGCCACCACCTTTTTTACGGCCTCCCGCTGCTCGTCGGTGATGGGGGGCACGTCCTCGTCCTTGCGGGGCTTGGGGCGGTAGCGCAGGAAGATCTTGCAGCGGATGGTGCTGGTGAAATCGGTGACCAGGAAGGTGAGCAGCACCGATTCGCCGCCGCCCACCTCCCGGTCCTCGGCGGAGAGCACCTTGCCCCGGATCACCACCAGGCCGCTGTCGTCCCGGATATCCTTGATGGGCACCGGGGGATCGGCAATCTGCCGGCCCCGGATGCGGGGGTCCTTGGGCTTGGGCGGCTCCTGGGCCTGTATCTGGGCGGCCAGGGCCTCGAATTGCTGGGCCCGTTCGGCGGCCACCCGGTCATGCTCCGCCCGCTCCTGCTGCAATTGCCGCAGGCGCTTTTCTTCGTCGCCGCAGATGCGCAGCCCCACGTCGGTGTCCAGACGGAAAATATCCTTGATGGCCTGGGCCAGATGCTTTTGCACGTCGTGCTGCTTCATGAAATCATAGGAAAACTCGTCGGGCATTTCCAGCGTCACCCGGCCATTGCCCGGTATCCAGCGCATGTCGAATTCCCAGGACACCGCCGCGGGAAAATGCCGGATCAAAAAATGATTCAGGGGCGCGGCGTACTTGTCCGGGTCCTGCAAAAATTCCTTGGCCAGGGAGGGGGAAGCTACCCGCAGGGAAAACTGCAGCCCCGGAAAGGCCTTTTCCAGCGCTGATTTGATAACGAAAAAGCCCTTCTCTCCGATCAAAACGTCGGAGAGAAAGGAAAAATACGCCTTGTTTTCGCTTTTTACAAACCGCACCCGCTCGATGGCGATTTTGCCTTCCGTTTCAGGCAGGGCCCTGTATACGGCCTGCAGCAATTCATCGTATGTCATAGCTGTGTTCCATTCGTTTTTTGTGAGGGAAAACCGGGAGAGAAAACGAAAGCGCGTCAGGTCAGGTCCATGCCGGACACATCTTCCTCCGCGGCCCGCAGGATGGCGGCCTCGTCGGCCCCGTCGATATCCAGGCTGGAAGCCAGGATGCAGCGCACGTCCTGAATGCCGTAGAAATTCTGCGCAAGGGCTTTCACGTAGCCAAAGCCGAATTCCTCCGGCACAAAGCAGCCGCCCGCGGTGGTCACATAGTACAGCCGGCTTGCGTTGCACAGGCTGACGGGCACGCCGTCCGGAGAATACCGGAAGGTAACGCCCACCACGTTGATCTGCTCCAGATACTGCTTGAGCATGGCGGGAAAGGACAGGTCCCAATACGGGGCCGCGATGACGACGGCGGACGCCTGGGCGAATTGCCGCGCCAGATCAAACAGGGGGTGCTGCAAATCGCCCCGGGCAAGGAGCTGATCGCGCAGCTTCAAAAATTCTTCGTCAGCCCGGGGAAAGGCAATGTCCTCAAGACAAATTTCCTCGCTGGGCCCATCCAGCCTTTCCAGCAGCTTTTCGGCCAGCCTCCTGGTTCTGGAATCCTTCCGCACGCAGGCGTTCACAAACAGGATCGGGCTTTCCATACCGTACCTCCGCGCTTTATTTTTCCATGGCGGCGATGTAATCCCGCACGGCCTGGACGAATTCCTCCGCCAGATCGCCGGTCATTTTCCGGATGAATTTGCCCTTGATGTACAGCGCGCCGCAGTCCTTGCCGCCGCACAGGGCGATGTCGGCGTCCCGGGCCTCGCCGGGGCCGTTGACCACGCAGCCCATGACCGCCACGGTGATGGGCAGGTCCATGCCGGAAAATTCCTTCGTTACCTGCTTCGCCACCGCCGCCACGTCGATCTGGGTGCGGCCGCAGGTGGGGCAGGAAACGAAGCGGATGCCCTTGCGCAGGCCCAGGGCCCGCAAAATATCCAGGGCGGCGTGGGGCTCGTTGATGGGGTCGCCGGTGAGGGACACCCGGATGGTGTCGCCAATGCCGTCCAGCAGCAGCGCCCCGATGCCGATGGCGCTTTTTACCGTGCCCTGTCCCGGCAGCCCGGCCTCCGTTACCCCCACATGCAGGGGATAATCACAGGTTTTGTGCATCAGGCGGTAAGCCTCCACGGTCAGGGGCACGTTGCTGGATTTCAGGGAAATCACGATGTCGTCAAAATGCTCCCCCTCCAGGATGCGGATGTGGCGCAGGGCGCTTTCCACCATGCCCTCGGCGGTGGCGCCGCCGTACTTTTCCACGATGTCCTTTTCCAGCGATCCGGCGTTGACCCCGATGCGGATGGGCACCCGATGGGCCTTGGCGCAGTCCACCACCCGGCGCACGTTTTCGGCGCTGCCGATATTGCCGGGGTTGATGCGCATTTTGTGGATGCCGTTTTCCATGGCGGCGATGGCCAGGGTGTGGTCGAAATGAATGTCGGCTACCAGGGGCACCGGGCTTTGATCCACCAGCGCCCGCACGGCACCGGCGCAGGAGCGGTCGTACACCGACACCCGCACCAGATCGCACCCGGCGGCGGCCAGCTGCTTGATTTGGGCCAGTGTGGCGTTCACGTCCCTGGTGTCGGTATTGGTCATGGATTGAATGGATACCGGCGCGCCGCCGCCGATGGCGACGGAGCCGGCGAATACCTGATGCGTCGTACCCATGTTGTTCCTCCGTAACAGATTACGCGCCGGGGCCTTTGAAAATGGTCCATACGTCCTTAAAGGTAAGCACCAGCATCAGCCCCAGCAGCAGCACGGTGCCCGCGGTGTACACGTAAGCTTCGATCTTGCGGTTGATGGGCTTGCGGCGGATGCCCTCGATCAAAAGGAACAGGATGCGGCTGCCGTCCAGCCCCGGAATGGGCAAAAGGTTGAACAGGCCCAGGTTCACCGAAATCAGCACCAGCAGCTGGGTGTAAACCGACAGCGCGCTGCCGGCGGACTGCTCTGCCGCGGCCTGGGTGGTTTCCGCCACGCCCTTGATGATGCCCACGGGCCCGGAGGATTCCTTGAGGCCCTTGCCGGTGGTGACCAGGTCGCGCAGGCTCCTTAAGATCGCCCCGCCGGCGTCCACACAGTAATCCGCCCCCAAATGAATGGCCCGGGGCAGTGAAACGGGGGTGATTTCCGGCGCGTTCTCGGGCAGAAGACCCACGCCCAGCAGGAACCGCCCTTCGCTTTCGTCAAACCGGGGCGCGGCGGACAGCGTCAGGGCTTCTTCTCCCCGGCGCACCGTCAGCGTGAGCGGCGCGTCGCCCTCCCGGTAGCGGCCGATCAGGGCGGACAGTTTGTAGGTTTTGCCCGTTTCATCCATCCCGGCGGCGTCCTCGCCGTTGACGGCGGTGATCACGTCCTGGGGCTGAAAGCCCGCCAGCTCTGCCGGGCTGCCTTGGGACACGGATTCCACCACGGTGTAGCAGGTGTATTTGACTTCGCCCTGGACGAGGAAAATGGAGGAAGCCACGATCAGGGCCAGGACGAAGTTCATCACCGGCCCGGCGAAAACCGTCACTATCCGCCGCCAAACGGGGAAATTGTTCATGGAGCGGGGATCGTCCTTTTCCTTTTCCGCGATATCGTCCTCGCCGTAAAACATGCAGTAGCCTCCGGCGGGGATCAGCCGCAGGAAAAACTGAGTCTCGTGCTTTTTGCTTTTCCAGGACAGGATCTTGGGGCCGAACCCGATGGCGAATTCCTTCACCGGGATGCCCGTCAGCCGGGCCGCCCAGAAATGGCCCGCCTCATGCACCGTCACCATGATGCCCAGCATCACGATGGCGGCCAGAACGAACAGAAAGGTCATAGAGCCTCCTTTGGGGGAGAGTGGAGCTTGGAGTGTGGAGTGAAAGAAAGTTCTTTTTTGTTTATTGATGCGCGATCATGGTTTTGGCGTGGCGCCGGGCTTGGGCGTCGGCCTCGTCGATGTCCGCAAGGGTTTTGGCGGGCAGGCTGCCGAAGCGCTGGAGCGCGGCTTCCACGATTTCGGGGATGCGGCCGAAGGGGATTTCCTCCCGCAGGAAGGCGAAGCACGCTTCCTCGTTGGCGGCGTTGAGCACGCAGCAGGCCGTGCCGCCGGCACGGAGCGCTTCGTAAGCCATGCGCAGAGCGGGGAATTTTTCCGGGTCGGGCTTTTCAAAGGTGAGACTGCCGATGGAGAACAAATCCAGCTCTCTGGCTCCGGTCTGCAGCCGTTCGGGGTAGCTCATGGCGTAAAGGATGGGCACGCGCATATCCGGAGCACCCAGCTGGGCGATCACCGCCCCGTCGGCAAACTGCACGGCGGAATGCACGATGCTTTGGGGGTGCACCACCACCTGGATCTGCTCCGGCCTGGCGGAAAAAAGCCACTTGGCCTCGATGATTTCCAGCGCTTTATTGAACATGCTGGCGGAATCCACCGTGATCTTGGCCCCCATATTCCAGGTGGGATGGCCCAGGGCCTGGGCCACGGTGGCGCTTTGGATGCGCTCCCTGTCCCAGGTGCGGAAGGGGCCGCCGGAGGCGGTGAGCAGGATTTTTTCATAGCGGTTGGGCCCCGCGCCCTGCAAGCATTGAAAAATGGCGCTGTGCTCGCTGTCCACGGGCAAAAGCGTGCCTTCTGGGCAGGCGTTCATCACCATTTCGCCCCCGGCCACCAGCGTTTCCTTGTTGGCCAAAAGCACCCGTTTGCCAGCGCTTCTTGCGGCCATCACGCTTTTGAGCCCGGCCACGCCCACCACGGCGGCCAGCACGTCCTGCCCTTCGGCCTGGGAGGCCACTTCTTCCAGCGCCGCTTTCCCGAAGCGGAATTCGCAGAAGGACAGATCCCCGGGGATGGGCACGGGCGTTTCGACGCCCGTCAGCGCCGCCAGGCGGGGCCTGAGGGCGCGGACCTGCTCAAATAAAAGCGCCGCGTTCCGATGAGCGGTCAGCGCGGTGACGGAAAACCGGTCCGGATGCAGGGACAGCACCTCGATGGCCTGGCGGCCGATGGAGCCGGTGCTGCCCAGAATAGCGATGCCTCGCATGGACGTCTCCTTTGATTATATGCCGATCACGAGATTCAGATACACGTACAGCACCACCGTGGCCCAGTACACGCTGTCCAGCCGGTCCATCATGCCGCCGTGGCCGGGAAAGATGGTGCCGAAATCCTTGATGCCGCAGTGGCGCTTGATGAGGGAAGCGAACAGGTCGCCCAATTCCCCGCAGACGCCGCCCAGCAGGCCCAGCACCAGCATGTGCCACACCGGCGGCACCGGGCCGAAAAAGGAAAACACGCCCCATACCGCGATGGCGAACAACACGCTGCCGGCCAGGCCGGCCGCCGCGCCCTCCAGGGATTTGTTGGGGCTCACCGCAGGACAGAATTTCCTTTGCCCGAAGCGGCTGCCGATGAAGTAGGCGCAGGTGTCCCCGAAGAGAGGCACGCCAAAGGCCAGGATGGTCAAAAGCAATTGCAGATTGCCAAGGAAGGGGATGGCGGCGGCCGCTTCCTCCGGCAGCCTGGCGTTTTTCAGCCCCAGCATGCACATGGCCGGCAGCAGCACGCACCCCAGCGGCATGATGGACATGAGAATGTCCTCAAGCCGGGGCTCCGAGCGGAACATCACCATGGCGGCCACCAGCATGGAAGCGCCGGCGGCCAGGGGCAAAAGCAGGGTGACGCTGCCCTTCATGGTGAACAGGGGAATGGACAGGGCCAGGCACAGCCAGCTGGGCCACTGCACGGGCCGGTGCCCCGCTTCGGACAGGGCCTTGAACACCTCGTACATGGCAAGGCAGATGGTGAGCATATACAGAATGGAAAAAACCCAGCCGCCCATGATCAAGGCGAAAACCAGCAGAGCGATCAGGCACAGGCCGGTGATGATCCGGGTCATCATGAAGTACGTCCTCCGTATCTGCGGTCCCTTTGGGCGAAAGCGTCCAGGGCCGCATGATAATGCTGCAGGGAAAAATCGGGCCAAAGCACCGTGGGAAATACGAATTCCGCGTAGGCGCACTGGTACAGAAGGAAATTGCTCAGCCGCATTTCGCCGCTGGTGCGGATCAGCAGATCCACGTCGGGCAGCCCGGCGGTGTATAATTCCTTTTCCAGGGCGGCTTCGTCGATTTCTTCCGGGTCGATTTCGCCGCTTTTTGCCTTGATGGCCAGATTCCGGGCCGCCCGGGCCAATTCTGCCCGGCCGCCGTAGTTGATGGCGATGTTCAGCTTCAGGCCGGTATTGTCCCCGGTGCGCTGCTCGGCGCTGATCAGGGCGTCCCGCTGCCTGGGCGGCATGCCTTCCTTGTCGCCCAGGATGCGGATGCGCACGTTTTTTTCGTGCAATTCGTCGATTTCACTGGTGAAAAATTCCAGCAGCAGGTCCATCAGCGCCGCCACTTCGCTGGGGTCCCGCTTCCAGTTTTCGGTGGAAAAGGCGTAGAGCGACAGGGCCTCGATGCCGATGTCGCTGCTTTCGCGGATGATGGCGCGCAGCGTTTCCACCCCGGTGCGGTGGCCCAGGGCGATCTTGATTTTATGCTGCTTGGCCCAGCGGCCGTTGCCGTCCATGATGATGGCCACGTGCCGGGGCAGGGGAGAGGCTGTAGCCGGCATTTTCACGCCTCCTCTTTTTCCCGGGGCGCGCCGTCCAGAAACCGGGCCGCGATCCAGGTGTTTCCCCGGCAGGCTACCACCCGCAGGGTGCCCTCCTTCCGGATGGCTTCATCCCTTTTCGGGGCGGCGGTTTCGATGATTCGGGGCTCCGGCGCGTCATTGGGGAGGGATAAAAGGGCCTCCTTTGCAGGAAGGCCCAATACGTTTTCCATCAGACTTCCATGATCTCCTTTTCTTTTTCGGCGGCGATCTTGTCGATTTCCTTGATCTGGCTGTCGGTGAGCTTTTGCAGCTCGTCCTCGGCCTTGCGCTGATCGTCCTCGGTGATCTGGGAATCCTTCTTGAGCTTTTTGAACTGCTCCATGGCGTCGCGCCTTACGCCCCGGATGGCCACCTTGGCTTCCTCGGCGCCTTTGCGCACCAGCTTGGTCAGCTCCCTGCGGCGTTCTTCGTTCAGCTCCGGCACCACCAGACGGATCAGCTTTCCGTCGTTGGAGGGGTTCAGGCCCAGGTCGCTTTTCTGGATGGCCTTTTCAACCAGGGGAATGGCCTTGGGGTCCCACAGGGCGATGGTGAGCAGACGGGGCTCGGGGCTGTTGATGTTGCCCATCTGCTTGAGGGGCGTCTGGGTGCCGTAGTAGTCCACCATGATGCGGTCCAGGATCTGGGGGTTGGCCCGGCCGGCCCGCAGGGAAAGCATATCCTTCTGATAAAAGTCCCGGGTTTTTTCCATCTTGGCCTTGGATTCGTTAATGACGGCATGATACATGTGCGCTTCCTCCGTTTCGTCCTATAATGCTTACTGATATTTTACCCTCTTTCCAGCCATCTGGCAAGAGTTAAATATTAAAGAAGGAAGGATTTTTTCATTTCCGGCGGGACGGGACGGCCCAGCATGGCCTCGGCCAGGGAAAAATCCCCCGCCTGCAGGGCGGCGCGGATGGCGCTGGAGGAAATGCGCAGGCCGTTTTCCAGGGTGACCTGGGGCACCACGGTCAGCCCGATCCCGGCGCCGCGGCACAGGGCTTCCAGGTCTTTTACCCCCCAGGCGCCTTTGTAACCGAAGCGGTGATCGTCGCCGCAGACCACGTATCGGGCGTTCAATTGAGAAAGCACCACCCGGCGGAAAAATTCATCCCCCGGCATGCGGCGCATGCGTTCGTCAAATGGGGATACCGCCACTTCGTCGGCCCCGGCGGCAAGCAGCAGCGCTTTGCGCTCCGCCAAATCGGTCAGGGGCGGTCCCTTGAGGCCGGGCATGGCGTCGAAGGTGTGGGCGCGCAGGGGCAGCCCGTTTGCCGCGGCGATTTCCTTTCCTGCGCGGATCAGGGCCAGATGTCCCCGGTGCACCCCGTCGAAAAACCCCAGGCACACCACGGAGGGCGCTTGGCGATCGTTCATGCGATTCTCCTTTTTTTCCGCCCGCGCTTTGCTTTGGGCGAAATGGCGGCGCGCTTTTCCCAAAGGGCCGCCCGGGTATTTTACCATATTTCGCTCCGGGGCGCAACCGCCGGGGCTGCAGGCGTCTGAAAGGCGGGCGCTGTATGCGCGTTGTATGAAAAAACGAAATTTGTTGTGTATTTTCATTTTTTGCTTGACGAATATACATCGGGAGGATATAATATATACCTGATCCGGAATTTGCTGTACCCTTTTCGGGCCGACACTTTATCCGTTTACAGTGAAAAAGCGGCAGAAGAGGCAAATACAGGCAGGCGGAAGAGCATGGTTTATTCTCCGCGCACGAACGCGGTGAAATAAAAATTTTTGGAAAGGAAGGAAAATTCAATGAAGAAATTTTCCAAGATCCTGGCCCTGGCCCTGGCGCTGTGCATGCTGTGCAGCGTAGCTATGGCCGAGCTGGCCGCCTCTGTGCAGACCGAAGTGGACGCGGAAGCCTATGACGCCGAATCCACCGAAGTCTACAACGCTGTGCTGGGCGACTTCTATCAGACCTACATGGCCGCGAAGGACCCCGCCATCTCCGTGTCTGAGCGCTATGCCAAGATGGCTATCGCCGAAGCGAAGCTGCTGGGCGCCGCCATCATGATGCCCATCGAGAGCCGCGGCGGCAACTACGCCATCACCCGCATCGCTCCCCGTTCCGTCAACTCCACCCTGTGGGGCAACGACGCGGACCGCGTGCATCAGATGATCGTGGTCAAGGAAGGCATCCTCAAGAGCGAGGAAGTCAACTACCTGCGCAACCTGTGGAACGAAGTGCACGGCACCGGCACCTATGATGCCAAGGCCAAGGAATACCTCACTTCCAAGGGCTACGAGATCAGCGACGTGTACAACTACGCTTATTCCAGCGATCCCAACACCTGGGACGTGCTGGCCACCTCCAAGCAGGCGGACAGCCGGGCCATCATCAACACCTATGACGGCCTGTACGAATATGACGAAGAAAACATCCAGCAGCCCGCGCTGGCTACCGGCTACACCGTGAGCGAAGATGGCCTGAAGTACACCTTCACCATCCGCGAAGGCGTGGTTTGGGTTGACAGCCAGGGCCGTAAAGTGGCCGACGTGAAGGCTGACGACTGGGTTGCCGGCATGCAGCATATGTGCGACGCCGCCGAGGGCCTGGAATTCCTGGTCACCGAAGCTGGCTGCAACATCGTGGGCGCCGCCGATTACATCGAAGGCAAGACCACTGATTTCGCCGACGTGGGCGTGAAGGCTCTGGACGACTACACCTTGGAATACACCCTGGTCGCTCCCTGCCCCTTCTTCACCACCATGCTGGGCTACGGCGTGTTCGCTCCTCTGAGCCGTGACTACTACCTGTCTCAGGGCGGTCAGTTCGGCACCGAGTACAACGCCGAAGCGGAAACCTACCTCTACGGCAAGGATCCCGATCATATCGCTTACAATGGTCCCTACCTGGTGACCAACTCCACCAAGGAAAACACCATCGTGTTCCAGGCCAATGAAAACTACTGGAACAAGGACCACATCAACATCCACACCGTGAACTGGTACTACAACGACGGCACCGACGCTCTGAAGGCCTACAACGACTTCAAAGCCGGCATCCTGTGCGGCGTGGGCCTGACCTCCTCCAGCCTGGAGCAGGCCAAGGTTGACGGTCTGTTCGATGACTACTACTATGTGGCCATGACCGACGCTACCTCCTTCATGGGCTTCTTCAACGTGAACCGTCATGCGTTCGCCAACTTCAACGACGCCACCAAGGCCGTGTCTCCCCAGACCGTGGAAGACGCTGCCCGCACCAAGGCCGCTATGCAGAACGTGAACTTCCGCCGCGCCCTGCTGATGAGCCTGGACCGCGGCGCTTACGAAGCGCAGGTCGTGGGCGAGGATCTGAAGTATGCCGCGCTGATCAACTCCTACACTCCCGGCAACTTCGTGTATCTGGAAGAAGAAACCACCGTTGACATCAACGGCACCGCCACCACCTTCCCCGCCGGCACCTACTACGGCGAAATCATGCAGGCTCAGCTGGATGCTGACGGCGTGACCGCCAAGGTTTGGGATGCTGACACCCAGATGAGCTCCGGCTTCGACGGCTGGTACAACGTGGAGAACGCCAAGGTTTACCTGGCCAAGGCCATCGAAGAGCTGGCTGCTCAGGGCGTCGAAATCAGCGCTGAAAAGCCCATCTACATCGACGTGCCCACCTTCACCGCCAGCGAAATCTACAACAACCGTGAAGAAGCGCTGAAGCAGTCCGTGGCCGCTGCCACCGACGGCGCCATCGTGATCAACAAGGTTGAGTGCGCGACCAGCGGTGAATGGTACTACGCCGGCTACTACTACAACCAGGGCCACGAGGCCAACTTCGACCTGTGCGACCTGTCCGGCTGGGGCCCCGACTACGGCGATCCTCAGTCCTACCTGGACACCATGCTGCCCGACTACGCCGGCTACATGGTCAAGGCTCTGGGTGTGTTCTGATTCAATCCGCACAAAAGGATTTCAGACATCCTGAGGTAACAATGGTGGAGGGGGATGACGGTTTCCGCCATCCCCCTCTCCATCGTTCAAATGCTCTTTTTCGCGTTTTGGGTGAAAGCCCCACGCAAAAGAATCCATAAAATGAGAGTGATTGTATGACGAAATATTTGCTCCGGCGCTTCTTGCATGGCCTCGTATCGGTGATTATCGTGGTGGCCATCGTGATGCTGCTC
>Ga0310694_10006374_pt1 | contig 11170 bp, 5 predicted proteins | sample 174DNAGHGhighgp2_FD_203884 | JGI IMG/M metagenome (GOLD analysis project Ga0310694, IMG submission 203884) | Sheep rumen microbial communities from Palmerston North, Manawatu-Wanganui, New Zealand - 1742 DNA GHGhigh gp2 (v2) (version 2) | ecosystem: Host-associated > Mammals > Digestive system >... | reverse complement strand
ATTGTCCATGTTGCCGTCAACCCAAACCTGGCTCTCGGTGGTGTTGAACACCTGGTAGGCCATGGGTGCACCCTGGTTCTCATAGGCAACGGGGATGCGCGGGGTCACCAGCGTGGTGGCCTGGTCGCCGTCGTACATCGTCCAGTCGCCCACACCATCTATGGCAAAGGCCTGGTAGGACTCGAAGTCATCGGTCACATATTCCAGCTCGCCTTGAGCGGGTTCTACCGACTGGCAGGCATCCCACGTCAGCGTCACGTTGTTGTCGCTAGCCGTTGCCGACAGGTACTCGGGGGCGGGCAGTGCGTTGGGACGAACCGAAGTGGCGATGCTGGCGCTCATGTTGTTGTCGGTCATCATGTCATAGGCCCATACGACCTCCATCTGCCAGTTGATGGCCTCGGCCTCAGCATCGGCCACGGTGGCGGTATAGGTTGCCGTGCCGGTGGTCGAAGTGCCTGCAGCAAGCGCCATCCCATCGATGGCCTGGTAAAGCTCGCCGTCCTTGTAGATGTTGACGGTGTAGGCCTGGGCATCCTCGGCGCCGCGGTTCATGATGTCATATTTCATCACAAATTCCTCACCGATGTTGACGCGCTTCGGGTCGATGGTGAAGGCTGTGACGGCCAGGTCGCGCTCCACGCTGGCCTCACCGATGCGGATGTTGTCCACATACAGGTCGCGGCGGGCGCCCATCTGGTCGCTCAGTGCCGTGGCCAGCAGACCGATGTTGGCGAAGTTAGCCTCGGCATTCTTCGGCAGGATCACTTCACACTCTACCCACTGGTCGGTCATCTCGTTGAGGAAGAACTGGGCATTCTCTACGTCCTGCCACTCGCCGCCGTCAAACGATACCTGCACCTGGATGTTGTCGTCAATCTCACCGTCCCACTCGGGATCATACCACTGGCTGCGGCCATAGTGGAACATGAATTTCATCGTGGGGGCATTGACGCTGTTGAGGTTCAGCATGGGCGAGACGAGGCGGCTATGGGTGTCATAGTCGGCATACTGGCTCTCGGCCACGAGGAAGCCACCGTCATAGTCGGGGGCCTCGATCAGCGGCTCACCCGTCCAGTCGTCGTAGATGTCGCCGGTAGCGTAGAAGTCAAAGCCGTTGACCTCGCCGTCCTGGGTCCAGTTCTCCTGGTCGCCCCAGGCGAATGATGCCTTGTAGGGCAGGTCGAGGGGCTTGCCGGTCACGACGGTGTTGCTCTGTGCCGACTCGCCCTCCTGGCCGTTATAGAGCGGTGTGATGGTGTAGCAGGCGTTGACCTGGCCTTCGGCAACGGGGATGTTGTCGGTATAGGTGGTCTCGCTGATGCCGTCGGCTACCGTGCCGCTCGACTCGCTGTCGCGCTCCACGCGGTAGGTGATGGCGCTGTAATCCACATAACCGCCGTTGACCGACTGTGTGGGAGCGTCCCAGGTCACGGTGATGCTCATGTCGTTGTTCAGCTTGGCAAGAGCGTTGGCGGGGGCTACAGGCATATCCTGACCCACATAGGCCCTCACCTCGACGGCGCTACCCTCACCATACTGGTTGCGGGCCACGATGCGATAGGTATTGAAACCAGTCTCTACCTCGCTGTCCTCATAGGTCAATGTCTCGCCGGGAGCAGGGTTGTCAAAGGTCTTCTCCAGCGCATCTCCAGCATACACATCGATAGCGCTGATTTCGCTCAAAGCCTCACCTGCGGCAGTCTCCGTGGGAACTACAAAGGTGAGCGTAGCGGCATTGGCACCCAGCGGTGCGGGTGTGAGCACGGCCTCGGTCACCTCGCCGGGAACGCCCTTGGGCGACTTCTCGATGAGTTTCACGTTGTCAATCTCCACGCGGTGCTGGTTGGGCTCGCTGTAGGCATAGAATGCCAGGCGGTACTTGCCGCTGGTGGCGGCATAGACCTTGACGGTCTTGTCGCCCGAGTCGTCGCGCACCACGCTGGGATAGTCGGCCAGCACTTGGGTGAACGATGCGGGATCGGTGCTGGTACCCAGCAGGACGCGCAGGTTCTCGGTCATCGAGAGCACACCCATGTAGAACGTCAGTTCATACACATTGTCGGCATCCAGCTCAAACTCCGGCGAGATGTAGTAATCATCACCGGGCAGGCCGGTCTGGTAGTCGAGCATGTAGGCTGCCATGCCGTTGAGGAACTCCCATGTTCGGCCTCCGTTCTGGTCCACAATGGTCCAGGATTCAAAGGCTTCCTGCGTGTCGAAGGACTCTTGCAGCAGGACATCACCCGGGCTTGCCCACATCGATGATGCGGCACACGCCGATAGCCCTAACAATAGGGTCCGTAAAGATGAAAAGGACTTTTTCTTCATAAAAAATTTTGGTTAAGGTTAATGTTGATATAATAAGAACTCTAAAGGACTGCAAATTTATTGAAATTTATTGATAATCAACGATAAATTACCTGAAATAGTAAAAACAAATTATTAATAATGTAATTGTTGCCACCATTTCTACCGAAAAGCAGAGGTTTATTTGTTGCTGTTGGCAGAATTCTATATTTTTGCAGTCGCGAATAAAAAAACTTGACAAAATGATGAAACCTAGAGTATTCCTGAAATGGCTGTTGGCGTTATCGCTGGCCATGATTACAGTGTTACCTGCCGGTGCACAGTACGGCAGCCGTGGTGACAAGCGTTACCGCGATCGTTATAGCCGCGCCAACACCTATGGCGATGTGGTGGAATTGCGACTCAACAACCCTGGCACCCTTGAGGATAAAATGCCGGCCAACATGGCGGAAAGCGTGCGTCTGTTGCGCATCGAGGGTCCCCTTGACTCTAAGGATTTCGCTTTTATCAAGAAATTGTGCAACCGCTCGCGCTGCGTGGATAACCGTGACCGTAAGGTCGATAACTACATCGATCTGGAACTGGAACGTGCACGCATCATGAGTTCAGGCAGCAAGGGGCTGTTCGGTTACAGCGGCGAGCGTGATGTGCTGGACGATGCCCTGTCCTATTCCAGCCACTTGCGTTCTATCGTACTGCCCGACCGTGTCAAGCGCATCGGCAACAGCGCCCTGCGTGGCTGCAGTAGCCTGGAGGAGGTCATCATGCCCCCCTCGGTGAGGTCGCTGGGTGATCATGCCTTCGACGGATGCAATCGTCTGGAATACATCATGTTGAGTGATAATCTGGAAACAATCGGTGACGGATGCTTCGATGGCTGCTATCATTTGAAGAGTATTAACCTGCCGCGCTCGCTCACCGAGATTGGCAGCAAGGCTTTCAAGGGCACTGGCCTGCAGCGTGTGACCCTGCCTGCTGGACTGATGTCGCTGGGGGCTGCCGCGTTCGACGACACGCCTCTCATGCTGCTCGACCTGCCTGCATCTACCCGGATTGTGGATAACGACCTGGGTGTGATGAAGAAATTGGAGGAAATCACTGTCGAGAACGGCAGCCGCTATTATACCTACGAGAGCGGGGTGCTATATGACAACACGGGTAAAGTGCTCCTGTGCTGCCCCGCAGCCCGTAGCGGCTCCTTTGCCATTCCCGATGATGTGGAGAGCATCGGTGCGAATGCCTTTTCCTATTCCCAACTGTCGACCGTGTCCATCCCCGCCAGTGTCACCGAGGTAGGAGCAACGGCATTTTACCAGTGCCCGCACCTGCGGCAGGTCGATCTGCCCGGCGTCAAGAATATGGGTACGAGGGCCTTCGGGGACTGCAAAGCGTTGGAATCAGTTACTGCCAACCGATTGAACGCCGTGCCCGCATCGGCATTTGAGGGTTGCCAGTCGCTGAAGACGGTAGAGCTCTCGTCCTCGGTCAACGTGATCGGCGAGCATGCTTTCAAGCATTGCAAGTCATTGGCCCACATCGACTTGCCCCAAGAGTTGACCACCATCAGCAAGGAGGCGTTTGAGGGCTGCGCCTTGTCATCGCTGGAGTTGCCGTCGGGTGTCGTCACCATCGGCGAGCGCGCGTTCAAGAACTGCAAGGGCTTGACCCATGTGACCTTGCCCGACCTCTGTGCCACTCTCGACAAGGAGGCCTTCCGCGAGTGCTCGTCACTGGCTGAGGTCGATTTGGGCAAGGGACTGCGCACCATGGGTGATAACGCCTTGCGCGAGACGGCCATCACAACGCTCGTGATACCCGAGACGGTCACCAGCATCGGCAAGAAAGTCACCGAGAAGTGCAAGAACCTGACCCGCATCGAGTGCCATGCCGTACTGCCTCCCACACTCGGCAAGGAAAGCAACAGCAAGGTCGAGGTCTATGTCCCTGCCACATCGCTCAATGCCTACCGCACGGCAAAGACCTGGAAAAACTTCAAAACCATCCTCCCGATGGAGTGAGGGAATTGGGGTTAATAGTAATAGCCAATAGCAAAAAGTTGAAAAGATGGAGCAGCAGTCATCGTTTACAACAGCGTTGTTGCGGTGGTTCGCACGGTATGGGCGTGAACTGCCGTGGCGGGGTATCGATGACCCTTACGGCATCTGGGTAAGCGAGGTTATCCTGCAGCAGACGCGCATCGAACAGGGCCGTGACTATTGGCTACGCTTCATGGAGCGATTCCCGACGGTTGGCGCTCTTGCCGCTGCCAGCGAGGACGAGGTCCTTCGCCAGTGGCAGGGACTGGGCTACTATAGCCGTGCCCGCAATATGCACGCTGCTGCCCGGCAGATTGTCGAGCAGGGCGGTTTCCCGCACACCATCGAGGGACTCCGGGCGTTGAAAGGGGTGGGGGACTACATCGCTGCGGCCGTGGGCTCGATGGCCTTCGGGTTGCCCGCTGCAGCCGTTGACGGCAACTTCTATCGCGTTCTTGCCCGTCACTACGGCATCGACGTGCCCATCAACACGACACGTGGCAAACACACCTTTGAGGCGCTGGCCCGTGAATTGCTGCCCGTTGGTCGGGCGTCAGACTTCAACCAGGCGATGATGGACTTCGGTGCCACATGGTGTACACCACGGTCGCCCCGCTGTCAGGACTGTCCCGTGGCCGGGACTTGTGATGCCCTGCACACGGGCCGTGTTGATGCGTTGCCCGTCAAGGAAAAGAAACTCAAGGTGCAACAGCGTCGCCTGTGCTATATCTATATCCGTCATCAAGGCATGACCGCCCTGAGGCGCCGTCCGGCAGGGGACATCTGGCAGGGGTTGTGGGAACCGCTGCTGGTCGAGGATGACCACCTGCCCGACCTGGGATGCCCGCTGGCGCTTGTGGCCAGTGGCGTGAAGCACGTGCTCACTCATCGTGTCCTGATGGCCGACTTTTATCTGGCCGAGCCCGCCGTGCGTCCCGCGCTTCCGGCTGATTATGTATGGATAAAAGAGCGGGAGATAAGCGATTACGCTATCCCCCGCCTGGTGGAAAAACTACTGGAGCTGCTTGCCTGAAAAAAAGCTGTTTTCAGTTCTCAGTGTTACCGTCTATGGAATTGATGTCATAGAGGTAGGTCTTCAACTTATCATTCTGCTTGACAACGGTGCCCACCTTGACCGCCCTGATCAGGTTGAACAGGCAGGTGATGTGGCCGTAAGGATCGCCGCTGTACATCTGGCAATACTCCTCAAACTCCTTGTCGCACGCCGCCATCACCGCATCGTCATTCCCTCTGGCGTCGGGTGCGGGATAGGTCTTGCGGATGACTTCCCTCATGCGCGTGATGGGGCTGTAGTACTGGCTTGAAGTGCTGGCCGAACCATCTACAAGAAAAGCCTCCTCCACTTCCAGGTAGTACTCGATGGTCGTTGATGACGGCTCATCGTCACCGCATGAGGTGAGTGTCACCATAACACCCACAAGCATTAGCGAGAACAATAGCCCCCGCCAATGTTTGAGATTGTGATTCATGTCCTGTTATTTCTTGTTGACGTTGTGATCGATGGCTTGCTTCACGTCATCGACATCGGGGTCGCCAGTTTCGCTTTCAATGGCTGCTTTCACCAGTGCGTTGACATCGATGTCCCTGGCGGGAGCCATGTTGGGCTGGTTGGCGAAGATGTCCTGATCGATAAGCGTGGTCACGTCGGCGATGGTCAGTTCACCGTCATTGTCGGCGTCGAGGTTGGTAGCCATCAGGGTTGCAGGCTGATCGTTGCCCAGCAACGCATTGATGCACCTGTCAACAACGGGGATGTTGCTGGCATTGGCAGCAAAACCCATAGCTACGACACAGAACAGTAATGTAAAGATTTTCTTCATGATGTTATCCTTTCTTTTTATTATTACATTTCAATTGGTTATGCAAAGATACAGCGACGAATTGACATTAGCAAACATTTTAACGTGTTTTCGCAAATGGAATGAGTGAATCGGCCTAAAAAGTCCATTGCTTAATCGATAATTGCACAAGTTGACGTAGAAATCGCGGCAAAAACTGAGTTTTTTCGGTAGAAATACTTAACTTTGCGGGTTAAATCAACTTTAACTGGAACAAGTAAATGGCAAATAGAAGCAAGAAGGCGGTCACCGACTATGGATTGGTGCGTGTGGCTGCTGTGGTGCCGCAGGTCAATGTCGCCGATGTTGACGGCAATGTGACTCACATCATCGAGAGCGTTGACGAGGCTGTTAAGGCTGGTGCCCACATCGTGGCACTGCCCGAGTTGTGTGTGACGGGTTACACATGTGCCGACTTGTTCGGCAACGAGTTGTTGCTCGATGCTGCCGAGCAAGCATTGGTCACGCTGTGTGACCGTTACAAGGACGCGCCGGTGATGGTTGTCGTGGGTGCTCCGTTGCGTTGCAGCGGCCATCTGTTCAACTGCGCCGTGGTGCTCAACCATGGCGAGATGTGGGTGGTTCCCAAGACTTATATCCCCAATTACAAGGAATTTTACGAGAAACGATGGTTCACCACGAGCAACATCACTGCCATTGCCGGAAAAGACTTCATCACGGTGGGGGGCGAGGAAGTGCCCTTCGGCACCCATCAGATATTTGAAGCCGGCCGTGCCCGCGTGGCGGTCGAGATCTGCGAGGACCTGTGGGTTCCCGCACCGCCCAGCAGCATCGCTGCCATCAATGGCGCCAACGTGATTGTCAACCTGTCGGCCAGCAACGAGCTTATCGGTAAGCACACCTACTTGATGGACCTCATCAAGCACCAGAGCGCCCATTGCATAGCCGCCTATGTATATGCCTCGTGTGGCTACGGCGAATCAACGACCGACCTCGTCTTTGGCGGCAACGCTGTCATTGCCGAGAACGGCAAACTGCTCGCCGAGGGTCAGCGTTTCACGACCCGGGCTCAGATGTCCGTTGCCGACATCGACATTGCGGCACTCGAGAACGAGCGTCGCATCAACGGCAGCTTTGCCGACAGCATGGTGCAGTTCGGCACGCCGTTTGAGCGCATTCCCATGGTAGTGGCCGGACCGCTGGATTACGAGAACTGCGACCTGCTGCGCCCCGTGCGCCATCTGCCCTTCGTGCCCGCCGAGGATGACCGCCTGAATGCCCGTTGCGAGGAGATCATCGCTATCCAGACCGAGGGGCTGATGCGCCGCTTGGATTTCACTGGCATCAAGTCGCTGGTGGTCGGTGTCTCGGGCGGACTTGACTCGACACTGGCGCTGCTGGTGGCTGTGCGGGCGTTTGACCGCATGGGCCGTGACCGCAAGGATATACACGCCATCACGATGCCGGGCTTCGGCACCACCGACCGCACTTACACCAATGCCTGTGCAATGGTCCGCTCGCTGGGCGTGACGTTGCACGAAATCAGCATCGCTGCTGCTGTGACCCAGCATTTCAAGGACATCGGCCACGATGCCGATAACCATGATGTGACCTACGAGAACAGCCAGGCACGCGAACGCACCCAGATACTGATGGATTTCTCCAACAAGGTGAACGGCCTTGTGCTGGGAACCGGGGACCTGTCGGAACTGGCGCTGGGATGGGCGACCTATAACGGCGACCACATGTCGATGTACAACGTCAACGTGAGCATCCCCAAGACGCTGGTCCGTCATCTGGTCCGCTGGTTCGCCTCATCGCTCAATGACGGCACCGAGCGCGGCCAAGCCATCCATGCCACGCTGCTGGATGTGCTGGACACGCCCATCAGCCCCGAGTTGACTCCGGCAGCCAAGGACGGTACCATTCTGCAGGTGACCGAAGACATCGTGGGACCCTATGAACTGCACGATTTCTTCCTGTTCCACATGCTGCGCTACGGCTTCACGCCCGTTAAGCTTTATCTGCTGGCCCGCAAAGCCTTCAACGACGAGTATGACAACGCGACAATCAAGAAATGGCTGCGCACTTTCAGCAAGCGTTTCTTCGCCCAGCAGTTCAAGCGTTCCTGCCTCCCCGACGGCCCCAAGGTGGGCAGCGTCTCGCTCTCGCCCCGTGGCGACTGGCGAATGCCCAGTGACGCCTCGTCGAGGCTGTGGCTGGCACAATGTGATCAATTACCCGAGTGAAATAACATCTTTTAAGTGTGACTGGACGGCTGTGGTACCCTATTTGCAGTAAAGGCGCTAAAACGCAAGCATGAACATCTCGAAAGGAACATACAACGTGTTGCGCAGTGTGGTAGTGACCGCACTGGTGTCGGTTGTTTCACTCTTTGCGCTATTGTACCTGTTGCTGTTGCTGCCGCCGGTGCAGGATCGGCTGTGCAAGGAGGGCGAGAAAGCCTTGAGCGAGTTGCTCGACACGCGTGTCAAGATAGGATCGGTGTCGGTAAAGCCTTTCAACCAGTTGGAACTCATGGATGTCTTGATCGATGACCAGCAGGGCGACTCATTGCTGACTATCGGGAAACTGGGGGCCGGCATCAGCCTGAAAGATCTCATCACCGATCGCCGCATCATCATCACCTATGGTGAGATTATCGGTCTGAACGGCCATGTGACGCGTCCCGATAAAGACAGCCCCACCAATCTGCAGTTCATCATCGATGCATTCAAGCCCAAGCAGGACCAGCCTTCCAAACCGTTTGACGTTCAAGTCAAGACGGTGGTTGTGCGTCAGTCGGCGCTCACCTATGACGTACTCGATCAGCCCCGCAAACCGGGAAAGTTAGATCCCAACCACCTGTCGGTGAGTAACCTGCGGGCCGACCTGACGTTGCCGCAACTCAAGAACAATGACTTTGTCATCCTTGTGAAGCGCCTTTCGTTTGATGAGGGCAGCGGATTGTCGCTCAAGCGCTTGTCCACCAATGTGCACATCACCGACAACAGCATGGACATCAAGGACATCAGCGTGAAGTTGCCCAATAGTGACATCAGCCTGGATGATATCCATCTGAAATACAGTTCCTTGAAGAACCTGGGCCGAGAACTGGCTGAAATGCCCTTGATGCTCAGCACCCAGGGCAGTGTCATTACACCGTCGGACCTGGCGGCTCTGGCACCGGAACTCAAGCAGTTTACCGACCCGGTGAACCTTCGGGCCACGGTATTGCGTGACGGCGGGCGCATCGAGGTGCCTGTGCTGAACCTGCAATCGGGCCGCGGCGACCTCTCGCTCAAGGCCAGTGGCGGATTGACCCTGCCCACCCAGGGCGGTTACCGTTCACTGGATTTAGACAAGGTAGAGGCCGAGGTATCGGCCGACCAGTTGTCCCGGCTCACCAGGATGATTCCCAGCCTCTCGACTCAGGCTCGCGGCATCTTGACTCGCTGCGGTAACATGAGTGTCAACGGTGAGTTGCACAGCAAGCCCGGCAACCTGCGTTTCGAGGGAAAGGTGGGCTCTTCGTTGGGCGCGGTGGACCTGAATGGCACGCTGACTCAGCAGCAGGGGACAAACCGTTTTGCCGGCACTGTCAAGACTGGTGGCTTGCAATTGGGTACACTGCTTGACAAGCGCAACCTATTGAACGAGGTGGCTGCTGATGTCGAGGTGGATGTGCTGATGCGCGGCAAAGACGTGTCAGGGCACTTGTTGGGACACGTCCCCTTTGTCGATTTCAAGGGAACCCGCTACCACGACATCACCGCAGATGTTGACAAGCAGGGTAACGAATTTATGGGCACGCTGGCGATAAACGATCCCAATGGACGTCTTAATGTCGAGGGAAAAGCCCTGCTCGACGGCGCCAATTCCAATTATGACGTGAACATCGTCACCAGTGGGCTGAATCTTGCTCGCCTGGGTGTCACCGACAAATATCCCGACCACCGCCTCTCGGCAACGGCAACGGCTTCGTTCTGGGGCAACTCGTTGGACAATGTGTCGGGCCATCTCGATGTTAAGGACTTCGCTTTTACCAACAACACGGGTGAGGGCTTGTCCTTCAACAGCCTGCAACTCAATGCCGACAACAATGGTTATGACAAGGTCATCAGCATCGATAGCGACCACTTGAGCGGCTTTGTGAGCGGACAATACGATTTCAAGACGATTGTGCCCACTGTCAAGCACATGCTGGCAGGAACTTTCCCGCAATACTTCGGTGACTATGCCGACTATTCTCATGACGGACTTCCTAACAACCTGAGACTCAACCTCGTCGTCAACCCCGATGAGGCCTTGCACGGGATGCACCGCCTGCCCTTCAAGCTGGCTTACCGCACAATCATCGAGGGCGACCTGAGTGAGGAAGATGCCACATTCAACCTGGTGGTGGACGCTCCGCTCATCGTGCAGGGGGCTAACAAGGTCATCGAGCAGACCCGCTTGTGGCTGGAACTGGACAGCACTACCAATAAGCTCTTGTTCAATGCCCAGTCGAGCTATCCGGCCAAGAAAGGCATGATTGACCTCAATCTTGATGCCAGTGGCCAGAATAACCACATCGACGCAAACCTGTCCTGGCGCATGCCTGTAGAGCGGGATTTCCATGGCAACCTCAGCGTGGGTGGTGTGCTGGACCGTGGCAGCGACGGTGGCCTCAAGGCCGACATCAACATCAATCCGTCACAGTTGGTGTTCAACGACACGATCTGGGAGGTGCAGAAGGGGAGTATCGGCATCGGCAACGGTGTGATTGAGGTACAAAACCTGGCAGGCGGGCGCGCCGACCAGTACATCTATATCAACGGCAAGGTGTCGAGTGACCCCGACGACGTGCTCTGCCTTGAACTCAACGACATGAACCTGGACTATGTGTTCGAGACACTGGCCATCGACCACGTGGACTTCGGCGGCAGGGCAACGAGCAAGATATATGCGAGCGACCTGTTGTCCGGCTCGCCTAAGGTATATACTCCCAGCCTGGCTATCAAG
>Ga0310694_10006373_pt1 | contig 11170 bp, 11 predicted proteins | sample 174DNAGHGhighgp2_FD_203884 | JGI IMG/M metagenome (GOLD analysis project Ga0310694, IMG submission 203884) | Sheep rumen microbial communities from Palmerston North, Manawatu-Wanganui, New Zealand - 1742 DNA GHGhigh gp2 (v2) (version 2) | ecosystem: Host-associated > Mammals > Digestive system... | reverse complement strand
TTTTTGAACCCGTCCGTTTGGAGTAGAAAAAACGGCGCTATGGCTCTATTTTTCCCTCAAAAATTGAGGGTTTTATGCAAGTTTCTCGTGTCAACAAGGTTTTTGCCCGATTGGGGCGTTTTCAGGTCAAGTTTCGCTGGTTAATTCTGCTAATAACGCTGGTCGTGACAGTTTTGGCGTGCCTCGGGCTCCCGCAACTGCAGATGAGCAGCAGCGAAGAGGACTGGTTTGACGACTGGGACAAGGTGAAAATCGACCAGGCGCATTTCAACGAAAAATTCGGTAGCGACGACGGCTACATGGTGATGGTCCGCGCCGACGACGTTTTTGCGCCAGAGGTGTTGCAGGCAATCGACAGGCTTTCGCGTAGGCTCGAAAACGAGGTCCCGTATGCCGACCGCGTCGTTTCGCTGACGCACAATTTGTCGATTCCGGTCGCAAATGACGAGGGTTTCGAAGTCATAGACCCGTTCGAGGGCGGCATTCCCGATAACCCGCAGGAACTAGAATCGAAAAAGCGACTGATCCTTTCCCGCGAATCGCTCGTGAACAACATCGTCTCGGACGACGCGAAAGAAACATGGATTATCCTCTCACTGAAATCTTACGAAGGCGGCGTCGATTTCGGCAAGGACAGTATCGCGCCTTTTGCCCGCGAAGTCATTTATTCCGACGAATTCAAGAGTGACAAATTTGAGATGCTCCCGACAGGCATGAGCTACACCGAGATGGAAGAAAACGAAGTTATCTCGCGTGAATGCGCCATGCGCATTGGCTTCGGATTTCTCGTGATGGTCATTTGCCTTGTTTTGTTTGTACGATCGTTGCGCGGCGTGGTGGTGCCCGCAATTGCAACGGTCGGCGGCATCGCCTCGGTACTCGGCATCAACGCCTGGCTCGGTGTTGTTGGCGACGAAAGCATGGTCGCGCTCCCGGTGCTTTTGGGCATGGCACTTTCGGTGGGCTATTCCATCCACTACATCAATTCGTTCCGCATGCATTTTAGGCGCACGGGCAACCGCCGCGAATCTGTGATTTGCGCCGTCGAAGAAACGGGCTGGCCCATTCTCTTTACCGTCATTACCACGGTCGCATCGCTGATTTCGTTCCTGTTCGCGGGAATCCGCCCCATCCGCTGGATTGGCGGGATTTCGGCAGGCATCGTCACGATGGTTTACCTGTACGTCATCATCCTGATTCCGATCCTCATGAGCTTCGGCAAGAACGCAGAACCCGACCCGACGCAGGTAAAGTCCGCAGGGGCCACCAAGGCGGACATTCTCTTTGAATTCTTCGGGCGCAAGGTGTGCAGGCACAGCGTTATTGTCGCCGTTATTTCGGCGGCAGTAATGTTGCTGCAGATTCCAGGAATGATGCGTATCGACGTGAATATGGACTACACCGAAACCATGGGCGAAAAGATTCCCTTCGTAACGCGGCTAAAGGACATGCTCAGCGGAAAACTCGGGAGCCTCTACGACTTTAACGTGATGGTGGAATTCGACGATGCAGACGCGCTCAAGGATCCCGCCAACATGAAACGCATCGAGCAACTCGAAAAGAAACTCGGCACGCTCCAGCTCACGAAAATTTCGGGCGACAAGCCGCGTGTGCAATCGGTGACGCGCCTCGTGAAAGAGATGAATCGCACGCTGAACGCCGACAGCATCGAGTATTACAAGATTCCCGACGCACAGGACATGCTCACGCAATTACTTTTCCTGTACGAGATTTCGGACCCAGACGCGCTCTTTGAACGCATGGACGAAGAGTACAAAACCACATTCATCCACATAGAACTGGCCGGCTACGACGCCAACAAAATCGTAGAAGACTTGGATTCAGCAAAAAGCTTCGGCGCTCAGATTTTCCCCGACGCGAAAGTCTCCGTGGTGGGCGAAGTCGTGAACTACGCCGAAATGAACGGCAAACTGGTCGGCGGATTGTTGCGCTCGTTCGGCGGGTCGTTCGTGATTATCGCCATCATGATGATTCTTGCATTCGGGAGCATCAAGGCGGGCCTTATCGGGATGATTCCAAACGTCGCGCCGGTACTCCTGATTGGCGGCGTCATGGGCTATTCGGGCATGCCGCTCGACATGATCACGATGATCGTGATGCCAATGATTTTGGGCATCGCCGTCGACGACACCATCCACATGAACAACCACATCAAATACGGATTCGAGCGCACGGGCAGCTACAGGCACGCGCTACTGCTCTCTTACCGCGAAATCGGAAAGACTATGGGCATGACCACCTTCATCCTTTGCGCGATGTTCTTCGTGTTCATCTTCAGCCCCATGGGGGCCCTCCACAACGTGGGCCTGCTCTCCATCGTGGGCCTCGGTGCCGCACTCCTTGCCGACTACACGCTCACCACCGCACTTGTTTACCTGAGCAAGCCGTATGGGAAAGGTTAATACTATTTTTTATGACATGAATGAGCAAGTTTTGCAAATTGCGCAAGGTCTTGCCATCCCGTTTTTAGGGACCGTCTTGGGGGCGGCATGCGTGTTTTTTATGCGCAAACAGATGAGCCAAAATCTCAAACGCGGCCTTTTGTCGTTTGCGGCGGGCGTCATGGTGGCGGCTTCCGTCTGGAGCCTGCTTTTGCCTGCAATCAGCGCGAGCGAATCGATGGGCAAACTGGCCTTCATCCCGGCGACGGTCGGATTCTGGGCCGGCATACTCTTCCTGTTTGTTTTAGATAAAATAACGCCACACTTGCATCTGGGTAGCGCCACGCCAGAAGGCCCTAAGGCAAAACTCAAGCGCACGACTATGCTTACGCTGGCGGTGACTTTGCACAACTTGCCCGAGGGCATGGCTGTCGGTATCGTTTTCGCAGGCTGGCTTTCGGGGAATGTGGCCATCACACTTTCGGGTGCGTTTGCGCTTGCCATAGGCATCGCCATCCAGAATTTCCCCGAAGGGGCGGTGGTTTCGCTCCCGCTCCGTGCCGAAGGGGCTTCACGCAAAAAAGCTTTTGCACTTGGCGCACTTTCCGGAGCCGTAGAACCCGTAGGAGCATTAATCACGCTGCTTGCGGCTGAGGCGCTCTCGCCGTTCATGCCTTACCTGCTCTCACTTGCGGCAGGCGCCATGATTTATGTCGTAATCGAAGAAATGCTCCCCGAAGTCAGCGAAGGAGAGCACTTTGATGCCGGCACCATCCTCTTTGCCGTGGGTTTCACGCTCATGATGGTGCTCGACAGCGCGCTATAAAATTTTCCGTTAAAAAATCAGCAATCCGATGTGGTAGCCGATAAAGGCGAGCCCGAGCGAAAGTGCCAAGTAGTAGCCCATGATGGTGGCTAGCCACTTGAACGAGCCTGCCTCGCGGTAGGTCGTGCCCATCGCCAGCACGCAAGGAACGTTGAACATCGACGCAAACAGGAATGCGAGCGCTTCGGGCTTGCTGATGGTACTTGCAAGCGCCTCGCCCAAGTTTTCGCTTGCAGCCACGCGGGTCACAAGAGAGAACGCCTCGCCGGTGTGGTTGAAAAGCGTGCTCATGATACCGAGCGAAGCTTCCTTACTGAACATACCGCCCAGATACGACACGAAAAGTTCCCAGCGCATTCCGAAGAACATCGTCACGGGCTCGACCGCATTGCCAATCTTGTACAGGAGTGTATTTTCCACATTCCCGTCGCCCGCGTAAGAAAGCGCCCAGAAAAGAGCCGCCACTATCAGGATCATCTTCAAGGCCTTCTTGAAAATGCCCCAGGTGCTGCGCCCCACCATCGCGGCAATCATCTTCCAGTGCGGCTTGTGATACGGCGGCAGCTCCATAATCATGCCTACGCGTTCATTCTGCGGGACAAGCTTTTTGCCGAACAGGCGCGAAGACAGGTAGAAGCTTGCAAAAATCAGCGCCACATAGCCGATGCCGAACAGCGGAGCCGCTGACCCGAAGAAAGTCGACGCCAGGAACAGCACCACCGCCACCTTGCTCCCGCACGGAATCGCCCACAACAAAACGAGCGCAAGCAAGCGTTGTCCGCGGGTATCAAGCACGCGCGTACCGCAAACCGCACCCGCCGTGCAGCCAATTCCGGAGAACAGCGGCATAATCGCCTTACCCTGCAGGCCCAGGCGCGAAAGCCAGTTGTCGAACGCATACGAGAAACGCGCCATGTAGCCGATTTCTTCGAGAATGCGGAACACGAAAATGATGGCGAAAATGAAACTCGTCATACAAATCGTGATGCAAGTTCCACCGACAAGCACCAAGTTGATGAACGAAATCACCACAGGCCAGACGCCAAGTGCGCCGCCAACACGTTCTACGAGCGACTGCAATACAGGCTGCATTCCAAAACCGATTCCCATGCCCGGGAAAGCGAGAATCATGCACGCAATCAGCGAGACGACCATAATGCCGAACGCAAAGAACTTGCCCTTGATGTGGTGCGTGGCGATGCGGTCCCACTTGCTAAAGACCTTCTCGATGGACTTGGGCGTCGCCGATTCACGCACAATCTTCGAAACCCAGCGATACTTGGCTTCACCAGTAAGAATACCGCCGTCACGCCCTTCTTCGCTATCGAGAATCGCGTCAATCGCATTTTTATGGGCAAACGGAAGCATTTCATTCACGACACCGCAAATGAGCTTGTCTTTTTCAAGGAGTTTTTCCGCAATCCAAATTTTTTCGCATACGCCATATTCAAAGTCACCGAGCGCGGCTTCGATGCGGCTAATGAGATTATCCGTTTTTTCAGCAAGCTCTCCCCCGTCAACGAGTTCCTCGCGCAGGCTCCCGCTATCGAGGCAAACAGGCGTCTTGATAGCCGAAACCATCTTCTTGAAAAATTCAGGATAACGTTCCGTTTCGGCCGCACTGAAGCCAAGCACCGGAACGCCAAGGCGCTTTTCAATCACAGCCACATCGATCTTCTTGCCTGCCGCTTCGGCCACATCCATCATGTTGAGCACCAGCATCACGGGCAAGCGAATGCCCACAAAATCCGCCAGCATGTAAAGGCTGCGTTCCAGCTGCGACGCATCTACCAGGATGCAGACGAGGTCCGCCTTGCCGCTCTGAATGTAGTCGCGGGTGACGACTTCTTCTTCGGAGTTCGCCGAAAGTCCGTAACTGCCCGGAAGGTCAATTACTTTATATGTCGTGCCGTCAAAAACAAATTCACCCTCGGCCTGCTCCACCGTTTTGCCGGGCCAGTTGCCCACGCGCTGGTGAAGTCCCGTTAAGTTGTTAAAAAGCGTCGATTTACCGGAATTGGGTTGCCCGAGCAAAGCAATAGTCTTGATTTCGCTCATCTTTACGATTCTACCTTGACAAAAATCTGTGAACTTTCCTTATGGTTGACAGCGATAACCGTATCGCGGCAAAAAACGAGCACCGGCGAGCGCCCGTCGTTCTTGAGGAGCATAAAGGCGGAACCCGGCGTAAGCCCGATGGAAACAATTCTTGAAATAAAGCGGGAATCGCCCTCGATCTGGGCGACCGTCCCGCAACGATTTTCGCCCATTTCGGCGAGACTCAAACGGTCAACAAATTCAGCGTTTTTCATGCGCCAAAAGTAGCCGAAAAGCGCTCAAAAAACCGCTCCAAATGGACCGTCAACAACCCAAGGGGTTAACGCGATTCTAGCATCTGGGCAAGAAAAATCCCTTAATACATTTCTTATTGCGTATGCATACCTGAATATGATTCTTATCGCCAAACTGTGTTCCAGGATAAGCTGGAGTGCCTTCGGAAAACGCACCACGAACAGAGTCAAAGTACGGAATATCTTCGGCGATATCATTTACCGAATGAACATGTTCAATCAAGAAGCAATCAAGGTATCTCAAAATTCCACTAGGATCAGGGTTTCCTTTCAAATCTGTATTTTGCGGTATGGATGTTCCAAAATGCTTGATATCCTTAATAAATTCGGGATAGTCATTCGAAAGAAGTTCTATAAAATGCTTATCTGTCAAGTCAAGGCATTTCTCCAGCGTATAGACAACGCCAACCGTGAAGGGTTCTTTAAATTTAGGATGATGATTACAAGCCCAGTCCAAGGCTCTGTCCTGATTATTTTCCCACACATAGAAACCATGGCCAAGCCACTCATAATCATGAGCACTCATATGAATGTGGGTAGGATATAGAATCAAATCCATTCCCACACTCTTTTCGCAACCATGAAAACCTATGTATAGATTAGGACGATCTAAATAGATATCGTCCATAAAATCTATCCTTTAGGCGTTTGGGCCTTGATACACCTACGGTAGAGAGCAGTCATTTTGCCGGACTTTGTAAGAATCCCCGCTCTTTGAAGCCGACGTAGTGCAGCCTCCCTAGAATGGTCCATCGTCTTGATTGCATGCATCGCATTCTTGATAAGGTTCTCGGTCATAATGAAGCCTCCGCTCTAAATATATAATATTCCTCGGCAACATGGCAATAGCCATAGCTTTCCAACCAAATACCACCTTTCGTCCGACACAATACGATTTTCTTGATTTTTCCCATAGCCTTACCTATGGAACGCATGCCCCATAAACCGAGCATTTTGCTCGGTGCAGTATTATACTGCGGGCCCCTGTCGGGGGATATAATAAAGTGTTGGAACATCCAACGCGGGATGAAATATACAATATCATTCCAGGTTGGATTATGATAAAATTGGCTTTTTTAGAGAAATTTGCCGATCTTTGCACTTAAACGCATTTTTTTTCGTAAAAAACGTTCAATTTGTAAATATTTATGTATTTTTAAAGCAAAATAGAGTTTAGCTCTTGTTCTCGCTCTGAAATCTGCAAATTTCACGTACAAGAGAGCAAGGCGAACGCTCACGCAGGCATGCCGTTTTAGCGGTGTGTTTCAGTTTGTCGCACCGACTTAATAGTCGGTCTTTGGTCATTTGACCATTGGGCAACAGCCCTTTTGGGGCGTGGGTCGTTTGCGTTTATCTTGTACGGGCATTGCAGAGCCTCAGAGTGATAAATGCAACGACTCGCGCCTTTTTTGTATTCAGACAAAATTTGGCAGGATTCTTTGCAACGGGGGCAGACTCCATAGGTGTTTAAAGATGGAGGCTATAATGGCTACATACTACTGTAAGAAGTGCGGACAATCTTATACGGACTTTATGTATATGACGCGAAACACTTATTGTCAAAAGGGCGGACATTGCGAACCATATGAAGGTCGAGAAACAGGGCCATGGCATTGCAAAAAATGTGGCCGAGCCTACACCGATTTTAAATATATGATTCAAAATACTTACTGCGAAAAAGGCGGTAAGTGCGAACCGTTTTAAAAAAAAACTATAAAATTTATCAATGGAGATTTTATGCTTGATTTAGAATATCGCAAAGACCCGGATCTTGATTTTCTTGAGTTTGTTCCTGGTTACGAGCTTGCTGATTTGGTCAAAATATTAACCACAAACGGAGCAAATGATAAATACTCCTTTCAAGAATTAGACAATGATTTAAGATTCAAAAGTTCAAAAGATCCTCATTCCTGTTGGAATCTGATCGCAGCCGAATTACAAACATTTGGGGGCGATACTAGAGCTAATTTCTTGAGGCGAATGTTTAAGGATGGATCAGGCATTACATATGCGGAATTGCTAGACGATGCATTGGATGTTATCGGATTTAAGTCTGATGCCAAAAACTTAAAGAAAAAAGAAGAAGAATTTTTTAAGGGGTGTTACACTCGGATGAACAACACCCCTCCTATTGATTTTTCAGGAAAAGCCATTAAAACATTGGCAAATGAAGTTTGGAAAAACTGGAAACAGTTTTGGAAAAGATGTCCTGTTTCCATAAAAAATAAAATTCCCTTGATTGGCGACAACATTATTTCAGGGCCCAAATATCAAATAACAATTCCCTCAATATTATACGTTGTAGGACTTCGAAAAGAAAAAAATGAACTTGCCGATAAATACAACATTTTATCCAATGTATCGTTGGGCATTATAGGAATGCAACAGTCTGGAAAATCAACATATCTTGAACTTTTGCGAAATGGCGAAGTAGAAGAACAATTAGGAAGAACTTTTGGAGAAGTTCCCTATGAAGCTTTTCAAGCAAAAGTTCTTGGAATAAACGTAGAAGGCGGTGTTGATATTGCAGGAGGTGATGCAAATGTAACACACTATTCCGAATATGTAATGAATAAAGAAAGAATCTTATTTTTCTTTAACGCCAAGTCTTACCTAATGCCGGACGAATCTAATTTAGATTATGCTGAGAAATGCCAGGGACGTTTTCACTATGTATATGAAAAAATATATAAAGACGGGATGGCTCAAAAATCCATCAAATTCATAGGAACACATATTGATGAAATGGATGAATCCGATAGAATTTGCGCAAAAGACAAAATATATGATTCCTTGGTTTCTACAAATGCTGAATTTGCAAAGATGTTTTCAGAAAACCCCGACGCATTGTTTGTTACCGATTTAAAACATGCTCAATGGTCCGACAATTTTGAAGGATACATCAATTTAATGAAATTCACCTTAGGAGTATAACATGAAAAACATACTTTGGGTTCAAACTAAGACTGAAACCGGTTCTGACGCTATTTTAAAGAATGGTGAAACAGGTAATCAAGCTGATTACGACGAAATGCGTCAACTAAAGAAAACAACTCCATGGGAACAACTAACGCCAGAACCATATAACGTAAAAAAACATGAGAATATGTTTTTTGTTCAAGGATATCTTGAAGATGTTGATTATCTTAGTTCAAAATTACCTTTTGAATTTTTATGCTATAGTGTTTCCTTTAATGAATTATTCGACAATTTGAAAACAGTTCTTGCTAGATTAAACTATAGTTTAAATGAAAATGATGTAAATAGAACGATCAGCAGATTAAAGAATTCAAATGTGTCCATAAAAGGGACTTGTTTAAACATGGATTTTGCGGTATCTTTTTTCGAAAAACTAATAACTTTCTGTAAGAAGCATCCTGTCGTATCTTTTATTGTAGCTGCTTTATTCGCTCTTCTCGCAAAAAAAATTTTTCAAGGAAACAATTAGGAGTTTGTTATGGAAAATCCAAAAATTATAATACCTCGTCCAGCTTACATTGCAGAGAGTTTTAAATGGATGCTGAATGACCTAAAAAAAGTTTATGCGAATGATGATGAAAAAAAATCCCTATGTCAGTCAGCTTTGGATGATGTGTCCAATGGGTGCATAAAAATTTGCTCTATTGAAAAACTAACAAAAGAAAATGTGGTTTTTATTGACCGCATAGGGAAAGCAAATCCAAAAGAAAATGAAGTCTATATCCAGAATCCTTATATTAGCACTCAATATATAAGTTCTGAATGTTTTCTTGAGAATGTGCAAAAACAGCGTTATAATCTTTATAAACTCCTTTTGCAAAAATTAGGAGCCAAGCATGTTTACAAGAAAAGTGATACAAATAACACAAAAGAAGACTCTCTTGAGATGAAACTTGCTGCGGGAAGAGAAGTCCAAAGGGAAAATGATTCCACAGGGAAAGGATTAAGAGACGAAAAAAGCATATCAGCATCTGTGAAAAAACAATTGAAGGAATTGCTTGAAGAGAATTATTGGGAAGATTTTTCATTTAAAGAAAATTCAAATGAAGGCTTTACAAAAGAACATTGGGACAAAGCTAGAAAATTTGTTATTGATAATAATCTTCAAGATGATACAGAGTTTAGTACTTTATTGGAACAACGAAATCCAGATAATCCGACTTTGCTAAATATTTTTGAAACTCATTACAATAGCAAAAAAGATTGTTCCTCTGTGTTGGATCTGAATTTTGAAATAGATATTGCAAAAACAGCATTTGGCTTTAATCCTGCAACAAAAGTATTAAATAGATTTTTAAAGTTATCATTTGATATTGATTTCAATCTTAAACGACAATTACATAATATCATGGAGCAGTCAATTGAGTTAAAAGTTGAATTTTAAAGTTACTGTAAATATATGATAAGGTTTGAGTTTTCCTCATCTCAATACATCAACTTCTACCCGTACGTGGGTAAGGATTATGCGAGCGCTCATCACAAGATTCTTGTGCTAGGCGAATCGCATTATGGTCCACAATCTAACAACGGCTATCACGAGTGGACTCGTGAGGTGGTCGAGAAGGATTTTCTAGCAAACTACGACAAGGGTGCAACGCTCCCCAAATGGGCGCAGTGCCACCGCAATACAGCGAATGTTCTCGCCTCTGTTCGTGATGCAAACCCGCATGAGGTTTACGACAAGATTGCATTCTACAATTTCTTTCAAAAAAGTATCGGTGAAGGCGACCATGCGGACAAACGCTATTTGACAGCTGAGTTAAAGGCTTTGTCTGCAAAGGCCCTTGCCGAGGTTATGGAAATTCTGCGTCCTGATTTGATTGTCGGTTGGGGGTGGGATAATCTTGAATGGAAATATCTCCCGCAGGCTCGTGATCAAGTTGAGATTAGCAAGAATTGTGCTGGAATAAACCTACATTTGTTCACATTAAATGGCTTCCCGCCCGTCCCCATTTGGTGTATGCACCATCCGTCTATGGGTATAAACATTGATGCCCATCGGGCATGTTTTGCTGAAATCAAGAAATATCTCAATTGGTGAATTTCTTGATGTATTTGCGTTAGGCCTCCAGCCACTTGCAGTTTTACTGCTTAGTGGCTATGGTCCCCTTTAGGGGAGGGCGTCGCACCAGTGAGCCAAAAGCGACTTGTCTTAACAAGTCGTGTTGGCGAGAGCGAGGCGTGAACCGAGCGGTCACTATGGTGGCGAGACGCTAGCGGCTCGATGAGCCGAAGGCGAGCAGCACCCGACCCGGCCCTTCGACAAGCTCAGGGACCTTAGCCGGGGAACGCCCATAAAAAACACCTACGGATTTTCTTTTCCGTAGGCGTTCTTTTTTTGAAGATTTTTCTAAGCTACTTTTTTAGAGCCTCGAGTTTGGCTTTGAACTCGGCGATTTTTTCCGGAGTCATGCCCATATCCTGCAACACGCTGATTGCATCGGCACGCTCCTCGTCGCGGGCCTTTTCAGCCTTTTCTTCAGCCTTTTGGCGTTCTTCGGCGCGAGCATCGGCAATCCGCTGACGGTAAACATCGCCGGCGCTAACGAATCCGTATTTCTGTCCTACGCTAACGAAAGCCATATCCAACTCCTTTTGAATATCTTCGGTGA
>Ga0310694_10006372_pt1 | contig 11171 bp, 8 predicted proteins | sample 174DNAGHGhighgp2_FD_203884 | JGI IMG/M metagenome (GOLD analysis project Ga0310694, IMG submission 203884) | Sheep rumen microbial communities from Palmerston North, Manawatu-Wanganui, New Zealand - 1742 DNA GHGhigh gp2 (v2) (version 2) | ecosystem: Host-associated > Mammals > Digestive system >... | reverse complement strand
CGTTTTTTTAGGTTTGTTTTAGACTTTTCTGGTAGAATCGGCGCACCATGTGGAGCGGAGGGCGGTGACCGAATGAGGTTGTTGTTCGCAGAGGACGATCCGGACCTGTCCGCGGCGGTAAAGGCACTGCTGGAGCGGAACGGGTATCAGGTAGACGCGGTGCCTGACGGGGAGGAAGCCCTGGAGTACGCGGAAGCAATGAGTTACGACGGGATGATCCTGGACTGGATGATGCCGGTCAAGGACGGCATCCAGGCATTGCAGGAGATGCGGCGGAAAGGAATCCGGACTCCCTGTATGATCCTGACAGCCCGGGATTCCGTGGAAGACCGGGTGGCGGGACTTGACGCCGGCGCAGACGATTACCTTCCCAAACCTTTTGATGCCGGCGAACTGATGGCCCGGGTACGCGCGATGCTCAGGCGGCGAGAAAGCTATGTTCCGGATATCCTGCAATGGGATGACCTGACGCTTGACAAAGGAAGCTGCAAGCTGATATGCGGAACGAAATCCGTACGCATCACCGGAAAAATGCTCCAGCTGGCACAGCTTTTCATGGAAAACCCGAGAATCCTCTTTTCGGTGCAGCAGCTGATGGATAAAGTTTGGGGCTGGGATACAGAAGCGGAGATCAACGTGGTATGGGTGAATATTTCCCAGCTGCGCAAGAAACTGGCAGAACTGGAGACATCCGCGGAGATCCGTGTGCACAGGGGATCCGGGTATTCATTGGAAAAGAAGACGGAAGACGGAGCTGAGAAATGATCAGAAAGCTGCAGAAACGCTTTGTCCGGATTGCGGTACTTGTCCTGACACTGGCAATGGTGCTTGTTGTCGGTATCGTAAATATGGCCAACCTCATCAGCGTCCGGAACGAGCTGTCCGGGAACCTGAAAGTACTGGCGGAGAACATTGTTCCGGCACCAAATCAGAAAGCACCGGAGGCGCCTGCCGTCCCTGATGCCCAGGCGGGGCAGGAGGGACCCGCAGATGAGGGTGAACGGACTGACACGGCGCGGGCCTGGGGATGGATGCGGGAAAGAAGCAGGCATTTCCGGAATATGATTACAGAAGCCAGCTGGTTCACCGTGCATTTTTCCGCGGACGGCACTGTCCGGAACCAGAACCTGAGCAACATCGCGGATACGGATCAGGATGCTTTTGAAACCCTTGCGCGCAAAGCACTGGATACGGGAACAGATTCCGGATGGATCCAGGATTACTGCTTTATCATCCGTGATGAAGGCGCGCGCGGCAAAGCTGTCGTGATTATGAACTGCGAAACAAGGATGGCAGCAGTTCACAACCTTGCGCTGATCTCCCTGATTGCCTGTGCGGGAGGGATTCTCCTGGCATGGCTGCTGGTACGGCTTTTCAGCCGCAAGGCAGTGGAGCCGACAATCCGGAACATGGAACAGCAGAAGCAGTTCATTACAAATGCCAGCCATGAACTGAGGACACCGCTGACGGTCATTTCGACAAATATGGAACTCCTGAAGATGGAAATGCCGAATAACCAATGGATACGCAGCACCCAGAAACAGACGGCTGCAATGAGGCGCCTTGTGGATGAGCTGGTATACCTTTCAAGGATGGAGGAAGAGCATCCGGCGCTGACGATGGAACCCCTGGAGCCGGGCACCATGCTGCGTGAAGCGGCGGAACCGTTCCAGGCCATGGCGGAGTTCAACGGAAAAGAGATGAGGGTCGAAACCGAGGAAGGGCTGTGTATTACCGGGGACAGGGGGTCGCTGCAGCGCCTGATGACTGTACTGTGCGACAATGCGGTAAAATATACACCCGAAGGAGGCGAAATCCTCGCCGAAGCTGTTTCAGAAGGGAAACATACGGTTATCCGCGTTTCAAATACACTGGAAAAGCCCATGACTAAGGAACAGTGCGCCCAGCTTTTCAACCGGTTCTACCGTACGGATCCGTCCCGGTCCAAGGAAAAGCAGGACGGTTTCGGGATCGGGCTGGCCATCGCGGCAGCGATTGCGGAAAAACACGGCGGAACCATGAAAGCGGAGGCGGAGGAAGACCGGCTGGTCATCAGCGCCGCTTTTCCGCGCGAACACAGTTTTCCGGCATAGGAACTGAATAAAAGAAGCACGGCTCCGTTCACCGGAACCGTGCTTCTGCATTTGCAGAGATCAGTCGTACCGTTCGTCAATGACACGCTTTGTTTTCTTTTCGCTGCGGGGCAGCAGGCCGTTTTCAACAACCTTGACAAGGGGTGTGAAACCGATTTTGCTCTTCACCTTCACAGCAATCCGGTCAGCAAGTTCCAGGAAGTTGACAGAACCGTTCGTTTCGACATAGATCCGCATGGTGTCTTTGCCGTCAAGATGGGAAATCCGGATCTGGTATTCACTGGAAACTTCCGGGAAGGCCTGCAGGATTTCCTCAATCTGGCTGGGGAAGACGTTGACGCCCTTGATCTTCATCATATCGTCTGTGCGGCCCATGATCGTATCGAGGCGGGGATGCTTGCTTCCGCAGGGGCATTCACCCGGGATAATCCGGGAAAGGTCGTGCGTACGGTAGCGGATCAGCGGGGCACCTTCCTTGACGAGCGTTGTGATGACGATCTCACCCATTTCTCCGTCAGGGACAGGTTTCAGCGTTTTCGGATCAATGATTTCGATGTAAAGGTAGTCATCCCAGTAATGCATACCGGTGTTGTACTTGCAGTTAATACCGATGCCCGGGCCATAGATTTCAGTCAGGCCGTAGATATCGTATAATTCGATCCCCAGGGATTCGGCAATGCGGGTACGCATCTTTTCGCTCCAGCGCTCGGAACCGATGACGCCTTTTTTCAGCTTGATCTTGTTTTTGATTCCGCGCTTTTCGATTTCTTCAGAGAGGAGAAGCGCATAGGAAGAGGTGGAGCACAGGACAGTGGATTCCATGTCCTGCATCATCTGGAGCTGCTTTTCAGTGTTGCCGGGACCCATCGGGATTGCCATGGCGCCGAGACGTTCACATCCTGCCTGAAATCCGATCCCGGCCGTCCACAGGCCGTAGCCGGGGGTAATCTGGATCCGGTCCTTGCTGGTGATGCCGGCGTATTCGTAGCAACGGGCAAACATAATTGCCCAGTCTTCCACGTCCTTTTTTGTGTAAGGGATGATGACCGGGAGCCCTGTCGTACCGGAGGATGAATGGATGCGGACAATCTGATCTTCCGGCGCTGTCATCAGCCCGAGCGGATAAGCGTCGCGGAGGTCGCTTTTCTCAGAGAAGGGAAGGGCTTCAAATTCCTCAGGTGTTGAGACAGAGGCAACGCCGGCATCCTTCAGTTTTTTGCCGTAAAAATTGTCTGCTTCCAGCAGGGCGGCGATCCGGCTGTTGACCAGCCTGATCTGGGATTCAGAAATGCGCATATGGATTACCTTCTTTCTCTATAATAAAATGCATTTTGCTTTATGCTTTGTAATCCAAAGCCCGGAAATTCAGCTCATGGAACTTTTCAGGGATCAGCCGGCGGACAGCCTGCTTCAGGTCTTCCGGATCCAGGCCCAGGGCGCCGCTCCGCAATGCGGCGCCCAGCAGGATCAGGTTCAGCACCTTCGGTGAACCGACTTCCTGCAGGGCCTTTTCGGCGTCCACAACAGTCAGGCCGGCCACGCGGGAAGAAAGGTATGCCAGCATTTCCTCCGGCCGGTATCCGGTGCCGGAAAGCGCGGCAGTGACGGGCATCACAGCGCGGGACGAAACGATCATCCGGCCATCCTGCTTCAGGAAAGGAAGAAGGCGAACGGCTTCACCGGGCTCGAAAGCAATCATCAGATCCGCCTCATGCCGGGCAATCATCGGGGAATATAGGCCTTCCCCCATCCGCAGATGGCTGAAGACACTGCCGCCGCGCTGCGCCATACCTATGGTTTCAGCTGAAAGGACGGGAATCCGGCGGGCCATGGCAGCGGAGGAGATCAGACGGGAGGCAAGTACAGTTCCCTGGCCGCCTACACCGCAGAGGATGATATTCTTACGCATGCGATTCACCTCCCGTGATTGCTTTCACAGGGCAGAGCTGTTTGCAGAGCGTACAGCCGTTGCACTGGCCTGCATCCACAACCGCTTTTCCGTCCCTGAAACTCAGAGCAGGGCATCCGATTTCACGGATGCATTTTTTGCAGCCGATACAGGCGGCGGGATCAATCGTTACCTGTGCGGAGGAACGGAACAGTGCCACGCAGGGTGAGCGGAAAATGATTGCTTTGACACCGGGCAGGGCAGCAGTTTTCCGCACAGTTTCCACGGCAAGGGCGTGATCCAGGGGATCAACGGTCTCCACGGCAGAAACACCGATACCCCGGAGGATGCTTTCAATGCTGATTTTCTCCACGACTTCACCCATCATAGTGTGCCCTGTGCCCGGGTGAGGCTGATGCCCTGTCATTGCCGTGGTGGAGTTGTCCAGGACAACCAGGGTAAACTCAGCCTGGTTATATACGGCATTGACCACTCCGGGCAGGGCAGACGCGAAGAAAGTGGAATCACCGACAAACGCAAAACAGGAGCGGTCTTTTTCAAGACGGTTCAGGCTCTGGGCGATACCGAGGCCGGCACCCATGCAAAGGCAGGTATCGACCATGTCGAGCGGCATGGCGTTGCCAAGCGTATAGCAGCCGATATCGCCGCAGAAAGCAGTTTTCTGCCCTTTCATGGCCTGCTTGACCGCATAGAATGACGCGCGGTGCGGACAACCTGCGCACAGTACCGGCGGCCGCACCGGAAGGGGCGGGGTTTCTTCCGCCGGCTCGGCCGGGAGGTGAATATTCATAAAGGCAGCGACAGCAGCCTGTACACTGTCCCGGCTGTTTTCGCCGGAGAGGGGCATATGACCCGTCATTTTGCCGAGGATCCGTGTTTTCAGGCCATATTTACCGCAGATATAAATAAGTTCTTTTTCAATATAGGGATCAAGCTCTTCCACACAGAGTACTTCATCCAGCCCGGAAAGGAAGGTGACGGCCAGCTTTTCGGGGAAAGGGAAGGGCGTGGAGACTTTCAGCGTACGGAGGGCGCCCAATGAGGCGCGGGCTTCCATCACGTATGTATAACTGAAGCCGCCGGCAGCGATCCCCTTGCGGATGTCCTTGGGAAGGCCGGTTTCCTGCTCGATCCGGTTCAAGGGAGAATCGGAGAAAACATCATGCAGCAGGGCATTGCGTTCTTCGATCCTGCGGTGATTCGCGAAGGAAAGCCGGGGGAAGATCACCCAGCGGCTGCTGTCCTTCTCAAAGCCTTCGGGTTTGTGCACCGTGTATTCTTCCGGATCCTTGACCCGGATGGAAGCATAACCATGGGACACCCGGGTGGTCGGGCGGAGAAATACGGGGGTTCGGTATTTTTCCGAGAAATCGAAAGCTTCCTGTACCATCCTGTAAGCCTCTTCGGCGGAGGAAGGATCGAACAGCGGAACTTTGGAAAAAGCGGCGAATGAGCGGGTGTCCTGTTCAGTCTGGGAGGAGATAGGCCCCGGATCGTCGGCCACCAGTACGACAAGGCCGCCTTTTACACCGATATACTCAAGGCACATCAGCGGATCGGACGCGACGTTCAGCCCCATCTGCTTCATTGTGACAAGGGCGCGCGCACCGGCATACGAGGCGCCGCCGGCCAGTTCCATTGCGACCTTTTCATTTACGGACCATTCAACGTATACGCTGCCATCGCGGCGCTTCGCCACGGTTTCCAGCACTTCGGTAGACGGCGTGCCGGGGTAGCCGCAGACAACGTTGACACCGGCGGCCAGCGCCCCAAGCGCGATGGCCTCGTTGCCCATCAGGAATTCATCGTGCATACGGTCACATCCTTCAGAATACTGCATGCAACTATACCATAAAACGAAGGGGTTTCGCCACAAAAAACCCCTGAAAAAACAATGCTGTGAAGGATTGGACAGGAAAGAAAAACGGATCAGTCAACCTGATCCGCAAAAATGATATCGTCCCGCAGGCGATACAGCGTCGCACCGCATTTTTTCAGGCAGAAGAAATCAACCCATTCGTCGATCTGCATGACGGAATCAAACAGTACTTTTCCGTAGCGCTGCCCGTTAATCCGTTTGCCGACGCGGTTGCTGTCCATGGAATGCACGGTATTGTCCGCCGGATCGTAATCTGAAATAAAGATTGCGCTGTGGGCGCCTTTTCCGCCGGAATAATCACCTGTCATCTGAAAGTAATCACCGCGCCTGACCTGCTTCATGAAATCCAGCGCCCGGGCACGGTTCTCTTCTTTGGTCTGGTTTGAATCATAGAGAAACTGGGCTGCCAGTTCAAAGGGATTGCCCCTGGAAGCGGGAATCTCTTCCCAGCAATAGCCGTAGGCATACGGCCTGCATTGCTTTTCCGGAAGATTGTTGGGGATCCTGAGTTCAACATCCGGAAACTCCGCCATCCTGTATTTGGCCCGGTTCTGCCGGAAAAGGTAAACGGTGAAATTCTTGCATACATAGATATCGCTTTTCAGGTAGGCTCGCTGGTATTTTCCGTCCGCTTTCTCGTACAGCTGCCTGCCCAGGGCAATGATGTCGTCAATGAAAGAAGCACGGGGGGAGATCTCGACGCTTACGGAAGGGGCAACCCCGGCGTCCCCGCCGCCGTTCATATCGACATCCTCAATTTCGATGCCTTCCGGGAATGCGGATTCAGAACAGGCGGGAATGGACTGCAGAAACAGAAACAGCACGGCAAGCAGAATGGACAGGAAATGCTTCATGGCTGCACCTCACATTCATATGGCAATCCGAACCACCACGTATTATATGCGAATCGGGTTGCAAATGCAAACCGCGCCGTTCGGCGGAGAAATAATTGCAAAGGTTTGCAATATGCTTATACATGCTGCCGGACCCCAAATACCCGCGGTTCAAAAAACGTTGTACGGACAAAATTGGTGTGACTTCTGGAAAGAAAATGAACAAATAATACAAATTTTTATATTGACATTCGTTTTCTGCTGCGTTATCATCATTTCGCAAACGATTGCATAATTTGCAAATTAGTGAAACCGGGTGGTAGGAATGGTCAGACTCAAAGATATTGCAGAAGCCTGCGGCGTATCGGTAGCGACGGTATCCAGGGCGCTGAACGGCTTGACCAACGAGAACAAGGAGCGCACAGCGCTGATCTGCCAGGCTGCCCGTGAAATGGGATACTATCCGAACGCGGCAGCGCGCACCCTGAAAACCAGCCGGTCAAGCAATATCGGCATTCTTTATGAAGACCGGATGAACCATGAGTATTTCAGTTCATTAATGGATGAGCTTCGTTCGGCAGCAGAGGATTGCGGATATGACCTGACACTGATTGGCAGGAGCGGCGGGAAGGGTACTGAAAGTTACTATGACCATGCGAGAAGGCGGAACCTGGACGGGGTTGTTGTCATCCAGGCGGATTTCGATTCCGCAAACGTCATTCGCCTGGCCAGCAGCGATATGCCCTCTGTCGTGATTGACCATGTATATGAAGGCTGCGACTGTGTCAGCAGCGATAACCGTGCAAGCATGGAACGGATTGTCAGGCATGTCGCCGCACACGGGCACCGGAACATTGCGTTTATCACGGGACAGCCGGGAGCTGTCAGCCAGGAAAGGCTGGCCGGGTTTTATAAAACCTGCGCGGAGCTGGGAATCCGCGTACCGGAAGGCTTTGTGCGCGAAGGAAGATTCCACGACCCGGAGGGATGCATCAGGATTGTCCGGGAACTGCTGAAGGGCGACGAGAAGCCCACATGCATCCTGTGCCCGGACGATTACAGCTGCCTCGGCGCCTTGTGGGCCCTGAAAGCAGAAGGAACCAGGATTCCCGATGAGCTGAGCCTTATTGGCTATGATGGTATCCGGATGACGAGGATGATCCAGCCGATGCTGACCACTTACAGGCAGAACACGGAGGCAATTGCCCGGGAAGCAATCAACCTGCTGACGGAGGCGATCGAGACGCCTGAAAAACACAAACCCCGCCAGATTACAGTGGAAGGCATGCTGCTGGAGGGGGATACACTGGGAGAGCTTTCCCGCTGAAAAGCGGAAGCGATAGAAAAGGTTTCAATAAAAGAAACAAATATGAAGGAGGAAAAACCATGAAGAAAATCCTGTCTGTTATCCTGGGCCTGGCGCTGCTGGTCAGCCTGATGGGCGTCATTCCCGCTTCTGCCGAAGAAGCGGCTCCCGTTGAAGCATACATTATGTATGCGAGCGGCGACTGGAGCGTTTCTTACTGGAACGACGGTGCAGAGACGCCTGTTGTTGCGACAAAGGCCACAATTACCGGGGACGGAAGCTACACGGTAGGCCTTGATTTTACAGCCGCTGCCGAAAACGGCGTCGATACCGCTTTCAACGCGCTGGGTGTGAAGGGCGCGATCGAAGCCTTCCCCAAGATGTGCCTGAAAATTACCGCCATCCGCATCAACGGCGAACCGATCGAGTTTGCCAAAGGCTACACGAATGACGAAGACGGCGCGACCCGCATGAATATTTACAATGAATGGGTTACCGGCGTGCCTGCTGACGGACGTTCCTGGGACGGTGACACATCCGACGCTTCCGCAATTATGGTGGCAAAGGATGTTTTCACCGGCGTCAAGACGATGGAAGTCGACTTTGACGTAGTTACCCTGAAAGTGGACGCGGCAATTGTTTTTGCCAGCTCGGACTGGGCAGTTTCCTACTGGAATGACGGAGCCGAGAGCCCGGTTGCCGCGAAAAATGCAGACATCAAAGGCGAAGGAACCTATACCGTCGGTGTTGAATTCCCGGAAGGATTCAACGGGCTTGCTTTTGCCGCGGTGAAAATCAATAACGGCAACGTTGCTTATCCCGGGTACTTCATTGATGTGAAAGAAGTAAAAGTCAACGGCGAAGCCATCGAACTGAAAAAGGGATATACCTCTTCCGACGACAAAGTTGAAATGCGTTACAACCTGTATAATGAATGGGTTACTGATCTTCCCGCAGACGCGCGCCGCGCGGACGGAAACCTGGAAGGGGCTTCCCCCACCATCATTGACAATACGATCGAAGGAATCAAGAGCATTGAGGCAACCTTCGACTTTATCTACGGCGAACCCCCGGCTGAAGAATCCGAAACCATGACCGAGGAAGATGCCAAGGCACTGAAAGAAGCCGGTTTCCATGCCTTCATCGGCGTGCAGGGAAAGGATACATACGTTTTCCGCAATGCCTGGTATGACAGCTATGCGCTGAATGACGCAGAACATAACTACTTTGATCACCTGACAGGCTGGGGAAATCCGGATACGGAAGATAAAAGCGACAACCTTGGCGGCACTTTCACTGATGTTGAAATCAAGGGTAACGGCGAATACACAGTCAGCCTGACAACCGGCGAGAGGGGATTCACTTCCCTGGAAGGCGAAACAACCGCGTTCAACCTGCTGTTCGTTTCAACAGATATCCCCAACAAGCTGATGAACAGCGGTTTCCTGACCATCAGCGATGTCAAGACCAAGATCGGCAGCGGCGCCACGCAGGCAGGTGCTACCGTCAATACGGAAGAGGGCGACTATGTCAGGATCGATGTGATCAATACATATGCGCAGGCCGAAGATCCGTTCGGATACACTGTTCCCGGCCCGAATGAAACCATTGAAATCACCTTTACGGTCAGCGGCTGGTAATTGAGTTTTTAACCGGGGGAGCGTCCGTTCCGGGCGCTCCCCTGGTTATCCCGGAACCCTGGGGACAGACGCCGGACGGACGGCATTTGTCTTCAGGGCCCCGGGCAAGCAAAGCAGGGAGAGTGACACATTCGTGGAAGCAACTGTTCAGCGGAAGACACGGGCGGAGCAACTGCCCCCGGTTCAGCGGATATCGCTGTGGCTGTACCGGATCGCGGCGCTTGTTGCGGTGATGGCTGTCTTTTTTCCGCCGATGAATCCGGGAAGAATCAGCGAGAAGATCAATGAATCCGCCAGCCTGTTTACGACAGGCATCAGTTATGGGACCATCACCAACAGTATGGGGCGTATCCTTCGTTCCCAGTGGATCCGGAATGCGGATATCACCATGCTGATGATCGCCTGCTGCGTGGTGATGGCGGGCGTGATCCTGTGCGCAGCCGGTGCGTGCATGAGCCTGGGGAACAGGAAGATGCGCCGCAGGGGACTGCTGCTCCCGCTGGCCGGGGCACCGGTGATGGGTGCGGGTTTATTCCTGATTCACCGGACTTATGCTGGTATGCTGGCCCACGGGGAAGAAATCGGGAAGCTGGAGACCATCAGGATTATCCTTCCCGGCGGATTCACGGTTTTCTGTGTTTTTGCCGGCTTCCTGTTTTTGACTGCATTGACGGCGTTCCTGGCATCCGGCCGCGAGACGGACAAAGCCGCCCAGATGGAAATGGACGAGAAGTACCGCCTTTTCCTGATGATGCTGCCGGTGATCCTGCTGTCGTTTGTGTTCAGCTACCTGCCGATCTGGGGCTGGCGTTTCGCATTCTTCGACTATACACCGGGCGGGAATATCGGACCGGAGAATTATGTCGGATTCAGGTGGTTTTCCTTCCTGTTCAACGATCCGGCGAACGCAAAGGACCTGGTTCGGGTCCTGCGGAACACACTGGTCATGAGCGGCCTCGGCATCGCGACATCATGGCTGCCGATCGCGTTTGCCGTCCTGCTGGCAGAGGTGCGCAGCACCAAGTTCCAGCGCTTTGTCCAGACATTCACCACGATCCCGAACTTTATTTCGTGGGTACTGGTTTATGCCATTGCGATCTGCATTTTTTCCACGGACGGATTCATCAACAGTTTCCTGACGAATGTGATGCACGTATCCGGCGCCAATACCAACTACCTGCAGATCGCAGACCACACCTGGCTGAAAATGCTGCTGTGGGGCACCTGGAAAGGAATCGGCTGGAGCGCGATTATCTATATTGCCGGGATTGCCGGTATTGACCAGCAGCTGTATGAGGCGGCACGCGTGGACGGTGCGAACCGTTTCCGCTGTATCTGGCATATTACAATTCCGGGGCTGATGCCGACATATATGGTTATGCTCCTGATGAGTATCGGCGGAATCCTCAGCAACGGCATGGAGCAGTACCTGGTTTTTTCCAATGCCATGAACAAGGATGTTATCGAAGTCCTGGACCTGTACGTGTATAACATCTGCATCGGGCAGAACC
>Ga0310694_10006371_pt1 | contig 11173 bp, 9 predicted proteins | sample 174DNAGHGhighgp2_FD_203884 | JGI IMG/M metagenome (GOLD analysis project Ga0310694, IMG submission 203884) | Sheep rumen microbial communities from Palmerston North, Manawatu-Wanganui, New Zealand - 1742 DNA GHGhigh gp2 (v2) (version 2) | ecosystem: Host-associated > Mammals > Digestive system >... | reverse complement strand
GGAAAATTTTAAAGCCCTGTCGAACTTCGGAAAAATTTTTTGCATGATAATTTTGGTCGTCGGGCGTCTGGAAATTTTCGCGCTGTTGATAGCGATTGCCGGAATAAAAATTCGTCGCAGGAAAAGCGATTGGTGATTATCCGAGGCGCGCTTCTTGTTTGGTCAAAGCTTCTTGCCAAACGGCTTTGAACGGCACGGAATTTTTTTCGGCAAGGCGGCGGCAGTCTTCGTATTCGGGCGTTATCGAAACGATTTTCCCGTCGTACGCGCTGACTTTGCATTGAACTTCCCCAAAACTCGTTTCGACCTTTGCCATTTTGCGGACGGCCTCCACGCGCCGAGAAATTTCAATCACGCGCAAACCGATTGTCGTCGTCTCCTCGAAAATAATTTTTATGCAAGCCTCCCGATGTTGAGCGTCGACGAGCACGCCGAGCATTTGCGCGGGGCGATTTTTTTTCATGTAAATGGGCGTCGTCCACACGTCCAAAGCTCCCGCGTCGAAAAGTCTTTCATAAAGCCAGCCGAAAATTTGCGGGTTCATGTCGTCGATGTTCGCCTCAAGCTTAACCAAATGCCGTTCGCCTTGCCCGCCGAATTCGCCCAAATAAATTCGCAAAACGTTCGGGATATCCAAATCCCAACTGCCCGCGCCGTATCCGATTTTCTCCGAGGAAAAATCTTCGGGCAAGTCCGCGCTTTGAACGGCCAGTGCATTGACGATGGCCGCGCCCGTCGGCGTGGTCAATTCTTTTTCCGCGCCGAAGCGAAAAGTTTTGAAGCCCTGCAAAAGTTCGGCGGTGGCGGGAGCGGGCACGGGCATTAAACCATGCGCGCATTTGACGAAGCCGCTACCCGTGTTGATTCGCGAGACGAAAATTTTTTCCACGCTAAGATAATCCAAACAAATCGCGCAACCAACGATATCGACAATCGAATCAATCGCGCCGACCTCGTGGAAAGTAACCTCGTTGGCGGGGCGTTGATGAACTTTTCCTTCCGCTTTGGCGATGACGGAAAAAATTGCAAGCGCACGATTTTTCACGGCCGCGCTAAGCTCCGAGTTGTCGAGAAATTTTTTTATGTCGCCGAACGTCCTGTGGCTGTGATTTTTTATATGCTCGTGGCGGTGCAAGTGTCGAATGTTCGGGCGGTCGATTTCCGATTCAAAATTTTTCGGGAGCTTCACGTCGACGAACGCCGCGCCGATTCCGTTTTTGCTCACGTTGGAAATTTCAATTTCAAATTCGCGCGGCAAGTTGAGCTTGTCGAGTTCGCCGCGCAAAAATTTTTCGGGCACGCCCAGCTGCAGACACGCGCCCAAAAACATGTTGCCGCTTATGCCCGACGCGCAATCAAGATACATTGCCTTCATAAAATCACTCCTTGAGTTCGCTACAAAAGTTTGACGATTAAAAATAACCCCGCCCGTCGAAACGAGCGAGGCCATTTTATTTTATGTTTTGTCAATGTGTCAAAAATTATTTATCGAGGTGCGGGCCTGCCGCGACAAGAGCTTTGCCCGCCGCGTTGTATTCGTACTTCTTGAAGTTTTTGATAAAGCGACCTGCCAAATCTTGAGCTTTTCTATCCCACTCGGTCGGGTCGGCGTAGGTGTTGCGCGGGTCGAGAATTTCAGTTGCGACGCCTTCGAGGACAGTCGGAACTTCCAAATCGAAGATGGCGATTTTTTTCGTCGGAGCATTTTTAATTGCGCCGCCCAAAATCGCGTCGATGATGCCGCGCGTGTCTTTAATGGAAATGCGTTTGCCGGTGCCGTTCCAGCCGGTGTTGACGAGGTAAGCTTTCGCGCCGCTCTTTTCCATACGTTTGACGAGTTCTTCAGCGTATTTGGTCGGGTGCAGTTCGAGGAATGCTTGACCGAAGCACGCAGAGAAAGTCGGGGTCGGCTCGGTGATTCCGCGCTCGGTGCCCGCCAATTTTGCCGTGAAGCCGCTAAGGAAATAATATTTGGTTTGTTCGCTCGTCAAAATGGAAACGGGCGGCAACACTCCGAAAGCGTCCGCGCTGAGGAAGATGACGGACTGCGCGGCGGGACCGTGGCTGTCGGGGCGCACGATATTTTTAATGTGATAAATCGGATAGCTGACGCGGGTGTTTTCCGTGACGGATTTATCTGCAAAATCAATCTTGCCGTTTTTGTCGACGGTGACATTTTCCAACAGCGCGTCGCGACGAATGGCGTTGTAAATGTCGGGCTCGGCTTGCGGGTCGAGGTTGATAACTTTTGCATAGCAGCCGCCCTCAAAGTTGAATACGCCGGTATCGTCCCAGCCGTGTTCGTCGTCGCCGATAAGAAGGCGTTTCGGGTCAGTGGAAAGGGTCGTTTTGCCCGTGCCGCTCAAGCCGAAGAAAATCGCGGTGTTTTCGCCGTTCATGTCGGTGTTGGCGGAGCAGTGCATTGCGGCGATTCCTTTCAGCGGCAGGAAATAGTTCATCATGCTGAAGAGGCCTTTTTTCATTTCGCCGCCGTACCACGTGTTGAGGATAACTTGTTCTTTGTCGGTGATGTTAAAGACGGTCGCGGTTTCGGAGTTAAGGCCGAGTTCTTTCCAGTTGGTGACTTTTGCTTTGGACGCGTTGAAGACAACAAAGTCGGGTTCCTGGTCGAATTCTTCCTGCGTCTTCGGGCGAATGAACATGTTGGTGACGAAGTGAGCCTGCCACGCAACTTCCATGATGAAACGAATCTTCATGCGGGTATCTTTGTGGGTGCCGCAGAAGCCGTCGACGACGAAAAGGCGTTTATTGCTAAGTTCCTCAATCGCGAGTTTTTTAAGAGCCTTCCAGCTTTCGACGGAGCATTTTTTGTTGTCGTTGGGATATTCGGGCGTCGTCCACCAAATTTCGCCGGGCGCGCCTTCTTTGGTCGTGTCGTCGTAAACGATGAATTTGTCTTTGGGCGAGCGGCCGGTGTAAATGCCGGTCATGACGTTAATCGCGCCAAGTTCGGTCTCCTGTCCCACGTCGAAACCTTCAAGGTCGGGTTTGGTCTCTTCGTTGAACAAAACTTCATAAGTCGGGTTATAAAGAACTTCGGTCGTGCCGGTGATGCCGTACTTGCTTAAATCCATCATTGGCATAAATTTCTACCTCCTAAAATTTACTGCGTCGATAATAAACTTTCGTGCTTTGATTGTCAATTAAAATTTAATTTCGCCATATGCAACGAAAAAGTTTTCACAACGTTTGGGGGAATTGCTTTAAACGCTCGAAACTTTTATAATCTGTCGCGTGAACTTATCCGGCAAAAAATTTTTGGAGGATTAAACATGGCAAAGCAACTCAGAATAGAAAAATTGCAGGAACTCATCAAGCAGGAAATGAGCAAAATGCTTTTGACAGATTTAAAAGACCCGCGAATCGGATTCGTGACGGTGACGGACGTGGAAATGACCGGCGACCTGCGCGAGGCGAAAATTTATGTCAGCGTGATGGGCGGCGCGGAGCAAGTCAAAAGTTCACTCGAAGGCTTGAACAGCGCGTTGGGTTTCGTCCGCCGGGAAATCGGGCAACGTGTTCGCTTGAGGTTCACGCCCGAAATTTCTTTCGCGCTGGACACGTCCCTCGACTACGGCGATCACATTCAAAAGCTTTTGTTGCAAGTGGAAGGAGATTTTAAAAATGCTGATAACGCTCAAGGAAGCGGCGACGCGAATCAAAGCCGCGAATAAAATTTTAATCACGGCGCACATTCAGCCCGACGGAGATGCAATCGGTTCGACGCTCGCCCTAATGCAAATGCTTCGTGCACTCGGAAAAGACGCGCAGATTTTTATTGACGACAGCGTCCGAAAAAATTTGCACGCCCTGCCGCACTTTGAAGAAATTCGCAGACCTAAGGACGGAGAAAAATTCGACGCGGATTTAATTGTCGTCCTCGACACGTCGATTGACAGAATCGGCAACGCGGGCAAGTTGAGCGACGCGCCGATTGTGAACATTGATCATCACGTCACGAACAAGGGCGACGGCTGCGACCTTTACGTTGAGACGAAAGCTGCGGCGACCTGCGAAATTATTTTCAAACTCGCGGGCGAACTCGACGCGACAATCACGCCCGAAATCGCCACTTGTCTTTATACGGGCTTGGCGACCGACACCGGCTTTTTCCAATTTTCAAACACGCGCGCCGAAACTTTAGCGACCGCCTCTGAATTGATTCGTTGCGGCGTGAGTCCCCATTTTATTTCCGAACAGCTGGAGAAAAAATCTTTGGCAGAAGTGCGCGGGCTTAGCGCGGCGTTGAACTCGTTAAAAATGTTTTACGGCGACAAAGTTGCGGGCATGATTCTCGACCACGCGACCGCGAAAACTTTTGACTCGACCGAAGGTTTTATCGACGAAATTCGCGTGATTGAAACTGTCGACGTGGCGTTCCTTATCACGGAAAAAGCTCCGAACGTTTGCCGCGTGAGCATGCGTTCAAAGGGCGTGAACGTCGCGCAAATCGCTGACAAACTCGGCGGCGGCGGACACGTTCGGGCGGCGGGCTGCACGTTGAAGACGACACTTGCGGAGGCGGAAAAAATTTTGGTTGCTGCCATCGGCGAAGCATTATGAACGACGGCTTTATAAATTTGAACAAGCCCGCGGGCATGACCAGCCACGACGCAGTTAATCATTTGCGGAAAATTTTTTCCACGCGCAAAGTCGGACACGCCGGCACGCTCGACCCTCAAGCTTGCGGCGTCTTGCCCGTTGCGATTAATCGCGCGACAAAATTTATCGAATACCTTGCCGACTGCGACAAAACTTATCGCGCAGAAATTTTATTCGGCGTCGCGACTGACAGCGGCGACCTCGAAGGAAAAATTATTTCGCGCACAGAAAATTTTTTCATGCCGACGATTGACGAACTCGACGCCGCGCTAAAAAATTTTGTCGGAGAAATTGAGCAGACGCCGCCGAAATTTTCCGCGATAAAAATTCACGGCCGCAAAGCTTACGACCTCGCCCGAAAAAATTTTGATTTTGAAATGCCCGTTCGCCACGTGAAAATTTTTCGGCTGGAGCTTGTCGCTTTAGAAAAAAATTCCGCGACGATTGAAATTGATTGCGGCAAAGGAACTTACATAAGAAGTTTGGCGATTGACATTGGCGCGCGATTGAATTTGCCCGCGACGCTGAAAAATTTGATTCGGCTTCGCGTCGGCAGCTTCGATTTAAAAAATTCGTTGACGTTCGACGAGATAAAAAAAATCGGCGCGGATTGTCTCCTGCCGATTGAAACTTGCTTGAATCATTTGCCGACGTTTGAACTTGACGAACGCAGGGTCAAAGCTTTTCTGAACGGATTGCCGACGACACTTCACGCGCCCGACGAAAAATTTTTGCGAATCATTTCCGACGGAAAATTTTTGGGCGTCGGGAGGATTGAACGCGGCGAGCTTCGTTCGTCAAAAATAATTTAATCGGAAAAATTAGTCTGCCTCTGCACTTCGCAGAGGGTTTTTTGTTTAAGCCATGATGAAATTTATTTTGTTCACGCCGTCCGAATATTCGTGAGAAAAATTTTTCGCCAGATTGTGTAAAATCGTCGCGCCCAAATTTTCTTCGTCGAATTCGTCAAAATTTTTGTTGAGCGGATTGTATTGTTTGCCCGCGCAAGAAAATTTTATCTCAACGCTGCTGTCGCTCTCGGCATAAGTAATATCGAGCGTAATGTGAAGAATATTTTCGCCCTCGCAAGAGTGTTCAATCATTTCGTAAATCAATTCTTCGCAACAAAGCTGGATACGATTGGACTTGCGCGCGCTCAGCCCGTATTTTTCCGCGAACATCTGAATGCCGCCCTGCAACTTCATCAAGTCGAAGGCGCGCTCGGAAATTTCGTAGGAAAAATATTTTTGCTTGTGGATAAAAGCAATCGTCTTGGCTCGTTTGGGCGCGTCGAAAATTTCTGCGGGCGTGCCCTGCTCGTAAATTTCTCCGTCCGCGAAAAATAAAATCCTCGTGGCGACTTCGCGGGCAAAATTCATTTCGTGCGTGACGATTAACATTGTCAAATCTTGTTTGGCAAGCATTCGGATAACGGCAAGAACTTCGCCGACCATCGTCGGGTCAAGTGCGCTCGTCGGTTCGTCGAAGAGAAGAACTTTCGGGTTCATCATCAAGCTACGGCAAATGGCGATTCGCTGTTGTTGGCCGCCCGACAAAAATTCGGGGTAAGTGTCCGCCTTTGAAGTCAAGCCGACCGTCGCAAGCAATTTCATTGCTTTTTCGCGCGCGTCGTCTTGGCTCATGCCCAAAAGTTTTATCGGCGCGACGGTTAAATTTTCCATAACGTTCATGTGCGAGAAGAGATTAAATTTTTGCCAGACCATTCCGAGCTTGCGACGGACTTTATCGATGTCGACGTCGGGCGCGGTAAGTTCTTCGCCGTCGATAAAAATTTTTCCGCCGTTGGGAGTCTCCAAAAGTTCCAGGCAACGGAGGAAAACGCTTTTGCCGCAACCCGACCCGCCGATAATCGCAATGCGTTCGCCCGCATCGACCGTCAAATCGATGCCACGCAAAACTTCCAGCTTGTCGAAAGATTTTTTCAAGCCGCTAACTTCAATAACACTCATAAAAAATCTCCCTTCGGTAGATTTTTAGCTGTTAGCTTCTAGCTGTTAGCTGTTAGAATTTTTACTTCCCTATTTGTTTTTACTCGTTGTAGATTTTAAAAATTTCGTCGGTGTAGGAACCGTCGTCGTTGTGGACGATAAGCGGCGGCTCGATTTTCAAGTTGCCGACGTTCGCGCCGACCACCGCCTCCAACATTATCAAATTTGCGTCGCGCCCCGGCTTAGGGTGAATCATTCGCAGACGTTTCATTTCCATTTGCCGCCGACGCAGTGCCTCGACGATTTCGCAAAGCCGCGAAGCCAAATGAATCATGTAAAACGTTCCGCGAAATTTTAAGACGAAACGCGCAGCCGTCACCACGTCTTCCAATGTCGCTGTGAACTCGTGCCGCGCCCGTGCCACGCCCGAAATTTTATTTGCCTCGCCGTTGGTCAGCGGTGTGTAGGGCGGATTGGCTATCGCCGCGTCGAAACTTTCCGCTTTAAAAATTTCTCGGTGCTTGCGGAAGTCGCCTTCCATGACGAAAATTTTTTCCGACAAGCCGTTCAGTTCGACGTTGCGCCGCGCAAGGTCTGCCATGCGCGAATTCAATTCGACTGCGCAAATTTCTTTTACGTCGTCGGCAATCAACAGCGGAATTACTCCGGTGCCCGTGCCCAAGTCAATGACGCGGGCATTTTTTTTGAAGCGCGGGAAATGCGCAATCAACACCGAGTCCGTCGAGAAACAAAATTCATTTTCGTCTTGAATGATACTGCGCCCCGACCTCATCAAATCATCAAGGCGTTCACCTTCGCGCAAAAAATTTTTATCGCTCATATTTTCCCTAACCACTAACCACTAACCACTAACCACTAATCACTAATCACTTCTTATAGTCTCGTTTCGGTTGACGGCGCGTCCTGTCTCCGCGCGGCCGCGTCGGGCGTTCGGGGCGTTCGGCTTTGCGTTCGATATTTTCCCGACGATTGTAGCGGCGATTATAATTTTCGGTTTTGCGCGGGCGTTCGACATGCGGCGGGCGTTCGGGCTTGGGCGGCGGCTCAATCGGTTTTGGCTCTTCGACCGGCGGATTATCTTCGACAGCTTCAAAATCCTCCGCGTTGACGGGCAAAATATCTTCCCAGCCGGCAACGACGGTTTTGTTCGTGTCGAGAAGAATTGTTGCGTTCCGTCTTGAAAAACTCACCGCGACGACTTTTCCTTCGCCGTCCGCCACGACGACCCGACTGCCTTGCCGCGGCCTGAACGTAACGTTATTTTGTTGCGGACAGTTCTCACAATACAAATCGTTCTCGTATTTTAAACAGCACATGAGCCGCCCGCAAACGCCGCTGATTTTCGTCGGGTTGAGCGATAAATTTTGGTCTTTGGCCATGCGAATCGACACGGGAATAAAATCGCCCAAAAACGTCGCGCAACACAACGGACGACCGCAACCGCCCATTCCGCCCAAAAGTTTTGCCTCGTCGCGCACGCCAACTTGTCGCAGTTCAATTCGCGTACGGAAAATCGACGCCAAATCTCTGACGAGTTCGCGGAAGTCGACGCGCCCGTCCGCCGTGAAGAAAAAAATTATTTTGTTCACGTCGAAAGTAAATTCCACGTTGATTAACTTCATCGGCAGCCCGTGCTCTTTTATTTTCTCCAAACAAATCTCGAACGCACGCTTTTCTTCCTCGTGATTTTCTTCCAACTGAATCAAGTCGCGTTCCGTTGCCTTCCTGTAAATTTTTTTCAGCGGCACGCCCGGCTCCGATTCGATTGTTTCGTCGGCGGAAAGTTCTTTCGGCGCGACGACGATTTTCCCGCACTCCAGCCCGCGCGACGTCTCGACGAGAACAAAATCGCCTTTGGCAAGCTCTTCGTCGTTCGGCTCGAAAAATAAAATTCTTCCTGCTTTTTTTATTCTTACTCCGATTATTTGCATAGTTGCTCCTCAAAATTTTTTCACAAAATATAACGCATTTGTTCGGACTTGGCAAGGCGCAGACGTCGACGGAAATTTTTTGCGCCTTCCAAAATTTTTTGATACAATAACGAAAAAATTTTTGGAGGAAAAAAACTTGAGACAAATATTTTTTATTTTGCTCGCGCTGATAATTTTTTCGTCGTCGGCTTTAGCGCAAAGCAAAAAAATTTTGTATGTGCCGATAGACAATCGCCCCGTGAATTTTTATCAAGTCTTGCAAGTGGCGCAGAAACTCGACTACGAAATTTTGACGCCGCCCGAAGAAATTCTCGGCTCAAAAGATTTCGGCGGCGACCCGGAAAAAATTTGGGCGTGGCTCGACGAAAACGCCCCGCAAGCAGATTGCGCGGTTTTGTCGACGGACGCGCTCATCTACGGAAGCTTGGTTGCCTCGCGTATGCACGACTTGACGGCAGAAAAAATTTTGGAACGGACGCAACGTTTTAAAACTTTTGACGAAAAATTTCCTCACGTGACGATTTACGCTTTTGGAACGATTATGCGCACGCCTCGTTCCGGAAGCCACGCCAGTGCCGAGCCCGAATATTATTACACGCACGGCGCAAAAATTTTTGAATACACCGCGCTCCTCGACAAGCAGGAAATGAACGAGCTTAAAGGCAGCGACCGCCGCAAGCTCAAAAAACTTGAAACGGAAATTCCAAAAGAATATCTCGACGATTGGCTCGGACGCCGCAAAGAAAATTTCGACGCGAACAAAAATCTGATTGGCTTGACGCGGGCGGGCGTCTTTGAATATTTTTTGCTCGGCTGCGACGATAGCGCAATGTATTCTCAAACGCACAGAGAGAGCCGCCACTTGACGGAGCTGGCCTCGGACATGGGCAAGACCGTCGTGCAAGTGACGTCGGGCGCGGACGAACTCGGCATGTTGATGATTGCTCGCGCCATTAATCGCGACCGCGACCACCGCCCGTTCGTTTCCGTCGAATACAACACCGGCAAGGGCGCAAAAACTTTTCCCGCTTATTCAAACGAGACGATTGGCACATCGATTGACGCGGCGATTATCGCGGCGGGCGGCTTGAGAGTTCCCGACCACGAACGCGCCGACCTCGTTTTGGCAGTCAACACACGCGACAACGGAAAAACTTTCGAGGCGAGCGACGCCAAAAAAAATAAACTCAAGGCGCGCGACGATGTAAAAAATTTCGTGGAGATTATAAAAAATTTCATGGCGAAAAATTATTCCGTGGCAGTGGCGGATATTTCTTTCTCGAACGGTGCGGACAAAGCTTTAATGAACCGCCTAAAGGAAAACGATTTGCAATTTAAAATTCGCGCTTACGGCGGCTGGAACACCGCGACAAATTCGACAGGCTTTTTAATCGGCGCGGGCGTTTTAACAAAGTTCATGGACGATAAAGACGTTGCCGAACTTTTAATCACGCGCTACCTCGACGATTGGATTTATCAATCGAACGTCCGCCAAGAGATTGTCGTTGAAGCTTACGGCCTGGGCATAAATCCCTACGCCCTCGACGACAACACGGTTATTCAAATGAACGCGCTGACCACAGAAAAAATTTCCGCCTTCGCCGAAAAAAATTTGCTCGTGCCGCGCAAGTGGAGACTTGAAAACATTAAAGTCCGTTTGCCGTGGAAAAGAGTTTTTGAATGCGACCCGCGCTTTAATTTAGTCCGCAGTTAAAAATTGTCCGCGCAACGCAAGACACGAATAAAAATCTTTTCGGCTGTATACAGAGCCTTTGCTATTGAAATTTAGAAAATTTATGCTATCATACGCGAAGACAACGGGTTAGGGGGTTTGTGGTAAAAAGCAGTTCGCAAAGCGTAAGATAGAGACGGGGATTTTCCCGAAAGTTTTTTAGCCCGTTAAGTTAAAAAATTCACTTCAAGTTTCAGGAGGTTTTTTAAATGTCTAAACCCCACATAGTAATCGTAGGCGGCGGCTTCGGCGGAATAAAAATTGGTCAGCTCTTCGCGAAAGAAAATGTCGACGTCACAATCATCGACCGTCATAATTTCCACCTGTTCCAGCCGCTGTTGTATCAAGTTTCGACTTCGGTTTTGGAGACGGGCGAGATTGCCTATCCGATTCGCTCGTTCTTCCGTAACAACAAAAACGTCAATCTTTACATGGCCAAGGCGCAGGGCGTCGACCAGGAGCGCGACGTTGTTATCACCAACCACGGCGAAATTCACTACGATTACTTGATTCTTGCGGCGGGCGCGACGACTAACTTTTTCGGGATGAAGACAGTCGAAGAACATTCCTTCGGCATGAAGACTTTGCAAGAGGCGGTTCACATTCGCAATCATGTCATTCACGAATTCGAACGCGCCGAGAAACCCTATCGCACGCCCGAAGACAGAAAGAAGCGCATGACTTTTGTTGTCGTCGGCGGCGGCCCCACCGGCGTCGAAGAGGCGGGCGCGATTGCCGAGCTTATTGCCATTCAGAAAAAAGAATTCCACCTGCTCGACTTTAACGACGTTAGCATAAAATTGATTGAGGCGACGCCGCGACTTTTGCCCATGCTCCCCGAAGATTTGCAGCAACACACCGTAAAAGTTTTGCAGAAAAAAGGCGTCGAAGTCATGCTCAACACGCAAGTCGTCGAT
>Ga0310694_10006366_pt1 | contig 11177 bp, 11 predicted proteins | sample 174DNAGHGhighgp2_FD_203884 | JGI IMG/M metagenome (GOLD analysis project Ga0310694, IMG submission 203884) | Sheep rumen microbial communities from Palmerston North, Manawatu-Wanganui, New Zealand - 1742 DNA GHGhigh gp2 (v2) (version 2) | ecosystem: Host-associated > Mammals > Digestive system... | reverse complement strand
TGTGTCCTATCTCGTGTCCTATCTCGTTCCACTCATGCTCCTCAAGCGTGCCCGTGGCACCAGTATCACGGCTCATGTCTTGCTGTTGGCCTTGACGATTGGCTTGAGCATCGTGTCCTTTTACAGCTTGCTGGAATGGACAGCGCTGGATGGCTATTCGCTCGAGCGACCCAACTTGTCGTCTGATGCGCGTAATTATTACAAGTGGGCCTTGAATAAGTTTGACGGCAGCGTCGATAGGCCTGAATCGGTATTCCCGGGTTTCCCTCTGATGCTGGTGGCCCTGTGGAAGATGTTCGGCTTGAGTGTCGTGTGGCCTCAAGCGATGAACCAGATGTTTACGCTCCTGTCGGTGGTGTTGACTGGTATGACGGCGAGGCGCCTGCTCGAGGGGCGCGTGAAGGCTGGCCCAAGGGTCCTGATGGCAGGGGCTATCGCGCTCACCTGTCTCTTGGCCTATTACCTGATGAGCGGCATCAGCCTCTTGAAGGAGGGAACAATCTATTTGTCCTCGGCCATGGCGGCCTATTCCTTGTCGTCGATGGCCAGCGAGGATGACGACCGTCATCACTTGTGGCGCGACATCCTGCTGTTTGTGCTGGCGTGTGTGATCGCGGCCTTTGTCCGCACTACCTTCCTCTATTTCCTTGGCTTGGGACTGGTGATCATGACGTTGCCCCACTTGCGCCGAGACTGGAAGATGTCCTTGGGACTGCTCATCATCCTGGCTGCCTTTTTCGTGCTGGGCAATCACTTTGCTGCCTATTCGGTGGAGCGACATGTGGAGATTGCCAGCGGAGGCTGGAACATGCAGCGGACGTTCTTGCGAAACTCCTATTATAAGGGCTTGATAGGCTACTATTTCCTGTTCTCGCCTGTGCACAGGGCCTTCATGTTGCCGCTCACGGCGGTGGCCCAGTTTGTGTTCCCTTGCCCCTGGATGACAAACTATGAAACGCCCTATCTGTTGAGTCTCATTGCCCGTCAGAGCTATGGCTGGTATTTTGTGGGAGGAACAGCGATGTTTTACTGCCTGTTCATCAGCTGGCGACGCCATGAGAACATCGGTGTGTGGACGTGGTGGGCCGTTATCATTTATTTGGGTCTGGCATACGTGATGGGAGGAGCCATGGTGCGCTACTTGTTGCCGTTTGAGCCGCTGTTTGTACCCATGGCACTGTTTGTGATCTGCCGCCTGTTTGAAGGCCGCTGGCGCAAGGGGTATGCCATCTGGATGTCGGTGATTGTGTTGATTGTTCTGATGGCGCTCCTCGTCTTGCTGGAGGTTCAACAAGGTATCATATCCTCAACATTTCATCTCCCGCCGCTGCGTGATATTATCCTGCAAGAGACTTTGTAGGCATTAAGTTTTAGGCTTTGTGGGTCTTAGGAAGCGGATGCCATCTGGCGGCTATTCGTCGTTTTTTTTGTGCCCTTGGTCGGTGCTTGGGGGGCGCTCATCGTTTTCGGTGGGATAAGGGTTAAACTTGGGGGTGGAGTGGGGGTCTAAAAGGCAAGAATTAACAATTAAAACGTCACGACAATGAAAAAGACTTTACTCATTTCCCTGTTTTGTATGTTGCTCGCTTTGCCGGCATTGGCACAACCGGGTTATCGATACGGCAGCCGCCCACGCGTTCAGACAGTGGGGCGTCACGGCAACGAATATGTTGCCTGGCACAGGTACTACTTCGGCTTCAGAGTGGGCTTGAATGCCTCTCATGTGAACAGCGACAGTCCCCTGCTCAATGGCAGCGGCGTGAAGACTGGATTGAACATCGGAGTAGCAGCTGGCACCCAGCTCACTTATCGCGCACCCCTGTTCATCGAGACGGGCCTCTATTATACCCAGAAGGGGGGCAAGAGTGACTCGCAAGGCGGCCGATTCACCTACGATCTCAACTACCTGGAGGTGCCCCTGATTATCAAGTACAAGCACTTTGTGGGCAACCAGACGAGTATCCAGCCATATGCTGGCGGCTACCTGGCCCTGGGCACCGACGGTGAGATCAAGAATTACGGCTCGAGGACGGCATTCAGTTCCTACGAGGATGGTTACTTCAACCGCTTTGACGGCGGTCTCAAGATAGGATGTGGAGTGGGCTTCAACATGCTTTATCTGGATGCCAGTTATGACATTGGCCTGGCCAATATCGGTCAAGACAACTTTGATGACACGCATGGTGGCTGCTTCACGGTAAATTTAGGTGTGAACTTCTAGGTGTTTTTAGCCTGTAACGTGATTTCTGGGTGGCGCGTGCCACTTCATCACACCGGTGGCGCGCGCATTTTTTCTCCAGGGATGCAGGAAAAAACCAAAAAACTTCATCATTTTGACTTTTTTTCTTACTTTTGCAACAGTTATTAACCAACTAAAACACTTGGAGCTATGAAAAAGATATACAACATGCTGCTGCTTGCAGCGCTGTCGATGACGATGTTCTCGTGCAGCACCTGGGATTCGCCCTACTATGTGGACGACATTGTGGGCACCTGGGTTTCCTACTACGGACACGACGGTTATGGCGATTATGATATCTGGGGTTACGATCAGGTGACATATGAGTTCTACAGCAACTACACCGGCCGCTATTACTACTACTCCTACTATGGCACGATGTACTATCTGCTCTTTGACTGGGACACCCGTGGCGACCGCCTCATCATCTACTACGAGGATGGCGACAATGACTACCTGTACTACGGGTTTGACCGCAATGGTGACCTGATCCTGTCAACCGACAGCCGCTTCTACCAGTACACGGCTTATCGTCCCACGGGCTGGTACTATGACAAGGCTAAGGAGATGCCTACCGGATCGGAGTTGAAGGCTGCCCCCGCGGTTGAGAGCGGTGCAACCGTCACCGATTCTCCCCGCGGCATCAAGACCAGGAAGGACGTCAAGGCCGTGAAGGACGCCAAGGCAAAAGAATAAATTCAGAGAAGAAACATACCACTCATTTCGTCAGCAGCCGCCGGGCATTCTCGGCGGCTGTTGTGATGACGGCCTGGGTGGAAAGGCCGAGGGCTTGGGCTACGAGTGCTGCCACTTCCTGAATGGTGATGGCGTCGTCATCGGTCTCGATGAGCAGACGGTCAAGCGGCGTGATGAGCAGGGCCGATGAGTTGAAGCGTGGGCCGAAGGAGAGGTAGCAACCGGCATCCAGCCAGATGCGGGCCATGCGCTCGCCAGCGCGCATGCCGTGAATGGCCAGTGGCACGCTAGTCAATCCGGCATCTTGTCGGCATTGGAGAACCTGCTGGGTTGCCCTCACGCTGTGGACCACCACGGGTTTGCCAACGGAATGGGCCAGCTGCAGGTGACGGACGAACAAGGCGGTTTGTACCTCAATGTCGCCCCCTCGCAATTTGTCCAGCCCGGTCTCACCGATGGCTAGCACCTGGGGATGGCGGGCGCAACGCTCCAGCGACTGGAGGTCGGTGGCTGGGATGTCTTCACCTGTGTCCCAGGGGTGAATACCCACCGAGTACCACTTGCCCGGTTGTGGGGCAAACTGTCGAGGATCCACCGAGATGAGGGCCGCGGTGGCCTCGGGGTGATGGGTATGGAAGTCAAGGATGTCAATCATGGCACGGGGTCATAGCCGCTGCCGCCCCATGGGTTGCAACGCAGGATGCGCCACACGGCAAGAGCAAGGCCCTTGAATGGGCCGTGCTTGCGGATGGCCTCGATGGCATACTGGCTGCACGTCGGCGTGAAACGGCACGTCGGCGGCTTGAGGGGCGACAGGAACTTCTGGTAGAAACGGATAGGCTGTATCAACAACCAGCCGATGCAGTGCAACACCTTGTGTCCAAAATGCTTGATACTGTCAATCATTCTCATGGCTGGAATCCTCAATGGATGATTGATGCTCGGCGGCAGCATGGGCAATACGCGTGAGCAGGTTGATCATTTTCTCGTTGATGACACTATAGGGCGCCAGGGTGCTGTCTAGATAAACAAAGGCGATGTCCACACCACATTGGTGCTGCTCCAGTGCGGGAACGAGTATCTCGCGGCGGTTCAGCCGGTAGGCTTCGCGCGTGCGTCGGCGCAGGGTCACGCGGTTCACTGCCTTGCGGATGCGTTTCTTGGGGATGGAGATAAGAAACTGCACGGGCTGCTCGCCACGTGGCCGCAGCCTGTAGGCAGCACGCAGGGGGAATGCCATCAATGACTTTCCCTCGCCGAAGAGCCGGTTCACCGCCGTGCGGCTGCACAGTTTCTCGTCTTTATTCAGCTTGTAATCCATTCAGGATGCAAAATTATAAAAAGATGGGGCATGCGCCATGTCATGCCCCATAAAAATCGCCTTGATATAGGTTTATTTCTTCTTGGCGGCTTCGGCCTTGGCCTTGCGGGTCGCAGCGGCCTTCTTGGCAGCAGCCGAGCGCTTAGCGGCAGCTTGGGCTTCGGCTTCGGCCTTGGCCTTGCGGGTCGCAGCAGCCTTTTTGGCAGCAGCCGAGCGCTTGGCGGCAGCTTGGGCTTCTGTTTCGTTAGCCTTGCTGGTTGCGGCAGCCTTCTTGGGAGTAGCAACTTGGGCTTCTTTGGCCTTGCGGGTTGCAGCGGCCTTCTTGGCGGCTTCAGAACGCTTAGCGGCGGCCTCTTGCCGTTCCTTCTCTAACTTTGCGGCCTCACGGGCAGCCTTACGCTCCTCTTTTTCTTCTTCGGCCTTGGCCTTCTTGAGGTATTGTTCAATGGCGCTGGCCATCGACGGCGTTTCGGGAGTGATGGTGATGTCCACCTTCAGCCCCGCACGGTCGGCGGCTTCGAGGGTGGTCTGGCCCATGGCGGCAATGACAACCTTGCGGTCGGGATAGTCAGGGAAATTGGTGGTGTAGGACTTGATGCCGGCCGGGCTGAAGAACACCAGCATGTCGTAGTCAAACTCCTCTCCGGGTTTGAAATCGTTGCTCACGGTGCGATACATGACCGCCTTGACATATTTCACCTTGTTGTTGTCGAGCACAACGGCTTTGTCGTTGTGAACATCGCTAACGGGCATCAGATAGGTTTCCTTGTTGTGCTTGGCGATGATGGGGATGAGGTCTTCCATCAGGCCCGACTCGCTGTAGAAAATCTTGCGTTTGCGGTAGATGACATACTTTTGCAGGTAATGGGCGATGGTCTCGCTCACACAGAAGTATTTCAATGTGTCGGGGACATTGTAGCGCAATTCCTTGCACAAGCGAAAGAAATGGTCGATTGCGGTGCGAGCCGTCAAAATAATGGCTGAATAGTCAGGCACATTGATTTTGGATTGACGGAATTCCTTAGAAGTTAGTCCCTCGACCTTGATGAAAGGCCTGAAAACAATATCAACACCGTATTTTTTCTCCAGATCAAAGTATGGAGACTTCTCAGACGTCGGTCTAGGTTGTGAGACCAGAATCTTTTTAATGCTCATGCAGCTTATGAAAGTCTATAAAATACCACTAATCCAATACGTTACGCCCGTCATGATAGCCAGGGGAACGATTTCGACGGCGCAAAGGTACAAAATAAAAAAGAGAATCGATGACAAATTGCTATAAAAAATTCTAAAACCCTTGTAGATGAAGATGAGTCGGACTACCAAATACAACACACCAGCAACGACAAGTAGCAATTTGCCATTACCCGGATAAAGCATCAGCAAGAAGAGTACGGGAAGGAGCAGCAACCCCAAAAAGGCCTGCGTTGACTTGAAGCCGTCCACCCACAACTTGGTGCCAAGGCTGTCGGTGAAAGTGTAGCCTAACACGTTGTAAACCAGCCATTGGCCGAGGTAGAAGATGACGGCAAGTGCCGAGTAGATGGCAATGAAGGTAAACACGTGGCTCTCCATCGCGGCGGTCAGCGAGGGGTTGAACAGCCGCATGGCATAGTAAATGATGAAACCCTCGGCGATGCAGGTGTTGGCAATCAAGGCCGACAGGATGCTCGTCTCATTGACGGTGTGATCCTCAAACATGTTCTCGCGGCGACGGGTTGAGAACATGTAGTGGAAGAAGTTCTCGATATATTTGTATCCCGTGTGGTAGCTCAAGGCAACAGCCAGCAGCCCTGCCAGCAGCAGGATCATCGAGGGCGTGTCATGCATCGGGGAGCGCGAGAATGGTTTTGCCTGGCTTGTCGCCGGCACTTCCATCACGGGCCGATGGGGAATGCTGTCCTGAATCGTGTCGACGGTTGCTGACGTGGATACGTCGGCAACCTGCTGCGGGGCGCTGTCTAGGGCCGCAGTGTCGATGGGGATGATCGTATCAGCTGGATGAACGTTGGCGGGCATGGTTCAATACTTGGATTCAAATTCCACGGGCTTGCAGTCACTGAGGATGGCCACCGCCTCGGCGGGAGTGGTGGCGACTTGCCATAGTCCGGCATGTGAGGCCTTCATGAAGCCTTCATCGATGGCGTGCCCGAGCATCGCCAACAGACCGTCATAGTAGCCCATAGTGTTGAGGATGACAACAGGCACCTTGACCAGCCCCAGCTGGCGCCAGGTGAGTGTCTCGAGCAGCTCTTCGAGAGTGCCCACACCGCCAGGCATGGCGATGACCGCATCGGCCATGTCGCTCATCATCTGTTTGCGCTGGTGCATGTCGGCTGTGACGATGACGTCCTCCAGGCGGTCATAGCACCACCCGTTGTCCACCATGAACTTGGGAATGACCCCGGTGACTTCTCCGCCAGCGTCGAGTGTGCCATCGGTCACGGCACCCATCAGCCCCACGGCACCACCACCGTTCACACAGCGCCAGCCTTCCCGGGCCAGCAGGGTTCCCAACTCACGCGCCGCTTCCAGGTAGCGCGTGTCGATGTTGGCGCTTGAAGCGCAAAACACACAGACGTTGCCTCTCGTTTCTCTTTTCATGGCCGCAAAGGTACAAAAAAAGTGGCGATTGCCACTTTTTTGATGAGTGATTAGAGGTTTTCGGCTCAGAGCAGTTGCCGCCGACAATTGAAAACTGGAAGCTGACAACTGTTTCAGTCCTTCTGGACCCAGGCGTCGAGTTGTGGGCGGTACTTCTCGCGCAGGGTGCGGCAGTGGGTGAGGATGTCCTCATCGGATTCGCCTTGGACAATCTCCTGGGTGGAGCTGGGCCATTTCTCCTGGAAACGGTCAGTCTTGTTCCTGTAGGCGGCTTCGTCAAAATCCTTTTCTGCAAAGATGGCTATGGTGAGTTCGCGGATGTAGTTCTCCCAACGCTTGGCATAGTAGTCCCACATCAAGCCGTTCCAGTTGCGGCAGGCATAGTCGTTCAGGCTTCCGCCCCAAGTAGTGACCAAACGGCGGGCGTTCATCTCGTAGTAATCCTTGACTTCAGGACTGTCAGCCAGGTCGCGCGCCTGCTGCAGCCAGTGGGCCAGTGTGGCATGGGGATGATGACTGCCCAGGTTGTCAAGGTCGGACAGCAACTCATACAGCAGGTCGCTGTGGGCAAAGAATGCCTCTTTGTCCCTCTGCATGAAGGCATCATCAAAGGCCTGTTTCTCAATCAGGAACAGGTCGCCCAGCACTTGGCGGCCCACCCACAGCAGGTCGATGGTCATGGCATCGGTAGTGACCTGGTCTTGAGCCAGCAGTGCGTCCCACACGGCCAGCAGGTCGCGCGGCACATACTTGATGCTGCGGCTTTCCTTGCCCAGGGTGGGGTAGGAACAGGGCAGAGGAGCGGCAAAGTTGCCGGGAGTGATATTGAGCACCTGGTCATAGAGCAGTCGCCAGGCCTGGCGGGCATGTGGGTTCTCGCTGCCCGCATGACGGTCGGCGAGTTCGTTGACGACCTGTTCATCGCTCTTGCCGTAGTCCCACGCTTTCTCCAGGATGAACTCGTAGGGGAACTGCTGCACGTCCAGGCCCTCGAGTGTCGAGCCGATTCCCACCAGGCTCGCGCCACACTCGGCCAGGGCCTGTTCGATGCGCTCGCCCGCCTCCTTGACGCGGCCCTGCACGTTGGTATTGCCGCCAAAGTTGCCCAGGTAGCACCAGATGAACGGCTGGCCGTAGAAACCCTCGTGGTCGCGCCACATCTCCTTGTACTCGCAGTAGTAGTCGAGCATCGTCATCTTGCCCTGGGGCACGCCCGTGAGCATGGCGCGAGTGCGCTCGGGGGTGTAATCCTTGCGCTGGTAGTAGAGGAACCATGCCATCTGCAGCCATTCGGCATCGGGGTCAACAGCGGTGAGACTCTCATAGATGTGCTTCGTCACTTGGTTGAGATATTCTGGTTCAAAGCTGGGTGGGTCCACCTCGTTGAACGGGTCGATGCCGTAGATGTGATCCGTGCCGAACAACCGTGTCTGCTCCTCGAGGAAGAGACGCTGGATGCGGCTGTAGAGCGGATCCTCGCTGTTCAGGAAATAGGTGCGGTATCGCTCGTCAAAGCCAGCCCAGGAGCCTAGCGCTTGAATGTCGGCATCGGGGAAGAGCTCGCGCAACGCGCCCGGCACGTGGCCAGCAAAGGCTGGTAGCACAGGGCGCATGTTGAATGCCCGCTCACGTTCCACGATGCGCTGCTGCAGCTCAATCTGTCCTTTGAGCCATTCCTTGGGCAGGGGGCCACACCAGCCGTCGATGTTGGCCATGCGGTGCCAGGGCAGATAGGCCGGTCCGGTGAAATAGCTGCGCACCTGCTTGTCGCTCATACCCAGCCTGGTCCACACGTTGTACCACACTGCTTCCTGCCCCGTGATGGCCAGCGGCAGGTTCACGCCGTTGAGCGCCATCCAGTCGATGAGGCGTTCCCAGTCATGCCATTGCCAGAAGGGCATCGTATAACCCCAGGTACAATAGTTGAGAAAGAAACGTTGCGGCACCCGTGCCGTCACACGCTCGGCAGTGGGCACATCGGGCAGGCGCTCGGGCAGCAGCACAGGCACGCTGGCATACCACGATACAGTCACCTTGCAGTGCTTGTTCAGGTATCGGTTCAGCCCCACAGCCATCGAATTGGCATTATTGCCGCCGATGATGACCTTGCCGCCCCGACTTTCAAGGGTGAACACGTCCTTGCCAGCCTCGGCCTCAATATGATGAAATACCACCTTGGCCCCCAATTCAGGCGCCAACCGCCTCGCTAATGCCATCGCCTGCTCCACATCCTCTCGTGGCTCAGGATTAATGGCTGCAGTGGCGATTACCGTCACTGTCAGCATGTAAATAATGAATGTCAATCTACGTGTCATCATGCCCACAAAGGTAGTGCAAGCCGAAAACAATGCCAAGAAAAACCCCTTTTTCTTGCATTGTTGAGGCGCCGCCTACCTTGCCCGACCCGTGGGCGGGAACAGCAGTGCAAGCCGAAAACAATGCCAAGAAAAACCCCTTTTTCTTGCATTGTTGAGGCGATTATCATCCGAGTTCAATTTCTTGGAGTATTTTTGTATTCATCTGATCGATTTTAGTCATTTCAATGTTGCGCAGATAGATTTTGGTTGTTTTTGTTGATGTGTGTCCCATTCCGTAACTGATTAGCTCAAGAGGGTGGTTGAGGTCTTTGGCGGCATTGGCCCATGAATGTCGAGCTACGTACATAGAGAGATTTGTTTTCAAGCCACATTGAACTGCAATGTGTTTTAGCCTTTGGTTGATTTTGTGCTGAATACCACGGTACTGATTCCTCTCTTTGCCATTTTCTATGCGGATGATGGGCAACAGGTAATCGGTATTTTGATGTTGATAGCGATCAATGATTTCTTGCATGCATGATTCCCATTTCACCGATATACTTTGTCCAGTTTTGTGGCGCTTGTAGTGCAGGTAGCCATCTCTGATATCCTTGTGTTTCAAGTAAGCCATGTCGACAAACGACATGCCTCGTGTGAAGAAACTGAACATGAACATATCTCTGGCAAAACAGTCTTGTTCATCAATCAACTTACAGCGCCTGATGGCTTTGATTGAACTAATGTCGATAGCTCGTTTATTAGTGGGTTGAATTCCTGTATATACTTGATTGAAAGGTTGCCGATCCTTGATTTGGTGTTTATTGATGGCCTTATTATAGCAGGAGCGCAGTGCTCTCATATAAAATGAAATCGTGTTCAGTGACAAGTTCCGAGATCGCAAGTGAGTTTCAAATCTCTTGATTTCCTTTGTTGTGATGTCTTCAACGTTGATATCACAGTCGTTCCTGAATAACATGAACTGATGGAGAACGCTCTTGTATATCTCGGCTGATCGCAATCGCTGACAAGATTCCAGAAAAAAAATTTCACTCTTAATGAATTCTCTGAAACTGATGCCAGGATTCACCTCTTGTTGGTTCTCATGATGATTCATCTGGGTTATTGTGCAACCATTGATTCTCACTTCAAAAACATGCCCAGAGAGCTCTAGCCCATTAATGCTTAAATCTAATACAATTCTTGACATAATATGATTTGTGTTAATCCGGTTTATGTTTAAAGTCTTTACATAAACGATTGTAAACTTGAATTTTGTATATGCATCATGAGAAATCATTGTAATGATATTGCACCACCACATTTGATAAAAGTCTCTGAAATGTCATCCTCTTATGATACTTGAGTATAAAAGAAATGAGAGCTAACATTTGGTTGATTGCGCTCCCATTTCTTTCAGATAATCTTTATTAATTCATGTCAAATCAGTTTTGGGCATTCATTCTCGTTTCAACTCAATTGCTGGGCTGCCAATGTCCATGCTCTGCTTGCTGCGGTAGAGCTTACCGTGGCTCATGTAGTAATAGGTGGTATCACCGTTATACTCGATGGTAACATAGGAGGTGTCGCTATGTTCGCCCACATACCAGTGAGTCTCGTTGATTTTATCTTGACCGTCAAATTGGATTGTTGCCGTGTGATCCTCGCGTAATTCAAACTTGTTGCCGAACTCGTCGACATACTTTCCAGTGACTTGCCCGTCGTCGGCACTCTTGCTTCCACAAGAAACGACAGCAACAGTAAATCCTACGATAAATAATGTGTGAAATAACTTTAAAGCCATTTTTCTCAATTTTAATCAAAAATTGGCACCGCACACATCATTATAAATGAGCGACGGTGCCAATTATCAAAGAACTATTGTGCTATTAATGCTATGAAAAAACTATTTGTTTATTTCTTTAAGTTCATTAAGGAGCAGGAGTGTTCTTGGTGGACTGAACATGGATGGTTACATCCTTAATCTCATAAGTGCCCCAACCATAGTGGATCTTAAGATCAA
>Ga0310694_10006363_pt1 | contig 11179 bp, 10 predicted proteins | sample 174DNAGHGhighgp2_FD_203884 | JGI IMG/M metagenome (GOLD analysis project Ga0310694, IMG submission 203884) | Sheep rumen microbial communities from Palmerston North, Manawatu-Wanganui, New Zealand - 1742 DNA GHGhigh gp2 (v2) (version 2) | ecosystem: Host-associated > Mammals > Digestive system... | reverse complement strand
GCCATTTTCCTAGACGAAATTGGCGACATGCCGCTGCATGCGCAGGTAAAACTTTTGCGGGTCTTGCAGAACAAGGAAATCCGTCCCCTCGGCGCAAACAAGACGAAGAACATCGACGTTCGCATCATCGCTGCGACAAACAGGGACTTGCAACAAGAAATCGCAGAGAAACGTTTCCGAGAAGACCTCTACTACCGCCTGAACGTCATCTCAATGGAAATTTCACCGCTGCGCAAGCGCAAGGAAGACATCGAGGACCTTGCCAACTACTTTATCCAGATTTACCAAGGCCCCGGTGAAAAACATACGCTTTCCACCGCCGCACTGCACAAGATGCAGGAATACGATTGGCCCGGTAACATCCGCGAACTGGAGAACGTGATTCAGCGCGCTCTCTGCTTTACCAACTCGGGAATGTTACTTCCTGAGGACATCCAGATTGGCACTAGTCGGCAGATTCCCAATGAAGCCAAGGTTTCAAGCCCCGTCAAACCAGAAAACAACAGCGGATTGGACTACGAGACCTTCCGCCAGATGCAACAGAACCAGGAGCGGGAATTTCTGATCGAGACCATCCGCAGCTGCAACGGGTCAGTCCGCGAGGCCGCCCAGAAGCTCGGACTTTTCCGCACGGCCCTCTACAACCGCCTAAGCCACCTAGGCGTCAACGTGAAAGAAATCTAAGGGTTCGTCCAGTCGAGCAGGCCTTCTGCACGGGCATCGCCCGCAGCGGCACAACGAACGATCCCCTTCTCAATCACCATAAGACGGTCGCAGTACCTTTCGGCATATTCCACGGAATGCGTCGAGACAATGATTCCCATGTGGCGTTCCTTCGCAAGCACCCGCAGCATTTCGAAAAGCTTTCTGCTACGGGGAATATCCAAGAAGGCATTCGGTTCATCGAGCAGCAGCACCTTGACTTGCTGCGCAATCGCTTCGGCAAGGTAGACGCGGCTCCGTTCGCCGTCGCTGAGTTCCGTCATCCAGCGGCTTGCAAACTTTTCTAGTTCTAGAAGTTCGATCGATTCGTCAACAATCCGTTCGTCTTCTGCCGAACGCCCATCGAAAAGCCCCGCGTAAGGCATGCGTCCCAGCGAAACATAGTCGCGGACGGTCATGCGTTCACACGCTACACCGCCCATGCGCGTCAGTGAAACAAGCTTCGCGCGGTCCTTCACCGGAATTTCATCCACCCCATTGCCATCCAGCACGACGCGGCCAGAAACAGTTCCTACCAAGCCGCAAATCGTTTTCAAAAAGGTGCTCTTGCCGCAACCATTTTCGCCGAGCAACGCAACCACCTCACCCGAAAGCAGTTCAAAATCGAAGGGATTGACAAGCCCCGCCGCATTCGTCTTCGAAGAGCCGTAGCCAAAGACAAGGCTTTCGCACTTGAGCAAAACCGTCTGAGTCATCTACGGATTCCTCCCCCGCGGATAATCACCCACAGGACAACAGGAACGCCAACCAGGCTAAGCACCGCATTCAGCGGAACTGTCGAAAATTGACACGACGCAAGACACAGGACAACGCCACACAAGGCCGAAGCCGGCAACAGAACTCGGTGGTTACTCGTCTTAAAAAGCATAAACGCCAAGTGCGGGACCGCGATACCCACAAACGCCACCGGACCACAGAACGCAGTCGAAGCCGCCGCCAAAAGCGACGAGCCCAAAAGCACCATTAGGCGGCCACGACGTACATTCACGCCAAGCCCCTTCGCAAAGTCATCGCCGAGCCTCGCTGCATTCAAATAGCGAATCGAGAATACCACCAGGGAGAGTCCTACCAAGACGGCAAGCGCAAACACCCAGACCGAATCCAAGGTTAGGCGACCAAAACTGCCCATTCCCCAGGACACATACACACGCAACGCCTCCGCATCGCTCCCCACAATCATCAGGCTGATCAGGGCGTCAATAAAGTAGCCAACCAGGAGTCCCACAATCAGGAGCACCGTCGAGTTTTCAAAGCGCGCCGCAATGAACATCACCAAAAGCGTCACCGCCAAGGCCCCCACCGCAGCAGCAGAAAGCACTCCAAAATGCCCAAAGCTAAAGCCCAAGAGCAGCGAAAGCGCAACGCCAAGGCTTGCCCCGCTGCTGATTCCCAAAACAAAGGGGCCTGCCAGAGGGTTCCTAAAAAGCGTCTGTAGCGAAAGTCCCGCCACCGCAAGCGACAGCCCAGAGAGGACCGCAGCGACTAGTCGGGGAATGCGGATTTCCCAAAGGATCTGCGACTGCACCGAAGCATAGGGAACGCTTCGAAAAGAAAGGTCAGACCAAGACAGCCCGACCGTTCCACTAAAAATTGTCAAATAGGAAAAAAGCCCTATCAGGGAAAACAGCAGCGCAAACCCAATCAGGATTCGAGTGTCGATGCGACGCACCGTTTTCCCCATCACGAGAAAAACCTTACTTTTTCTTCTTGTTCTTTTCCTGGGCCTGCTTCATTTCGGCAGTGCCCTTCTCGTCGCGGATATAGACTTCTGCGGGAATGTTGTCGAAGCCCTGCAGCGCGTTGAGCCAGTTATCGTTCAAATCGCGGAATTCCAGCTTGTTCAGGTTGTAAAGCAGGGAGTCCTTGACGATATCGAACGTGATGTAGTCCCAGCGGACCACCTGACGGTCCTTGAACACTTCGCGGCTCACCAAGGTACGTTCGCTGTCGAAACGGTAACGAGCCTTGAAGGTGTATTCACCGGTCATCTGATAGCGACCGGAATCGGAATAAGTGCGGGTAATGCCCACCAGAGTGTCGTTCGCGCCGAAGCGGAGTTCAGCGTCGCGGAAGGCATGGCCATGGGCGATAATGGGAGTGCGCCATGCGCCGAAGACCTGTTCCTTCATCTTCTTCTGGAGGACCGTATCGATGTTCCAGTGGTCGAAATTGCTCTTGTCGTAGCGGGCACGCTGGACGTACTTGCCCTGCTGGATCAACTTGCGGACGCTGTCCGTCTTGACCTGGGCAACGCTATCCACGTTGCGGGCACCCGTGGCGGGAACCACATGGTTCATGGAATCGAGCTTCGCCTGAATCATTTCGTCCAAGGTGGCCGTTGCACCGCGCGGAGTCGCAACCACCTGGGATTCGACCTTCGCCAAGTTCGCCGGCTGAGCAGCAGGCTTTGCGGCAGGGGCTGCAGCTTGCGCCGGAGCAGGCTTTGCAGCGGGTGCAGCCGCTTGAGCCGGGGCAGGGGCTGGTTTAGCCGCAGGAGCCGGAGCGGGAGCGGCAGTCTGAGCCTGGGTGGCAGGTGCAGGATTCGCGGCAGCAGCGTTAGCGGGAGCCGTCTGGGCCAAAGGCATTCCTACGAAAGCCAAGGACAAAATCGAAAGAACAATATGCTTATACATGGATACACTCATCGCTGTAAATGTAGTTAAAGGATACAAAAATGGTGGGTCGGAGGCCAAAAAAAGGTATCTTTGGGCACATGGAAAACATTTCTTTAGGCAAACCGCTCGATTATTCGCAGGTTCCATCCCCCTGTTTTGTGCTGGATGAGGCTAGACTCCGCCGCAACATGGAAATTCTCTCCGATATACAGAAGCGCGGGAACGTCAAAATCATTTGCGCCCTGAAAGGTTACAGCTTTTGGCGCAGCTTTCCACTCATCGGGCAATACCTCGCCGGAGCAACGGCGTCCAGCCTGAACGAAGCGCGACTCGCCAAGGAAGAAATGGGCAAGGAAGTCCACGTATTCGCCCCGGTCTACGACGACGACGAAATCGACCAGATTCTCGCCTGCGCAGGCCACATTACCTTCAACAGCTTTAGCCAGTGGACTCGCTTCAAGGAAAAGACCATCGCCGCAGGAGTCAGCGCGGGCATTCGCGTCAACCCTCAGTTTTCCACCGTCGAGACCGACCTTTACAACCCGTGCGGAAAGTTTTCGAGGCTGGGAGTCACCGAAGCGGAGTTCAAACCGGAACTCTTGGACGGCATCGAGGGGCTGCATTTCCATGCCCTCTGCGAGCAGGACGCCGATGCACTGGAAGGAGTCCTCAAGGCGTTCGAGCAGCACTTCGGCAAATACCTGCCCCAAATGAAATGGGTGAACTTTGGCGGCGGCCACCACATTACCCGCAAGGACTACCACAGGGAAGAACTGGTGCGCCTCCTGAACGAATTCCATAGCCGCTACCCGCACCTGACCGTCATCATGGAACCGGGCGAAGCCGTCGGCTGGCAGACCGGCGAACTGGTAGCATCTGTCGGTGACCTAGTCCACAACGAGATGGACATTGCCGTCCTGAACGTATCCATCAGCGCGCACATGCCCGACTGTCTCGAAATGCCCTACCGCCCCGAGGTGATCGGCGGCGGCATGCCGGGCGAAAAGAAGTTTACATACAAACTAGCAGGAAATTCTTGTCTTGCCGGAGACCAGCTCGGAGACTTTTCGTTCGATGAGCCGCTTAAAGTCGGCGACAAGATTATTTTCAAGGACATGATCCACTACACCATGGTGAAGACTACGTTCTTCAACGGGGTGCGTCACCCGAGCATCGGCAAGTTCGACGAGCAGGGCAAATTCCATTTGCTGCACAAGTTCACCTACGAGCAATTTAAAGAAAAACTTTAGCGTCTGACCCATATTGGATGTGGAATTGTTAATTGCATTATGATTTTTAGGTCGGAAGAAGAAACGTACAATTGGGCCATCGAATTTGGCCGCACCCTAAAGCCGGGCGACAAGGTGGCGCTGTTTGGGAACCTGGGCGCCGGAAAGACGGTCATCAGCCGCGGTGTCTGCAAGGGTCTCGGTTTCGAAGGAGCAGTCTGCTCCCCCACTTACACCATCTTGCACGAATACCCGAACGACCCGCCCATTTTCCACTTCGACCTCTACCGCCTCGAAGGCGGCGCCGACCTCTACGAAGTCGGACTCGACCCGGACTACCTCGAACGCGGCGTGAGCCTCATCGAATGGCCCGAGCGCATCGAAGACAACGATCCCGGCATCACGCACAAGATCGAAATAAAAATCCTCTCGGAGACCGAGAGGGACATTGTAGTAACGGTTCTGCCATAACCCTTATTTTATACTGCTTGAATCCTTGGGAGGCGGCGCCATCAGCTGGCGTAGAGAATCTACCAGGACGCTATCCTTCTTGGGGAACATGTTCTGGTAAATAACCGCACGACGTTTTGCCATGAACTGGCTTTCGCGCATGTTCGGGTGGTGTTTTCCGGGACTTGCAAGCATCGCTGCCAGATTGATCGCCTGGTCCACGCTCAACTTGGAGCAGCTCTTTTTATAATAAGCAAGACACGCTTCCTGACAACCGAAGATGTCTTTTCCCCACTGGGCATAGTTCAGGTAAAGTTCCAGAATGCGGTCCTTGCCGAGTTCATGTTCCATCAGAAGCGCATAAGCGAGCTCCTTGAACTTGCGGTTGAACGACCTTTCGCCACTCAAGAACAGATTCTTTGCTAGCTGCTGCGTAATCGTGGAGCCGCCAAACTTGGTCTTGCCGGCCACCTGGTTTGCATCGAGAGCTTCGGCAATGGCGCGGATATCAAATCCCGGATGGAAATAGAAGCCGGCATCTTCGCTCGCAATGACTGCCTTGCGCAGGTAGGGGCTAATAGAATCGAGCGGCACGTAAGTATGCTTGATTTGCAAATTCGGGCTGGAATCCTGCAGCGCTTCCATATACTTGCTCTTTTCAGGCTGAGTATCCTTAAGCTGGGCAACGCCATCGTAAATATCGTAGCCGTAGACAAAGGCGCGGTAAAGCGCATAGGATGCGGCCACCGAAAACACAGCCGAATAGATGATCAGAATCAACAATACTTGACGAATGACAAAATTGATGGTGCGGTACAACCATTTAAAAATAAAACCGGCAACTTTGGCAAACGTGGTATTTACGAACCATTTAAAAAAATGCTGAACCTTACCCAAGAACAATTTCACCTTTTCCACTACTTCTTTCCTCCAAACCAATCGTTGATATCTTCACCTTCTTTCATCGCCGTCGGCAAGTTTTCCATGCCTTCGCCCAAAATTACATTATGAATGCCCGCCTGCGTAAACAGACTACCAATATATTCCATGCCAGAACGCCCAGCCTCGTCATGGTCCAGACAAAGTACCACGTTTTTCCCTTTAAAATAATTCAGCCATTCCACCTTGAAGCTGCGCACTCCCGGAATTCCGACCGCGTTGATCTTTTGCTCTAGGAATGTCAGAGTATCGACCACGCCCTCGCACAGGTACACCCAGCCCGGCTTTTGATTCAGCGCCGACAAGTTGTAAGGAAACGGAACGGAGCCCCGCAAATTGAGTTCCTTGGGGACAACCGAGCTGTCAATGGCGCGTGCTTGAAAATAAGAGGATCTACGCATCGTATCCAGATACGGAAATATCAGCGGGTGCTTGTAGTAACGCAGGTGACCCTTATCGTTAAAAAGTCCCACATACTTGAGGACTTCTTCGCCAAAGTCTGCCTTGAGGCTGTTGTTCACGGCCTCGTAATTGGTGATAGTGCGCAAAAGCATCTTGTCCCAAACCGGCTTGAATATGCGGCGGCGGGCAAGCCATTTCGCCGCAGGAGTATCATCGACAGGAGAGAGACGCTTCAAGAACGACAAGATGATTTTCTTACGTTCGTCGTCACTCACCAACGGTTCCTCTTCTGGTTCAGGAGGCGGCGGAGCAACCTCTACAACAGGAACCTCGGCTCGGGAACGGGAAGTCGAATTAGCGGAACGCTGCGCAAACCGCGTCATTTCCTTACGGGCAGAGGGCGGCACCAGAAACGGATACTGTTCCATCAGCCAGTTCAAGGCTTCCGTAAAGCTACAGCCCTTTGCGATCTGAACTAGAGAAATCACGTCGCCGCGGACATCGTCGCAAACCCAGCATCGAAACGTTCCGCGCTCTTCGGAGATGGACACCGACGGGGTCTGGTCCCCATGGGCGTGCCGCTGCGGAAAGAAGCACCGAAACCGGCCGCGTTCAACATTGCGGCCTAGGTTCTGGGCGACAGACGTAATCGAAATTGCCGCCTTAAATTGTTTCAGTTCTTCAGAAGTCATTTTAGGGAATTATAGCAACTACACCCGCCCAAGAAGACATTTCCTGAGGCATATAACTATATTTTCTCCATGATTCTCCTAGAAAATGAGCCCATGAGCAAGCACACCTCCTTCAAAGTCGGAGGACCTGCGCGCTTTTTCGCCAAAGTTGAAGGGACAGACGATCTTAAGGCGGCCTTTTCTCTCGCTCACGAGATACAACTGCCCATTTTCATTCTCGGAAACGGCACCAACCTGCTCGTTTCAGATAGCGGATTTAAGGGCGTCGTCATCACACTCGCCGGTGAATTTTCAGAAATGGAAGAAATCGAAAGCGGCAAGTTCAAAGTCGGAGCATCTGTTCCTCTTGGACGGTTCGCCCGCTCCGCTCTCAAGCTGGGATACGCAGGCATTCACAAGTTGGCAGGAATCCCCGGAACCCTGGGAGGTGCACTCTACATGAACGCAGGCGCCTATGGGCAGGAAATCGGAAACAACTGTCTGACTGTCACGACGATGGACTTCAACGGCAACATGCACGAGCACGCGGCAAGCGAATGCGGATTCGGCTACAGACGAAGTGTATTCCAAAAGGAGATCCCCGGTCAAACCGGGGATGACACGCATGGGACAATAATTCTCGCGGCGACTTTCCAGCTGGAATCTGCCGCATCGCAAGGAAAAACGGTCGTCGACCTCGAATCGGAACTTGCCGAATGCATGGCGAAGCGCAAGGCAACACAGCCGCTCAACATGCCGAACGCAGGTTCCACCTTCAAGCGACTCGAGCACGGCTCCGCCGACATGCCGACACAAATTGCGCCTGGCTATTACATTGAACAAGCAGGCCTCAAGGGCTACCGCATTGGCGGCGCCGAAGTCAGCACCTTGCATGCAAACTTCATCGTGAATGCAGGCGGCGCCACCGCCGCAGACATCAAGCAATTAAGCGAATACGTGCAGCAAAAAATCGCCGAGAAATTCGGCATCCAGCTGAAGAGAGAGATAATTCTACTAGGCGAATTCTAGTCTTTGGCGGCGGATTCTTTTTCAGGCACCGGGTCGAAGCGGTTGAGAAGCCGCGTAATCAGGGCGTAGACAACGCCTCCCGTGAGTCCCCCCGTCAGATCGGCCACCAGGTCGAGCACGCTGCTGTCGCGAGTTTCAATGAAACTCTGGTGGTATTCGTCGGTGCAACCATAAGCAAGCGCAAGCACACCCACTACCAGCACGCGCAGCCACTGGCGCTTAGACCATTCTCCCCGAGTCCAAAGCATCGCGTAGCAGCCGGCAAGCGTCGCATACTCGCAGAAGTGCGCCAACTTGTCCCAGACATGCGGGAAATCTTCCAGCTGCTCCATCGTGAGCGATGACAGCTTGAAAATGATTGCCATACAAAGCACGCAGGGCACGGCACGGAAAAAGGGATACTTGGCAAAAAGGCTTTCAAACATATTGACGCCAAATGTAGAAAAAAGACGATTCCCATTTTGCTACATTTACTCCCATGAAAGCGATTACCTTGAAAGCCGGACGCGAAAAGTCCGCACTGCGTTACCACCCCTGGATTTTTAGCGGAGCCGTTGACGAAGTCATCGGCGACCCGGAACTTGGAGACACCGTCGAAGTTTACAGCTACAAGAGCGACTTTTTGGGTCTTGCGGCGTACTCGCCCAAGTCCCAAATCCGCGGGCGCTTCTGGACCTTCGGCGAAAAAGGTAACATCGATCGCGAATTCTTTAGCGACCTGCTCGACCGCGCGATTGCGGCCCGCAAGAGCCGCGGCTTTGACATCGAAGACAAGGAATCGGCATTCCGCCTGATCAACGCCGAAAATGACGGCATTCCCGGTTGCATCATCGACAAGTACGCCGACATCTACTCCGTCGAAATCTTGGCTGCCGGCGCCGAAGTCCACCGCAAGGACATTTACGAACTGCTCGCCGAAAAGACGCACTGCAAGGGCATCTACGAACGTTGCGATTCCGACGTGCGTAAAAAGGAAGGCCTGCCGCTGCGCACCGGATGCGTTTACGGCGAAGTGAACGACGAACCGGTCATCATCAACGAAAACGGAATCCTATTCCCCATCGACGTAAAGAACGGCCACAAGACCGGCTACTACCTTGACCAACGCGATGCCCGCCGCCGCATCGGCGAACTTTCCAAGGGAAAGAAGGTGCTCAACTGCTTCTGCTATACCGGCGGATTCGGACTTTACGCTCTCCGCGGCGGTTGCGAAAAAGTGTACCAGGTGGATGTTTCCAAAGACGCCCTCAAACTCGCCAAGGAAGGCATCATGCGTAACAAACTCAGCACCGCCCACGCAACTCATGTGGAAGCCGACGTGTTCCAGTACCTGCGCAAGTGCCGCGACAAGGCCGAGACATTCGACCTCATCGTGCTTGACCCGCCCAAGTTCGTCGAAAGCAAGGACAACCTGCAGAAGGGCGCCCGCGGCTACAAGGACATCAATCTGCTCGCCATGAAGCTATTAGCCGAAGGCGGCATGCTCGCGACGTTTAGCTGCTCGGGACTCATGGAAATGGACTTATTCCAGAAGATTATCGCGGATGCCGCCGCCGATGCCAAGCGCCGCGTTCAAATCATTGAACGCTTCGGCCAACCCGCCGACCACCCCGTGAATACGGCATTCCCCGAAGGCCAGTACCTGAAGGGCTTACTCGTTCAAGTCATCTAAGGCGTTTTCATTTGTAATTCGATTATTTCTTGAACCGTTTGACGTCAACACGCTTGCCGTCGCTTACCGCCACATGGTACAAGCCCGCGGACAATGCATGCACATCCATAGCTACACCGTGCATGGCCTGCTTACGCATAACTTCGCGGCCCTGCAAATCCAGGATGCGAACCGTCGCACCATTCTTGAAGGCGCTTGCCAGTTCTACAAACAACTGACCATCGGCGTAATGCACCGAGGTTCCAAATACGCTTGCATAATTTCCCAGCGCAGTCGTTCCAGTATCTATTTTCGCCGTATCCGGCAACAGGCGCCACATCTGGTTCCATTCCCAGTCGTCGGCCCAGCTTTGCACCACGCGTTCGCCGTCCGTAGTTGCACGCAGATACATGTTGCTGTGCAGCATCTTCATGCGCACCACGGAGCCTTCGTAGCCCGACTGTTTTTCCATCACGACCTTCTGGTGTCCGCCGCCGTTCCACTTGTAAAGCCCCATGGTAATGCCTGCAACCGTCGATTCGTTCGGAGTGTCAATGGACAAGTCGCCAAAGCTAAAGCGGTACGTGGTCGAAGAAAGCGGAGTAATCGTCACTACGGCTGCATCGGAATCGCAGTCGCCGAGAGCAAGCTTGTCTTCTGCAGTCTTAACCATGCAGGTTCCAAAGTTCATCGAAAAAATGCGAACCGTATCGGGCTTTGCGGGCTTGGCCTGCCACACGCGCACCCAGTCGCTTTCAAAGTAAGCGGGCTTGTCAGCGGTAATGTCAATGTCGTCGCCGGCCCAGCCGCCAATAGCCAAGTTCACGATGATGTACTGCGCCGCAAGCTGTTTGATTTCAGTCGGGCGATTGTAGCTCGCAAACCTCTTATCATCAAAGTAGAAGCTGAGAGTAGACTCGTCCCACTCCACACCATAATTGTGGAAACCTGCGGAACGATCCACGTCGTCATCCTTGTGGCCACCGAAAGAGGCTTCGTGATCCCAAGCCGAACCATGACTGTTATACCAGCTGGGGTCGGTGTAATGCAAGTAGTAATGATGCTGCTTGCGCGAAGCGGGTATTTCCAAGATATCGATTTCCGGAGGCCAACCGTCTTGCAAAGTCCAGAAAGCAGGCCAAGTTCCCTTTTGCGACGGGGCCTTGAAGCGGCCTTCGATGTAACCGTACTTGACTTCGAAGTGACCCTTGGTGTCAATGGCGCCGCTTGTGTAGTCTACAGGAATTTCCTTGTTGTTGAACTTCGCCTTGCGTCCATTGGCATCAGGATGTACCCTTTTTTCGCCCTTCAGCTTGAGCGTGCCGTCAGAGACAATGACGTTCTCTTCGGCGCAATAGGCGCGGTGGTTGTGCGTGGGGCCCCAGTTGTACGTGGGGTTCCATTTGGACTTATCGAGAGAGGTGCCGTCGAAATTATCTTCGAATACTTTTTCCCAACCGCTAAAATTCG
>Ga0310694_10006362_pt1 | contig 11180 bp, 15 predicted proteins | sample 174DNAGHGhighgp2_FD_203884 | JGI IMG/M metagenome (GOLD analysis project Ga0310694, IMG submission 203884) | Sheep rumen microbial communities from Palmerston North, Manawatu-Wanganui, New Zealand - 1742 DNA GHGhigh gp2 (v2) (version 2) | ecosystem: Host-associated > Mammals > Digestive system... | reverse complement strand
ATGCCCGAATTCTTCGAAGGGCAAGCAAACAAACATTTATCCTATCAGCTCTCCACCTGAATAACCACAGATCCTTCCGCGTTCATCCAGAACTTCTGGTTCCACGCGGGAATGATCTTTTCCCGCGTGGTTTCAAAAGCGCCGACAGCATAAAAGTCAGTGACCGCGAAGGTGGAGGCGTAGTCCCCCGCCGCCCTGTAGAGCAGCCCGTAGAGCTGCGGCAGGTTGATCGGCTGCCCGATGTGCATTTCCCCGTTCACCAACTGCATCAAGGCTTCCTGGATGCCGGCCTGCACCTGCGCCTGGTCAAAGCCGTCATACGCCCTGACTTTGACAATGAACTGGATCATCAGGATGGTTGGCCGGGAGAAAGAAATCGGCACCGTGTTTCCCCGGCCGTCGGACACCTGCTTTGTCATGGAGCCGTAGGTCCCGATGCCCGGCGGTTTCTTTTTGAAGATCGCTTCCGCGATCTTCGAGGCGGCGCCGTTCATGACGAGGGCTGCGATGGTATGCGCCGGGATGCCGTCCACGGCGCTGTCCGTCTCGTTCACCCGGACCAGGACGTCCGCGACACTCGGCACCTCCCGGATGGCAGCCTCCATGGCTTCCAGGGAAAAGGCTCCCCGGCCCGCCATGGCCCGGTTCAACCGGGCGCGGACTTCCGCGTCCGTCTCCCCCGGATTCCGGGAGATGCCGTACTGCGGCAGGAGCAGGTCCAGCGCCTGCCCGGAGGCATAGGCCGGATTCATGGCGTTGAAGGCCGACAGCACCAGCATGGAGGTGTCATCCAGCGCCTTGGCGATCACGGACAGGAGCTGGTAGTCCGGCACCGCCGGGGACAGCTCCGCCTCCTGGCCGAAGATTGTCCGATAGGCGGAGCACAGGTCCTGCAGCCGGTCCTCATAGGTTGGCAAGTGGATGCCGGAGGCATCGATATACGGAACAAAGTAGCTCATGCACCCAACTCCTCAGATCACATAATGAATTTGCGCGCTGCCTGCATCCGTCCGGACGGTGCAATCATAGGCAAACTGCCTGCCGGAAACGTTGAACTGCACGTCCTCCACATCCAGCACGCCGTGCGTCTGCCGGATGTATTCCGTGACCTGCGAAGACAGCATGGAGGCGTTTTCTTCCGTCATCCGGGAGGATTGCAGCAGCTGCAGCAGGCGGAAACCCGCCTCCGGGTTTTCCCACCATTCCCCGGCCAGCAGGGACAGCCGATCCTTCACCAGCAAAGCCACTGCGTCCGGGCCGGACAGCAGGACAGATGCGGTGGGCACCGGCAGGATATCGCCGGAGGCATCCACGGGGCGAAGAATCATGAGCACTCACTCCTTGCGATCGCTGTTACCCATCTTTGCTTCGCAAAGCTTGCAAAGATGGACAGCTGTAGCAGGGGATGTGTTACCCAAATCATAGATTTGGACACATCCTCCACCCAATAAAAGCAAACCCGTCTGACAGGGAATGCCGCCGGGCCGAGTTCGGAACGGCGGCTTCCCCTGTCTCGAACCAGGCATCAATATCGATGTCCGCGAAAACCACGAGGCAGGCATCCCCGGGATGCACCTCAAAGGGCACCGGCATGAAGACGGGGACGTCCGCCAGGCGCGGGTATGCCATGGATCCCAGCTTCACCGCCGGCTGGATCTCCGCGGTCTGCTTTTCAGCATCAAAAGAAACTACTGTGCCCGGCAGGGCACAGTGCAGGGAGGCGAAGAAGTCCTGCTTCAGGGCTTCCCGCTCATCCGTTGAAAGAAACAATCTGTCCGTCATTCCTGCCTCCTTGGTGGATTTCAATCAGCAGCTGCGTGCTCCACGGGCCGCTGCCGGTGTCCGCGTCAACCATTCGTTCCAGGATCAGCCCGGAGGCGGTTTTCCCGCCGTATTCAAGGATCATTTCATCCCCCGGCCGGAAGCCTGTGACCGTCGTGGAGAGGATCAGCTTCCTGCCGCCGTCCGCATAAGCCGGGCGGTCGGCCAGGTCCTTCTCCGAGAGAATGAGGGACGCCGGCAGCGGATCCGCGGGAATCACGCACAGCCCGGCAGGTACCAGGGCGCACCGGGCCTTCGCAGCGGTCAAAATCTCTTCAATGCATTCCGCTGCCCGGCCCAGGAAAGCCCGGCCGCGGACGGATACCGGGTCGCTGCCCGGAAAGGACAGCAGCCGGATCCCTGTGCCGGAAGCCTCAAGCAGCCGGCGCACCGTCCCTGAAACGGAAACGCCGGCCTCCACGGAAAGGGAGACCGGCGCTTCCCAGAGGTCCAGGCCAAGGGAGAAGGCCGCAACGGTGACCGTGCCCTCCGGCACGGTCTGCCGGAAGACGTCCGAAACCTTGCCATACGCAAGGCAGGCGTCTTCCCGGCAAACTGCAATTTCCTTTGTATTGGAAAGCTGAAAAGATTCCTCTTCCTTCAGGTTCCAGGCTTCCAGCGTGAACAGCGACGGAAACAGCCCGACGGCTGTTTTGCCGGACAGCCGGAAACGGCTGCCGGCGGCAAAGGGGATGCCGTCTGCAAATACTTTCAATTCCCTCATGGCAGCGTATCCCCCCACAGGACCAGGAACTCCGTCAGGTTGCCTCCTGCGGGATCCTGCGTCCGGGGATGGTCCGTGTTCCGGATCACGAAGAGGGATCCCATGCCCTGCCCGCCGCGCAGGTGGCGGAAGGGCAGGAAAAGATCGTTGACCTTTCCATAGGAGCAGACCAGCGGGACCTGGTTCACCAGCAGCTCGCCGGAGGCATTATCCCAGACGGAGACCACCCAGCAGTCCGGCACCGGCAGGTACCGGATCTCCACCCGGGCATGGAAGGAGACGCCGTCGATTGCCATATCCAGGGTGAAAACCTGGCGGAAGTCTTCAGTGATTGGAAGAATGTAATACATATCAGGGCTGCACCCCCGCGCGCGCAAGGAGCTGGTTCAGGGGCGAGCTGGTGCCCGCGCTGCCGGGGGCGCCGGGCGCGTTGCTGACCGCCTGCACAGGGCCCGCAGAGCCGACATGGACCGCGGCGGATGAATTATCGTACATCTTGCCCGCCTCCCCGCCCGGCTTTTCGCATTTCATGAAGGCCAGCGTGCCTTCCCAGCCGGACTGGCTTTCTTCGTCGATCGTCGCGGAAAACTCCATCAGCAGCATGCCGCTGTAGGTTTTTGCGGATGTCACCACATTGCACAGCAGCCTTTTCCGCTTGATGCTTTCCAGCGCCTGGAGCATCCTGTCCGACCAGCCGGCCGCGTGGCCCACGTCCGATTCCCGGACGGTCAGGGTCACCTTGTCCGGCTGGTTCCTTGCGCCGTTGACATAGTCGGTGCCTGTTTCGGACTCGGAATCCGTCTGGATTTTCAGGGTGAATTCATGCTGGACGGAGATGACGCCGGAAAAGGAATAAGTATAGCCGTAGGACGGGACCTGGACGACAACGGAGGATGGCATGGATCAGAACCCCTTTCGCCCCCGTTGGGGGCACCTTCCCCTAAAGGGGACGGCTTTATGCGAATGATTTCAGGGTGCGGAGCAGGTACTGCTCCGCCACATTATAGATGGACCGCCCGACAGCTTCCGGACTGGAACCCGCGGCGGTCACCTGGATGGAGACCGGTGCGGAAACATTCTGGCTGGTTGTCTGGTTGACAACCGGCGCGGCGGCATGGTCGGCTGAAGCCAGAAGATCAGGAAGGGCGGAAAGGATTTGCCCAAGGGGCGGCGTTGAAGGAAACAGCTGTTGAGGTTTCGGAATCACAGGCAACACCGCAGCCGCCGATACCCGTGCAGCATCTGCATTTGGGGCGGCAGTTTGGTGCGAAGCCTCCGCAGGCGGGATCACGGAAGACGTGCCCTCCTGCCAGGAAAGGCCCTGGCCAAGCGCCTGCTTCGCCGGGTCGGAAAGCTCCCCGATGAGCCGCTGCAGGAGCGGAACGGCAAGGGATTCCTTGCGGACAGGAATCACGTATTCGGGATCCCCGTCCTCAGCGATCTGCGTCAGCGTCGGCGACGTGAAACGGCCGCCGGTCGCGGCGGTCGTGGCGCCGTCCCCTGTGGACGCTTCCGCGTTCAGCGTCAGCGTCGTGGATTCATACAGGGATTTCAGCTGCTCCAGGGCGCTCCTGCCGGCGGAAACCACGGCGGACGCATCCGCGTGCAGCCGGATGGTTTTCCCGGCCGTCCTGAGGAAACTGTTCAGGTCGGCTTTCGCCTTCGAGAAGTCCAGGCTGAACGGCAGGCTGACGCCGCCGGAAACACGCTCCGACACGCCGGAGGAAAAGTCCATGTCCGGCATGGTCATTTCCGACATATCGGTGAAGAAGGACTTCATCGCCTCATGGGCGGAGCGGAAAGCCCCGGCAAGGGCTTCCGCCATCCCCTTGTTCTTCTCCAGGGCGTTCTGCAGCCGCAGGACGCCCGATTCATCGATCTCGACCGCAAACGAGGCGAGAAATTCCTGGTCAGCCGTACTTCATCGCCTCCAATGCGCGGTATTCGTTCTCCCGTTTCACCCGGATGAGCTCCACGGCATCGAGAAGGTCATCCAGGGTATAGGTGCCGTCCCAGAGCTCGTGCTGCCGCCAGAGGCCGGCAGCCACGGGCAGGAAGAGGAAAGCGTCGATATTCGGGTAATCCAGCGTCAGGTATCCGGGGTCCCGGGCCGGGAGCCCGAGGCCCTTTCGCCGAAAAAACCTTCCAGCGTCCAGAGCACTTCCTCGACCGTCAGCTTCAGGCAGGTGGCGGTATCGTGCTCCAGCTCAGGATAAGACCACTCGCCCCGGGTCATAACCGGGTTCCAGCCTGCCGGAAGCTGCACTTCCGTATGTTCCAGGCAGGCGGCCATGAGGGACCGCAAATCCTTGTCCGACAGCCATGAAAAGAGGTTTGCTACATTCTCCCCTTCCGGCATGGTTGAAAGCATCCGGAGCAGCGCAGCTCCGGAAAAAGCATCCAGCTTTGTCAGGTGGAAATCCATTGGCTTTCCGTCGATCGAAATGGAAACCGTTTTTGTGATCTCACGCATGGGAATATCCTTTCTTTTTCAGGGATAATCGGATATGATGTATACTGTTGTGAAACGATTATCTTTGAATTTACGGACAAGCTGTCAGGAAGCAAATCTGCTGCGTATATATAGAGAGAAAAATCATTTTCACAGACGAAGGAGGCAAGTATATGGACAGCAAGAACATGAAAGAATTGGATCTGGAAGAAATGGACAAGATCAGCGGCGGAAATAGGCTTTGTAATAACGAATCTGAAACGAGATGTCCGTGTGGAAGCACTAATGTTGAAATTATTCTTCAGTGGACGGGTGGCGGAAAAAAAATAAAATGTAAAAAATGCTCCAGAGAGACAATAATAAATGGTAATTAGGATTAACGTCCTGGAACGGAGGGACGTTCTTTTTCGTTCCGCCGTTCCAGGCCGGGAAAGCAACGCATCGGAGCGGAACGGAGGGACGGTCTTTTTCGTTCCGCCATTGTACTTTGGGCCTGTTGCATGGTATAGTTGTACCAGGTGATGAATATGCCAAGAACAGGACGAAAAGCAGCCGGATCAAATATCTATCATGTGATGTTGCGCGGCATTAACCGGCAGAACATCTTTGAAGAAGATGAAGACCGATTCCGTTTTCTGGACACGGTAATCCGCTGCAAGGAAGTTTCGGAATTCAAACTGCATGCATTTGTTCTGATGTCAAATCACATTCATTTTCTGATCGAACCGGGCAGTGAATCCCTGGATGTCATCTTCAAAAGAATCGGCACAAGCTATGCGGTATGGTACAACAGGAAATATCAGCGGGCCGGCCATTTGTTCCAGGATCGGTTCAGGAGCGAAAACGTTGAAACAGATCAATATTACATGACGGTCCTGAGGTATATTCTTCAGAATCCGGTAAAAGCCGGAATGGCCGGCAGCCCGAGGGATTACCGGTGGAGCAGTTATCTTGCCTATGAAAAAGGAAGGGGGACGCTGACAGATACAGCGTTCGCGCTGAACCTTTTTGGCAGCCATGAAGCGCTGATTGAGTTCGTGGCCCAGGAGAATGACGATTCTGTCATGGATGAACCGGATCATGACTGGCGGCTCCGGGATGATGCAGCAAGGGAAAAGATCTTCAGGATTACGCAATGCACATCCGTTCCGGATTTTCAGAAGCTGGATCCTGAAATGCAGAAAGAATATGCCGGGAAACTGTATTCTGAAGGACTGTCCATGGGGCAGATCGCCCGGCTGACCGGCATGTCCAAAACAACGGTTTTCAGGGCAGTAAAAAACACTGATGACAAATCCGACAGGACATGTGAACCGCTTTTGCATGAACCGGAAACCGTAACATATTATGACGCCGATATCATCTGGTAGAAGTCAGCGGAACAAAAAAGACCGTCCCTTCGTTCCCTGAATAAGAGGAATGGCAGGAGTAAAAGCATGACCGGATATATGGCAGAAATGCGCAAGCTGGTAGGACACAGGACGGTGATCCAGTGTGCCGCCAGCATCATATGTATAGATCAATCGGGCCGGATCCTGCTGGGAAAACGTACAGATAACCATATGTGGGGATATTCCGGCGGCGCTGTTGAGATCGACGAGCATGTTGAAGCGTGCGCAAAGCGGGAACTGGCTGAAGAGATGGGCCTGGTTGCCGAAGAACTTGAATACTTTTGTGTGAATTCAGGCCCGGAAGCCCATTACATCTATCCAAACGGCGATGAAGTTTCGAATTTCGAGGTCGTTTTCATCTGCAGAAAATGGCACGGGGAGCCGAAGCCACTGGACGGAGAAATGGAAGAACTCCGTTTTTTCACGGCCGATGAAATTGATCTTTCCGAAATTTCCCCGCCAATACGCCCTGTCGTTGAGAAGCTGAAACGCAGTTGACGGAACGAAAAAGACCGTCCCTCCGTTCCGCCGCCCCGTCGTTGAGAAGCTGAAACGCTGACAGGATTCTCCCCCTCCGTACCGAATATTTATAAAAATCTCAATCGAGGAGGCATCGTCATGAAAAAAGTGATTGCTGCAATCATCTCAATCATCCTGCTCCTTATGCTGTGCACAAGTCTTTCATTCGCGGAAAACGAATATACCGACGCCCAGTATGTCCTGTACCTGGGTACAAATGACCAGGATACGAACACCCCTGTGTTTACACAGACAGAATGCCTGGAAAAGGCCAGGGAGATCCTGATCCGGCATTTCGGCGGATACACCATCCAGGAAGCCCACGGCGGATGGATCGACAACGGTACCGTGTTTCAGGAATATACGCTGGTGATATTCCTCAGCGATACAACGCCTGACAAGGTACACGCCGCCGCGGATGAATTGATCGAAACCTTCCATCAGAGCGCTGTCCTGATCCAGGAAAACCCGACGAAAACAGAGTTTTACACATCCGTGCAGGAACCGGCGGCCGCCGCGGCGCCCGCGCTGCTTTCCGAATACTGGACGGAAGGCTCCGCGGCCGCGGAAAGCCTGAGTGCTTATATCCAGTCTGTCACCGATGAAAACTCACCCGATTTTATCCCGGCCGAAGCGCGGATTGCCGTGTTTGACCTGGACGGAACACTGATGTGCGAGACATATCCGTTCTGCTTTGAATATATGGTTTTCGCGGATTACGCGCTGAACAGCGGAAGCGATACGGTTACGGATGAAATCAAAGCCGTCGCGCAGGAGATCATGGATGCCGCGGGCGGAAAGAAGCCGGACGGGATGAGCACGCGCCAGGCTGCCGCGGGAGCTGCCGCTTATAAAGGAATGACCATGGACGAACTGGCCGGGGTGGTGCGCCGTTTCAAGGAAACGGAAGCCTGGGGATTTTCCGGGATGACCCGCGGCAATGCATTTTACAAGCCCATGGTTGAACTGCTTGAAAAACTGCAGCAGAACGGCTTCACCGTCTATATTGTCACAGCGACCGAACGGAATATTGTACGGGAAATCATCGCGGGTGCGCTCAACATCCCGCCCGCCTATGTGATCGGTACAGAGTACGGTTATACAACGACCGGCCAGGGAGATACGGCCGATACGGATTATACGTTCCAGCCTTCCGACCGCGTCGTTTTTGACGGCAGCTATTCCGGGGAGAACGCCAAGACAAGCAAGGTGGACGCCATCGTCCGGGAAATCGGGCAGCAGCCCGTGCTGGCCTTCGGCAATTCTTCCGGCGACCTGGCCATGGAAATCTATACCATATCCGGTAATCCGCGGAAAAGCGCAGCGTATATGGTCCTGGCGGACGATGAGGAGCGGGAATACGGAGACGCGAAAAGCGCCGCTGAAAAGGAAAAGACCTATGCTGAAATGGGCATCAGCATCATCTCCATGCGGGATGATTTCAAAACGATCTACGGCGAAGGCGTAGAAAAAACGGAGATGCCGCAAACCGAGGACGAGGCGCTTGCACCGGCTGCGTAACTGATGAGCGCGAAACAGGCGGAACAGTTTGCCATTGCACCTGAAAAGAGATATGATGATCCGGTGCATCCGGACCATCACCGGGCAAAAGGGGAAAACACCATGAAGTACTGGCGGGCGCCTGAAAGCGCCCGCCAGTTGCATTCACGGGACAGGGGAGCCGGTGAGACTGCCTGTTACAGTCCCGGCGGCCCGGTCATCCCATCTTTATCTCCTCATAATAGCCGCAGCCGCGGCTCCCTTTCCTTTACTGCTCCGTAATGGTCGTGGCCAGCTGGGTATAGACCACATTGGTGGCCGTCCGGTCAAAGACCCGGTCGGGCACCTTCTGCAATGTCACCCCGGTGCAGACGATACTGAAGCCGCCGGCGGTGTCCTGGATCGTCAGGGTTCCGAGCGCCACGCGCGAGGAATCCTGGCTGTTTTTCTGCCAATTCCCCCACCGCCGCAGGAACCAGTCCCCGATGGAGTTCTGCGGGATCTCCAGGGTAATCGTTCCGTTGGTGGACTTCAGCTTGTTGACCACGACATACCCGTCCGCCGTCATGGTATGGCTGGTCAGGTCCCCTGCCGCGGACACGGTGATCTTCCCGTGGCCGCACTGGTGCAGGTTCGCGGTGCCGACGTCCGGATGGGCTAGGACGGTACGGGTATCGGGGAGGGAGTAAACGTTATAGGCCATGAGGATGAACTTCCTTTCGCAGTGGAATGATCATGGAACGGGAAATAACCCCTTCCGCCCCTTTGGGGCACCTGATCCAACGAAGGCTCCACTGGAGCCTTCAATCCAACGCAGGCCGCACTGTGGCCTGCGCCCCTGAAGGGGACGGCTTTTGGCGCCACCGGAACAGGGACGGTCTTCGTTCCCATGGTCAAACAGAACAACGTAAAGATGTCGCATAAAAAGTATATCGGATGAAGCCGGATGCCTTTTGAAGTCAATGAACAGCTTGACAGAAAAGCCTTTTCCGGTTATACTTAAGCCAAGATCAGGAAACTGATTGGGGCTGGTCGAAAGACCCGGGTCCATCGAGAGCGGGGATGTTCCCCGCTATTCTTATATCCGGAGGTATTCACCATTGAGCGAACTGAGTATCTTCATCGATGAAAGCGGCGATTTCGGGCCGTATGATTTCCGTTCGCCCTATTACATCATCACCATGGTGTTCCATGATCAGTCTGTTGATATCTCCGGACCGATAGCCACGCTGGAACAGGATCTTGCGAATCGCGGTTTTCCGGATCATTGTGTTCATACCGGGCCGATTATCCGAAGAGAAAACGAGTATGAATTTGAAACAATCCAGATCAGACGCAGAATCCTGAACAGCATGGTCACGTTTATCAAGCATTGCAATATACGATATCATTGCTTTCATATTGAGAAAAAACATATTGAGGATTCGGTTCAGGCATCAGCACGGTTATCGCTGCTGATATCCCGTTTTGTCAGGGATCATTACCAGGAATTCTTGTCTCACGAGAAAACCAAAATCTATTATGACAACGGGCAGATTGAAATTTCAAAGATCCTGGCTTCTGTGTTTACGGTTCTGCTCCCTGAAGTAGAGATCAAGCGCGTTGTCCCATCAGATTATCGCTTGTTTCAGACGGCAGATATGTTCTGTTCCATGGAACTGATCAGGTTGAAGGCAGAGGCATCTGCCATTTCGGCTTCCGAAATGGAGTTTTTCGGGAGCATCCGGGACTTGAAGAAGAACTATCTGAATCCTCTGGATGTATATGAATGGAATTGAAAAGCAGGAGAATATACAATGATTGAAGTTGTCGTTACATGAAGGATGCATCATGTCAAAGCTATATGACCGGGCGGATATTTATGATCTGATTGATTCTGATCAGCGAACAGACGCGATAAGAAGGGATTGGAAAGAATTCCTGGATAAGCGTGAGATTCACACGATGCTGGATGTCAGTATCGGCACAGGCAGCATGACGCTTCCGTTGCAGGAGCTGGGTATTGAGATATGCGGATCGGATTTGAGCGAAGCAATGCTGACCCGCTGCAAAATGAAAGCATCTGCCAAAGAAACTACTGTTGAACTGAAGTGCTGCGATTTCCGTGATCTTTCCTGCTGGAACGGAAGAAAATTTGACTGTGTTGTGAGTACTGGCAATGCGCTGGGCTATGTCATCAACAGTGATGTAGTATTGACTCTTGAGAAAATGAATAATCTTGTTACCCCGGACGGATTCCTCTGCTTTGATTCCCGTAATTGGGAGCTGATACGGAAGGAAAAGCAGCGCTTTTATTTCTACAATCCTTTTTTCAGGGATGGAAACCGCATTAATCTTGTACAGGTATGGGATCATAACCTAGATGGTTCTATAACATTCAACCTGCTCTATACCTTCGAAAAAGACAACCATGTTTTCCAAAGAGAGATCTTTGAGGAGCATTATCATCCTTTCGGAATCAATCTGGCTTTAGATAAGATGAGAGAAATGGGATACGACAATATTGCCATACAACCAGTACCATGCTTTATGGAAGAAAAAGACTTTTCTAAAATTGACTGGTACAGAGTGATAGGTCATAAACCAGCTTGATGGAGCTGATACCGGAATTCATAGAACCAATAGCTTTCAATTTAATGAATCAATCGTTGCGAGGAGATATCACCATGAAAAGGCTTTTAACACTGATTCTGGCGTTTGCTATGCTTTTCACTCTGTTCAACGCACAGTCCTTTGCCGAGGAGGATGCTGTCGTCGCACTGGAAGGCACAAA
>Ga0310694_10006361_pt1 | contig 11180 bp, 6 predicted proteins | sample 174DNAGHGhighgp2_FD_203884 | JGI IMG/M metagenome (GOLD analysis project Ga0310694, IMG submission 203884) | Sheep rumen microbial communities from Palmerston North, Manawatu-Wanganui, New Zealand - 1742 DNA GHGhigh gp2 (v2) (version 2) | ecosystem: Host-associated > Mammals > Digestive system >... | reverse complement strand
GTTCGCCAAGTATTCCGAAGAGCCTTCCGTAAGCACCTGGCTCTTGTACATGATATAGGCACGATCGGTAATCGAAAGCGTCTCGCGCACATTATGGTCCGTAATGAGCACTCCCATGCCGCGTTCCTTGAGTCCCGAAATAATGGACTGGATGTCGGCCACGGCAATCGGGTCGATACCGGCAAAGGGTTCATCGAGCAACAGGAACGAGGGGTCACTCGCGAGGGCGCGCGCAATTTCGAGACGGCGACGTTCACCGCCCGAGCAACTCATGGACTTGGTCTTACGGATATGCGTAATCTTGAATTCTTCGAGCAGTTCCTCGAGACGGCGCTTGCGTTCGGAACGCTTCATGTTCTGCGTCTCGAGAATCGCCATGATGTTGTCTTCGACGGAAAGCTTGCGGAAGATGGACGCTTCCTGCGGCAGGTAACCGATGCCAAGGCGCGCACGCTTGTACATGGGCTTGTCAGTCATCTCGATGTCGTCAAGGAAGATGTGCCCCGACTCCGGACGCACCATGCCCACAATCATGTAGAACGAGGTCGTCTTGCCAGCGCCATTGGGTCCCAGGAGTCCAACGATTTCGCCCTGCGATACGCGGATAGACACGTCGCTTACAACCTGGCGACCGCCATAGACCTTTCTCAGGTGTTCCGTGCGTATGGTACTCACTAAATTTTTCAAGATTCCAATCTCTTCTTTCTGATGACTATTAACTAACGACTAGCAATTTACAAATCTTTCGAAGCGGAAGAATTCTTTTTTCGCATTTTTTTCATCATTTCCACCTTACGCTTCGTCTCTTTCTTGCCGTCCGTTCCGCCCTTCGCTTCTGCAGCGTTCTTATTGTCCTTCTCTTCCTTCGAATCTACGGCGGACTTGCCGGAATCTTTATTTTCAGCAGCCACCGCCTTGAGCGAATCCTGTTTTGCCTTCTTGAGGCGTTCCGTCTTTTCCATGTCGATGTAGCGGCCACTTGCCATGGTGCCGCCACCGAGAAGCCTAAGCGACTTGACTGCATTTTTTTGGGCATCGAACAAGATGTGGATCGTATCGCCCGCGGCCTCGTTCTTGCCCGAAACGGAACGGTCCTTCTTCACGTAAAAATAAGTGCTCTGCGCCTTGCCCGACACGATGGCCTTGTCCATCTTGCCCTGATTGAAATAGAGGTCGAGTCGGTCGCCATCCATCAGATTGCGGTAATCCGTGAGGTCCGTTTCGTAGAAGAATCCGCGAGCATTCAGGTTCACGTAGAGACGCTCGATCTTGTCGTTGCTGAACTGGGCATAGAGCGTATCGCCAAAAGCCTCGGTCACACTGCCAGGGGCATTCTTCTTCGGGTCTTCCTGCTGCACGCCATGGGCGTTGCGAATCACGAGTGCCGACTTGAGCGACTTGCCCGCCGTATCGAGTTCAAGGAAAATGGAATCGCCCGTCAGGTGATAATTCTTCATGTCACATGTCGGATGTCCCTTCATCGAGAGCCAATTGTTCTTATGGTCGAAAAAGCCTGAATCACAAGTGACGACCATGTCGTTTTGAGTCAAACGCACGCCCGTCATCGAAAGCCAGTCGTTCTTGCGGTCGAAATATCCCGTATCGCCCGTAATAATCATATCCTTCTTGGTGATACGTACATCGTCGTAGGCTTCGGCAAAGGAATTTTTCTTGTTGTAAATGATGCGCTTCGCCGAAATCGTCAGCGTATCGATCGTTCCGTCTTTCTGCGTTTCGTACTGGTACAGCTTCGGCTTTTGTGGCATGGTGAGGATTTCGTTCTCGCGGTCGTATTCCAGGTATTCGCCCGTGAACAGATACGTCTGCGCGGAGTCCCCCGCATACACATCCGTCATCGCCGTGGCAATTCCCGCCTTTTTCTGGTACAGGCCGCTTTGCGCCTTGATATAGCCCGACGGATGCGTAAAAAGGAATCCGCCGCTGCACTGCACACTTTCGGCATTCTTGTTCCAGAAGGCTCGCTGCGTTCGGAACTGGATACTGTCATGAACAAAGTTGACTCGGCCCTGCAGCAACAGCGTCCCGCGCTTGCGGGCCACCGCAAGACTATCGGCATGTTTCATGATAAGGGGCGAGGACTGAGCCGTTGCGTTCGAAGCAAAGAAAGCCACAAGCAACAGCGGCAAGAGCGTTTTTAGCGTAAAGGCACGGGAGAAGATCATTCAGCTTCCCTCGACTTGGCCTTGGGGCGTTCACCTTTGTTCTTGATTTTTTCGACAAGTTCCTTTTCTTTTTTCTCCGCAGCCGGATTCGGCTTCGGTTCCGGCGGAGGAGCGGCCGCAGGCGCAGGTACCGCCGGCGTTGCCGAAGGTTGAGTTTGCGCCGGGGAAGGCTTTGCAGGGGGCGCGGGCAACTTTGCAGGTGAATTCGCTGCGGGTGCTGCCGCCTGGGCGCTGTCGCGAGTCTCGATTTCCTTCGCCTGTTTCTTGTCTTCGTCCTTCAGGCGGCGGGCCGCATCCTGAAAGATGCCCGTCACGTCCGAAACGATGCGCCAGTTGTCCATGTGGGCGTCACTGACGAAGCCCCGGCCTTGCAGCACGTCACCATCTTCGCTCACCACGCGCACGTAGCTTTCGGTGGTCACCTGGTTGTCCTTCTTGTTCCAAATGAGCGAATCCGAACGCACCGAGGCGCCCTTGGGAGTCAGCGCATACACGTGGCCGTAGGCATAAACGTAAGTGAACTTCAGGTCCATTCGTCCGGAATCCGCACGCAGGAACGCGGTACGTTCTCCTAGCGAATCGTAGATGTCCACCAGCACCGGACGCACGAACACGACTTCCTTGTCACCCCAGCGTTCCAGGTAGGCAGTCTTCAGTTTCCAAGCAAGCACGCCCTTGTCGTAGCTGTCCATAAGGGTGGTATCCGTAAAGAGCATTTCAGGACGTTCCACCTGGAGCCAGGGCTTTTCTTCTTCGATTTCCTCGCAACCCGAGAAAAAAGCGCATAGCCCAAAGAGGACCGATGCGAGCACCAGTCCTTCGATCATTTGTCTATGCAAAAATCGTGCCACGAAGCTTAATTTAGAAAATACGCGACAAGGCGTCGCTTCCTTTTCTTAGCCCTGGCTGGCTTCAAGCTTGCTGATTTCACCCGCCTGCTTGTCGCAGACGTTCTTCAGGTTGTTGATTTCGGCTTCTTTCTTGGCTACCTGGTCCTTGAGGTCTTCGCACTGGGCGGCGTAGGTCTGTTCGGACTCGATGCGGGAACTGAGTTCGCTCTTGAGGCTGTCGATGGAATTGCGGAGCGTTTCGGCAGCGTTTTCGGCATCCTTGAGAGCGGAATTATCGCAATCGCAGGAATCGTCCTCGTCGGCACAAAGGGCTTTAATCTTCTTGGAAGCGGCGATAGCGGCTACGGCACCCACGGCAAGACCGGCAAAAAAACTAGAGGCTTTCATTTTAAACTCCTTAGGATAAAACTTTCTCTTATAATATATAATTTGAAATTAGTAAAAATGCAAAAAAATTCGTTTTTTGGAGAAGCAAAAGACCCCCGGGATTGCTCCTGGGGGTCTTTGCAGCGGGAAGAGCGAGATTCGAACTCGCGATAGGATTAAGTCCTATACGTCCTTAGCAGGGACGCGCCTTCGGCCAGCTCGGCCATCTTCCCATCTTGGGGACACAAATTTTAGATAAAAATCGGCAAAATTTCAAGGGTAAAGCATCAAAAACCTCAAATTTAGCCCCAAAATGGCACTTTTTTTTACATTACATAGAGCAAAAATCCAAAATTTCTACATTTCCGGTATGCGATTTTTCTCTAAACTGTTCAAAATCGTGGCCGCCTTCGCGCTGGTCGGCCTCATCTGTTGCATTCCCGCCTACATCGTCGTCTTCAAGATCCTCCCGACCCAGGATCCGGACAATCAGTTCAACCGGGCAACCATTCTGCAAGTCCTTTCGGGCGAAACCCGCGTCTACTACAATGACGGCGAGGAACTCCTGGGCGCCTTTTTCGATGCCAACCACCGCGTGTACGTGCCCTACGGCGACATTCCCACGAATATCGTGAACGCCCTGATCGCCGCCGAAGACGCCGGCTACTGGAGCCACGACGGTTTCAGCATCTACGGATTTACCCGCGCCATGGTCTCTAACCTGAAAAGCGGCCACATGCGCCAAGGCGGTTCTACCCTTACGCAGCAGACCGTGAAAAACATTTTCGGCCGCGAAGAAAGGAGCATCAAGGAAAAGGGCAAGGAACTCATCAACGCGCTCCGTATGGAAAAGCACTTCAGCAAGGAAGAGATTCTCGAATTCTACCTGAACCAGTTCCACGTTTCGGGCACCGGAAAGGGTGTCGCCATTGCCGCACAGTACTTCTTCAACAAGGAACTCAAGGACCTGACGCTTGCCGAATGCGCCTTTATCGCAGGTTCCGTGAAGGGGCCGTTCAACTACGACCCGTTTATCCAGCGCAACGCCGAACGCCGCGAGAAGGCCCTCGCCCGCGGCAAGGAACGCCTGGAATACGTACTCGGCCGCATGGTAGAAGAGAAGTACATTTCTGACGAAGAGATGAACGCGGCTCTCGCCAAGCCGCTCGAATTCAACCACGGCAATTTCCGCTTCAGCGTAAGCACCATGCTCGACCGCATCGAAGAAAAACTCGACGGCGAATACTTCCAGAAGAAATTCGAGGCCGAAGGAATCGAGGACTGGCGTAAAGCACAGCTCTCGATTACCACGACCCTGGACGCAAGAAGCCAGGACGCCGCGAAGACAGCCCTCCAGGCAAACATCAGCGGACTCCAGATGCAGCTGGGCGGTTTTGTACTTCCGAAAGCACAGTTCGCGAACCGCGCCCAGAACGCACGCAAGGGAGACTACCTGTACGGCACCGTAGACAGCATCATGGTCGACGAGAAGGGTTCCCTGAAATCAATCCAGCTCGGATTCGGGCAGCTCAAGGGCATGGTCTCTGAAGCCGCCGTCAAGGACTTCGCGAAAAAGGCCGGCGGCGACGTGAACAAGATCCTGGCCCCGCAGCTCAAGAAAGGCGCCATTCTTTTGGTGAGCGTGACAGACGACAAGACTGTCGACGGTTTCGCCCCCTGCCAGATTGAAACGGAACCCGTACTCCAGGGTGGCCTCTTCGCCATCCAGAACGGAAACGTGATTGCAAGCCAGGGCGGATTCCACAACACCGGATTCGACCGCAGCTTCAAGGCAGTGCGCCAGCTCGGTTCCAGCTGGAAGCCGATTCTCTATGCGCTCGCGCTCAAGCACCACTGGAATTACCTGGACATGCTCGAAAACGACTTCAACGTTTTCCAGTTCACGAACCAGTTCTACTTCCCGCGCCCCGACCACAAGAACAAGGGCGACATCGTCAGCATCGCCTGGGCCACGACCCGCTCCGAAAACATTGCAAGCATCTGGCTCCTGGAGCACCTGCTCGACAAGCTTTCGCCTGAAGAATTCAACGAGGTTGCCGCCGAGAACGGATTCGCCCGCACCGAAGAGGAGGACACCAAGAAATACTTCGAGCGCCTGCGTGACAAGTTCGGCCTGATTCTTAAAGAAGAAATCAAACGCGAAATCGAATTCACCAAGGCCCGCGACGCCCTCGCCGAACGCTACAAGAACGAAGGCAAGGAAGAAAAGGCGATGGACGTGCTGAACCTGCGCTACGGAACCTACAGCGACCTCGCGATCAAGCAGGCAAAAAAGGATTCGAAGATTATCGGGTTCATCAACCACAACTACAAACGCTACGCCGAGATTCTGCGCGACCGCCAGGCCAAGGAACTCGACCCGACCATTGAACTCCCGCCGCTTGATTCGGTGGTGTTGCATAACCACTTCACGCTCGCCGACATGAAGCGACTTTCGACGATGATCGAACCGGTGGACAGCGAAGTGGATTACCTCGATGCCGAACATCTGCGCTACTGGCCCGACTTCAGGCGTTCGCTTTCGTTCGCGGAATACGCACGGTTCGCAAAAGAAATCGGCATCCACCAGAAACTGCAGAAAGTGTTCAGCATGCCGCTCGGCGTGAACGACATTACGCTCGCCGAGATTTCGACCGCCTACCAGACGATGCTTACCGGCAAGGTGTTCAAGTGCCTGGACGGCGACTGGACCGAGCCCTGCTTTATCAAGGAAATCAAGAACCGCGACGGCAAGGTAATCTTTAGGAACAAGGTCGAAAGCAAGGTGATACTCGGCGATACGATTACCTCGCAGATGGCAGTGATGCTGCATTCCGTGTTCGTGAACGGAACCGCCCGCAGCCAGTACACCCACATGACCGTGACCTCGCCCGACCAGTCCGTGACGCTGCGCTACCCCGCCCTCGGAAAGACCGGTACCACCAACGATTACCGCAACGTGGCATTCATGGGAGCACTCCCCACCTACGTGGAAACGAAGAACGGTATTTCGACAGACTCCGTAGTCGCCATCGGAAGCTACGTCGGTTTCGATGACAACAAGCCGCTGAAATCCGGACGCACGCGTATTGCAGGCGCAAGCGGAGGCCTTCCGCAGTGGGCCGATTTCGCGAAGAAGGAAATCGAAATCCTCGGCATTCCGGAAAAAATTGACTTCCTCGACATTTCGATGCTTGCCGCAGGCGAAGTGCCGCTGGTGCTCCCCAACGAACGTGGCCAGCTGACCGTTGACCCGATGAGCGGAAACGTGATGGCAGGCGCAGGTGCCGAACAAGGCAGGCCGCTCCCGTGGATTGACGTGCCGGGATTTACGCCGCCGCAAGTGCAGAGCGCCGCCGCAGAAACAGCCGCCGAAAACGGAATCATGGTGAGCCTCCCGATGCCCGCAACGGAACAGGCAGCAGAACAGTCCGCCCCGGCAGAAAGTTCCGAAGCCGCTCCGCAAACAGCCAGCGGAGAAACCGCAAACGCAATGGTCCCTGCAACAGAAGCGACCGCACCGAATGCTGCTCCGGCTAACACTCCGACCGAAAACGCGACCAATACGGCTGCTGAAACTGCTCCAGCCGCCATGCAACCGGCCACAGCCGCTACGGCAGCAGTTCCCACGAGCGCTCCGGCAACAACGCAGCCCGCAGCCCAACCCGCACAACCGAAGGCCGCCGCAATGCCCAAGGATGATGACTGGGATTTGCCCGACGGCTTTGACAGCAAGAACGCCTTCGTGCCGATCGAAGCGGAATAATTCATAGCAATAAAAATCAAAAAAAATGGGCGCTTTGCAAATTACGGCAAAACGCCTTTTTCATTAAAAGATTTTTTACAATAAATGTTTTTCAATCCGTTTTTTTTTATTATTTTGAAAAAGCGATGTTTTGGTATTTTCTTCTTATTCCGATTAAGAGGGACTTCATAGGTGTTTTACGGAAGGGTATCATGATGGTTTCGAAAAAACTTATCATAGCCAAGTTAATTTGCGCTGCAGTATTTTTGTCACTTTGCGCCTGCTCAAACGATATCGCTAAAATTAGTACCGAAGAAATAGATTCTTCGGCAGCACAGCAAATTTCACGCGATACCATTACAAAAATCGACACCGTTCTAAAAATAGACTCCATTTTTAAAACAGATACAATTCTCCAATTAGATACTGTCATTACACTAAATACCATCCTTGAATTAGACACTATCTTTGAAATTGATACGCTAGAAATCGTAAAGCCAATAGAACCGAACAAGTGTCGAACCGATTTTGACGCGCCCATTATCCCCGCAAAATCCCTCTTCTGGGGAAATTCCCTCTTGGCCGGATACGGCACTTTTGGTGTGAGCGCCTCAAACAATGCCAACGATTATTTTGCCCATATCAAGAATTATTTCGATTCTAACGAAATCCCATTCGAAGTCCATAAGATAAACGGGTCTTACGAAAACATGTTAAGCGTTCAGGAAAAAGAGGAATACTTTGAACAAACTGTCATGCCGTTCATAAACGATTCAACAAACTTAGTTGTTATCCAGCTGGGCGACAATGTAAACGAAGAACAGGAATTCATTATTCTAAAAGAAAGCATCGAATCCATGCTGAACCAAATCTGCGGTATCGCCAAGAACGCCAAAGTCCTGTGGGTTGGCGAATGGTACGCCTCTATTCCAAAGCAACAGCTCCTTAAAGAAGAAGCCGAAAAATTCGGCGTTACCTTTGTTGACATTTCGGACTTAAACAATTACGAGAATCAAGCCCGTATAGGAGATATTGTCGAATATCCAGAGCAGCGACAATTTTCCATGAAATACGAATCCTATAAAAGCGACGGAGACTCTCTCGAAATCATCTTTTCTGCCAACAACTCACCATACACAGCCAAAATCAAGGTTGACGATTTTTCTGACGATACGGAAACACAAACCATATCTTGGACGGGAAAACAATTCATTGTTAATGACGCGGGTACAGCAAGTCACCCCAACGACAAGGCTTTCAAGCAAATCGCAGAACGTATTCTTGAAGCACTGGGATATTAACAAACCCATTATTACTATATTAAGGGTGTTTGAATTTTATTTTTTCAAAACACGCTTTTATGACCTTGAATAAAACTTTCGCCTACCATTTTATTTTTGCGACAGCATTCATGCTGACGGCGTGCGTAGGAAACTCCCCCTCGCCAGAAACAAACCCGCAGGCAGAAACGCCTAGTGCAGCCGAAACCTCGACGCCCAACGCAACAGAAAAGCCGTCGGATGTTCAAAATCAAAAAAACACGGAACAGGGCGAAATCCATAGCGACGTCTACTTTAATTCGCAGGCACTCGATAGCCACCGTCTGAACACTCCCGAAAATATTCCGACGGCAAGCACCACGACGCCATCCGCAGCAAGTGCCGACAAGGCACCTGCAGACCCCTACACGGAAATTCCCGCGCTCATCCAGAGCATCTTCGACTACGCTGACACCTTGTACAAGGCCGGTTTCACGGATTCCGCGACGGCCTACTTGGAACGTTTCCGCGTCATCAAGCCCCTGTGGGCGCAGTGGGAAACAAAGGCGGATTCCATGCTGAACGAATTCGGCAAGACCCGCGCCGAAAAGGCAAAGGCGTTCGAGCCGATGGTTTTCCAGATTCAGAACATGAACCGCGCAAACGCAAACTACGACCTTGTCGCCGAAACAGCGGACAGCTTAATTGCGCTTGCTCCGGGGGATTCCCTGACGCAGTGGGCCAAAATGCAGAAGGAAACCGCCTACAAGAATACGCTTGTCAAGGCGAAAAAGGAATATGATGCCATCAAGGCTCTCGCCGATAACCAGGCGCAATTTGCCGAAGCCGAAAAGCAGGCAGTGACGCTGCAGATGCGTTACCGCGATTTCGAAGAGGCTCTCCAGATTCAGGCACTGATTGACCACATCAAGGAACTCGCCCAGGCAAACGACGCCGCAGCGGCAAAATACTGGGAATCGAACGACCCCGCAAAGGCTCTCGCCAAGGCAGACTCCCTAATGCAAAGGGAAAAGTTCGCCGAAGCCAAGGAACTTTTGAACAAACTAAAATCCAGCAAGTTGCGTAAGGAAGCGAACGAACGCTACGTGAAACTCGCAGACGCCTTCTGCACCAAGCAGCGCAAGGCGACAAGTCAGACATTCGCCAAGGCGCAAAAGCAGAAAGACAGCGCAAAGAAGAAAAAGCTACTGCAAGAATCAATCGCCCCGCTGGACAAATGCCTTGCCGAATACCCCGACAATCCGCAGAAGCAGAAGGTCATCGAAAACAAGCAGTTCCTGGAAAAGGAAATGGCGAAGTAACCTTAAGGACCTTGCAAACGAAAAACCCGCATCTCGGATGCGGGTTTTCTAGTAGGACTAGAGTTTTTTATTTATGTCTATGACGTTATATCTATGGCGCAATACTAAAGAGAAGCAACTTTTGCCTTTGCATCGGCCATAGCGCGGACCACAAGGGACGCGCCATTTGCGCAGTCACCGACGGCGTAAATGTGGCGAGCCGGGTCCGGAATGATCGCGGTACGCGGCGTGAGTTGCAGGTCCAAATCGTTCACGATGCCTTCTGCCGGGACCCCGGTGAAGCCCATGGCGAGCACCACCAAGTCCGTCTCGATGACTTCGGTAGAGTTCGGAACTTCGTTCGGCTTGAGCGGGCGCCCCTGCGGGGACATTTCCCATTCCACGCGGACAGCCTCGACGCCAGCTACGCGGCCATCTTTCACAATGAACTGCTTGGAAGACACATTCCAGCGACGTTCACCGCCTTCGTGCTGGGCGTAGCTGGTACGCAGCATGTACGGCCAATCCGGCCACGGAGTGGACGGAGAACGTTCCTCAGGCGGCTTGGGCATGAATTCCACCTGGAGCACGCTTTCGCAGCCTTCGCGGATTGCCTTACCGACACAGTCGTTGCCTGTATCGCCACCGCCAATCACCAGAACCTTGCGGCCCTTGGCAGAGAACTTTTCAGGATTCGTTTCGTCAGGTTTATTTGCGCCGTGCAAGAAGTCGAGCGCGAGGAAGATGCCTTCGGCTTCGCGGCCCGGGATTTTCAAGTCGCGGGCGTTCGGTGTACCGATAGCGAGGAATACTTCGTCAAAATTCTTGTGGATGTATTCCGCCGAGATGTCCTTGCCGATTTCGGTGCTGCAGACAAACTTGATGCCCGCTTCTTCAAGGAGCTTGACGCGACGATCGATGACCGACTTGTCGAGTTTCCAGTTCGGAATACCATAGCGCAGGAGGCCGCCCACCTTTTCACGCTTTTCGTAAACGGTAACGGCGTAACCCTTGCGGCGGAGCGCTTCGGCAGCAAAGAGACCTGCAGGACCCGAGCCGATAACCGCAGCAGTCTTGCCGTTCCATTCGACAGCGGGGAGCGTTACGCGGCCCTCTTCGAAGGCGGTTTCGATAATGTACTTTTCGATTTGGCGAACCATCACGGGGTCGTTATGCACATTACCCGTACAAGCGGATTCGCAAAGCGCGGGACAAACGCGGCCCGTAAATTCGGGGAAGAACGCTGTCTTGCTGATGATGTTGTAGGCACGTTCGGCATTCCCTACAGCGACAGCCGCATTGAATTCGGGAACCAGGTTACCCAGCGGGCAGCCAGCGCCATGGCAGAACGGAATGCCACACGTATGGCAGCGTGAACCCTGCTGCACGATTTCCAATGAAGTCAAGCGGCGTTCGACTTCGTTGTTGTCCTTGATTCGCTCTTCGACAGGGCGGTAAATATCTGCGATTCGGTT
>Ga0310694_10006357_pt1 | contig 11183 bp, 8 predicted proteins | sample 174DNAGHGhighgp2_FD_203884 | JGI IMG/M metagenome (GOLD analysis project Ga0310694, IMG submission 203884) | Sheep rumen microbial communities from Palmerston North, Manawatu-Wanganui, New Zealand - 1742 DNA GHGhigh gp2 (v2) (version 2) | ecosystem: Host-associated > Mammals > Digestive system >... | reverse complement strand
TATTTGAGGCCGATGATATAGCCCAGGCCCAGCACGGCCGCGCCGGTGTTCATTTTCAGGACCAGTTTGGCTTTGTCGGCCAGCGCGGCGCCCCAGCCCATGACGGTGGTGGAAACGGTCTCTGCCCAGGTGCCGAAGGTGGCCACGCAGAAGTCGTACAGGCCGCCGATGAGTCCGGCCGTGATGAGGGTCTTGGCACTGGAGCCGCCGCCTTCACCGCTGATGAGCACCTGCGTGGTGGCCGTGGCCTCCGGGAAGGGATACTTGCCGTGCATCTCCTTCACGAAGTACTTGCGGAACGGAATGAGGAACAGGATGCCCAGGACGCCGCCCAGGAGGGAGCTCAGGGCCATTTGCCAGAAACTCACCTCCACCCCCAGGATGTAGATGGCGGGCAGGGTGAAGATGGCCCCGGCCACCACGGCCCCGCTGCACCCGCCGATACTCTGGATGATGACGTTCTGCGGCAGGCCCTGCTTGAGGCCCAGGGCGCCCGTGAGGCCCACCGCGATGATGGCGATGGGGATGGCCGCCTCGAACACCTGGCCCACCTTCAGGCCCAGGTACGCCGCCGCGGCGCTGAACAGGATGACCATGAGGATGCCCACCGCCACCGAATAAGGTGTGGCTTCGGCATATTTCTGTCTGGGGTCCAGGATGGGCTGGTACTGCTCTCCCGGTTTGAGCTCCCGGTGTGCGTTTTCCGGCAGCTGTACAGTCATTTTCTTTTCTTCCATGCACAAATATAACGATTTTTTTGCGATTTGGTCCAGAACACGTCCCCGGGGGATAAACCTATCCTTTTTTTTCGTAAATTTGTACTGCACTAACCAACCACTATGAACGCAAACGAATTCGATGTCATTATCATCGGCGGCGGTATCACCGGGGCGGGTACGCAGCGGGACTGCGCCATGCGCGGCCTGCGGACGCTCCTGATCGAGCGCTCGGATATTGCCACCGGGGCCACCGGCCGCAACCACGGCCTGCTGCACTCCGGCGCCCGCTATGCGGTGAACGATCCGGAAAGTGCGGAGGAATGCATCCGGGAAAACCGGATTCTCCGCAGGATCGCCGCCCACTGCGTAGATGAAACGGACGGCCTTTTCATCACCCTCCCGGAAGACGACCTGGCCTATCAGCAAACCTTCGTGGACGCCTGCCGGCGGGCCGATATCAATGCCGAAATCATAGACCCGGACCTGGCCCGGCGCATGGAACCGTCCGTGAATCCGGAACTGATAGGCGCCGTCAAGGTGCCCGACGGCAGCGTGGACCCGTTCCGCCTGTGCGCCGCCAATATGCTGGACGCCAAGCTCCACGGCGGCCAGGTGCGCCTGCACACGGAGGTCACGGGTTTCATCCGGGAAGGTGACACCATCAAGGGCGTGCACACGCACAATCACCAGACCGGTGAAGACGCAGACTATTACGCCCCCGTCACCGTGAACGCCTGCGGCATCTGGGGCCACCACATGGCGGAAATGGCGGGCGTAAAGGTGGGGATGTTCCCCGCCAAGGGCGCCCTCCTCATCTTCGCCCACCGCGTGAACAACGTGGTCATCAACCGCTGCCGGAAGCCCTCCAATGCCGATATCCTGGTGCCCGGAGACACCGTATGCATCATCGGCACCACCTCGACGCGCATCCCCTTCGAGGAGTGCGACGACGTGGCCGTCACCCCGGACGAGGTAACCCTGCTGGTCACAGAGGGGGCCAAGCTGGCCCCGTCGCTCTCATCGACCCGCATTCTGAGGGCCTATGCCGGCGTGCGTCCGCTGGTGAGCGCAGACGACGACCCTTCCGGCCGCAACATCTCCCGCGGCATCGTATGCCTGGACCACGAAACCCGGGACGGCCTCAAGGGCTTTATCACCATTACCGGCGGTAAACTCATGACTTACAGGCTCATGGCGGAGATTGCCACCGATATGGTGTGCCGGAAACTGGCCGTGGACAAGGCCTGTGAAACGGCCGTTGTCCCGCTGCCCGGCTCCGAGGAAGGTTCCTACGAAGAGGTGGCCAAGAAAATCTGGGAGGCCCCCACGATGGCCCAGAAGGCCGCCGCCTCCCGCATGGGCTCCCGTGCCCGGCGCATCCGCACCGACAACAAGCGGGACGACGCCCTCATCTGCGAATGTGAAGAAGTGTCGGTGGGGGAAATCAACGCCGCCATCGACCGCATGGACGTGAGCACCCTGACGGACCTCCGCCGGCGCACCCGCGTGGGCATGGGCACCTGTCAGGGAGAGTTCTGCGCCTGCCGCGCCGCCGGCCTGCTGGCCAAGGCCCACGGCTGCATCGAGCGGGAGCGGGCAGACCTGGAAGACTTCCTCCAGGAGCGCTGGAAGGGCAATTTCCCCATCGGCTGGGGAGACACCCTCCGCGAAGCAGAGTATACACAGTGGGTCTATAAACATGTTCTGGGCCTATGAAATTCGATAGTGTAATCGTAGGCGGCGGCCTCTCCGGCATGGTGGCCGGCATCGCCCTGCAGAAAGCGGGGCAGAGCACCGCCATCATCAGCACCGGGCAAAACGCCCTGCATTTTTTCTCCGGCACCTTCGAGTCGCTGCTCTCGCCGGACAAGCGCATCCAGACGCTGTTCTCGGAAGCCGGCGTGCGGCTGCACTACAGCCCCGGCGTGCGCCTCACCCCCATGGGCACTTTCCGGGAGGCCGCCCTTTCCCTGGAAGACATCGACCTGTTCCCTACGCCGCAGTTTGCGCGGAAGGTGCTCATCGTCAATTTCCTGGGCTACCACGACTTCTTCTCTTCCTTCCTGGCCGACGGCCTGGAAAAGCAGGGCATGCAGTGCCGCGTGCGCTTCCTGAACCTGCCGGAGCTGGAAAAACTGGAGCAGAGCCCCAGCGAAATGCGTTCCGTCCAGATTGCCCGCACCATGGACCGCATCTGGGAGAAGGTGGTGCAGGAAATCCGGGTGCTCCTCAAAGACGAAGACGCCGTGGTGCTGCCGCAGGTGTTCGGCCTGCAGGACTTTTCCGTGCCCACCCGCATCCGGCAGGGCATCCCCGCCCGCGTCATCTTTGCGGGCACGCTGCCGCCTTCCGTGCCGGGTATCCGCACGCAGATTCTCCTGAAACGGCGCTACCAGCTGCTGGGCGGCTCCTACCTGATGGGCGACGAAGTAACCCGGGCCCACATCCACGACGGCGTGGTGCACAGCGTGGTCACCAAGAACCTGGAGCAGCACTATATAGAGGCTTCGCACTTTATCCTGGCTACGGGCGGATACTTCTCCAAAGGCCTGGTAGCCAATCCTTTCCAGGTGTACGAGCCGGTCTTCGGCCTGGATGTGGACTTTAAGGAGGACCGCAACGAGTGGTACAATCCGGCCTTCGCCCAGGACCAGCCCTATATGCACTTCGGCGTCAAGACGGACGAATCCCTCCGTGCCCTCAAGGACGGCCAGCCGCTGGAAAACCTGTACGCCGTGGGGTCCGTGCTGGGCCAGACCCGTCCGGAGTTCGGCTCCGCCGCCGGTCAAGCCATCTTAACCGCCCTGGCGGCAGCCGATAAAATACTAGGACTATGAAACTCCAGGAATATACCGAAAGCAAGCACAACTTTGAGGAATGCATGAAGTGCACGGTGTGCACGGCATACTGCCCCGTCCTGCAGGTGAATCCGCTGTATCCGGGGCCCAAGCAGGCCGGTCCGGACGGGGAACGCCTGCGCCTCAAGGACCCGTTCTTCTTCAACAAGGCCCTCAAGTACTGCCTCAACTGCAAGCGCTGCGAGGTGGCCTGTCCCTCGGGGGTGAACGTGGCCGACCTCATCCAGAGCGCCCGCATCAAATACGACCATACGCCGCCCAAGCTCCGGGACCAGCTGCTGGCCTCCACGGACTTCATGGGCAAACTGGCCCGTCCCTTCGCGCCCATCGTGAACGGGGTCACCGGCCTGGGCGTTACCAAGACGGCCCTGGACTGGACCCTGGCCATCGACCATCGGCGCAGCTTCCCCAAATACAGCGGCCGCAGTTTCGAAAGCTGGCTGAAGCACCGCCGCAAAGAGCAGGCGGCCTTCCCCGAGCAGGTGGCCTACTTCCACGGCTGCTACGTGAACTACAACTATCCGCAGCTGGGAAAAGACCTGGTGAAGGTGCTCAATGCGCTGGGTGTGGGCGTGCAGCTGCTGGAGAAGGAAAAGTGCTGCGGCATCGCCATGATTACCAACGGCATGTCGGCCCAGGCCACCAAACACGCCGTGCATAATGTAGAGCAGTTGCGCCAGGCTGTGGTGGACAAAGGCCTGAAGGTGGTTACCACCTCATCTACCTGCACCTTTACCCTGCGTGACGAATATCCGCACCTGCTGGGCGTAGACAATGCCAGTGTCCGCGAATCCCTCCTGCTGGCCACCCGCTTCATTTACGAGAAGCTGGAAAAGGGCGCCACGCTGCGCTTCAAGCCCGATTTCCACAAGAAAGTGGCCTACCACACCCCCTGCCACATGGAAAAGATGGGCTGGGGCATCTTCTCGGAAAAGCTGTTGTCCATGATTCCCGGCGTAGAATTCACGCTGCTGGACTCCAATTGCTGCGGCATTGCGGGCACCTACGGCTTCAAGAAAGAGAATTACGAGGTTTCCCAGGCCATCGGCGAGCCCCTTTTCGCCCAGATCCGCTCCGTGAATCCGGACGTGGTGGCCTGCGACTGCGAAACCTGCAAATGGCAGATAGAAATGAGTACCGGCTATACGGTGATGAACCCCATCTCCATCCTGGCCGAGGCTATAGAATCATAAACTTCAAACAATGTCCCGTTATTTAGATCCACCTAAACCCAAAGCACAGATTCCCTCCGAAAAAGTAGACGCCGAATACAAGGCCATGCGCCTGAAGGTGTTCCTGGGCGCCTTCCTGGGATATGCCGCTTACTATTTTGTCCGCAAGAACCTTTCGCTTGCGGCGCCGGACATGATTGCCGACGGTATCCTGGATGCCGGCAAAGTGGGACTCGCCATGTCGGCGGTTTCCATCGCCTATGCCTTCAGCAAATTCGTGATGGGCAGCGTCTCGGACCGTTCCGATGCCCGCAAGTTCCTGGTTATCGGCCTCATCCTGTCGGCCCTGACCATGATGTCCGTGGGGCTCATCCCCTTCGGGCAGAATACGGCGGTCAATACCACCATTATCTTTGTGCTCATGCTGGTGGTGGGCTGGCTCAGTGGTTTCGGCTGGCCTCCTTGCGGCCGCATCATGGCCCACTGGTTCAGCCAGAATGAGCGAAGCTTCAAGATGAGCATCTGGAATGTGTCGCATACCATCGGCAGCTTCTCCCTTGGCTTCCTGGCCATCGCGGGCGTATCTCTGGCGGCCGATCTGGGCATCGTCCAGACCTGGAGGGGCAACTTCGTGTTCCCGGCCCTCGCGGCGCTGGTGGTGGCCCTGTTCTGCTGGTGGGCCATCCGGGATACGCCGGAATCCTGCGGCCTGCCCTCCGTGGCGGACTGGCGCAACGACCACAGCGGCATCAAATCCAAAGGCACGGCCGGCGAAAAGCTTCCTTTCAAGGTGCTGTTTGTCGACTACGTGCTCAAGAATAAGCTCCTCTGGATCGTGGCCATCTCCAATGTGGCCGTCTATATGGTGCGGTACGGCATCGGCGACTGGGCCCCTACCTACCTGCAGGCCAAAGGCATCATGACCGCCGCCGAAAGCAAGATCGCCTTCTCTGTCCACAACATCGTGGGTGCCGTGGGCACCATCGCCTGCGGCTGGGCCACCTCCAAGATTTTCAAGGGCCGGTGCGCGCCCATGAATGTCATCTGCATGCTGCTCTGCGCAGTGGGCGTATTCCTGTACTGGATGGTGGGCTCCGGCGCGGTGCAGGTCCAGCCCCAGATGCAGAAGGTGCTGGTTTACATTGCCCTTTGCCTCATCGGCTTCTTCATCTACGGCCCGGTGGCCCTCACGGGTGTGCAGGCGCTGAATCTGGTGCCTAAGAATGCCGCCGGCACGGCCGCCGGTTTCGTGGGGCTGTTCGGCTACTTGATCGGAGACGCCGTTTGTTCCAAGATTGTCGTGGGCGGCATTGCCAGCGGCAGTTCCTGGGATGCGGCCATGCTTTCCGTGGCAGTGGGTGCCCTCATCGGCGTGGGCCTCTGCGCCATCCTCATCCCCAGCGAGAAGAAACTGGCCTAGGGGCCAGGCTAGCTCGGCGCATGCAACGTCGCGGGTGCAACTTAGCCTGGCGCAGAAGTTGTTAATAATCAGCGAGTTACAAGAAATCGGGTGCACCAAAATGTGCACCCGATTTTGTGGAAGTGATTAATAATCAGGCGTTTGCGCGCCAGGCTGAAAGCCGAAGCCTTGCGGGGGGAAGGCGGGAATCGGGCCGACAAACTAGAACACCAGCAGGAAGAGGCCGGCGGCCAGGCAGGCACCCAGCATGGGGCCGGCGACGGGTACCCAGCTGTAGTTCCAGCCGCTGTCACGCTTGCCGGCGATGGGCAGGATGGCGTGGGCGCAGCGGGGACTCAGGTCGCGGGCCGGGTTCATGGCATAGCCGGTGGTTCCGCCCAGGGACATACCCAGGGCCATGATCACACAGGTTACGGGCCAGGCGCCCAGGGCACCGGTAGAGGCCGACACGGGACCTACCTGGAAGGCATTGCCTTGCGTGCCGATGGCCAGGATCAGGAACACCAGCACACAAGTGGCGATGAACTCGCTCAGGAAGTTGCGCCAGGGGTTCCAGATGGCGGGCATGGTGCAGAAGGTTCCCAGCATGGTATCCGGCTGGTCCGCCGTAGCCTTGTAGTGGTCTTTGTAGAACGCATACACCAGCAGGGCGCCCACGAAGCCGCCCAGCATCTGGGCCACGATGTAACCCAGTACCAGGTTCCAGGCAAACTTGCCGGCGATGGCCAGTCCCAGCGTCACGGCCGGGTTCAGGTGGGCACCGGAAACAGGGCCTGCCACCAGCACGCCCATCATCACGGCCAGGCCCCAGGCCAGGGCGATGACCACCCATCCGCCGCCCTGGGCTTTGGATTTGTTCAGGGAACAGGCGGCGCATACGCCGTCGCCAAACAGTACCAATATCAGTGTACCGATAAATTCAAAAATATACTGTTCCATAGCTGTCGGTCTTAGGATTGTTGAACGGTTCTGCCGATGGCATCGGCCCAGCCGGCCTTGGCGGCCTGCATGGAGGTGCCGGAAGGGGTGAACGTGCGTTCGGCCTTCCATTGCTGCTTGATTTCGTCCAGGGAGCTCCAGTACCCCACGGCCAGGCCGGCCAGGTAGCAGGCGCCCATGGCGGTGGTTTCCGTCACTTCCGGACGGATGACGGCGGTTTCCAGGATATCGGCCTGGAACTGCATCATGAGGTTGTTGCGGGAGGCGCCGCCGTCGACCTTGAGCTCGGAGAGCTTCACGCCGGCGTCGCGTTCCATGGCGCTCACGATGTCCATGGTCTGGAAGGCGATGCCCTCCAGGGCCGCGCGGGCGATGTGGGCGGCGGTGGTGCCGCGGGTGATGCCGCAGATGACCCCGTGCGCATACTGGTCCCAGTAGGGAGCGCCCATACCGGTGAGGGCGGGCACGAAGTACACGCCGCCGTTATCGGGCACCGAAGCGGCCAGGGCCTCAATCTCTGAAGATGAGCGGATGATGCCCAGGCCGTCGCGCAGCCACTGCACCACGCTGCCGCCCACGAAGATGGAGCCTTCCAGGGCGTAATTTACGGTATTGCCGATTTTCCAGGCCACCGTGGTGAGCAGGTTGTTCTTGGACAGGATGGGCTTGTCGCCGGTGTTCATCAGGAGGAAGCAGCCGGTGCCATAGGTGTTTTTCACACTGCCGGGGGTGGTGCACATCTGGCCGAAAAGGGCTGCCTGCTGGTCTCCGGCAATACCGGCGATGGGGACCTCGTGTGCGAAGATGGTGGTCTTGGTGTGACCGTACACCTCCGACGAAGACTTCACGGCCGGCATCATGGAAGCCGGGATGTCCAGCAGTTCCAGCAGCTCTTGGTCCCATTCCAGGGTGTTGATGTTGAACAGCATGGTGCGGGATGCGTTGGAGACGTCCGTGATATGGACTTCTCCGCGGGTGAGCTGCCACACCAGCCAGCTGTCCACCGTGCCGAAGCGCAGTTTCCCGGCCCGGGCTTTCTCGCGGGCGCCCGGAACGTTGTCCAGGATCCACTTGATCTTGGTGCCGGAGAAGTAGGCGTCGATGATGAGGCCCGTCTTTTCGCGGATCTTGTCCACCAGGCCGCGCGCCTTGAGTTCGTCGCAGAAGGCCGATGTGCGGCGGTCCTGCCACACGATGGCATTGTACACGGGCAGGCCCGTCTCCGCGTCCCACACGATGGTGGTTTCCCGCTGGTTGGTAATGCCGATGGCCGCGATGTCCAGGCCGTTGATGCCGATCTTGGAGATGGCCTCGGCGATGACGGCGGCTTCCGACGCCCAGATTTCCATGGGATTGTGCTCCACCCAGCCGGGCTGGGGGAAATGCTGGGTGAACTCCTGCTGCGCAACCGAGCAGATGTGACCTTCGTGGTCAAAAACAATAGCCCTGGAGGAGCTGGTTCCTTGATCCAGGGCTAAGATGAACTTATCAGTCATAAATACTTCCGTATTTGATCATATTCTTGACCGTCTTGAGGAAGTTGGTGACACGGCGGGTGTATTCCTCGGGGTACTTGGCGTAAGAATTGGCGTGCACGGCGCCGTGGGCCACCCAGTATTCCTTGTAACCCTGCGTCTTGGCCTTGTAGTTCTCCCACAGGTGCTCGAAGGGCACGAAGTCGTCGGCGTCGCCGTGGATGAACAGCATGGGCTTTTGACATTTGGCCAGGGCTTTGCGGCAGTCGGCCTCCGGGAAGGACCAGCCAAACTCACGCTTGGTGACGATGCTGGCGCTGGTGAGGATGACTTTGGGCAGCAGCGGGCTCATGTCCTTGAGGTTCTTTGCGAACTGGCCGCGCACAGAGCTGTAACCGCAGTCTTCCACGAAGCACTTCACGTAGTCCGGGAGCTGTTCGCCGCTGGTCATCATGACCGTGGCGGCGCCCATGGATACGCCGTGCAGCACCATGAAATCGTCCTGGAACAGGTTGTGGGCCAACTCGATCCATTTCATTACGTCCAGGCGGTCTTTCCAGCCCATCTGGATTTCGTCACCCTCGGAGTAGCCGTGGTACTGCAGGTCCGGGAACAGCACATTGTAGTTGAGCTGGTCGCGGTACATGCGCACCAGGTACAGGAAAACGAAGTGGTTGTCGCCGTAACCGTGCACCACGATGGCGGTGCCGTTGGCGTTGGCCGGGTCTGCGGCGGGCACGGTGCAGGCGTGCAGCTTCAGGCCTTCGTCATTGGTGATCCACTGGTCTTTCAGGATGCCCTGGGCTTTCAGGTTGTCGTACCAGGCGGTGCTGCCGGGCAGCAGGGAATCGGCCTTGTGGCGGGTGCGATCGATATCGGCCACCCCGTGAACCTCCGGCGTAAGGGCATAATGGGACATGAATTTGCCGGCCAGGCAACTGTTCAGACTGAGGGCCATGAGGCCGATGGCCGCGAAATGCAGAATCTTTTTCATAAGGCCTAGAACTGATAGTTAATGCCGATACCCAGCCACATGCCGGCATCCAGCGGTTTGTAGAAACACTTGGCCAGCTCCACGGAAACGATGAAGTTCTGGTTCATGGCGATCTTCAGGCCGGCGCCGCCGCTGTAAACGATATCGCCCACCTTGGTGGCATCGTAGACTTCGCTCAGTTTCATGAAGGTGTCGGGACGCTCCACGGCGGCGGCGAATGCCGCTGCGCGGTACGGCTTGGTGATGATGCCGGCGTCGAAGAACGGGTTCACCGCTATATAGAAGTACTGGTTGAAGAGGGTGAATTTCACCAGCTTGATGCGCAGTTCCGTATTGGCCCAGGCCATCCCTTCGGTGAGGATGCGGTTCTCACGCAGGCCGCGGATGGTGTTGGAGGAGCCGAAGCCCTCGGAAATCATGTTGCGCTGGACCAGCAGCGGGTTGTTCTGGATCATGTACAGCGGGGTTTCACCGGCAATGGTGTGCTGCCAGGCCAGACGGTAGGCGAACACGGGGTCTCCGGCCGGGAGATGGATGGGAATGTCTACGTAGTGACGGAAGTAGACGCAGGCCTTCAGGTACTTGTGCGTGAGGATGTTGCCGTTCAGGTAGGCCTCGGCCCAGATTCCGTGGTTCGGGGCGGCTTCGATGTCGCGGGTGTCGTACACCAGGCCGGCGTTGATCTCCAGGGCGTTGCCGCCATTTACTTCATCGGCGTTGAGGATGCCCCATTTCTGGTAATCTTTGAACAGGGTGTTTTCCTTATTATAATAGCCCTTCTGATCGGTTCCCTGCTTGGCATAACCCTTGTCCTGCATGTCGCCCAGGCCCCAGTGCCAGAAGTTGACGCCCGCGGCCCAGTTCAGGTTGTCCGTGATGCGGCCCTGGACGTTGGCCAGGATACGCAGCATCTTGCGGCTCATGCCATAATAGTTGATATCGGTGTCCTTGTTGGTCCAATAGGTGTCATAGGTGTCGGGCAGATGGGCCAGCGAGGCGCCGCCGTTGAAGCCCCAGAAGCTGTACAGCGGGTCTGTCATGTAGGTGACGGACGCATTGATGCGCATGTTGGGAATCAGATACTTGGAGTCATAGGCCAGATACAGGCGCATGCGCTGGCTCTTGGTGAAGTAGGACGCCTCCCAGCTGATCTTGTGGAGCGGGTCCGGATAGGTGTTGCCGTCACCATAATAATATACGTCGCCGAAAGCGCCTGCCTGGAAGCCGTTGTCTACGGAATACGTGGCGGTGGGCAGCAGGCCGAAGCTCCAGCCTTTTTTCATTTCTTTCTCTTCTTCCTGCGCCAGGGCAGAAAACGTCATGGCAAGTGCCAGGACGGAAACTAAGAATTTTTTCATAAAATAGAAATTGGTTTATTCGTTTGGTTTAGTTGTCATGGTCATATTGGTCTACAAAGATACTAAAAAACCTGTGAAAAAAATATTTTGTGAAAAAGTGAAAAAAAATTTGCCAGGTCAAAAAAAGTTACTACCTTTGCAGTCCCGTTTGAAACGAGCACACAAAATGTGGTTTCCAAAACGGTTTAGTTCATTGACAAGTTTGAGAGAAAAGATTAAGAGGTAAAGCAAAAGATAGAATTTAGTCT
>Ga0310694_10006355_pt1 | contig 11184 bp, 10 predicted proteins | sample 174DNAGHGhighgp2_FD_203884 | JGI IMG/M metagenome (GOLD analysis project Ga0310694, IMG submission 203884) | Sheep rumen microbial communities from Palmerston North, Manawatu-Wanganui, New Zealand - 1742 DNA GHGhigh gp2 (v2) (version 2) | ecosystem: Host-associated > Mammals > Digestive system... | reverse complement strand
CAATACGCTGATCGTGGTGGAGCACGACGAAGATACCATGCGCGCCGCTGACCATATCATTGATATCGGTCCCGGTGCCGGGGTTCACGGCGGCGAGGTTGTCTGCGCCGGCAGTGTCGATGACATCTGCGCCTGCGACCGCTCGCTGACCGGCCAGTATCTCAGTCATAAAAGGTTTATCCCCGTTCCGGTGACACGTCGGAAGGGAAACGGCCATGAGCTTGTGGTGCGCGGCGCGGCCGAGAACAATCTCAAACATATCGACGTGGCCTTTCCGCTCGGTGAGCTGGTAGTCGTCACCGGTGTTTCCGGCAGCGGAAAATCTTCGCTTGTCAACGAGATCCTGTATAAATCGCTGGCAGCTGTCAAGAACCATGCAAAGCTCCGCCCCGGCAAGCATGATCACATTGACGGTCTTGAATACGTGGATAAGGTGATTCAGCTTGACCAGAGCCCGATCGGCCGTACGCCGCGCTCGAACCCTGCCACTTATACCGGTGTGTTTAACGATATCCGTGATCTGTTTGCCTCCACGCAGGACGCAAAGCTGCGCGGCTACGGTCAGGGGCGATTCTCGTTCAACATCAAGGGTGGCCGCTGCGAGACCTGCTGCGGCGACGGTCTGATCAAAATTGAGATGCACTTCCTGCCGGATGTATATGTCCCCTGTGACGTCTGTAAGGGCAAGCGTTATAATCGCGAGACCCTTGAGGTGCACTACAAAGGCAAAAGTATCGCCGATGTGTTGGAAATGACGATCGACGAAGCCTGCGAGTTTTTTGAAAATCAGCCTCGTATCCGCCACAAGATCGAGACGTTGCAGGATGTCGGACTTGGCTATGTCAAGCTCGGTCAGTCCAGCACGACGCTCTCGGGCGGCGAAGCCCAGCGTGTCAAGCTCGCAACCGAGCTCTCCAAGCGCAGTACAGGCTCGACTGTTTACGTGTTGGATGAGCCTACGACCGGTCTTCACATCGCCGACGTTCACCGCCTGATCAATATTCTGCAGCGACTGGTGGACGAGGGGAACAGCGTGATTGTCATTGAGCACAATCTCGACGTGATCAAGGTTGCCGATACCGTGATCGACCTTGGCCCCGAGGGCGGAGATCAGGGCGGTCAGCTTGTCTTTTCCGGCACGCCGGAGGAATGCGCCGCTTGTGAACAGAGCTATACCGGGCAGTTTCTCAAGAAAATGCTGGAAGACTAATTGATATACTACAGTGGAGTGAAACGCTATGGATCAGGAGATCGAGCTGCAGGAACTGACTGGCTCCGTCGAATCCGTCATCTATAAAAACGAAGAAAACGGCTATACCGTTTTGCGGCTGCGCGACAGCAGCGGCGAGACGGTTACCGTTGTCGGCTGTTTTCCTTTTGCCGCATCCGGCGAGAGCATGATCATCAGCGGCACCTGGACCAACCACAGTGTACACGGTCGGCAGTTCAAGGCGGAATTCGCCCAGCGCATCCTGCCAAGCTCTGAAGCGTCTGTCTACGATTTCCTCGCCGGCGGTGCCGTAAAAGGGATCGGCCCTGCGCTGGCCTCTCTCATTGTTAACCGATTCGGTGATAAAACGCTGGAAGTGCTGGAATCACAGCCGGAGCGTCTCTGTGAAATACGCGGGATCAGCGAGCGCAAGGCAAAGGAAATCTGCCAGAGCTTTAAAGAACAGGCCGATATGCGGCGGCTGATGGAATACATCTGCTCTTTTGGCCTGCGTCCGATTCTTGCTATGCGTATGTATCGCTATTACGGGCCAAAGGCACTCGATCTGCTGCGGGAGGATCCGTATATTCTCGCCTCTGAACATATCGGCGGCAGCTTTGCCGAGGCCGACGCCATGGCTAACGAGATCGGGATCGACGCCTATAATCCCCGGCGTATCAACGCCGCGGCACTGTTTGAGCTGATACACAATTCCGGCAACGGACACTGCTTTATTCCCCGGGAAAAGCTTGCTTCCGTCACGGCTCGGTTGATCGATGTTGACGAGGAGAGCGCTGATGCCTCGATTCAGGCACTGATCGACAGCAGCCGCTTGAAATATGAGGAGATCGCAGGCTGCCGCGCCTGTTATCTGCCGCAGCTGTACGAGGCCGAGGTCAACACCGCCGAACAGCTGGCCCGCATGAGCAGCCATGTCTTCTCCGAGCGCATGAGCATCGGCGCGCTGATCTCCGAGCTGGAAGCTTCGCTGCAGATGGAATATGCGCCGATGCAGCGAAAGACACTGGAACTTGCATTGAATCATCAGCTGCTGGTTATCACCGGCGGCCCCGGCACCGGCAAAACGACGTCGATCCGGGCAATACTCGCCATGTATGACCGCCTGGGTATGAAAACATTACTGACGGCGCCGACAGGTCGTGCCGCCAAGCGCATGACCGAGCTTACCGGCCGCGAGGCCAGTACGGTCCACCGCCTGTTAGAGGCCAAATTTGCCGAGGACGGAGAGACCGTCATTTTTGCGCGTAACGCACGTGAACGTCTTGACTGTGACGCCGTGATTTTAGATGAGTGCTCGATGGTTGATATCACGCTGATGAGCGCATTGCTCTCCGCCATGCCTCCCGATGCAAGACTGATTATGGTCGGCGACGCCGACCAGCTCCCGTCGGTGGGGCCAGGTAATGTCTTCAGCGCCGTGATTCGCAGTCAGGTTGTGCCGCTGGTGCGTCTGACAGAAATCTTTCGTCAGAAAGAGAACAGTCTGATCATTCGAAACGCCCATCTGATCAACGAGGGCGAACACCCCGATTTTTCGCAGAATAAAGCGGACTTCTTCCGGCTGCGCCGCCTGGAGGCCGCATCGAGCGTCGAGACGATCACCGAGCTCTGCGCGGTACGGCTCCCCGGCAAAATGGGAATCCCCGTGGATGACATTCAGATATTGTCGCCTACGCGCAAGGGTGAGCTTGGTACGGTCAGTCTGAACAAAGCGCTGCAGGCGCGGCTGAATCCGCCGGCAAAAGGAAAGACCGAGAAGCCTTTCGGAGACGTCATCTTCCGTGAGGGGGATCGTGTCATGCAGATCAAGAACAATTACGATATGCTATGGCAGACGAAGGACGTAAAGACTGTGGGCTCCGGCATTTATAACGGAGATATCGGCACGATCCTGTCTATCGACAATGCCAACGAAACATTGCGTATTGACTTTGACGGGCGCCTGGCCGACTACGGTTTTGACTCGCTGCTCGAGCTGGAGCACGCATGGGCGATCACGGTCCATAAGGCCCAGGGCTCGGAGTATCGCGCCGTCATTCTCGCGCTCAGCCCGAACGCCAAGCTCCTTTTGACAAGAGATATCCTGTATACCGCCGTAACGCGTGCCAAAGAGCTGCTGATCATGGTCGGCGATGACCAGACCGCCTATCAGATGATCGACAATTATCGACAGACGAAACGGTATACCGCGCTCCGTGTGCGGATGCGCAAGCTCTGCGGGGTAGACGAATGAAGCTGCTGGATAAGCTGCTTGAGCTCTTTTTCCCGACACGCTGCGCTTTCTGCCATGCCTTGACACGTGAGCCGGGGGAGAAAGTATGTGCTCGCTGTCTGAAGATTCTCCCGTATGTTCCGGAGAACGAACAGTGTCAACAATTCCAAAACCTGGACACCGTGTTGTCGCCGCTGTACTACGAGGGATCGGTCCGGGACTCACTAATCCGCTATAAATTCCATTCTGTGACGTCATACGCCGAGATTTATGCGGATTTTCTGCTGAAATGCATTGACGAAAACGACATTTTCTGCGATAGTATTACTTGGATTCCGGTAAGCCGCAGACGGCTTCGCCGCCGCGGCTATGATCAGTCCCGTCTGATGGCCGAGGCTTTATCGAAAAAGCTTGACCTGCCATGTGTGCGCTGTCTTGAGAAGGTGCGGGATAACCCGCCCCAATCCCGCAGCGGCGGCAGAGAAGCGCGCAAAAAGAATGTGTGCGACGTCTATCGTTCTCTGCACGACAGCACGATTAAAGGACAGCATCTGCTGTTGGTGGATGATATTGTGACAACTGGCTCCACGCTGTCAGAGGCGGCCGGCGTACTCCGTAAAGCCGGCGCTGCCAGCATCGTCGGTATCACACTGGCGCGCAGCAAACAATAAAATCAGAATTTTCAGTCATACTATAGAGGTGAAGCATATGATCCTTTTTGAGAGAGATCTTGCCATTGATATGGGAACATCCTCCACATTGGTTTTTGAACAGGGGAAAGGCGTGGTTTTACGCGAGCCCTCTGTCGTTGCGCTCGACAAAGAACAGCGTAAGGTTTTGAAATTTGGCCAGGACGCCCAGAAAATGCTCGGCAGAACCCCTGCCAATATTGCGGCCATTCATCCGATCAGCGCCGGTGTCATTTCCGATTACGAGATGGCTGCACAGATGATGCGCGATCTGTTCGGACGCCTGACAACCACAAGTTTGTTCAAACCCTGCGTGCTCGCCTGTGTGCCGAGCTCGATCTCCGGTGTCGAGGAGCGTGCCATGATCGACGCCGCTATCGAGGCCGGCGCCCGCCGCGTCTATCTGCTCGAGACCGCTGTCGCCACCGCACTCGGCGCGGGCATCGATATCTCCAAGCCAAACGGCAATATGATCATCGATATCGGCGGCGGTAAGACAGAGATCGCGATCGTATCCGCCCAGGGTGTTGTCTCTTGTGAGACACTGAAATTTGCAGGCAACAGCTTTGACGAGTCGATCGTCCGCTATATCCGTAAAAAGCACAATATGCTGATCGGGCTCGGTGCGGCGGAAGAGCTCAAGCGCAGTATCGGCGGCGTGATCCAGCGCCCGGATGTCGGTGTGGAGGAGGTCAAGGGCCGCAGTCTGACCAACGGTCTGCCGAAGGTCGTGAGCGTCAGCTCCAACGAGCTGATCGAAGCCTTTGTCGAGCCGATGAACCGCATTCTCGAGGCGATCCACACGGTGCTCGAAATGACGCCGCCCGATCTGGTTGGAGATCTGAATAAAAACGGTATTATTATGTCCGGCGGTGGAAGCATGCTGTATGGCGTCGATCGACTGATCGAACGCAGTACCAATATCCGCACATCTGTGGTCGACGACCCGATTTCCTGCGCGGCCTATGGCGCCGGCAAGATGCTGAAGAGACTCGACGACATGCAGGACGGTATGCGGAACTTCTACCGCAACCGGCAGTTTGACACGACTCGGAGGAGTGCACAGTGAACTTGAGCAGCATTTTCTCAAAGAAGAAGGAAAAGGTCCCTCATTGCAGCGCCGTGGTTCTCGGCGCCGGAAATGCGCTTCGCATGGGTATGGATAAGATGCTCTACGAACTCGAGGGAAAGCCTGTTCTGGCCCGCACGCTGCTGGCGTTTGAGCGCTCCGAGCTCGTGGACGAGATCGTCGTCGTCACACGCGCGGATTTGCTCGAGACAGTAGCGGAGCTCTGCAAAAGCTTCGAAATCAACAAGGTCAGCCGCGTGATCAGCGGCGGCTCGACCAGAACGGAGTCCGCTCTGGCTGGCGTATCTGAGGTCTCGTCCAAGGCAAAGCTGATTGCGATTCACGACGGTGCGCGTCCGTTCGTGACGACAGATCTCATTTTACGCACGGTCTATGCGGCGGATGAGTATCTGGCGGCCGCGCCTGTGATTGCAAGCACCGACACGCTGAAGGCGGTCGATGATAAGGGCTTTATGCAGGGGACAGTGGACAGAGAACATACTGTTCGTGTACAGACACCCCAGATTTTTAAAGCCGAGCTTATTAAGGCGGCTCTGACCCGCGCGGTCGAGAAGAACCTGACGCTGACAGACGACTGTTCCGCTATCGAAATGCTGAACGTCAAACCGCACACCGTTCAGGGGGACGAGGATAACATCAAGCTGACGACGCCCCGCGATCTTCTGGCCGCCCAGGCCATTCTTCACGACAGGGAGGACCTGCAATGAGGATCGGACACGGATACGACGTCCACCGTCTGGTTGAGGGCCGCAAGCTGATTCTTGGCGGCGTCGACATCCCCTATGAGAAGGGGCTGCTTGGCCATTCTGATGCCGATGTCCTGCTGCATGCGCTGATGGACGCGCTGCTGGGTGCCGCGGCGCTCGGTGACATTGGACAGCACTTTCCGGACAAGGATCCGCGCTATGAAGGGGCGGACAGTCTGGCGCTGACACGTGAGGTCTCCGCGATGATTTATGCTCACGGCTACCGTATCGGCAATGTTGACTGCACCGTGCTGGCGCAGCGCCCCAAGCTTGCCCCGCACATCCCGCAGATGCGTCAAAATATTGCTTCCGCGCTCGGTATCGCACTCGAGCGCGTCAGTGTCAAAGCGACGACCGAGGAAGGCCTCGGTTTTACCGGCGAAGGTTTGGGCATCGCCGCCCATGCCGTTGCCTTGCTCGAGGATGTGTGAGCGCAGGGGCGCACGCCCGGAAACAGAAACTGATCTGCCGCATAGGATGAAATGCCTGTGCGGCATTTTCATGCCCCGACAGGCCTGCTATCAAGTAATAAACTGTGATATAGGAGGTGCGCCATGTCGCAGCATCTGATTCTATGCCGTTCCCTGACTACGGCGCAAAGAGCGCAGCGTCTTCTGGAGCGATCCGGGATCGTCAGTTCTGTCGTCAAAGCACCGCAGGAGCTGACCGGCGCAGGCTGTGGCTACTCGCTGAGCCTGTACCGCCATTTCGAAGAGGCGGATGCTATTTTGCAGCGCAGCAATATTGCCTCCGGCAAACGCTTTGTGCTGATGGAAGACGGTCGCTTTCAGGAGCTGAACCATGATATACCTCGATAACGCCGCTACCACACTGCCAAAGCCTCCGTCTGTCACGGCGGCTGTCAATCGAGCGCTGCTCACGATGTCCAGTCCCGGCCGCGGTGTATATGCCCCGGCCATGCGCGCGTCCAATTTGCTGCTGGACTGCCGGATCGCTGCCGCTGAGCTGTTTCATGTGCCGGAACCGGAGCAGGTTATTTTCACTTTCAATGCCACACACGCACTCAATCTCGCTATCCGAACGCTTGCCGCGCCGGACAGTCATGTTTTGATTTCGGGGTTTGAACACAACGCGGTCACACGGCCTCTGCACGCTCTCGGCTGTGAAGTACGTGTAGTCGGCCGCCGTCTTTTTGACCCGGTCGATACGTTGGCGGCGTTTCGAGAGGCGATCGACTGGGCAAATCTCGTTGTATGTACGCAGGTCTCGAATGTATTTGGGTATATCCTGCCAATTGCCGAAATCGCGCATCTCTGCAGGCAGAAGAATATTCCGCTGATTCTCGATTGCTCGCAGTCGGCCGGAATGCTCGATATTGATTTCGCATCTCTCGGCGCCGATTTTGCCGCCATGCCGGGGCACAAAGGATTGCTTGGCCCGCAGGGAACGGGACTTCTGCTGTGTAAGGACAGTGCCATGCCCCTGCTATACGGAGGAACCGGATCGGACAGTCTTTCACAGGATATGCCTCCGTATCTGCCGGACCGCCTGGAAGCGGGAACACACAACATGCCGGGAATCGCCGGCCTGCTTGCCGGAATCCGAGCCGTACAGTCGCGCGGCATAAACCGGATCCTTGCGCATGAAAAGTGTTTGCTGTCCACCATGCTGGATCGGCTGAATGCAGCGCCTGGGCTGGAGCTCTTTTCTGATAGCGGCCGCAATCAGAGCGGTGTTTTGTCACTCCGCTGCCGGGGGCTTGACTCCGAGACCCTGGCCGCGGCTCTCGGAGAGCAGGGGATATGCGTCAGGGGAGGGCTGCACTGCGCGCCCTGTGCGCACGAGAGTGCTGAAACGGCGCCGGATGGGACCGTTCGGTTCAGCCCGTCTCCCTTCACAACGGAGGAGCAGATCATTGCGGCCTGCGATGCCTTGCTTCGTATCGTAAGCTGAAAATCCGACAAGAGGATTTTATGAATTTGCATTGCGTTTTTCTTCGTTCTGTTATATAATACAGTAATACTATAGGATGGTATGCGATCCTGTTAGGATGCCGCAGTGGAGACGTATAGATGGAAGCAATACGCAGTCTTGTGACGCAGTCCCTGAACATGATCTGGAATATTGGCCTGAGTGATACCGTCGATATCCTGATCGTGGCCTATCTGATCTATCGAGGGATTCTGTTTCTGCGTCGGACAAATTCATACAATCTGACAAAGGGCATTCTGCTGTTGCTGTTGATTGCCGTATTCGCCCGGGTGCTCGATCTGAAGATGATCAGCTATCTTCTCAGCAGGGCGCTTGAGTTAGGCGTGATTGCGCTTGTCATCCTGTTCCAGCCCGAGCTTCGCCGTGCACTGGAACGGCTTGGCAGCGGTTTCTTCAAAGGTCGTGGAGAGATCAGCGGCGAAATGGAGACAGCCGTTGCTCAAACGGTTCTGGCCTGTCGGGATCTTTCCAATTCGCGTACCGGTGCACTGATTATATTTGAGCGCAACATGCTGTTAAACGACGTCATGAGCACCGGTACGATCATCAACGCCGATGCCACGGCGGAACTGATCAAAAACATTTTCTTTAACAAGGCGCCGCTTCACGACGGGGCCCTGATTTTGCGGGAAGGGCGCCTTTCCTCGGCAGGTTGCGTGCTTCCTTTGTCCAGCAACACCAATCTCAGCAAAGAGCTGGGGACGCGCCATCGCGCCGGTATCGGTCTCAGCGAGCAGTCCGACGCTGTCGTCGTCATTGTTTCGGAAGAGACAGGAACGATCTCTGTTGCTATTGACGGTATGCTCAAACGCCATCTGTCCGCCTCGAGCCTTGAGAAGCTTCTGCGCAAGGAGCTGATTCAGGAAGATGAAAAACCCGAGCGCGGTGTTGTTGCCGCGGTCAAGAAGATATTCAAGGGGAAACATCATGAAGAAGACACAGCCGCTAAGGAAACTGACGGAAAGTAAGGTTTTCTGGGCATTTATCTCACTGCTGATGGCCCTGGCTCTGTGGATTTATATAGTCAGTCTCAGTTCGGATGAATTTACCAGAACATTTCGGGGTGTCCCGGTTCAATTGATCAACGAAGATATTCTTCGCTCCTCGCGGAACATGGTCATCACGAACCTCGATACCAATTCCGTCACAGTCACGGTCGTCGGACCTCGCCGCATCGTCTCCGCCTTTTCCGCCGAGGATATTGTGGCCCAGGTCGATGTCAGCCGTTTAAGTCAGGCGGCCTATACCTCACAGCAGTATACCGTCGTGTTCCCGGATGGGAATGCCTCATCCCTGACTACGACCTATCGGAGCCCTGAAACCGTAAACTTTATGGTCTCTGAACAGATCAAAAAACAGCTTCCGGTACGCGGCAGCTTCGAAGGCCAGACAGCAGACGGCTTTACCGCCGAGGTTCCTGTTTTTGAGCCCAGTATCATCACGGCCTTCGGCCCCGAAGCGTATCTGAAAAACGTCGACCACGCCTGGGTCAATTTCGGCGCGAACGAAGAGGTCTCACAGACCTACAGCGTTGAGACCGGCTTTTCGCTGCAGAATAAGGACGGCGAAGACCTGTCCACCACCGGGCTTAATTTCTCCACCGATGTGATCACAGCCACGCTGCCGATCCTGTCGGTGAAAGAGGTGCCGCTCGCGGTCAACCTGATCGACGGCGGCGGTGCTACGGCAGATAACGTGATCGTCAGCTTCGATCCGGTCTCGTCGATCACATTGGTCGGTGATTCGGCACTTCTGGCCGGGAAGAACAAGATCATTGTTGCAACGATTGATCTCAGCAGCTTCGAAAACTCCTTCAGCGACACCTATGCGATCCCTCTGGACGACGGCGTCCGCAATCAGACCGGCGTGAGCGAGGTCAAAGTGACTGTTGAGGTCATCGGTCTCGCATCCAAGACCTTTACCGTCACGGAGATGAGCTGTATCAACGTGACGAGCGGTTATGAGGCCAGCATTATTTCCGAGAGCATCAATGTAAAGCTGCGCGGATCGGAGGAATCCATCAACCGCGTCCAGTCGCAGAACATCCGCGCTGTGGCTGATCTGACCGATTATCTCAACTCTACCGGTACGTTTATGCCGGAGGTCAAGATCTATGTGGACGGCTTCAGTGACGTCGGTGCGATAGGAAATAACACGATCTCGATCGAAATCCAGAGGAGGCAATCCTCATGACACAGGAAGCTGTTGTCACCAGAGTCTTGCCGCACCGGATGGCCGAGGTGGCCGTCACCAGAAAGACAGCCTGCGGCGGAAATTGCGGCAGCTGTGAAAGTTGTCTCTTCCAGAGCGAGATGAAGACCATGGCATACAATCGCTGCGAGGCATCTCTTGGTCAGCGCGTTCTGATTGAGACGCAAAGCTCCCGGATTTACGGAGCAGCTCTGCTGGTATACATTGTTCCGCTCATCTGCTTCCTTGTCGGATACGCCGCCGCGTATCTTTTTGGACTGACGGAAGGCGGCTGTGTTGCCGTTAGCTTTGCTTCGCTGATCATTGGCTCAGCGCTCATTGTTTCCCTTCAAAAAAAGAAAAAACCGGATGAGGAGATCCGCTTCGAGATCGTCTCTCTTCTGGATTAACGGAGGATACGGATGATAAAAAGTATGACCGGCTATGGCAGTGCCAAAGGCTCGGTTGAGGATTTAACGATCACAGTTGAACTCAAGAGCGTCAACAATCGGTATCTGGACACCTCTGTCCGCATGCCAAGGTGTTTTCTCTTCGCGGAAGACACTGTCAAGAACGCAGTTCAGTCCAAAATCAGCCGCGGTAAGGTGGATGTCTTTGTCTCTGTGGACAGCTCGGCTTCGGACGATGTTGTTGTCCGGGTCAATGAGCCGCTGCTGAAAAGCTATATTGACGCACTTCGCCATATTGCCGATGAATATGCGCTCAGTGATGATCTGACCGTCTCGACGGTCAGCCGCCTGCCGGACGTTTTGTCGGTAGAGAAGAAGGACCAGGATGCCGACGCGATTGCGGCCGGAATCCGTGAGATCACCGATCGTGCGCTCGCCGATTTTGATATCATGCGCGAGCGTGAAGGACAGAAGCTCAAGGACGATATCCAATCGCGGCTTGTGACGATCGAAACACTGCTCGCCGTTATCGAGCGCGAGGCGCCGAAAACCGTGGAAGACTATCGGGCAAGACTTCGTCAGAAAATGGAGGAGGTCTTAAACGGCGCCGGTGTCGACGAGAATCGACTGCTGCAGGAGGCCGCGCTCTATGCCGACCACATT
>Ga0310694_10006351_pt1 | contig 11189 bp, 24 predicted proteins | sample 174DNAGHGhighgp2_FD_203884 | JGI IMG/M metagenome (GOLD analysis project Ga0310694, IMG submission 203884) | Sheep rumen microbial communities from Palmerston North, Manawatu-Wanganui, New Zealand - 1742 DNA GHGhigh gp2 (v2) (version 2) | ecosystem: Host-associated > Mammals > Digestive system... | reverse complement strand
CGGGCTTTACTCAATCCTCGCTTCGCTCGGTTGAGAAAATCCCTAGACCGCGGGGTCGAAGCGCTTTTACCACATTTTTACTCCAGAGTACTCCCCCCGTGGTACCCATTCAATTATCCCAAAAAATTTTTGAAAAGTCAAGTCGTTGCTTTTGTTCTGAGAGTATGGCCATATAGAGGTCGTACTTGCTCTGAGCGCAGGTCCATATAGTGTTTGTCGCAGCTAACGCCATGTGCGCGCTTTACCGCTTTACTATGGTAAAGTGGTAGCTTAATTCTGGGAAAATGAAGATTTAACAGAAATTTAACGATTTTTAACGCAAAATTTACATAGATTTAACGCGATCTTAACACTGGTGTGCCCGGTCGCACACCAGCGGCCGAGACTTAATACCGGGGCCAAATGTTAAGAGCGGGTTAATCCCCGCTCTTATAGACCGAACTTGTGCCCCACGTGACCATAAAGCCATCAGTTTTCAGCTGGTCTGTTACGTTAATGTAACGCTCGCCTGTGTCATCCTCGACAGACGCGGTAACGCCCACGCCCATCTTGTCCAGCTCTTTCACCTTGGCAACCAACGCGGCCCAGAGCTGTTCCACTTCAGTGCGGTAAAGTGCGAGGTTGGCCTGCCGCCTGTGTTCCTTTTCCTTCTTGGCCTGCTCCACGAACAGAGCCAAATCCATGTCCGACAGGTCTCGAACAATTTTCCGCATTTCGCGCATATCCATTACGCCACCGCCTTTCTTGAAATCTTCATACACGCCACGAGGAAGAACACCAGGCCAGCAATGGGGCGACCCGCCACCAGACCAATCGCCATTGCGCGTCCGAACGTAGAAAACATCATCATGTTTATCAGCTCCTTTCGATGTATCTATTATAGCAGAGGGCGGCACAAAAGTCAAGTTAAGATTTCTTAACAGAACCGCCCGGCGCGCGTTAAGTAAAAGTTAAGAGGGGCTTGCGCCCCTCTTTGTTAAATCAGGAAGAACAAGGTCTTGCCCTTGACGACCTCCTTATCTACCTTGCCATCCAGCTTGAGCAGCCGCATCAGGGCGGACACGCGCTGGGTAGTCAGGCCATTCAGGGCAGGCACCGCGGCAATCAGGTCGCTGACGCTCTTGTGGGAGCCATCAGACAGGCCGACCAGAATGTCGTTCATCAGCACCGCGTTCTCGTTCTGTCGCGGAGTGGGCTTGCGCTCGACGCTGGCGTTCTTGTCCAGCTGGGCGCGCATGGCAATGAACTTCTCCATCACGTCCTGGGGCAGGTCGCAGTTGTCAATCGCGTAGGTCAGAGCCATCTTGGAAGTCATCTTGGTCATGGTATTACCACCTTTCTAGTTTGTTGGGTTTTCCTTCCCTCTGTTGTGTAACCATTATATCATGGTTTGAAGCGCTTGTCAAGGGGTGCGGGTGTTAAGTTTCTGTTCGCTCGCTTGGTGGGGGCTGGCAGTTAGCGCGGCGCCTGCGCTCTCTCGCTCACTCACTCAAAGCGTCTTGGGCTTTTCCCTCGCCCCTTGACAAGATATATTATACAGGATGGGGGAGCAAAAGTCAATAGGGTTTGAAGATGTTTAACGATCTCTTAACGCGGGCCGCCGGGCCGCCAGGTTAAGAGTTTATTAACTCTCAACCTGGGGCTGGGGCTTGGGGTTGAAACAGAACTTGCGGAAGTCTGTAAAGTTTTCGTAAATGGCGCGCAAAATTTGCGTTTCAATCTCCACATCAGCGAGGCCAGTGTGCTGTTCCTCAAATTTAACATCGCCAGTTAAGAATCTGTAAAGCACTTCCGCAGTCAGTTGGGGCTTGCCACTCGACGTTAAGAAATTGTTATCCTCGCAGAACTTAACGTAGGCTTCATCTTTCGCGTAGGTGTCGCGGGCCATTCTTAACGTGTCGTAAATCTCCATTCCATAGGGAATCATCCACCTTTTGAAAGACTTTGTTAAGTAGCGCAGGGAAGTCCGCAGGGCCTTGACATCGAACGCGGCATTGTGGGCGCAAAACTTAACGTCAGGGTAACGCCGCTTAACATCCCGCAAGTACCTATACACGTCCCAAATGGACTTAACCTCCCTTTTACCTGCCCAAATGTCCTGCCAGTAGGCGGGAATCTTAGCGGCGAAGTAGGCAGTCTCCATTAACTCTTTGTTAAGGAAGGCTTCCTTAATCACCCAATTAACCTTCTCGTAACTTTTGCCCTCGCTGTCAATCAGCCACGCGCCGAAGTCGTACAGAATAGGCTCGTCCAGAGTGTTCGCGGTTTCAGTGTCGCACATCAAAATCATTTCAGCCAATAACATCACGTCCTTTCGTTCTTACAAGTATTATTATAGCAGACCGCCACACCAAAGTCAAGTTAAGAGTGTGTAAAGCCGCGCCGGGGCCAAACGTTAAGGGCTGGTTAAGCAACCAGCCCTTTGAGAACGTTAAGAATCTGTGAAGGCTCATAGGCTTGCTCCCAGCCCTCGCGGTTCCTGTCCTCGTCATCGAACAGCATCCCGCCGCCGCAAGTGTTAAGTTTGTTCGTGCCATAATGGACAATCTGAACCACGTCCCACTTGACCGACTTTAAGTGCTTGTTAAGCCAGTCCAGCTTTGCGGCAGTCACTTCGTTAAGGAAGTCGTCAGTGCTGTGCTTGCTGCCCCAGCTAATGACGCCCACCTGCCAGCCCTCGCGCTGGAGTTTGTTAAGGTAACGCGCCAGCAGGCTCATGTTAAGAAGCGGTTTCGCTTCGCGGTAGGGGGTGGCGTCCTCATTCCGCAGGTAGTCCAGCCAGCCCTCGACGCCATAGAAGTCCGCAATCGTGCCATCCATGTCGAACCAAATCATTTTCATCATTTCTCATTACCTCGTTTCTCTCTCTTTTGTACCTTTATTATACATGATGAATCATCGAAAGTCAAGAGGGTAGCCCATGATTTTACACACGTTTAACATTGCGCGCCGGCCCAGAATGTTAAGGGCTGGTTAATCACCAGCCCTCGTCACAGTCGCAGGGGTCGAAAAAGTCACAGCCCATGTAGGGATCGTAGTTAGTCTCATCTACATCATCAGGGACATCAGGCTCGCAGTCCTCTTCCTCTTCCTCGTCCGCAATCTCGTCAATGCCATTGTCCTCGCAGAACTGGACGAAGTTAGTGCGGACTACCAGCTCCACTTCATCGACAGGCGGCACCTCGCCAGTGTAGGCGAAGCGGGTCTTAACGTACATCATAGCCATAGCGTCCATCATCAGCTTGGCGGCAGTCAGGGTCATAGTCATTGAAATCAACTTCCTTTCGTCTCTTGATGTATCTATTATAGCAGATGGTAGGGGCAAAGTCAATAGGTTCGCAGAAACTTAACATTGCCGCCCGGGCCAGATTGTTAAGCGGTCATTAAGACCGCTCAACAATCATCAGGAGTTCGCCAGTCGAAGCGTCAATCACGTCCGCGGACGCGAAGTTGTGCTTCACCAGGACGACACAGCAGTGTTCCGCAATCTCGTCCATGGAACCGCAGGTCTGTTCTTTCAGTGCGTAGTTGTTGGCATGGTCGAGGAAAGAAATCTCGACGTGGGTGGAATAGGTGTGCTGAATGTTAATCGCCATTCAAATCAGCTCCTCTCTTGTTTGTATCTTTATTATACACAAAATCAGTTAGAAAGTCAAGTTAAGTTTTCTTAACAATTCGCTCCGGGCCGCAATGTTAAGGACTTGGAAGGTTACACCCTCCAAGTCCAATACTTGCGCTTGACCTGAACAGTCTGGAAGCCCTTGACGTGCCAGGTGTCCCACTCGTGCGTGTGACCCTTGCGGAAATCGACAGTCGCGTTGTGAATGGTGCGCCACTCACCCCAGCGCAGGTAGGACACAGTACCATCGTCGTTTTCCTTAATCATGCCATCGCGGTAAATGTACTCCTCTTCCTTGACCTCAATGAACTCCTCCGCGCGGGTTTCGACAGACAGCACGCCGAACTCCACCAGCATGTCCAGGTAGTAGTTGGGGTTGGGGCACAGACCGCGCAGGTCGCGGGAGCAGACAGGGTGGCCAGCCTCACGCACAGCGGTGACAACCGCGTTCATCCTGTTAGCGAACTTGTTAGCCTTCTTCACAGAACCCAGCAGACCCTCATACTTGTTAAACGTCATATTATCAATTCCTTTCTTTTGTGGGGTGTTCCCCTCACTTGATGTATTTATTATAGCAGATGGGGGAGTATTTGTCAATAGGAAATTGAAATCTTAACATTGGCCGCCGGGTCGGAATGTTAAGGACTGGTTATTCACCAGCCTTAACATCCTCTACCACTTTGTCCAGCAGCATCTTGAAGGTCATGCGCTCAATGGGCGTCATGCCAGCGGACAATTCAGCATCTTTCAGCCATTCCCGCAGAGTATTGACCGCTTCCTGCTTTTCATCTGTGGGCGTGTATTTGGCCAAAACCAGTTTATCATTGTCGCGGAAAAGTTCCAGCGGTTCGCCCTCTTTAATTTTCAGAGCGTGGCGAATTTCTCTGGGGATCACCACACGACCCAGGTCATCGACGCGACGTACAATACCAGTGCTAATCATTGTATCAGCTCCTCTCTTGTTTGTAAGATTATTATACACCATCCAGCAGGGTTTGTCAATAGGAAATTGAAATCTTAACAATCTGCGCCGGGGCGCGAGGTTAAGGGTGTGTTAAGCCCTCAACCTCGTCGCGGGGGGTTAGGCGGTGAAAACCGCCTTGCCCTTCACGACCTCGCGCTTGACCTCGCCAGCCTTCGCCAGCTTAGTCAGCACAGGGGACACCTTCTGCGGGGTGACGCCGAACTCCGCGGCGACCTCCTTCGCAGTCACGCCCTCGCCAGCGGTGACGAACTCGCGTACCTTGGCCTCGAACGCCTCCTGCTCGGCCTGCTTCGCCAGAGCCTTGGGGCCAGCCTTGCGCTCGCGGGAAGCCTCCTTCTCGACCTGCGCCAGCATGGCCTCCAGCTTCTCCACAGTCTCGACCTCACCAGCGACATCACGCAGGCGGGCAATCGCGCGCTCCAGAGCAACCTTCTTAGTCATCTTAGTCATGGTATCTACCTCACTTTCTGCGTTTGTGGTGTTCGCCTCACCTTGTATATTCATTATAGCGCATTGGCGCTGTAATGTCAAGTTAAGATTTCGGGGCGAGAGGTTTTGGTTGAGAGAGAAGAGAGGGAGGTTTTTCTCTCGCCCCTTGCTGTACCTTTATTATACAGCATTTGGAGTAGTTTGTCAAGTTAAGTCTTTGTTTAGTTCCGCAGGGGCGGCTCGCTTCTCCGCGCGTGGGAAGGTATTTGAAGCCAATCACGTCGTTACGCTTGCTTCGCCCCTGCCCTTGGAACATCTTTATTATAGCAGATCGCCAGTCGTTTGTCAAGTTAAGATTCTGTGTCAGGAGGAGCGGGCCTTACTGCGCTACTTATACCTGTTGCGCACCAGGTGAGCGGCTTACCGCCCATCTCGTCCTGACACTTATTATTATACTCATGCGGGGATGGTTTGTCAAGGGGCTTGCGCCACGTTTTACAATCTCTTAACGTGGCGCGCCGGGCCGAAAAGTTAAGGGCTGGTTAAGAACCAGCCCTTGTGGGTCACTGGGCGGAGAACAGCGTCACGCCCTTGACGACTTCCTTGGAGACAGTGGGGCACAGCTTGAGAATCGCGGACATCTTCTGCGGGGAGACGCCGAAGTGCTCCGCAATCGCCTTGCAGGCCAGAGGGTCAGGCTGGTCACGCAGCCAGTCAGCCACCTTCACAGCCAGCGTGGCGTTCTCCTGCTGGTTCTTGGTGGGCTTCTTCGGCTTGTCAGCCTTGGAAGCGTTGCGCTTGGCAATGGAAGCGCGCAGCTCCTTCACGCGGTCAATCGCGGGGAACACCTTGTCAGGCAGGTCAGCCAGGTCGAGGTTGTCCAGAGCGGTCAGCACAGTGTCCAGAGCATCAACGTAGGTAATCTTGTTAGTCATGGTAACACATCCTTTCTGCGTTTGTGGTGTTCGCCTCACCTTGTGTATTTATTATAGCAGGTTCAGCGGCGTTTGTCAAGTTAAGTTTTCATTAACCTTGCGGCGTCCCCGCCGCGCTGACCCTCGTCGTCCTTGCCCCTGCCCTTGGAACAATTATAGTATAGCACATGGGGGCGGGGAAGTCAATACCTTTTTGCCACGTTTAACGATCTCTTAACATCGGCCGCCGGGACAGAATGTTAAGCGGGGATTAACCCGCATCAAACATTCTGAACCAGTCGTTGGCATGAACGCAGGGGTTAGGCAAATCTACCTCTTCCTCGTGGAGCCAAATTTTTTCTTCATTGTACAGGTGCCACAGTTCTTTGTGGCCTTCCATGTACTCGTACATCTCTTGTTCGGTGCGCGTGTAGCACAGGGGCAGCTCCATAGAGCCACAAATGGCGGACAGAATCCAGACTTTCATTAGCACACCTCCTTCAAATAGGCGCGGTCAATGCGCTTGCGCGCGTGCTTGCGCATCTCCGCACGCAGCTTGCGGGTGCGCTTGCTGTTGGAAACGTAGCGGCGGCAACCAGCGTCCAAATCCCAGCAGGAAGTCTCGTGGTCAATGCGCTTGTAAAGGCTCTTCTTCATTTCGTTTCCCTCACTTTCTGAATTAATTATACTCTTTTCAAATCAATTTGTCAAGTTAAGAATACGTAAATGAGTCCAAGTACGAGGCCGCAAATAAGTGTTATCATGGGCCACACTCCGAAACTTACAAATACGAATGAAATGAACAAATACAGACCCAAAGCGCCAGCCAAAAATTCTTTCATACTGTTTCCCTCTCTTTCTGTAAATATTATACAGCATGGGGGCGCGTGAATCTACACACAATCCAGCACAAAAGATAAGCGATAATATGGTTAATAAAATAAATACTTCTGTAATATCTGCGCGCCGGGGCAAAATGTTAAGGAACTGTTAATTCAGTTCCTTAACGTAGTTCATGTAGGCGTTGTGAAGCGCGGCAGGCGTCCGCGCCATCTCGCGGCAGTTGGGGCACTCGCAGGAAAAAGTCTTGCCAGACTTGGAGCGGGAGAAGAACACAGAGCCAGGCAGCTGCTTGTCCTTCCATGCGAAGAAACTCTCGCCGCTGGTCTTGGGGTTCCACGTGCCAGTCGCAGCCCACACCGCACCGCAGTTGTTACACGCAAACATGACAGCCTCGACGTTCATACCCTGGTTGAAAATCTTCATTCAAATCACCTCGTTCATTTGATGTATTTATTATAGCAGATGGCCAGCCATTTGTCAATAGGTAATTCAAATCTTAACATAGCCGCCCGGCCCAAAATGTTAAGCGGAAATTATTTCCGCTTACCATAATGAACGCCGCCCTTGCGAATCGTAGGCCATACAATCTCATCATAGGGAATATCATAGTCATCACAGTATTGCATAGCAATCTCCATGGTGGCCTTGCGGTATTCTTCCAGCTTCGCCCTGTATTCTTCTTTGGAGGTCTGGAAAGAAAAATGGTCATTTCCCATGTGGGACAGTTCGGGGAAGCGGCGCAACAGAATCATTTTGGTGTGGTGTTCTACTGCTTCATACTCGGCTTTGGTAGCCGAAGGCATGGGAATGTAGCACTTCATTTCAATGTTGCCATGTTCCCTGCGAAGGTTTCCCATGTGGCCAGTGGGGTCCATCCCGCCAAAGGTGCCAGGCTTAAACCAGCAATTTTTAAAATTTTTGAAGGGGGCGCAGAAGTAGAAGCAGCCGCCGACTTTGTTATTCTCACGCATTTTGTTTTCCTCTTTTCTCTCGCTCTTTCTGTATTTATTATACTCTCACCGTAGGCTAAAGTCAAGATGTTGAGCATGGATTTAACTAAACCTTTACACTACGATCCGGCCCGAAATGTTAAGGGCGGGTTAAAACCCGCCCTCGTTGGTCAGTCCTCGACCTCGTCCGCGCCAGCGTCAGCCAGCGCGAACAGGGCCACCTTCTTCTTGCCCTCGCTGCGCACCACAGTGCCAGCGTCCTTCATCTGCTTGAGCAGGGCATTGACCTTCTGAATCGACAGACCCAGGGTCTCCGCCACCGCCTTGCAGGGCTGGGGCTCCGCGGCGTTGCGCAGGGCGTCCGCAATCAGGGCCTTGACGCCCTCGTTCTCCACCTGCTTCTTGGTGGGCTTGTCGCTGGTAGCCTTGCGGCTGTTGCGCTTGTTAATGCTGTCCAGCAGCTTGGTCAGGGTCTCGCGGGTCTCGCCATCAGTCAGGGCAATGGCGGTGTTCAGGGCAGCAGCATAGGTCATCTTGTTAGTCATGGTATCATTCTCCTTCTCTGTTTTTAAGAGTTTATCAGCTCTCTTTGATGGTTTTATTATAGCAGATTGTTGGTCGTTTGTCAAGTTAAGAGTTTGTTAGCAGTCAGGCGGTGGGCTAAGTCGCTTTCCTGCGCTGTGTCTAAGTAGATTGGTCACCCCTTCCATCGTCCAGCCCTGTTCCCTTTCGACACTCTTATTATATCATGTCGTGGGTGGTTTGTCAAGTTAAGAGTTTGTTACTTCGTGAGACGCTTGTGAATGTCGTAGCAATCCCACGCCAGCAGCACCAGCGCCAGCGGAATCATCACCGCCCAGAACACTGTCATTTGCTCACCCCCTTGACACTATCTATTATACTCATGCGGGGTGCTGTTGTCAATAGGTTGGCGCGATGTTTAACCTACGCTTAACATCGCGCGCCGGGGCCAAAAGTTAAGCGAGTGTTAATACCACTCGCTAATGTAGTAGGCCCAGCCGCAGGGGGCGTTCTCCCACGTCCAGCCGCGCAGCCACGCGAAGTCCGCCAGCTTGGCATCCACCGCAGCGCGGTCAGCACACCGCACGACCTCACGCTCACCAGAGAACTTGTTACGAATGACCAGCTTCAACATTGTATCGACTTCCTTTCTCTCTTTCGTTGTACTTATTATAACACAGGTTGGGGCGGTTGTCAAGTTAAATCTTGTGGAACCAGTAGAGGGGAAATTTGCTGTAGTTCTTGGAATACACGCGGCACCAGTACCAGCGGCCGAACAGGTGGAAACAGGTGTAACCATTTCGGTTAAGTCTATCCACCCGCTGTTGTTCCATCAACAATCGAACCACCCCCCGAGGAATTTCGTGTCGCCGCTGGCCTTCCAGGGGTGACGAATCCCCACCTGCTTACACCACCTATAGCGGCGAATCCGCTGAATCAGCTTGCGCATCTTAATATTCCCCCTTCATGGCGTTGCGGCAGGTCTGCTTGCCTTCCTTGCGGGTCTGCTTCTTGCTGCCCTTTTTCGCGGGCATCACGCTGGGCCGATAGCCGACCCAAGTTTCGCGGGTGTTGTCTTTCTTCATGGTGTTTCCCTCACTTTCTGAATTAATTATACAGGATTTAAACTCAAAAGTCAAGTTAAGATTTCTTAACACTCGCGCCCGGCCCGAAATGTTAAGCGTGTGGTTAGGGCATAACCACACGCATCTTGTCCGCGACGTATTCCACGAAGTCATTGACCTCTTGCGCAGTCCAGGCCAGCTGGTAAATCAGGCGGGAGACTTCCTTCTCACCTTCCACATAGGTGAAGGTTTTGTAGTCGTAGAACAGGCCAGTAATTTTATACTTTTCCTTGCCCACGACCTTGACAGGGCACTGTTCCCTGGTTTCCAAACGCAGGCGGGTCAGGGCGGCCGCGCACTTGCTCAGGCCCAGCTCGTTCAGGGTGAAGGTAGCGCCATCACCACGCGCCGCCATAGCCTTGAGGGCGTCCAGCTTGCGCAGAATGGAGTTGTGCTTTTCGCACCACAGGAAATTGACCGCCACGCGCTCGAAGGGGTTCATCTCATTCCACATCTTGTTCAGGTTAATGTTCATCATGTTATCAATTCCTTTCTCTCTCGTTTATGTATTTATTATAGCACATCAGGTGCTGGTTGTCAAGTTAAGAGTTTATTGCGGCTTGTAGGCTCCTGTGTTAAGAGCGGCCATGTAACCAGCTTTCCACTCTTCTGTTGCGTCCTCGTTAAAAGGTTCGTCCAATTCGCAAGCATGGTAGCCGCGCCAGTATTCCTTGCTCATTGCGTTCCCTCACTTTCTGATACTATTATACACCATCAACAGGGCAATGTCAATACCAAATTGAAATCTTAACATTCCGCCCCGGCAAAGGTTAAGGGCGGGTTAAGGAACCCGCCCCGAAGTCAAATGAGAAAGAACAGGGTCTTTCCCTTAACGACTTCTTTATCAACCTTGTTGTCGAGTTTCAGCAGGCGCATCAGCGCGCTAACACGCTGCGTGGTCAGCCCATTCAGAGAGGGCACGCGGGAAATCAGTTCAGAAACAGACAGGTGCTCACCCGCGGAGAGGGCAATCAGAATGTCATTCTGAAGCACAGCGTTTTCGTTCTGTCGGGCGGTGGGCTTCTTGGGGGCGCCCTGTTCCTTGCGAAGCTGGCCAATCATGCCATTCAGCACGTCGCTGGCTTCTTTCACCCCATTGGGGTCGCTGGAACCAACAGGAATCTCATTCAGAATCTTCACAGCGAGGGTCAGAGCGTCAATTCGGGTCATCTTTTTCATTCGGGACATCTCCTCTCTTGTTTGTAAGACTATTATACACCATCAAGAGGGCGTTGTCAATACCAAATCAAAATCTTAACATTGCGCCCCGGCCTGGTCTGTTAAGAAAATGAAACCGAACCCCTTAGGGGTTCAGTTCCATAATCGTGGGAATACAGCGAGGGTCATCGTCATCTTCATCCGAAAAATGCTCCATCACAGCATCTTCCAGCGCGGAGGTGGCTTCGTCAGAAATAGTGTAGAAAATTTCGTCCTCCTGGCCCGACAGGTAATCCTGTACAGCCTCATGGACAGCATCTTCACGCTCCATTTCAAACTCGTCCATGGCGTTCCGCACGAACTCCACCATCTCGTCCATCTCACTGTCAGTCACGTTCAGCGCGTAGGAAACAGTCCATTCAACTTCAAACATTGAAATCACCTCGTTCATTTGATGTATTTATTATAGCAGATACAAGAGTAAATGTCAAGGGGTGTGCGCAAATCTTAACATGGCGCTCCGGCACGGAATGTTAAGGGCTGGTTAAGCCAGCCCTTTCGGAAATTGGGACGCCCATTCCTCATACTCTTCATCTGTGGGTTCGGGCGGTTCATCACCCAGCACTTCGGGCGACACATCAATCC
>Ga0310694_10006349_pt1 | contig 11190 bp, 12 predicted proteins | sample 174DNAGHGhighgp2_FD_203884 | JGI IMG/M metagenome (GOLD analysis project Ga0310694, IMG submission 203884) | Sheep rumen microbial communities from Palmerston North, Manawatu-Wanganui, New Zealand - 1742 DNA GHGhigh gp2 (v2) (version 2) | ecosystem: Host-associated > Mammals > Digestive system... | reverse complement strand
CCGGATGCTCGTCCCCCGTCTGCAGAAGGTCGTGCTCAACATGGCTTTCGGCATCGTCTCGAAGGATGAGCAGAAGAACCTCATGGGCGACCTGATGGCCATCTCCGGCCAAAAGCCGAAAGTCTGCAAGGCAAAGAAGTCCATCTCGAACTTCAAGCTGCGCGAAGGCATGGTCATTGGCGCGAAGGTCACGCTGCGCGGCGAGCGCATGTGGGAATTCGTCGAACGCCTGATTGCGGCGGCGCTTCCGCGCATCCGCGACTTCCATGGTGTTCCAAACCGCGGCTTTGACGGACGCGGCAACTACACGCTCGGAATCAAGGACCACTCGATCTTCCCCGAACTGGTGGAAGCCTCGACCGGTCATTCTGGCATGGACATCACGTTTGTGACGTCCAGCAACGATAACAAGGCTGCCAAGGCGCTTCTGGAAGCGTTGGGCATGCCGTTCGCGGGGAGGGCATAATCAATGGCCAAGAAATGTCTGATGGAAAAGGCGGCTCATCTGAAGGCCGCAAGGGCTAAGGACGTGAAGCGCGTCGCGGAGGGCAAGAAGGCTCTCACGAAGGCGAACGTGCGCGCGTACAACCGCTGCCAGATCTGCGGCCGCCGCCATGCGTTCATGCGCAAGTTCGGCGTGTGCCGTCTGTGCTTCCGCGAACTCGCGGTGAACGGAATGATCCCCGGCGTCACAAAGGCATCGTGGTAACGGAAAGGAACTCAAGAAATGATAACTGATCCCATTTCCGACATGCTCGTCACGGTCCGCAACGGTCTCAAGGCCCGTTTGGTCAAGGTCGTGACGCCTGCATCGAAACTGAAAGCGGAAATTGCCCGCGTCATGAAGGCCGCCGGCTACATTGAAGACGCCTTCGTGACCGAGGATTTCCCGAAGAAGCTTGTCATCAAGCTGAAGTACACCGAGAAGGCCGTTCCGGCCATCGCTGGCCTGCAGCGCATCTCCAAGCCCGGTCTCCGGCGCTATGTTACCTGCGCGAACATCCCGTCCGTCCTGGACGGCATGGGCCTTGCAATCGTCTCCACGTCCAAGGGCGTGATGAGCGGCAAGGAGGCGAAGGCGGCGAAGCTCGGTGGCGAACTGATCTGCACTGTCTGGTAAGGAGTTGAAGAAATGTCTCGTATCGGAAAAGAACCCGTGACGCTGGCCGATGGCGTATCATGCGCAATCGACGGCCAGAAGGTCACTGTAAAAGGCAAGCTCGGCGAGCTTTCCTATGTAATGCATGACGGCATCTCGGCGAAGGTCGATGGCGGCAAGGTGGTTGTCGAGCGAAAGGACGACAGCTACAAGGCTCTCCACGGCCTTGCGCGCGCGCTGATCCACAACATGGTGGTTGGCGTTTCCGCGGGCTATCAGAAGCAGCTCTCCATCGAAGGCACCGGTTTCAAGGCCGTGCTTCAGGGCAAGAACCTCGCGCTCTCGCTTGGTTTTGCGTCCCCGAAGATCTACGCAATCCCCGAGGGAATCACCGTGACCGTCGAGAACGACGGACTTCAGGTGACCATCAAGGGGTGCTCGAAGGAGCTCGTTGGCGAAGCGGCGGCCCGAATCCGCAGCTTCTATCCGGCCGAACCCTACAAGGGCAAGGGCATCAAGTACGTCGGCGAACACATCCGCCGCAAGCAGGGCAAGAAGGTGGCATAACCATGTTCAATCGAAAGACACAGCGTGCGAAGCGCCATCTTCGCCTCCGTCAGCGCGTCGTCGGCACCGCGGAAAAGCCGCGCATGTCGATCTGCGTGACGAACAAGCACATGTACGTCCAGTTCATCGACGATTCGGTGGGCAAGACGCTCGCCTCAGCTTCTACAATCAAGGAGAAGAAGGCGAACCTCGAAGTCGCGAAGGCGCTTGGCGCCGCCGCCGCCGAGGCCGCCAAGGCGAAGAACATCACTACCGTGGTCGTGGATCGCGGCGGATTCAAGTACACCGGTCGCATCGCTGCGATTGTCGAGGCTTGTGTCGCCGGCGGCGTGGCCATCTCTACCAAAACCGATAAGGAGGCCGAATAATGGCTCAGAACCGTGATAAGCGCCGCGAGAACGCCGCGACGGACGATCTCGATGAACACGTCGTGTTCGTAAACCGCTGCGCCAAGACCGTCAAGGGCGGTCGTCGCATGAGCTTCTCCGCCGTCATTGTCGTGGGCGACCACGAAGGCAAGGTCGGCGTTGGCTTTGGCAAGGCGAACGAGGTTGGCGATGCTGTCCGCAAGGGTGGCGAAGCCGCCCGCAAGGCGATGAAGAAGGTATGCATGAAGGGCAAGACCATCCCGCACGACGTAGAAGGCGTCTGCGATGGCGGCCGCGTGATCCTCAAGCCCGCGCCTGACGGCAAGGGTCTGATCGTCGGCGGTGGAATGCGCCCAGTGCTCGAAGCCTGCGGCATCCGCGACTGCGTGGGCAAGTCCCTCGGCTCGAAGAACAAACTGAACGTGGTGAAGGCGACGCTGAACGCCCTCTTGAAGCTCCGCTCCGCAGAGGAAATCGCCGCCGTCCGCGCGTAAGGGAGAAAGGAATTAAAAAATGAATCTCTCTAATCTCACAAACACACCGGGAGCCCGCGAACGCCGCAAGCGCGTTGGACGCGGCTGCGGTTCGGGCATGGGCAAGACCTCCACGCGCGGCCACAAGGGTCAGAACGCCCGCAAGGGCCACAAGCAGAAGCTCGGCTTCGAAGGTGGCCAGATGCCGCTCGTGCGCCGTCTGCCGAAGCGTGGCTTCAACAACGCGCGCTTCAACGCCAAGGCGCTCGGCATCAACCTCATCGACCTCGAAAAGAAATTCGAGGCCGGCGCGGAGATCACCGTCGAGTCGCTCGCGAAGGCCGGATTCTCGGACAACAAGCGCCCGAAGATCAAGATTCTCGCGACAGGCGAACTCACCAAGAAGTTCACGGTGAAGGTTCCCTGCAGCGCAGCGGCCAAGGCCAAGATCGAAGCAGCAGGCGGCACCGTCGCCTGACTCGGTAGAAATTAAGGTCTCGCAAAAAGAATGGGGGTCACTATTCCATGCCCCCATTCTTTTTTCTGTTTATGCTGACTTGCCATTGTCCAACTCATTGCCCATGCCCTTGGGCATTACTTTGGCAAGTCAGCTTGGGGATAGTCCAGGCTGAGTAGGCGTAGGCGTGGCACGTCAAATATGGTATAATGCTTGCATGAATTTAAACCCGTTTGAGACATTGCTGGCGGACTTCGCCGAGAAGACCGGCGTGGCTCCGTTAGGAACCGGCGCGAACAGTGTTGACGTTGTTGCGGACGGTGTTTTGGTGAGTGCGCAGTATCGTCCGGAACTTGAAGACTGCGTGATCTTCACGCTGCCAGTTGCAGATCTGGAGCCAGACGCCGCCATGCTTCGCCGCGCACTGGAGCTTTCCGCAAATGGTGACGGCACGTTTGGGCACTTCTTAGGCATGACAGAGGGAATGCTCGTGCTTTCTTCCGTCCTGCCGCTTCGCGGACTTTCCACGGAGGACTTCGGCAAACGCCTTCTAGATTTGGCTGCGGCATCGCGTAGAGTTGCCGAGGCGCTTGCGCAGGCGTCGGCGGATGGCGAGTCGTCCGGTGGCGAGTCGGTGGCGGATCTGGAGCATCAATATGTTGGAGCCGATTTCATGCAGGTGTAACCTTTTGCTCCGAAGTGTGTAAACAGGGCAGAAACGGAGGACAAGAAAATGGAAATTTCACTCACAATGCTGTCCCAGCTCGAAGCAGGCAGAAGCTACTACCTCTCGAACACGACGGGAACAATCAAGAGAACAGGCCTTTGGCAGTGGTTTAAGTGCGTCACGGGCTTGGGCGACGGACGGGCGAAGGCTCAGCGCCTTGCACAGGTCGTAAAGGATTCGCTCCTCGCCTCCGCCGGAATATCAAAGGATGCCTCGCTCACCGCGGACATCAGACGCTTCGATAATGCGACATATTCCCTTTCAGGTGTAACCCTGCGCGACATTGCGAACCGATTCAAGACGGTCCATGCCGATGCCATCGCAAAGAATGACGCCCGCCGCAATGCGTATAAGATCGCCGAGGAAACCGCCGACGAGAAGGTCAAAGAGTGGGTTGAAGGTTCGTACGTGGGGATAAACCCGGAAAAGCCCGAGCAGTCCCGCAACTACATCAAGAAGCTTGCGCTCTATTCCGTGCAGCACTTGGTGCAGAATGCCGCCGACGAACGCAAGGTTCCGGAAGACATTCATGGAAGGATGCGCCATGAAATGCAAAAGGTGATTAATGCCATAAGCACCGCAGAGGTCATGCAAGTCATGCAGCGAAGCGGACCGGGGTTTCCAGTGACTTGCGCGAAACGCAGTATGGGATTGCTCCGATTCGATTTGGATGAGCTTCACTTCCGCGCCATTCTGGCGGCCTTGATCTCAAAGAACGGCCCGGTTCCTGTCAATGTGTTCGTGCGCCGGCTCGATATGTTCCAGGAAGAATTGCTCCAGGAGCGCAAGGACGCCCTCTGCCTCGCACCCCTTGAACCGCCGAGTGCACCTTCGCCCGGCTTCATTTTCGCCGAATCGGCTATGAGCGCCTACAAGGCCATGGAAAGCTCCGAATGGCATCGCGAGGCGTAGCCCAGTCCGGGGCAAAGCGAGAATGTCCCCGTTCGAAATTGTTGTCCATGGAAAATGATATAATACCCCGCATATGAATTCATCAAAGCGTGGACTTTTGGGTTTGTCTGCGGCGGTTCTCGCCGCAGCGTTATCGGTTTTGCCCGCGGTTGGCGGGGACGCGGTGGACTGGGCGGGTGCCGAGCGTGTTTCGGACGGCATAGCGCTGACGAGTCTTTCCCGCAATGAACCGCGCCTCATCAAGGCGAAGGCGATTCGCGTGGACCTGACCATGAAGTCGCTCTTCTTCACTGGCAACGGGCGGGACGCACGATGGGGAATGCCGATGCCGTACTACACGAATCTCGTCGTCAGGACGCGGCGTGTGACGGCGGAGGAGTTCCTGATGAATGCGCGAGCGCCGGTCGAGCTGGGCGGCAGGGGGCTGGACATGGTCGTTGCGTTCAACACTGCATTGTGGACGCCATGTCCTGAACCGATACCGACGCCATACGGTCAGCTCCACGGGCTCAACATATCGGACGGCGTAATAGTTTCGCCGACACCCACCAACAGGGTCAATGGCATATTCGTCGTCTGGAAAAACGGAGGGATGGACATCCTGCCGACTCCACTTCCGCAGTCGAAGATCGGCGATGCGTGGATAGCTCATTCCGGCTGGGACGTCGTGCTGAAGGATGGCAGACCTCTTTTCACGAGAGAAGACCGAGATGTCCACCCTCGTACCGTGCTGGGGCTTTCCCGAGACCGTCGCTGGTTTTACGTGCTGGTTGTGGAAGGGCGGCACAATGGCGTGAGCATCGGCGCAGACTACCACGACCTTGCCGACATGATGCTGTCGCTTGGCGCGAGCGACGCAATCAACATGGACGGTGGCGGATCCACGGAGCTTGTCCGCTGGGACGATGCATCGCAAAGGCAGGTTACGTGCTTCACGCAGGAGACGCCTCCTCGTAGAGACGCGCTCTTCATCGGTGTGTGCCGCCGTGCCGCCGTTTCAAGGCTGAATGCTCCGTTGGATGGGGCGCACATGTTCGAGGCTGCAATTGACGGCGACAGGTCGAGGAGCGCCGGACTGTACCACCGCTACGAGTTCGACGACGTGCGCGACACTCCGCCTCCGCCCGGTTACAGGCCGTTCTACATCTCGCACTACGGACGGCACGGGTCAAGGTATCAGACCAAAGAACACCGTCTACGGCCTTTTGATGTCATCGAGTCCGCCGAAAGGGCTGGCGTGTTGCGGGAAACCGGCAAGGCGCTGATGCGCCGATTGCGCTCCATCGTCGATGCGCACAAGGGCATGTTCGAAGAACTGTCCGTGAGTGGAGGGCAGGAGCAAACCCTGCTTGCGAGGCGCATGTGCAAACGGTTTCCGTCTGTGTTCCAGGAGAAGGGACTGGTTCGGTGCCAGGCAAGCGTCAAGAGCCGCTGCCTTTTGAGCATGGCGAATTTCGCATGCGCTCTCAAAGGCGAGGCGCCTCAGCTTGAATTCGAGTTCGCGACCGGGGAGCGATACATGGATGTGATAATGCATCCCGTGCCCGGCAGCAAGGAGAAGCGCAAGGCGATGATCGACAAATTGACGGGCGGCATGTTGCGCAAACTCGTCAACCCTGAGCGCATCATGAAGCTTCTTTTCAAGGATTCGCCGGCGGCGCGGGAGATTGTCGGCGATCCGCATCGGTTTGCCGCCGAACTGTTTAAGCTTGCGTCCACGTTCCAGTCGTTGGATCGCGAACTTGACGGACTGGACATATACGATTACTTTACGAGAGACGAGATTCTCTCTCTCGCCCGCTACTGGAATTGCGACTACTATCTCAAGATGGGCAACTCCATCGAGCTGGGCGACTGCGTCGTGGCTGCCGCAGGACGCCTGGCAAAGGACATCGTCGAGCGCGCCGATGCGGCAATGCGAGGCGGCGGTGTGTGCGCAGACCTTCGTTTCGGTCACGATTCGGGGCTGTTCCCACTTGCTGGACTGCTCGGCGTCGAGGGCGTTGGGGAGCGTGTATTTGCGGCAGACTCATGGGCCCATTGCCAGTTGTGGCGGCAGATGCCGATGGCGGCAAACATCCAGATGGTGTTTTATCGCAACGATTCCGGGGACTGCCTCGTGAAGATACTGCACAACGAACATGAGAGATTGCTGCTGAAAGGTCTTTCACCTGTTTTAGGGTCATACTATCGCTGGAGCGATCTCCGGCAATTCCTCCTTCGAGCAGTGGCGTGTGATTGAAGTGTGGTGCATGAAGCTGGTCGCGGCGAATGCAGCATGCGCACTCTTTCGCCGTCCTCGACTAAACAGCGAAATGGCTGGCAACATAGTTGTGGACTTGACGACTACATACGTGATATAATATGCGGCATAACATGTATTATTGACTATGGATAAATTGAATAGAGCTTTTCGAACACTTGCCGTACTTCTGGCTGCGACCGCATTGACGGCATCCCATGCCGCGCATGGAGAGGAGCCTGCGCCCGAAACGGACGGCGAAATCTGGAATCGCGGAGTGGACCTCTATCGTGAGGGGAATCTTACGAACGCGTTGGCGGTGCTGAAGCCGCTTATTCTCTCCAAGACGCACGGAGCGCGCGCTTCGGAGCTGGTTGGCGCAATCGAGTTTGTGCAGGGGGCAAAGCGTGATGGCGATGGTGTGGCGGAGCCGTTGCGCGCGCTTGAAGGGGCGGCTGCGGATTTCCAGACCGCTCTCAGGGCGAACCCAGACGATCCCCGGCTCAACCGTAATTTCACGCGGGCGGCGGATCGTCTGCCTGAGCTGCGCGAGCAGGCGCATGTTGAGAAGGTGATGAAAGAGCTGGGGCAGCAGGATCCCAGTGGATTGCTCGGCGCGGGGGTGCGGGATGCGCGTGCGATGATGAAGGAATTCCCTGTCGCGCTCACCAACGAGGCTCGTCTGGCGGTGGCGAAATGCGAGGCGATGGCGAAGCGCGCGGAGAAGCTTAGCGATACGTGGATCGCCGTTAAGGCGGGCGTGGCGCAGTCCGTCACCAACGAACAGCAGGCGATGACGATCACTGCGCAGGTGGAGGAGGCGCGCACGGCTACGGAAGCTGCGGCAAAGGCGCTCGCCGATCTCGATCCGGCGGCGCAGGATGCGCTGGCAAAGGCCGAGACTTCGCTTACGCGATTCTGGAAGATGGCCGTTCTGCCGCCGGCGGCGTGCGACGAGTCGATCCTTTCCCAGACAAACTCCCTGATTGCCGCCGAGACCGTCAACGGGCGAGACTGGCAGCACGAAGCGCTCGACTTCACGCGCGCGTTCCGCGCGAAGTTCCCGATGTGGGCGCAGGCGTATGAACAGCAGGCGCAGTCTGATACGAACAAGCCGCCGTTCACGAAGGAGGCGCAGGATGAGATCAGCGCGCTCGCAACTGAGGTGGAGAAGCTGCAGATTGAACTCTCAGGCGAAGAGCTGCAGCTGGCGCAGGGCAAGCCAGAGAAGAAGGGTGGCGGCAAGGCCGCCGATCATGCAGTCAAGGAGTTTGAGGCGCTGAAGAAGCTCCACCGCATCCGCGAACTTCTGCCGAAGGACAATAACGGAGGCGGCGGACAGAGTCAGCAGAATCAGCAGAATCAGGACCAGAACAAGGATCAGCAGAAGAACGACCAGGACCAGAATCAGGACCAGAACAAGGACCAGAACCAGCAGGATCAGAACCAGGGACAGGATCAGCAGAACCAGGATCAGGACCAGAGCAAGGAAGACGAGCAGAAGAAGGAAGAGGAGCAGCAAGCTGCCGCCGAGGAAGAGAAGAAAGAGGATCAGCAGGTTGAGGACATGCTTCGCAAAGCGCAGGAGCGCAACGATCAGCACGAAGCGGACAAGAAAGCCCGCATGAAGAAGGCCCCGCTGCCGGCCAATGAACGCGACTGGTAAAAAAATATGTTTTTTGTGCTTGCATCTGAAACCGCAATCTGATATACTACGCGCCGTTTTTGACCTTTAAAACTGTTCGGGCGTGGCGCAGTGGTAGCGCAGTTGACTGTTAATCAATTGGTCGCTGGTTCGAATCCAGCCGCCCGAGCCAATCTGAAAGAAGACTAAATTCTGAATGGCAAGCGCTGACGATAAGGCGATAGAGGTGACTGGAACCGTTGTCAAGGTTCTGCCGGCCACCATGTACACTGTTCGTCTTGAGAACGGGCATGAGATTCTTGCCCATATCTCCGGTAAGATGCGTAAGTTCTTCATCAAGATTGCAATCGGCGACAAGGTTACGGTCGAGATATCCCCTTATGATCTCGGCAAGGGTCGCATCACATACCGTCACAAAACGTGAGTTCTGGCCATTCCCCAGCCGTGAGTTCTGCAAGAGTCGTTCTAAAGCGTGAGCGAGAGCGTTCGATTGAGCGCCGCCATCCGTGGATTTTCTCTGGCGCCGTCGCCAGGGTTGAGAATGCGCCGGTTGCCGGAGATACGGTAGCGGTGTGCGATGAAGCAGGGAGCGTGCTTGGTTTCGGCAGCTGGTCTCCGGCGAGTCAGATATGCGTTCGCATGCTTTCGTTCAGCCGCGATCAGGTGCCTGACGAGGACTTCATAAGTGATGTTTTGTCGGCATCCGTTGCGCGTCGTTCTGTGGATGGAGAATGCCCAATAGCTGTCCGGCATATGGGTGTGCGTCTCGTTCATGGAGAGTCTGATGGACTTCCCGGAGTGGTCGTGGACTGCTACGACGGGTGGTGCGTAGCACAGTTCGCGAGCGCCGGCGCCGAACGGTGGAGGCCAACGATATGCTCCGCGCTTATGGGATTGGGCGCGAAAGGCGTATTCAACAGAAGTGACGTTGATTCGCGGAAGCGCGAAGGGTTGCCGATTGACGGAACCATCGGCGTTCTTGCCGGCGATGAACCTCCCGAATTCATAGAGATACATGAAGGTGCCATCCGATACATGGTGGATGTGCGCAAGGGACACAAGACGGGGTTCTATCTTGACCAGCGCGATGCGCGCGCGCAGGTTGGCGCATTTGCGGCAGGCCGGGAGGTCTTGAACTGCTTCTCCTACACGGGAGGTTTCGGGCTGGCCTGTGCGGCCGGTGGCGCAAAGAGCGTTGAGAACCTTGACATCTCGGAATCGGCGCTTGACATGGCGAAGCGCAACTTCGATCTTCTTTTCGCAGGCAACAAGGTGCCTCCTTACACAGTGGATTACTGCTGTGCGGATGTGTTCAAGCAGTTGCGCCTCTATCGCGACAAGGGGCGGCAGTTTGACCTGATAGTGCTCGATCCTCCGAAGTTCGCGGATACCAAGGCGCAGCTGATGCGCGCGGCGCGTGGCTACAAGGATATCAACCTTCTTGCCATGAAGCTTTTGCGTCCCGGCGGAATGCTTGCCACATTCTCATGTTCCGGTGCGATGTCGGTGGAGTTTTTCGACACCGTCTGCCGCGAGGCGGCATGTGATGCGCAGCGTGACTTCCAGATTGTCGCCCGTACGCGTCAGGCCCCCGACCATCCGGTTGCGCTTTCATTTCCGGAAGGTGCGTATCTGAAGGGGCTTGTCCTTCGAGAGTGCGGCATGAAACGCTGAATGGATGTGCGGCATGGCATGGAACGGATCGGCAACGCGATCGAATGAACTGGCAACGGCGCCGCTTGGTACGCTGCTGTTCAGGTATTCATGGCCGGCGCTCGTGGCAATGAGCCTGAATGCGCTGTACGCGGTGGTTGACCGTTTCTACATTGGGCATGGCTGCGGCGAGGATGCGATGGCGGGGCTTACGCTCACATTCCCTGTAGTGATGCTGCTTAATGCGTTTGGCGTGTTCATCGGCGCAGGGCATTCGGCGGCGCTGTCCATACGTCTTGGCGAAAGGAACCGAGTGGCGTGCGAAAAGCTTCTGGGGCAGCTTGTCGCGTTCAAGCTGCTGTTCTTCATCCTTCTGCCGCCGCTCATCTTCTTCAATGCGGACGCAGTTCTCACATGGTGCGGCGGCGCCAAGGTGACGGCCGGCGCATTCGCCGCTGCGCGCACATATCTGCGGCTTGTCGTGTTCTCCCATCTTTTCAGCCATCTGTCGTTTGGCTTCTCGGCGATGATGCGGGCCGAGGGAAACGCCATCAATTCGATGATGTGCATGGTGATCGGATTCGGCGCGAACCTTGTGCTTGATCCGATTTTCATTTTCGGGATTGCCGTGCCAACCCCGTTCGGTGAGGTGCATCTGCCGCCTTGCGGCGTTGCGGGAGCGGCGTGGGCCACGAACGTAGCAATGTTCGTGAGCTGCTTGTGGGCGGTTTCGTACTATCTGACGGGACGAAGCGCTGTGCGCTTAAGGCTGCGGCGCATTGGTTTCCATCGTGGCCTCATGGCGAAGGCGGTCGGGATTGGCCTTGCCCCGTTCCTCCAGCAGGTGATGGGCGCGCTAATAAACCTTTCGTTGGCTGTGGCATTTGCATTTTGGGCAAAGGATTCGGTGTCGGCAACGATGCAGATAGCGTCGCTTGGCGTGTTCCAGAGCGTAATGATTCTGGTGTTCATGCCGGTGTTTGGGGCGCAGCAGGGGTTGCAGCCGATATTTGGCTACAACTGGGGCGCGCGAAACTTCAGGCGTGT
>Ga0310694_10006348_pt1 | contig 11190 bp, 9 predicted proteins | sample 174DNAGHGhighgp2_FD_203884 | JGI IMG/M metagenome (GOLD analysis project Ga0310694, IMG submission 203884) | Sheep rumen microbial communities from Palmerston North, Manawatu-Wanganui, New Zealand - 1742 DNA GHGhigh gp2 (v2) (version 2) | ecosystem: Host-associated > Mammals > Digestive system >... | reverse complement strand
ACATCGCAGCCATTGTTGATCATGTTGGTCACCTGGTTGAGCTGCTGCTGCACATCGTTGGAAGCATACTGCAGGTCAACGGAATAACCTTCGGCTTCCAGCATTGCCTTCATGTTTTCGCCGTCCTGATTCCAGCGCTGGAGATCTTTTGTCGGCATTGCCACGCCGACCAGCTTACCCTCTGCAGAAGCAGAGACTGCGCACAGAGCAAAAATCATGCAGAGTGCAAGAGCAAGTGCGAGAACTTTTTTCATTTTGCTTTCTCCTTTTTATTCTCCCCGGAAGGGGGTTGATTATGGTGTTTACCACCTGTGCTTATTTTATAAAGGTTTTTTACAAAAGTCAATTACATATTTAACAAAATTGGTTTTTCAACGTTTTGTACAAAAATATGACTCAAAATTTGGCTAATTTGTACAATTGACATTTTTTCTGAAAACATTGGTTGACTTTAGCGGAGAATTTATTTAAAATAGTTTTATAAAACTCCTTTGTGTTTTCTGATTTTCCTCTTATTTAGGAAGTGATTTTATGCCAAATCTGAATAATGCGATTTCCGACAGACGCAGGCAGACACGCAGCAGCATCTATCACTACCTGTACCAGTCCCCGGATCCGAGATCCAAGCAGGATATTTCGCGAGATCTGAATCTGAGCCTGCCAACCGTCTATCAGAATATCACAGAGCTGCTGGATGCGGGGCTTATTGAATACGCGGGCTCCACTCCCTCTGCCGGCGGCAGGCCGGCCATGCAGCTTCGTATCACACCAGGTGCGCGCTGCGCCATCGGCATCAGTGTTACAGGGCATCGGCTTCGCTTCGCTGCGGCTGATCTCTCCCGGGAGGAAATCGCTTATAAAGATCTTCCGCATTCTTATAATGTAGAAGATGAGGGTTATTCCGCCTTTGTCGCTGACGCTCTGGAAAGATTTATCGATGAAAGCCGCCTGAAACGCGACAGAATCCTCGGAGTCGGCATCAGTGTTGCCGGAATCATCCCTCCTGACAGCTCAACCGTATTATTTGCGCCTACTCTTTATATTCGCAATCTCTCTCTGAAAGGGCTGATTGATGCAATCCCCTATCCCGTTCTCCCATGGAACGATGCCAGCAGCGGCGGTTTCGCAGAATGGTATGGCGGAAAAGAAGCACGAGAGAGCATTGCCTTTCTGTCTCTTGCCGAAGGCGTCGGAGGTGCGGTCCTGGTAAACGGCGATCAGTATATCGGCAATAATTACCGCAGCGGCGAATTCGGCCATACCTGTGTTGAGCCAAACGGTCTCCTCTGTTCCTGCGGAAAAAGGGGCTGTCTGGAAGCTTATTGCAGCTCCAAAAGGCTGAGCACCGATCTCGGTATTACGCTGGCTGAGTTTTTCGCAGGTCTGGAAAACGGGAACAAAGAATACACCGCTCTTTGGGAGGATTTCAAAACACACCTGGTGATCGGGCTGCACAATATCAGGATGACGCTTGACTGTGATATTGTTCTCGGAGGCTACCTGACAGGATTTCTCAAACCCTATCTCCCGGAACTGAAAGAAATGCTGGCAGAGGCAGATCCCTTTGATAAGGACTGTAATTACCTGCGAATCAGCAGATACTCCAAAGACAGCTCCATGCTTGGCGTAGCCCTGACCTTCATTCGCGATTATCTCAACAGCATCTGATAAGGAGGCTATCAATATGGTTGACCATCTGAAAAAACTGACAGAAGACTATATAGACAAAACAAACGATCTTCTTGCATCCAGGAAACTGGGAGAAGGCTTTTTCGGCATGCCGGATTCTGCCAAGAGTCACCCGTGTCATACAGAGTATTTTAATGCAGTGGAAAACACCGTGAAGGAATATATTGCAGGAGAGCCCGATGCGGAAACCGCTGAAGCTGCAGTGAGATTTCTCCTCACGGCAAGCGATGAATATCCCTGCAGCAATCTCGCAAGCTGGATGCTGGTTGCCATACAGAATCACGCTCTTCCGCTGATTCCTTATCTGTCGAAGGATGTGAAAGCTGAGCTTTACACCTGGTTCAGCAAGCACGTACCCCGCCTTCAGCGGCTTCCGGTGCAGCGTGAAATCATCAAAGCCCTGAAGTCATAAAAACTATTTTCCTCCCTGATTTTTCGGGAGGATTTTTTTGCGCAGATATCGAAATCGTTTTCGCTTTTTTGCGCCTCATTTTCCGCTCTAAAATCCGCTTCTAAACCTTTTCTTTTCGTAAATTCCGAAAACATTTCGTTATGTTAATCTTTTTGTTTCATATTTTATGTTCAATTTGCACAATTCACCATCTCATTTTTTGTGCATTATCCATAAAAAATCAATTTTTCATGGGATGCTCCCACATTTACTCTTGCAAATTGGCAAAACATGCGGTATGATCATATCACGAAATCGATTAAGTTGAAAGGAGCCCTGCAGACAGATGGTTTCTCTGAAAGACATCGCCAATATGTGTGGCGTGTCAGTCGCCACTGTCAGCAAGGCACTGAATGACCAGCCGGACGTCGGGCAGGAGACTCGAGACAAAATTAAAAGTCTGGCGGATGAGCTCGGTTACTTCACCAATTCCGCAGCGCGTGCGCTGAAAACGAACCGCACCCATAATCTTGGAGTGCTGTTTGTTGATGAAGGCCACAGGGGGCTGACGCATGAGTTTTTCGCTGCGCTTCTCAACAGCTTTAAGGATGAGGCGGAGCATGAAGGTTACGATATTACTTTTATCAACAACCGGAATGTAGGCGGGAAAAAAATCACATATCTGCAGCATTGTCTTTATCGTGGAGTGGACGGGCTTTTGATGGCATGTGTCGATTTTTATGATGATGAAGTTCTGGAAGTTGTCAATTCTTCTCTTCCGCTTGTAACAATCGATCATGTATTCAACAACAGAGTAGCGGTACTGTCTGATAATGTAGGCGGGGTGGAAACACTGGTTTCCTATGCATACTCAATGGGCCATCGGAAAATTGCTTTTATCTACGGAGAACCGACAGCTGTCACAGAAAACCGTAAAATCGGGTTCCACCGGGCTTGTGAGAAATATGGGCTTTCCGTTCCAAATGAATACATCGTGGAATCCCGTTATTATGATCCGGAACATTGTTATACTGTAACGAAGGAACTCCTTTCTTTAACGGAACGACCGTCCTGCATTCTTTTCCCGGATGACTTCTCTCTAGCCGGCGGCGCCCGGGCAATTCAGGAAGCCGGGCTTCGCATTCCGGATGATATCTCTATCATCGGTTACGACGGAGTTATTGTCTCTCAGCTGATGACGCCGCGAATTACAACGCTACAGCAGGACAGCTACCGTCTGGGGCAGGAAGCAGCGAAAAAGCTGATTGAATTGGTAGAACGACCAAAAACCGCTTTGCTGGATCGTATTCTTATTCCCGGCAAACTTATTCCCGGCGAATCGGTCAAAAACATTGTGTGATTAGCGGAAAACCGCATTATATATAATCACAAATATTATAGGAGGAAAATCAAATGAAAAAAGTTCTCGCACTCGCACTTGCTCTTTGCATGGTATTCTCACTCTGTGCAATCAGCGCATCCGCAGAAGAAGGCAAAGTCTTCAACATTTACGCATGGAACGAGGAGTTCAAAGGCTTCTTTGAGAAGTACTACGAAGTTCCCGAAGGCGTCACCGTAAACTGGATCATTGTTCCGAATAACGGCGGTGCTTATCAGGCAGCTCTCGATGAAGCTCTGCTTAATCAGGCAGATGCTTCCGATGACGAAAAAGTCGATATGTTCCTTGCTGAGGCCGACTACATCATCAAGTACACCAATTCCGATGCAACACAGGATGTTAAAGCTCTTGGCGTAACAGACTTTTCCAATGCCTACAATTATACCGTGCAGGCTGCATCCGACGCTAACGGCTGTGTAAAGGGTGTCTCCTTCCAGTGCTGCCCGGCAGCTCTGATTTATCGCCGTTCCATCGCGAAGGACGTTCTCGGAACAGATGACCCCGCTGAAGTGCAGGAAGCCCTCTCCGATTGGGACAAATATGCAGCTGTTGCAGCTCAGGCTAAGGAAAAGGGTTATTACATGACCGGCTCCGAAGCTGCTGACTACCGTGCATTCTCCAATAATGTTACCTCTCCTTGGGTCAACGAGAATAATGAACTCCAGTTTGACGCTCAGATCGAGGCCTGGATGGCTCAGGCTGAAGATTTCGCTGCAAACGGCTACACTCTTCTGAGTGATGTCTGGGCAGAGGATAACACCAACCAGATGTTTGCAGACGGCAAAACAATGTGCTTCTTCGGACCTGCATGGTACTTCAATTTCTCCATGGGCAATGCTCAGGATCCCGATAAAGGGTGCTTCGGCGACTGGGCAATCTGCCAGGGTCCTGCTCCCTACTTCTGGGGCGGCACATGGCTGCTCGCTGCTACCGGTTCCGATAACCCGACCATGCTTGCCGATGTGATGAACACCTTCATCAATAATGAAGATGTCTGCTCCAAGCTCGTCTCCGAAGAGGCTCAGTTCTCCAACAACCAGGCAGTGAATGCAAAGTTCGCAGAAGATCCTGACTTCGGCAATGCATTCCTTGGCGGTCAGAACGACACTGCAGTATTTGTTGAGCTTGCAAAAGGCATCAAATTTGAAAACAACACCCAGTATGATCAGCTCTGCAACGAGAAGCTGCAGGAGTACTTCCGTGAGTACCTGAAGGGTGACGTCTCCAAAGACCAGGCTCTTGAGAACTACTACAAAGCCATCAATGAGGCATATCCTGCAGTGGTAACTCCGTAACTTCAGTCTCAGTTTCGTATGGATGAAGAAGGGGCAAGGCGTTTGCCTTGTCCCTTTTTTGAAGGTTGTTCAGAGGCCGTGCCCAAAACGGCGCGACTTGTGAACTGCCTTTAAAATCAACTTAAATGATACAGGAGGAGTTGCTATGAGCGAAACAGGCAGAAAGAAAAAAAGAGGAATCAGCTATGCAAAATGGGGTTACTTGTTTGTGCTTCCTTTCTTGCTTGCTTACTTTCTTTTCACGTTTTATCCGCAGGTTCTTACCATTTACAACAGTTTCTTTGAGAACTATCGCGATGGGCTCACACAGGTAGGTCCGAATTTTGTGGGGTTTGGCAACTATGTTAAACTGTTTACTCCTGATAAGTCGGGCAGCATCGACATCCTGAAGTATACAGGAAATACCATTATTCTCTGGCTCCTTGGTGCTGTCCCCCAGATCGTCGTCGCTCTGCTTCTGGCAATTTTCTTTACCAGCTACCGGTTAAATATCAAGGGACAACAGTTTTTCAAGACGGTCATTTATATGCCGAACCTGATCATGGCATCTGCGTTCTCCATGCTTTTTTATACACTGTTTTCAAATGTCGGTCCGGTTAACCAGGTCATACAGGCAATCGGCTGGAGTGATGTACCCATTGATTTTTTTGCGAGACGAGTTACAGTTCGCTCTCTGATCAGCCTGATGAACTTCCTGATGTGGTTCGGTAATACAACAATCCTGCTGATGGCCGGCATCATGAGCATTGATCAGAGCCTGTTTGAAGCAGCAAATCTGGATGGCGCCTCATCTGTGCAGACCTTTTTCAGAGTAACATTGCCTCTTCTGATGCCGATTCTCGTCTACACTGTTATCACAGCAATGATCGGCGGCCTGCAGATGTTTGATGTTCCTCAGATTTTGACGAACGGTTCCGGAACACCTAACCGCTCTTCCATGACTTTGATAATGTATCTCAACAACTATCTCGGCCGCAGCAAAAACTACGGAATGGCCGGTGCAATTTCCGTTATTATCTTCATTATCACTGGCTTGCTGAGTCTTGTTGTCTACCGGTCACTGACGAAAAAAGATTAAGGAGGAATGCATGATGAATCAAAATGCTGTTGACAGCCGCCGTGCCAAGGCGAAACTGACTGCTTTACGTGTGCTTGTTTATGCTATTCTGATCTTTTTATCTATTCTCTGTCTCTTTTCCTTCTATATGCTGTTTATCAACGCCACGCGTACCAATGCGCAGCTGCAGGGCGGTTTTGAAGCTCTTCCTCGCGGGCACTTTATTGAAAACTTAAAGAATGCCTGGACAGACGCCTCCATCAGCATCCCACGCGGTATGCTGAACAGCTTTATGATTGCCGCGCTCACAGCTGTTCTGACAACTTATTTTTCCGCTCTGACTGCATACGGAATTCATGCGTATGATTTCAAATTCAAAAACGCTCTTTTCACTTTTATTCTTGCCATTATGGTGATCCCCTCTCAGGTCTCTGTTTCCGGTTTCATTCAGATCTGCTACAAATATGGCTTTACGAATAAATTCTGGCCCCTGATCCTGCCCGGAATCGCCGCCCCGGTTGTCTTCTTCTATATGAAGCAGTATATGGAAAGCGTTCTCCCGATGGAAATTGTGGAAGCAGCCCGTGTAGACGGCTCCAACGAGTTTTACACCTTCAACCGCATTATTCTCCCTATGCTCAAGCCCGCCTTGGCTGTTCAGTTGATCTTCTCCTTTGTTCAGTCATGGAACAACTATTTCCTTCCCTCTCTGATTCTGACCAAAGCCGAGTATAAAACTGTACCGATCATGATCGCCCAGCTTCGTTCAGCAGACTATTCCAAGTTCGACATGGGCAAGGTTTATATGTTCATTCTTCTGGCTATCCTTCCTGTACTGATTGTTTACATCTTCCTCTCCAAGAGTATTATCAAGGGTGTAACTGCCGGCTCAGTAAAAGGATAACTGATCAATCCAGTTCTTTCTTAAGCACTGTGGTATACTCTACAGTGCTTTTTCTTTTCGAAAATTAGATTTAGGTATTTTGTCTTAATCGTTTTCGAGCTATTTTAGCCGTTTATTCTATCAAAATTTGGTTTTGAAAGCCTGTTTCTGCTATCGCATTATATCGATTTTATATTATGTAAACTGAAGTCTTCACTATTTATGAGCAATATGCACAAATACAGCGGTTCAATTTTGTGCAGCCTCAACAAATCTTAATCTAACTAGCCTTTTTTCAACTTTTCCCCTTGCAGAATGGCGTAATTTGGAGTATTATCATATTACGAAATCGATTAAGTTGAAGGGAGCTTTGCAGTCAAATGGTTTCGCTGAAAGACATTGCCAATATGTGCGGCGTGTCGGTCGCGACTGTGAGCAAAGCTCTGAACGACCAGCCGGACGTCGGGCAGGAAACGCGGGACAAGATAAAAGCTCTTGCCGATGAACTCGGGTATTTCACCAATTCCGCCGCAAGAGCTCTGAAAACAAACCGGACCCACAACATCGGTGTGTTGTTTGTTGACGAAGGCCACAGGGGACTGACCCATGAGTTTTTTGCGGCTTTACTGAACAGCTTCAAAGCAGAGGCTGAGCATTGCGGTTATGACATCACCTTCATCAATAACCGGAATGTGGGCGGAAAACCCATGTCCTATCTGCAGCATTGCCTGTATCGGGGGATTGACGGTCTTCTGATCGCATGTGTCGATTTTTACGACGAACAGGTTATCGAGGTAGCCAATTCTTCCATTCCGCTTGTCACCATCGATCATGTCTTCAATAATCGGGCCGCTATCCTTTCAGATAACGTTGGCGGTATGGAAGAGCTTGTGTCCTATGCCTGTTCAATGGGGCACCGGAGAATTGCTTTCATCTATGGCGAGCCTACCGCAGTAACCCAGAACCGGAAAATCGGTTTTCACCGGGCATGCGAAGCAAACGGTCTTCAGATTCCCAAGGAATATGTGGCCGAATCACGATTCTATGATCCGGATACATGCTATTCCGTTACAAAAAAGATTCTGTCTCTACCGGAAAGACCCACCTGCATTCTCTTCCCCGATGACTTTTCGCTTGCCGGCGGCGTCCGAGCTATTCAGGAAGCCGGGCTTCGAATTCCGGATGATATCTCGGTGATCGGATACGACGGCATTATCGTCTCCCAGCTGATGAGCCCAAAAATCACCACAATGCAGCAGGATACGGATTGTCTCGGAAAGGAAGCTGCGGTCAAGCTCATAGAACTGATCGAGCGTCCGAACACTACGCTGCTGGATCGAATTATCATCCCGGGTAAGCTGCTGAAAGGTGACTCAGTCAAAAAACTGGTGTGATTAGCGGTTAAGCCGCATAATATATAATCACAAATTATTTAAGGAGGATATTCCAAAATGAAGAAAGTTCTCGCACTTGCTCTTGCTCTTTGCATGGTATTCAGCTTTTGTGCAATGAGCGCATCCGCTGATGGCAAAGCCACCATCAACGTCATGTCCTTCACGGATGAAGTTCCGGGCATGATCACAAAGTACATGGAAGCACATCCCGATGTTGCTGAAAAGTACGACGTTAAGACCACCATCGTTGCTACCACTGACGGCCTGTACCAGCCTGCACTTGACCAGGCTCTCTCCGCCGGCGGCGCTGACGCTCCTGACATCTACTGTGCAGAAGCAGCATTCGTGCTGAAGTATGCTCAGGGCGATGCAGCAGAGTATGCAGCAGCATACGAGGATCTGGGTATTGATGTTGCAGCCGCAACGGAGGCTGCTGACATTGCTCAGTACACCATCGATATCGGCACCCGTCCCTCCGACGGCAAGCTGGTAGGCCTTGGCTATCAGGCAACAGGCGGTGCATTCATCTACCGTCGTTCCATCGCTCAGGATGTCTGGGGCAATGATGATCCTGAATTCGTCGCTGAAAAGATCGGCGCAGGCTCCGGCAACTGGGATAAGTTCTTTGAAGCAGCTGCAGAGCTGAAGGAAAAGGGCTACGCCATTGTCTCCGGTGACGGTGATATGTGGCACGCAGTTGAGAACAGCTCCCCCACCGGCTGGATTGTTGACGGTGCTCTGAACATCGACCCGGCTCGTGAAGCATTCCTCGATCTCTCCAAGCAGCTCATGGACAACGGCTATCATCACGATACACAGGACTGGACCGAAGGCTGGTTTGCTGACATGCAGAAGAACGGCGGCGTGTTCGGATTCTACGGCCCGGCATGGCTCATCAACTACACCATCGCTCCGAACTGCGGCTCTGATGACAACAGCTCCTACGGCGACTGGGCAGTCTGCACCCCGAACATCGGCTTCTTCTGGGGCGGCACCTGGGTTCTCGCCAGCAAGTATGTTGTAGGCTCCGAGAAGGCTGATGTCGTTGCTGACATCATCAAGTGGATCACTCTTGACTGCGACGAGACCTCTCTCCAGTACTACTGGGCAAACGGCACGCTGAACGGCGAAGGCGGCACGAAGGACACCGTTGCTTCCGGCACTGTTATGGCAATGTCCAACGGCGAGATGGAATTCCTCGGCGGACAGAATATGTTTGATGTGTTTGTTCCTGCAAACCAGTATGCAAACGGCAAGAACCTCACCCAGTACGATGAAACCATCAACACCTACTGGCGTGATGCAGTTCGTCAGTACACCTCCGGTGCACTGTCCCGCGATGATGCACTCAACGCATTCAAGCAGAACGTTGCCGACAACCTCGACGTTGAAGTCAACTGATTCCTGTATATAAGAATCTGTCTCTTTAAGGGGGAGGGTTTACCCCTCCCCCTCTTCTTTTCAAGGCAGACACAACCATCCTTTTATCTCACAGGGTTGTTGTGTCTGCTCTGAACAGAAAAAGCAGAAAAAGGAGTGAATGCTTATGACGCTGCAAAAAAACAAGACATTCAGTTACGCAAAGTATGGGTATCTTTTCAGCTTACCCTTTATTATTGCATATCTGATCTTTCATCTGTATCCCATTATTTACACAGCTATCTTAGGTTTTACCGACTGTAAAGGGCTCGGCAACACCAACTGGCATATTCTGAAGGACGATCTCTGGAAGAACTTCCGCACCATTCTGAATAACGCCACATTTAAAACCTCTCTCAAGAACACGTTTGTGCTCTGGATCATGAACTTTATCCCTCAGATCGTCCTTGCGCTTCTGCTGACTGCCTGGTTTACCAGCAAACGGAATGTGATTAAAGGACAGGGATTTTTCAAAGTTGTGTTCTACATGCCGAATATCATCACGGCAGCATCCGTTGCCATTCTGTTCAACGTCCTGTTCGGCTATCCGAAAGGCCCTGTAAACGACATTCTCGTTTCCCTCGGCTTGAGAAGTGATGCCTATTACTTCACCAACAACGCCACAGCATCAAGATGGATTATCGCTTTTATCCAGTTCTGGATGTGGTACGGCTATACGATGATCATCCTGATTTCCGGCGTGCTGGGCATCAACCCGGAGATCTATGAGGCGGCAGAGATTGACGGTGCGAATGACTGGCAGACCTTCTGGCAGATCACCATTCCGAACCTTCGCACCATCCTCACCTACACCCTGATCACAAGTATGATCGGCGGTTTGAACATGTACGATATGTCCAAGATGTTCAACAACGGTAACCCGAACAACTCCACCTTAACAACAAGTGTCTTCATTTATAACCAGGCTTTTGCAGGCAGCTATATGTATAACCGTGCAGCAGCCGCCAGCATGATCATGTTTGTTATCATCGCATTCTTCTCCGTTATAGTCTTCTATCTGATGCGTGACAGAAAGAGCTGAGGTGAAATCCATGAATAAACTTGAAAACAGAAACGGGAATCCCGTCTACAAAACCATCATCTATATCGTCTGCATCATTCTGACCGTGCTGAGCCTGTTTCCCTTTATCGTCATGGTCATCAACTCCACCAGAAACACACCTCAGATTCAGCAGCATGCTGTTTCTCTGATACCCTCCAATCATCTGGCGCAGAACTGGGCTGTGTTCAACGGCAAAACCTTTGACCCGATCCGTGGCTTTTTCAACTCTCTGATCATTTCCTCCGGCTCTACCGTCTGCACCATCTACTTCTCCACACTCACGGCCTATGCTCTCGTAGCTTATAACTGGAAGCTACGCAACCCGTTTTTCACCTTCATTCTTTGCGTCATGATGATTCCGGCACAGATCACCTCCATCGGTTTTTACCAGTTCATGTACAAGATTCACATGACCAACAACTTCCTGGCATTAATTCTCCCTGCAATAGCAGCACCGCAATGCGTGTTTTTCATGCGGCAGTTTATGCTTGCCTCTCTTCCGTTGGAGCTGCTGGATTCGGCGAGAATTGACGGCTCCAGAGAATTCAATACCTTTAACAGAATTTCTCTTCCGATCATGAAGCCGGCTATGGCAACCCA
>Ga0310694_10006345_pt1 | contig 11198 bp, 8 predicted proteins | sample 174DNAGHGhighgp2_FD_203884 | JGI IMG/M metagenome (GOLD analysis project Ga0310694, IMG submission 203884) | Sheep rumen microbial communities from Palmerston North, Manawatu-Wanganui, New Zealand - 1742 DNA GHGhigh gp2 (v2) (version 2) | ecosystem: Host-associated > Mammals > Digestive system >... | reverse complement strand
AGAGTGCGGCCGCACGACGGGCACGAGATGTACTCGGTGCGGGTGTAGCGGGCGCGCGCCGATTGCAGAATGGCGAAAGCTGTGTCGGTAACCGTTTTGACGTTGATGCGCGCGAAATTGCTCAGCCACAGGCCGTTGGCCATTCCATCAATGAAGAACAAACCATTGTCAGCCGCGGCTTTCAGCTGAAACTGCGCCACATCGGGTTCCTTGTAGATGCTGCTCACCACAACCGGCAGGTTTACGCCGTTGGCAATCAGCCTGTTGAATATTGCACGCTGCTCGGCCGCTTGGTTCACGCACATTGAGCACGCTATGAGCACAACGGTCGGGTCCGATTTCAGCACCGCCATTGCTTCGGGCGTCAGTGTGCCGAGGCTCACCATCACCCAGTTGCGCTTGTCCGACTTGTATTTGGCTGTCAAATAAGTGTTTAATCCGTAGAGCGGCTCATAATTGCTGTCTTTTATCCAAACCTTGTAATCGATTAGCAGCGAGATGCCATTGGTTTTGAAATCGGGCAAATCGATTTCGGGCGCGCCAAAATACAGAACATCAGGCGATTGCTTGCCGCCAGTGATGGTCATAGTATTCAGGTCGAAAGTGATGTCGAGCGATTTGAGCGTTTCCATCGAAAGGTCGGGCAAATCGCAGATTACCAGCGGTTTGGCGTTGTCGAACGATGGATTTAGGCTTGTGTCGCGCCGGCTGAAACTGAACGGATTGAGTACCACCGGCTCGTTGTATTTGATTTTCACGTTCTTGTCGCTACTTGCGAAGTAGTCGGCAAGCATCTGCGCGGGTGCGATTTCGGCGGCAGGGCTGCCTGTGAGCGAAACGCGGATAGTGTCGCCAATGCCGTCGGCAAGTAGCGTGCAAATGCCCACGGCCGATTTGATTATGCCGTCGGTGCCTGTTCCTGCTTCGGTAACGCCCAAATGGATTGGGAAACTCATCTTTTCAGCGGCCATCTGCTTGACAAGCAAGCGGTAAGCCTGCACCATAACCACTGTGTTGCTTGATTTGAGCGAAACGGCAACATTCTGAAAATCATATTTTTGGCAAACGCGCAGGAATTCCATCGTTGCTTCAACCATTCCGGCCGGTGTATCGCCGTAGCGCGACATTATGCGGTCCGACAGTGAGCCGTGGTTAGTGCCTATGCGCAGTGCGGCGCCGTGTTCCTTGCAGATATTCAGCAGTTTAAGCAGCCGTGCGTCGAGTTTTTCCAGTTCAGCTTGATACTCTTCGTCGGTAAATTCAAGCGTGGTGAAAGTGGCGCGTTTCTCAAGATAGTTGCCGGGGTTAATACGCACTTTGTCAACAAATTGCGCGGCAATATCGGCCAGTTGGGCATTAAAATGAACATCGGCCACAATGGGTTTTGTGTAACCCTTCGCCACCAGTTCGTTTTTAATGTCACGCAAGGCGTAGGCGTCTTTCTCATCAATTGCCGTAAAACGCACCAATTCGGCACCCGCATCAAAAATCTCAATTGCCTGTCGCACCGACGCTTCCACATCGTGAGTTGGCGTGTTGGCCATCGATTGCACACGGACGGGATTTGTGCCGCCCATTTGCAGGTTTCCTATTGTAATTTCGTGAGTTTCAAAACGTTTGTCGGTAAACGACAGGTTGACAAGGTCCATTGTTGAGTTGTTTAATCGGTGAATTGGTGAATCGTTTAATCGATCGCGGCCGGCCGCACGTGTTGTGTAGAGACGTTGCGTGCCACGTCTCTACTATTCTTCGGACAGTTTCGTAATCTGCGCAATGTACTTTCCAATAATGTCGAATTCCAGATTGACAACGGTTCCTTCCTTGATTGTGTGGAAGTTAGTGTTGTCGAAGGTGTAGGGAATTATGCAGACTTGGAACGAGTTGCGCGTTGGGCGGCAGACGGTCAGGCTTACGCCGTTGACGGTTACAGAGCCCTTATCCACAGTTAGATAGCCGCGTTTAGCCATCTCTTTGTCGAAATCGTACTCGAAGGTGAAAATGTGGCTTCCTTCAGCGTCTTCAACCTTTGTGCAACGAGCCGTTTTGTCGACGTGGCCCTGCACAATGTGGCCGTCGAGGCGGCCGTTCATCAGCATCGAGCGCTCAACATTCACCTTGTCGCCAACCTTCAACAGCCCCAGATTCGAGCAGTCGAGCGTCTCTTTCATCGCAGTTACGGTGTAGGTTCCGTCCTTAATGCGAACCACTGTCAGGCAGACGCCGTTGTGCGCCACGCTCTGGTCGATTTTCAACTCGTTGACAAACGAGCATTTCAGCGTGAAATGCAGATTTTCCTGGTCTTTCTCAATGCCGACAACTTCGGCAAACTCTTCAACAATTCCTGAAAACATAGTTTCCCTTTTTATTTTAACAACTTTTATTGTGACTATTAATCTTTACAACAAATTGATTAGTAGCAAAATCACTGTCATAAAAAAACAGCGATTCTGACAACAGCAATTGTGGCGCAAGTTATTAAAATTACCGCTGTGGGCGAAGAGTATCGTTAATTTGGTTGACGCCATTCTGGCCTGTCGAGCTCATCTCGCTTGCGCGATAAATCAATCCGTCTTTTATTATGCCGATGATGGCCCATGCCAGCAGTAGACACCACGGCAGGGGATCGGTGCGTCCGATTTCGATGTAACAACTCACTATGCCGACAGCGCTTCCTATCAAGGCCATAACATCGATAATGACCAGCATAATAAAAATACTCTTGCTCATTTTCAGTTTATTTTGTGGTTATATTTCTGCAAATATATTTAAAGTTTTTGACAAATGGTTGTCTGTGGACTATGACGAAAAACACGAATCTCCGCCCCATTGTTAATTCGCTTAAAATTTGCCGATTCTTCACTATTTATTTAGTGTGCGAAATTTGTGAATAAACCACCCTTGAAAGCCCCTTATTCTTTTGTAGATTTGCACTTTGATTTTGAAACCGTAATTTTTAAAACGAATTTTGATGGTTACCTTCTTTAAAACACCTGAAAACAAAGTGATTGCAGTGCAGACGGCCGCCGAAATCGCAGCCGCCGACATTGAGAAACTGAACTGGCTTTTCGGCCGTTCGGAGTGCCTGGGACAGAAAGCGCCCGCCGGCTCGTTTGTGGGCCCGCGCAAGGAGATGATTACCCCGTGGAGCACCAACGCCGTCGAGATTACCCAAAATATGGGTATCAGCGGCATTGTCCGCATTGAGGAGTTCGAGGCGCAGAGTGCCGACAAAAAGCACTTCGACCCAATGCTCAAATCGTTCTATAACCAATTGGACCAGAGCATTTTCACTGTCGATATCAAGCCGCAGCCCATTGTCCACATAACCGATATCAGGGCCTACAACAAAAAAGAAGGCTTGGCACTTAAAGAAGAGGAAATCAACTATTTGGAAGGTCTTGCAAAGAAACTCGGCCGCCCGCTCACCGACAGCGAGGTGTTCGGCTTCTCGCAGGTGAACTCTGAGCACTGCCGCCACAAAATCTTTGGCGGACAGTTTATTATCGACGGCGAGGAGAAGAAGGAAACGCTCTTCGGCCTGATTAAAAAGACTACAAAAACCAACCCGAACAACGTGGTTTCGGCCTACAAAGACAACTGCGCGTTTATGCAGGGACACACTCTGGAGCAGTTTGCACCGGCCGCGCAGGAGAAATCAGATTTCTTTGAAGTGACTGATTACGAGTCGGTTTACTCACTGAAAGCCGAAACTCACAACTTCCCCACAACAGTGGAGCCGTTCAATGGCGCCGCAACTGGTTCGGGCGGCGAAATCCGCGACCGTATGGGTGGCGGCAAGGGCAGTATGCCGATTGCCGGAACAGCCGTTTATATGACTTCGTATCCGCGCCTTGACGGCGGACGTCAGTGGGAGAAGGCCACCGAACCGCGTCCGTGGCTCTATCAGACGCCGGAGCAGATTCTTATCAAGGCGTCGAACGGTGCGAGCGACTTCGGCAACAAGTTCGGACAGCCGCTTATCTGCGGAAGCTTGCTCACAATGGAGCACTTCGAGCAATACAAGAAATTCGGTTTCGACAAAGTGATAATGATGGCCGGCGGCGTGGGCTACGCCAAAAAGAAAGACTGCCTGAAGGCCGACCCCGAGCCGGGCGACAAGGTGGTGATTCTGGGCGGCGACAACTACCGCATTGGAATGGGCGGCGGCGCAGTGTCGTCGGTTGCCACGGGCGAGTACAACAACTCGATTGAGTTGAACGCCGTGCAGCGCTCGAACCCCGAAATGCAGCGCCGTGTCTACAACGCAATCCGCGCCTTGAGCGAGCAGTCGGACAACCCGATTGTCTCTATCCACGACCACGGCGCAGGCGGCCACCTGAACTGCCTTTCGGAGTTGGTTGAGGCCACTGGCGGCGTTATCGACATTCGCAAACTGCCTATCGGCGACCCGACTCTTTCTGACAAGGAAATTGTTGGCAACGAGAGTCAGGAGCGTATGGGGTTGGTGCTGAAAGACAAGGATATAGACCACCTGAAGAAAATTGCCGACCGCGAGCGCGCGCCAATGTATGTTGTGGGCGAGGCCACGGGCGATATGCAGTTCCGCTTCACCGACAAGCAGACCAACGAAGACCCTATCAATCTGCAACTTGCCGATATGTTTGGCAATCCGCCGCGCACCATAATGAACGACAAAACCGTCAAAGAGCAGTATGCCGATTTGAAATATGATACCGCAAAAGTTGCCGATTATCTGGAGCAAGTGCTTCAACTTGAGTCGGTTGCGTGCAAAGACTGGCTCACCAACAAGGTGGACCGCTCGGTGACTGGAAAGGTTGCAATGCAGCAGTGCGCCGGCCCGCTTCACCTGCCGCTCAACGATTGCGGCGTGGTAGCGCTTGACTATCAGGGCAAATACGGTGTTGCCACTTCGGTTGGTCACGCACCGCTTTGCGCGATGATTAATCCTGCCAAAGGTTCGCGAATGGCTGTGGCCGAGGCACTTACAAACATTGTCTGGGCGCCGATTCAGGACAAACTGAAAGGCATTTCGTTGAGCGCCAACTGGATGTGGCCGTGCTTCAATCCGGGCGAGGACGCAAGACTGTACAAGGCTGTTGAGGCTTTGAGCGCCTTCTGTATCAAGTTGGGAATCAACGTTCCGACGGGTAAAGACTCGCTCTCAATGACGCAGAAATATCCGAACGGCGACAAGGTTCTGTCGCCCGGAACGGTGATTGTTTCGGCCGTTGGCGAGACCACCGATATCCGCAAGGCTGTGTCGCCCGTTCTGCACAATGTAAAATCGGAACTGATTTATATCGATTTGTCGAAAGACGCCTTGAAACTTGGCGGTTCGGCGTTTGCGCAGATAATCAACGGCGTGGGTGCCGATTGCCCCGACGTTACTGACACTGAATATTTTGCAAAGGCATTCAACGCTGTTCAGAGCCTGATTGAAGGCGGTCTGGTGATTGCCGGACACGATGTTTCGGCCGGCGGTTTGGTTACCACATTGCTCGAAATGGCCTTCTCGAACGACGAGACTGGTCTGAATATCAACCTTGCCGACTTTGGCGAGAGCGACCCAGTGAAACTGTTGTTTGCTGAAAATCCGGCACTTGTGCTGCAAGTTGCCGCCGACGGCAAAGCCGCTGACGCACTCAAAAAAGCGGGCGTGGCATTCAAGACTATTGGCACGCTGGGCACTGCAGGCAAACTCGACATTGCCGCAGGCGCAAACAATTACTCATTCGATATCAAGAAGTTGCGCGACACTTGGTTCCGCACTTCATATCTGCTCGACTGCGACCAAACTCAAAACGGCCTGGCGCTCGAGCGCTTCAACAACTACAAAAATCACGCCCACAAGTTCGATTTCAAAGCCTTCGACGGCTCGGCAAAATCGCTTGGTATCGACCTGAAACGCCGTACAAAGAGCGGAATTAAGGCTGCCATAATCCGTGAGAAGGGCAACCAATGCGACCGCGAGGTGGCCTATATGCTCTACACCGCCGGTTTCGATGTGAAAGACGTTCATATGACCGACCTTGTGAGCGGCCGCGAGACGCTTGAGGATGTGAATATGATAATCTTCGTCGGCGGATTCTCGAATTCCGACGTTCTTGGTTCGGCAAAAGGCTGGGCTGGCGCGTTCCTTTACAACGAGAAGGCCAAAAAGGCTCTCGAGAACTTCTACGCCCGCCCCGACACGCTGAGTATGGGTATCTGCAACGGCTGTCAGGTAATGGTCGAACTCGGGCTTATCAATCCTGCCGACGCTGAGAAGCCGCGTATGCTGCACAACAAGTCGCACAAGTTCGAATCGGGCTTTGTTGACGTTGTTATCGAGCCGAACAACAGCGTGTTCTTCAAGAATATGGCAGGAATGAGGCTTGGCGTTTGGGTGGCTCACGGCGAAGGCCAATTCAGTTTCCCGTACAGCGAGGACAAATACAACATTCCTGTTAAATACGCTTACGGCACCTATCCTGCCAACCCGAACGGCTCGGCGTTCAACACCGCCGGCATTTGCTCTGCCGATGGCCGCCACGTGGCAATGATGCCGCACCCCGAGCGCGCCCTGTTCCCGTGGCAGTGGCCGCACTACCCCGAGGGCCGCAAACAAGACGACCTGTCGCCGTGGGCAATCGCTCTGCGGAATGCGTTCGAATGGGTGAAGGTAAAGAAAGGTTAAGAAGTTTAGAGTTTAGAAGTTTAGCGCTTTCGCGATAATAAAAAAATCCCGTTCGAGTTTCGGACGGGATTTTTTTGTTTGTAAATTCGATGTTGGGGCGGTTGGTTGCGCATCGTCAATCGGGTGGCACGCTGTGTTTGGAGAGAACCGGGCGAGCGATATCATGTTTTTTTATGCGTATCGTCAGCATTCGCCATTTCTCCATTCACCAAAAACAATGATACATAATGGTATAATTTGCAGAACCAAAATTTGTAGCAATCCGTTTAAAGAGACAAAAGATAGATAGTTTTTTTCATAAGGTTTGAGTTAGTTAATAGGGAGAAATCTTCGGCAGAGATGTCGAAGATTTTTTTTGCCAATCAGAATATGCGGCAACACCAATCTCAATCATTAAAAAACATGATTCCATTTATAAAATTATATGTTTACAAACATACATTTTAAGGAAACCTAATTTTTACGGCTTCGTTTAAAGAACCGAGATATAAGAATAGTTTTTTTCATAAGGTTTGAGTTAGTTAGTACAGAAGGGCCTCGGTTAACGCCGGGGTCCTTTGGTTTTTACCAGTTTAGAATTCAATGGTTCTGCCAATTTGCAACATTTATATGTCAGTATTTTAGTACGTTGCAACAAGCATGTATGTTAAGACTGCTTTTTTTTTGTTCATGAAAGCAATATTTTTCCGAACAATTTCTAAATTTGTTTACTGTTAAATTATTATTGAAATGGACGAGTTTGTGAAGAAAGATTCTGATTCGGTGTTTTCGAAGGTTGTGAAGGCTGGCAAGAGGACATATTTTTTCGATGTAAAGACAACGCGGCAAAAGGAGCACTATATTACAATTACCGAGAGCAAAAAAGTGTTTGAAGACAACGGGGGCGCTCATTTTGAGAAGCATAAAATATTCCTATACAAAGAAGATTTTCAGAAGTTTATCGAATGTTACGATGAGGTGTTGCAGTATATAAAGGACAATGCCAGCGAAGCAGATGCCATCGATAGGCGTGCGGCAGACGACCTCGATAAATATACCGACGTTCAGTTTGAAGATTTGGAAAAATAAGCCGTCCGTGGGTGGATGGCGATTTCAAATTGCTTTTTGAGCGGTTTGCTCAAAATGGGATATCGTTGTTTGATTCATCCAATTCGTCAATGTCAATATCGTCACTGTCGGGGGAGATGTCATCCATTTTTCCTGCGACAAAATCGTCAATCTCACTAAAACTGAGCATTTTGACATTGGTTATCAGAAAATCTGATCTTAAAAAGTTGCCATACAAATTGCATTCTTCGACTGCGCTGAGTAGCGTTTGATGGCAAGGAACATCCAATGGTATCAGCACGGTCAATGCCGCATATTTACCTTGAAACTGAATGTTTTCGAGGTCGGAACGGTTGTTTTTCAGTGCAGTTTCGAATTCCGATTGAATGATATGTTGCTGATAGGGTGCGAACTCTTCAATATCGTTGCCGATAAGCGCCACAAAATAGCGTAACAATTTGCCTTTTCCGCCCAAACCTGTCGACACAAACACCTGGCGTTCGTTGAGTAAATTGCCTTCAATCAGCATTTTGCTTTCCTGAAGTGCCATCATGGCCCAGGCATGCTGCCGGTTCGATTTGTCTTTGGTGTATTCCTCAAGAATTCTGAATGCCTTTGGGTCATCGATGGAGGCAAGCTGAATCATGCGGTCGCGCAACTGTTCGTCGTCGAGGTCGGGGTTTGACAAATCGCTGATGTCATCAATCGTAATCTCGCCACTTTTGAATCTGACGTTTTTCGAACGTTTGAAATATTCCATCTGCAGCTTTATGTCAATAGGTTCATCGATGACATTAAAGTTGTCAGTTATCAGATTTGAAAGTTGCTGTAATTTGTCAAACAATTCGTTCTTCATCTTTCGATTTTTAAACATACAAATTTGCACAAAAAAGTTAATGGTCCGCAAGTCATGCTTGATGTGTGTGAAAATTTTTGCGGGAGTTGCGTTTTTTTAAGAGAGGCGGCGATGTTCGCTGCGCGTGCAATTTGCTGATTATGTGTAGGTTATCTAAGAAAACCAACTTTGCAACCAAGTTGCATGGGGTGTGCCATACTTTTGTTTTCAAAAGAAATTTAAAAACATAAAGTTATGGGAACAGAAAACAGCAACGAAATGGAGCTGCTACACGAGCATCAACACGAACATCACCATCATCACGATGGTGAGCACGAACACCATCATCATGGAGGAGAGCATCATCACGAGCATGGTGAGCATGGACATCACCACCACCATCATCACCACAGTCATGAGCTGACATCGCTCAACAAAGCGTTTGTAGTGGGCATTATGCTCAATGTGCTGTTTGTGGTGGCCGAAGCCATTGCCGGCTGGGTGAGCAACTCGATGGGCCTGCTGGCCGATGCGGGCCACAACCTGAGCGATGTGGCAAGCCTGCTGCTGGCGCTTATCGCCTTCAGAATGGCCAAGCGTAAGGCGTCGAGCCACTATACCTACGGCTATAAGAAAAGCACCGTTCTGGTGTCGCTGCTCAATGCCATGATTCTGATTGTGGCAGTGGTATTCATTGTGTATGAGAGTGTTGAAAAATTGCTGAATCCCGAGCCTGTGGGAGGAAAGATAATCATTATCACTGCGGCTATCGGTGTGGTTATCAACGGATTGACAGCATATCTATTTATCGACAAAAAGGACAGCGACCTGAACGTGAAGGGCGCCTACCTGCACATGGCCGCCGATGCGTTGGTGTCAATCGGGGTGGTGATTTCGGGAGTGGTGATAATGTTCACTGGCTGGTATTTTATCGATGCTATTATTGGCCTGACGGTGGCTGTCATTATCATTATCTCAACGTGGGATTTGCTGAAGGATAGTTTGCGACTGGCCATGGATGGAGTTCCGGAATCAATCGATACCGCACGGCTTACCAACGACATCTGCCGGATTGAAGGGGTCGAGGAGATTCACCATTTGCATGTGTGGGCCATCAGCACCACCGAAACGGCAGCTACGGCGCATGTGGTAACCAACAACATGTCCGAAATGCAGCGCATCAAAATCGAAATCAAACACACAATGGCCGACTTTGGCATTGGGCACGCCACGCTCGAGTTTGAAGAGCACGGTTGCGTCTGCGCCGAGCACGATCATTGTTGAACAGGCGAGCTGATTTTCCGGTTATTAAAGCTAAAATGTAACTTGTTGCATTTTAGCTTTTTTTGTTGGTCTCATTTTCCGTTTAATTCGTTTAAAGCGGTGTTAAAACTAAAATTCGTGGAAGAAAAACAAAAAAAAGTCAATGGTTGATATCACCCAATCAAAAAATATTCTACCTTTAAAAGACGCTTTCGAGCGGAAAATTACGTAGTCGTTCCTGATTCGCCAAATAGGTGGTCTTTAAGCAACTACGCCAAACTTGAATATTATTTTGATGATATGGGACTTTTAAAATCATTGGTTGCAACGTGCCTTTTGTTGGCGGCAAACCCGATATTTGCGCAAGACACCATTCCTAATCAGACCGACACGGCGGCAGCCATTGCACCGTCAGAAAAAGGCTTCGACGCGGGCGAAGTCATAATGCACCACATAAAAGACTCGCACTCGTGGCACTTCTACGACCGCTCGGCACCCGACGGCAGCGAGTCGGCAGTGGCCATTCCGCTACCTATTATATTATATAGCGACGGCCACCTTGACGTTTTTATGTCGTCGGCGTTTGACGAGGGCAAGAAGACCGTTGTGCGTGGCGGGGGCAGCCGTGAGTACATTCTGCACCACGACAAGATTTACTTTGCAGAGAACGGCCAACTCAGGCACGACGAGTACGGCGCCATTCTGAACGCCGCACCGCTCGACCTTTCCATAACCAAAAACGTGGCTTCGATGATGCTCTCGGCCATTCTGCTGCTCTGGATTTTCATTGCCACCGCGCGCGGCTACAAGAAGATGGGCGCCGTTCCAACAGGTCTGCGCGGATTCACCGAGCCGCTCATTCTCTTTGTCAAAGACGAGATTGCAGTGCCCAACCTGGGCGAGGCGCACTACCGCAAGTATCTGCCCTACCTGCTCACGCTCTTCTTCTTCATTTGGATAAACAATATGCTCGGCCTGCTGCCGATGGGCGCCAACCTGACGGGCAACATTGCCGTAACAATGCTGCTGGCGGTGTTCACATTCATAATCACCAATGTATCAGGCTCGAAGCACTATTGGAAAGAGATTGTTTGGATGCCTGGCCCGCCCGTTCTGGTCAAGCCGATAATGACGGTGATTGAGTTGATTGGCCTGTTCACCAAGCCCTTCTCGCTGATGATTCGATTGTTCGCCAACATTACCGCAGGGCACATTATTGTATTGAGTTTCATTTCGCTGATATTCATATTCAAATCGGTGTTGATTTCGCCCGTTTCCATTGTCTTTGTGTTGTTTATGGATGTTCTGGAGTTGCTCGTCGCAGCGCTTCAAGCCTACATTTTCACAATGCTGACGGCAATGTATATTGGTATGGCGGTGAAACATTGATTATTG
>Ga0310694_10006344_pt1 | contig 11199 bp, 6 predicted proteins | sample 174DNAGHGhighgp2_FD_203884 | JGI IMG/M metagenome (GOLD analysis project Ga0310694, IMG submission 203884) | Sheep rumen microbial communities from Palmerston North, Manawatu-Wanganui, New Zealand - 1742 DNA GHGhigh gp2 (v2) (version 2) | ecosystem: Host-associated > Mammals > Digestive system >... | reverse complement strand
GATCCGTCATCACATCGAAATCGCGTTCAAAACCGCAGACATCGTTCACAATCACGGCGCCCGCCTTGACGGCCGCGACGGCGACCGCCCCCTTGCTCGTGTCGATGCTTATCGGAACATCCGTCTGCCTGCTCAATTCTTCTATCACGGGAACGACGCGGCGCATCTCCTCCTCCGCCGCAACAGGCGTATGGCCCGGCCGCGTCGATTCGCCGCCGACATCCAGTATCTCCGCGCCGTCCGCGACCATCTGAAGGCCATGCCTGACCGCCGTGTCCACATCCACATACCGCCCTCCGTCCGAAAACGAATCAGGCGTCACGTTCAAGATACCCATGACTCGCGAACTTCCGTCGCACGTGATTTCCTTGTCACAGCATTTGAATCGATATGTAATCATACTGCTCATCAATGTTTCTGCCGTCGTTTTTCTAGCATTTCCGCTTTTCCATATTATCTTTTATAAAACTATCTAAAATAATCCGCATACCTTTTATTTAAAGTCCGACCAACGCTTTTTTATTCATAATCGCATTCTTTCACGCCTTCCAACCGCCTTTCCGCCCTTCATGTTAATCCTTGACACCAACGTTCTGCTGTTCGATCCGCAGGCTATCCATCACTTTCCAGACACGGAGCTCCTCATACCGCTCGCCGTCGTGGAGGAAATCGACCGTTTCAAGCATGACAACACGGAAACGGGCCGCAACGCACGTCAGCTGGCCATCGAAATCGACAAGCTGCGCGCATCAGGCTCCCTCCGCGACGGCGTCACGCTGCCGAACGGCGCCGTCCTGAAAATCGTCGGAGACGATTCACAAGCCGCGCGGCATGACCGCGACGCATCGGACGCCATCCTCCGCCTCGCCGCCAAGCTCATGCAGGATCATGCGGACGACATCGCGCCTGAAATCGTCACGAAAAACGTGAACCTGCGCGTCAAGGCGGACGCACTCGGCCTCGTCGCCAAAGACTATGCGCAAGGCCCCGTGCGGGATACGGACACCCTTAAAGGCTGGCATATCAAAGACTTCGACGCATCCGCGATCGTCGCGCTGAAAAACGGCAACCCGCTTCCGGCCGCGAAGCTCAAGCTACAGCCAAACGAATACGTCTTCGCCCGCGAAAAGGGCAATCCGAAAAACGCGGCTTGCGCACGTTTCTATGCCCAGACGAACGAGTTATGGCCATTGGAGACGGACAAGACCATCTGCTGCGGCATCCGCCCGCTCAATCTCGAACAAGTCTTCTCCTTTGACGCCCTTATGGATGAACGCATCAAACTAGTAACGCTCGCAGGCAAGGCGGGAACCGGCAAGACGCTTCTCGCCATCGCCGCGGGCCTCCAGCAGGTCTTCGGCGACAACCGCTACCAGAAACTGATCGTTTTCCGCCCAACCATGCCCGTCAGCCGCGATCTGGGCTATCTTCCGGGCGATCTTTCCGAAAAGATGAAGCCGTGGATGCAGCCCGTCTATGACGCGCTCGAATTCATCCGCAGCCAAGACCGACGCATGCCTGCCCGCACGTTGCCGAACGACGTCATGACATGCTCCGAAATAACCATCGAGCCGTTGACCTACATCCGCGGCCGCAGCATACCGAACCAGTTCATCATCATCGACGAAGCCCAGAATCTGACGCCGCTGGAGGTGAAAACCGCCATCACACGCGTCGGAAACGGCAGCAAGATCATTCTCACAGGAGATCCCGCGCAGATCGACAACCCGTACGTGGACGCCCATTCCAACGGCCTCACGCAGTTGGTGGACAAGTTCCTCCCGTCGCCTCTTTCGGCCCATCTCACACTCATGAAAGGCGAACGCTCCGAGCTCGCCGAAACCGCCTCAACACTACTTTAACTCATTATTAATCAACACGTCACCAACCATGAAAAAGCAAGATTTCCTCAAACTCATCCGTTCGAAGATCACCTTCCTCGACGGTGCGACGGGTACGGAACTCGCCAAGCTCGGCATGCCCCATGGCGTCTGCCCGGAGGCATGGGTCATCGAGCATCCGGATTCCATCGCGACCATCCAGAAAAACTACGAAGCCGCAGGCTCGGACATCGTCTATGCTTGCACATTCGGCGCCAATCCCGTCAAGCTCGCCAATTACGGTTTTGAAAAAGACACAGTCGCCATGAACCGCCGTCTGGCGGAAATCTCGAAAGCCGCCATGACCAAGGCCCTCGTCTTCGGCGACATCTCCTCCACGGGACGTTTCATCGAGCCATTCGACGACGACGCCATGCCCTTTGAGGAAGCCGTCAATGTCTATAAGGAACAGGTCCGCGGCTTGCTGGAAGGCGGCGTCGATGGTTTCGCCATCGAAACGATGATGGACATTCAGGAAACTCGTGCCGCGTTGATCGCCGTCCGTGAACTGGATGCGGACATTCCCGTCATCGTGACCATGACGTTCGAGCAGAACGGCCGTACCCTCACAGGCAACTCGCCCATCTCCTCACTCATTACGTTGCAGGCACTTGGAGCGACGGCCTTCGGTTGCAACTGCTCCACGGGCCCCGAACACATGGTCGAAATCATCAAAGCCATGAAGCCCTACGCGCGCATCCCGCTTGTCGCGAAACCGAACGCCGGCATGCCGAAACTGGAAGGCGAAAAGACCGTCTACGATTTGACGGTGGATGATTTCGCCCCGCAGTTGAAAACGTTGGTCGACGCGGGTGCCTCCATCGTCGGCGGTTGCTGCGGCACTTCTCCGGCCTATATCGCCGCCGCCTCCAAGCTGATCGCGCAACTCCCGCCGCCGCCGTTCGGCGAATCCACCGTGTCATGTGTCAGCTCACCGCGCAAATTCCGTGTCATCTCCCCTGAACAGCCTTTCGCCATCGTCGGCGAACGCATCAATCCGACCGGCAAGAAAGCCCTGCAGGCGGAGCTCCGCGAAGGCAAATTCGATCTTGTCCTGCAATATGCGGAGGAACAGGTCGATGCGGGAGCTGAAATTCTGGATGTAAATGTCGGTGTTCCAAATATCGACGAAGTCTCGACGATGAAGCAGATCATCGCACAACTGCTCATGGAAACGCACACGCCGCTTTGCATCGACACGACCAAGCCGGAAGTCGCCGAGGCCGCCTTGCGCCTCTATCCGGGCCGCGTCCTGTTCAATTCCATTTCGGCGGAAAAGGAACGGCTGGAAGCCGTCCTGCCCATCGCCGCCAAATACGGCGCCATGATCGTCGTCCTCCCGCTGGATGACGCAGGCATTCCGGACACAGTCGAAAAACGCGCCGCCGTCGCCACCCGCATCATGGACGAGGCCTCCCAATACGGCTATGAGAAGCGCGACTTCGTGGTCGACGGCCTCGTGATGACCGTCTCCTCCAATCCGCATGCGGCGCAGGACACATTGGCTCTCATCCAATGGGCCGCCTCCAACCATCTCAACACGATCTGCGGCCTGTCCAACGTCTCGTTCGGACTGCCGCGGCGCGATCTCATCAACCGCGCCTTCATGGCCATGGCCATCGGCGCGGGCCTCAACTGCGCCATTGCCAATCCCATGCTCGCGGACATGATCGAAACCGTCAAATCCGGCGATGTCCTGATGTCGAAGGACGAACAGGCCCGATGTTTCATAGAAGCCTTCGCAGGCACGGAGCCAAACCACCCTAAGATGGCTGCGGCGGCAGTCTCAGCCTCCGCCGCAGCCACCACCACCTTGGCCAATACGCCCAAGGATATGCTGAGACATGCCGTCATCAATGGCAACGACTCCCTCGCCGCAAACGCCCTGCAGAAATGCCTGGACGAGCATATGCCGCCGCAGGAAATCGTCAACGACATTCTCATCCCCGCGATTTCGGTCGTCGGAGAAAAATACGAACGGAAGGAGTTCTTCCTGCCGCAACTGCTTGGCGCCGCCAAAACCATGCGCAACTCCATGGCGACATTGGAGCCGCTGCTCGCGGCGGCCCATGCGAATGCAAGCGGAACGCCCGCCGTCCCGTTCATTCTCGCGACCGTCAAAGGCGATATCCATGACATCGGCAAGAACATTGTCGCCGTCATGTTGCGTAACTACAATTTCAACGTCATCGACCTCGGCCGCGACGTGCCGGCGGACACGATACTGGACGCCGCCGTCGCCAACAACGCGAAAATCATCGGTCTCTCCGCCTTGATGACGACCACGATGACGGAGATGAAAACCGTCATCGAAACCGCCAAGGAACGCGGTCTCAATGACTTGAAGTTCATCGTCGGCGGCGCCGTCGTGACGGACGACTATGCGCAGTCCATCGGCGCCTTTTATGCAAAAGACGCCATGGACACCGTCCGCATCGCCCAGAAACTCAGCTGATTCGTTCAAAAGGCCGCGCCATCCGCGCGGCCTTTTGCTTCTTCCCATGCCAGAAATTCAATACAATCCAGAAAGAACACGATTGCTTGGCCTAGCAGAGCAGCAGCTTCTCTCCGAATGCCGCTGCGACACGATGCGCGGCACGGGCCCCGGCGGCCAGAAACGCAACAAGACGGAATCCGCCGTCCGTGTGACGCATGTCGCCACAGGGCTTTTCGCGGTTGACGACGTGGAGCGTTCACAGCATATCAACCGCCATCACGCCTTGCAGAAGCTCCGGCTCGAATTCGCCTTCCATCTGCGTTGCGAACCATCTGCATGGAAACAACCTGTTCCAAGCCCTTCTTCCGACAACTTTCCGCTATGGGCCGCCGTCGCGTTGGATGCGCTTTTCGCGACGGATTTCAAGCTGGCGGAAGCCGTTGTCATCTTAGGTACAACGACTTCCCAGCTGGTAAAACACCTTCAGAAACTGCCCGCGCTCTGGCAGTTCGTCAACGCGGAACGCGTCAAACGCGAGTTGCCGCCTCTGAAAAAACTGTAATCGGAATCGCCCCTAACGTGAAGCTTCCGCCATCAATTTGGAGAGGCCGAATAGCCGGTCGGCGTTGCCCCAGAAGATCTTCTCCTTGTCTTCTTCGGACAGCGTCAAGCCCTCGATGTCCGCGATGCCGGACGTCAAGGCCTGCCATGGCGAATCCGTCCCGAAAACGACGCGGTCGACGCCATGCAGACGGATCAGCCGTTCGAACTTGCCAGGCTCGTCCTTCATGTACATCGCGCTGAACGACGTGTCGATATAGACGGGACGCCCCGCCAGATCGCGTTCCATCTCCCCCCAGTTCAGCCAGCCACCCATATGCGCGCAAATCAGCGTCAAGGCGGGATGGCGGCGGACGACTTCCGCAAAATCAGCCGGACGCGAATGGTACGGCGGCTGGAAGCCGACGTCGTTTCCCGCATGGATCAGCACAGGCATCCTCTGCTCTTCGCAGAACGCCCAAATCTTCTCCATCCGTTCCTCCAGCGGATTGAACTCCTGGTATTCGGGATGCATTTTCAGCCCGAACAGTCCAAGATCCTGCACATGATGCAGTTCGCCAATCACGTCTTCATCGTCCGGATGGACGCCGCCCATCGACAACGTCGGCCAATGGTTCTTCGCGGCGACCTTTTCGTTCAGCGAATGGGCCTGCCCGGGATGCGTCACGACGGGAAGATTCATCCACGCCGTATAGCCTGCCTCCTCCGCCTTCGCCTTCAAACCGCCGTAGGTCCCGTCCGTATAGACGGGCAGATCGCACGACTTCTTCTGCAGATGGACCAGCACCGCCGCGGCAATCTTGTCCGGCCAGACATGCGTGTGGACGTCAAAAATCTTTCTCATTCAAATACCTTTGCCAATGCCGCCGGAACGATGGCGGCAAATCGGCCAGAACACCGTCTGGCGGCGGGCCTCCGTCTCCCTTTTGTCATACTATAAATATAATAAGCAGGCTATGGGAGTCCATATATTCTCCCTTTTTTTGTGCTGTTTTTTGGAACTTTTGCGATTTTATGCCATATTTATTAATTTATTGTTTTTTAAATGAAATTGACAACCGCATCAAACAACGGAGACGATAATGTTCAAAAATCTTCAATCCACGATATTCTGCTTCGCAGCAGTCATCCTCGCCATCGTCCTTATCGCCAGCTCCTGCTCGGACAACAAGAAGAAGGCGGAGCTCAACAGCATGATCGAGGCGTTGAGCCAGCGGAACGACGAATTGCAGAAGGAAGCGGAAAAGACCAAGCAGGAGCTTGAGGCGACAAAAGCCGAAGCCAAGCTCCTTTCGGATCAAATCAAGGCGGAAACCGAACGTGTCAAGGCGGAAACCGAACGCGGCCAGAAATACCTCAAGCGGGCCGAAAGCCTCGCGGCCGCCAATCTCGCCCAGAAAGAACAGCTGGAAAACGCCAAAAAGCAACTGGCGGACATACAGGCCAAGCTGCTGGTCACACGTCAATTGGCCGCGAATTCAGCCAACCCGCAGGAGCTCAAGAAACTGGAGGATGAGCTCAAGACCGCCAAAGATGCTCTCAAGGCCGTCAAAGACGATCTTGCCAACAAAGATCTCCAGCTGAAGGTTCTCATGCCGCAAAGCCGCAAACTGGCCGAACAGCTGCTGGAGGCCCGCAAGCAACTGGACGCGGCGAAAGCCAAAGGCCAGACACAGCCCAAAGCCCAGACGCAGCCCAAGAAAAAGTAAACCGCTTTGACGACAATCCGTTTCCAATCACAGCCGCCATTTTACCCAAAATCAACCACTACCATGCGCAAAAATATCTATATTCTCATACTGCTCATCGCCGCCTGCTCCGCTATCCTCCATGCACAGGAAAAAACAGAGTTCCTGAATGTGCAGGAAATGCTCAAAATGGCGCAAGCCGTTACAAAGGAAAAATATCCGGACGCGGATGACGCGCTCGTGGACGACTATATCCTCACCACCTACCAGGCGGACGGCACGGCCGTCACCATTGACGACCAGGCGTTCAAAATCCTGACGGAGACCGGAAAGAACAACAACCGCACCATTTCGCTGTACTACAACGAAAGCTACGGGAACGCCAAGGTCCTCTCCGCAAAAATCTACAAGCCGGACGGCCGCTCCATCGCCATCGACGTGGAGAAGCAGTCGAAAGTCATGGTGGACCGTTCCCAGATGTCATCCAACATCTACGATCCCAACGAAAAAGTCGTCACGACCACCGTTCCGGATCTGGAAATCGGAGACGTTCTTCATTTCATCACTCGCCATGAGATTACCAAACCACGTGTTCCGAACACCTTCAGTGACTACCACACCTACGAATCCTCCCAGCCAATCATCCGCTATGTCATCGAAATCAACGGTCCGAAATCCCTCCCGCTGGCGAACCGCATCGTGAAGGACCGCGTCGAAAAGACCGTCACATACGCGGAAAAGGATCTCGGCGACCGCATCAGCTACAAATGGACCGCCGCCAACGTCCCGCAGGCCTTCCCCGAACCGCGCATGCCCGCCATGTACACGGTCGTCCAACGCCTGCTCGTCTCCACCATCCCCACATGGAACGACGTCTCCAAATGGTATTGGAACCTCTGCCAGCCCCACATGAAGGCCTCCGACGCCATGAAGGCCAAAATCGCGGAACTGATAAAGGACGCCAAGACGCGCGACGAGAAGATCCGCGCCGTCTTCCGCTTCGTCTCGCAGGAGATCCGCTACATGGGCATCACCATCGAGAAGGAAGCCCCCGGCTATGAGCCGCATGACGTCGAACTCACCTTCAACAACCGCCATGGCGTCTGCCGCGACAAGGCCGCCCTGCTCGTCGCCATGCTCCGCGAAGCCGGGCTGGAAGCCTTCCCCGTGCTCATCAGCGTCGGCCCGCTGAAAGACGCCGAAGTGCCGCAGCCGTATTTCAACCATGCCGTCACCGCCGTCCTCAACGACGACGGCTCCTATCTCCTCATGGACTCCACGGATGAAAACACGCAGCAGCTCTTCCCCGCCTATCTCGCCAACAAGAGCATCCTGGTCGCACGCCCCGAAGGCGACACGCTGCGCACAAGCCCCTTCTCCCCCGCGAAGGAAAACATGCTGTTCATCGACGCCAACGGTGAAATCAAACGCGACGGCTCCTTCGAAGCTACCGCGCAAATCACGTTCGACGGCATCAACGACAACGCATATCGCGGCACGTTCGCCAGCTACACGCCGCAACAGCAGCGCCAGTTCTTCGAACGCGTCGTCAAACATGTCGCTCCGGGCGCAACGCTCAAGACGTTCGAAATCACGCCCAAAAACATGCTGGACACGAAAGACATCCTGAAAGCGACGCTCGCCATCAGCACGGATGCCAATCTCTTCGTCCACAACGGCGACAACGCCATGCTGGACATCCCGCAGTTCGGATACTCCTTGGGCATCATCAATTTCATCCTCCGCGCCACTGGTCTTGAAAAACGCAAGTATCCGTTGCTTACGGACATAGCATGCGGCGTCGAAGAACATTTCACCATCAAGATCGCCCCCGAATGGGGCAATCCCGCCGCTCTTCCCGAATTCAAGGACATCAACGAGGCGCCGTTCTTCTGGACGAAGAAGCTAGCCTTCAACCCGCAGGACAGGACGCTCAAACTGGACAAGTACTTCGCCATCGACGCCGTCCAGTTCTCCCCTGAACAGTACGCCCAGTTGAAAGGCCATTTGAAAGCCATTGAAGTCAACGACCGCAAGATGGCCATCTTCAAATGCACGCCGCAACCCGCCGCCCTCGCCAAATCGGAAGAGGCCGACATCCATATCCACAAGCAGGACATTGCGATCGAACTGTCGGACGAATACAACTGGACGATGACCGAAACCGTCACGAAGGAAATCCTCACCTACAACGGCAAGAAGAGCAACTCCGAGCTCAAGATCTCCTACAATCCTGTCTGGCAGGATATCAAAATCAATTACGCCCGCGTGACCACGCCCGCCAAGGAAAAAGGCGGCAAGCCTGTCATCAAGGAAATCTCCGTGCAGGAAATCAATCTCATGGACGAAGGATGGGTCGCTTCCGCTCCGCGGTATCCGGCCGGCAAGACGCTGGTCGCCTCATTGCCCGGCGTCGAAATCGGCAGCCTCATCGACTACCAGATCACGACCGTCTGCAAGAACCAGCATTTCTTCGCATTCGCCGTCAATTTCAAAGGCAGCAATCCCATCCGGAGACGGCAGGTAACCATCTCCGCCCCAACGCATATCAATCTCCAGACCGCCGTCTATCAAAACGGCTTCCTCGCGCCTGACAAAGACGCCCACCAGAACAACATCGTGGAATTCGTCAAGACGGAAAACGGCCGCAACATCTGGAAATGGAGAGCCATAAACCAGCCTATGATCGCCAAGGAGGGCGGCCTCCCGCCGTCCACAGCCTTCCTCCCGTCCATCCAGACGTCCACCGGCAACTGGCCCGCCTTCATGGCCAAAATCTCCAAGGCGCTGACGGAAAAGGCCGTCGCGGGTGAAGCCCTGAAGGCCGTCGCCGCCCAGATCCGCCAGAAGTCGAATGACGATCTTGTCAAAGGCGCGCGCGACTATGTGGCGAAGGCCATCCGCACCGCGGGGCCGAACTTCCTCAACCTCCCCCTCTCCTGCCTCACCGAACCGGATGTGACCATCACCCAAGGATACGGCCATCAGGCGGACAAGGGCATCCTCCTCTACGCCCTGCTGAAAGAGCTCGGCTATCAGCCCGAATTCATCCTCGCGGGCGGACCGCTCCATCCGATGATTTTCCAGAACTCCGTGGACCGCCCCACGCCCACCCTCTTCTCCATCCTCCTGATCAAGCTGACCGTCGATGGCAAGACATTGTGGCTCAACGATCAAGATCAATACGCGCAGCTTGGTACGACGTCGTTTGACAAATACCACGCCATGCAGATGAACGGCCGCCCCTTCGTCATCGTTCCGGATTCGCCGTTCGCCAACAACTCAAAAACGGAGATCACCATCCAGCTGCAGGATGACGGTTCCGCCATCTACACGGAGAACTCCACCTACTGCGCAACACCTTTCGCCAGAACGAAAAAGTACTACGCGGAAATCACGCCTGAAGACCGTCGTCGCCACATTCAGGAAATCGTCGCGGATATTTCGCAGTCCGCCACCCTCGAAGGCGATTTCATCACGGATTTCGACAGCTATCCAGGCAAACGGTCGTTCACCTGCCGCATCAAGGATTTCGCCGTCATCGACAAAGACTACTACTATTTCAACATCCCCTGCGGCGATTTCACCGGCGCGCTCGGAACGACGACGGATGAACGCAAGAATCCGCTCTACTGGGGAGGCTATTCCGAAAGCCGTGTCCAGATCAGACTCGTCCTGCCCCCGTCTTTCCAGAAAGTCGTCATCACGCCGGAAGACGTGAACTGGACGCAGCCCTCCGGCAAGGGCGAACTCGTGTCGCGCAAATCCGTCAATCCGGACCGCTCCATCACGTTCAACTACCATGTCAACTTGATGCCGGACGTCATCCCGCCGGAAAAATACCAGGAGCTGAAGGATCTCAACAAAACGCTCATCCATTCGGCCATGTCGACTGTCCTTCTGAAGAAATAACACCGTTTGTTCCATGCCTCTTATCGATCCATCATCCTACAAAGCCCCGTTTCTCCTTGGAAACGCGCATATCCAGACCATCCTTCCAAGCTATCTGCGCCATGAAACGGATGTAAAATACGACCGCGAACCGTTCGCCACGCCGGATGACGACACCATCCAGCTCGACTGGTCGCGCGTCGGCTCGGACAAGCTGCTCGTCATCAACCACGGGCTCTGCGGCCATACCCACCGCCACTACGTCCTTTCGCTTGTCAAGGCGTTCAACGCCGCCGGATGGGACTGCATGGCATGGAACTACCGCGGGACAGGCGCCGCGGACATCCACTACAGGCAGCTGAAAATCACCACCAACAACTCCACGGACGAACTGAGCTGGATCATCGACCACGCCATCGAAAAATACCATTACCGCAGCATCGCCCTCTCCGGATACAGCATGGGCGGCAATCTCGCCGCCCTATATCTGAGCCGCGAGGCGGATCATGTGCCGCCGCAGGTCATCGGCGGCGCCCTCTTCTGCGCCGCCATCGATCTGCACGGATGCACGCTGTCGCTTGACAACCCGTTCAACAGAATCTATACCAAACACTTTCTGAAGAAACTGATCGACTTGGCCCGCGCCAAGCATGAGCAGTTCCCGGACAAAGTCGATTTGTCGAATATCGATGAAATCCAAACTTTCCATGACTACGACAACCGCTACACGGCGCCGCTCATC
>Ga0310694_10006343_pt1 | contig 11199 bp, 10 predicted proteins | sample 174DNAGHGhighgp2_FD_203884 | JGI IMG/M metagenome (GOLD analysis project Ga0310694, IMG submission 203884) | Sheep rumen microbial communities from Palmerston North, Manawatu-Wanganui, New Zealand - 1742 DNA GHGhigh gp2 (v2) (version 2) | ecosystem: Host-associated > Mammals > Digestive system... | reverse complement strand
CACAGATCACTGTCCAATAAAACGGACTTTTTGTGCGAAGAAAACATTTTTCGGGGCGGTTTTTCGGACAGCGAAAAAAGTATCATTATGTCAACCGAAAGGGAAATACCGAAAACCGGGAGGAAACGATCATGAACGAAAACGAAAACCGCTGCTCCACCACCGATTCCGTGCAGACCTTCACGGAGGCGCTGTACCTGCTGGCCATCGCCGCCGCCATGGTGCTCAGCTTCATCTGAAATTGTGCCCGTAGGGGAGGGGCTTGCCCCTCCCGCTGAACGGAAACGACGGACCGGAAACCGTGTCCGTGCGGGCGGGGCAAGGGCCCACTCGCGTAAGATAGTTTTATCGTCTTTGCAGGGACGGCATGGCTTTGGTCATGCCGTTTCCTGCTTCATCAGTTCATACAGCGGGATAAATCCAATCAGATCGTACTCGATGTGGATGCTCTGGCGGCGCTTGCCGCTGCTCTTGTCCGGTGCTCCCACATAAATCGCCTTGATGAGCTCATGCGCCACATAGGGCGTCAGCTCCTCCAAGGCCGTGTACTTCTGAACACGCTCAATGAACAGGTCTAAATTCTGGTTCTGCTGTTCCTGTACTTCGATCTCCTTGCGGAGAGTGTCTGCCGCTTCCTTCAAGTCCTGCTGTTCTTCCTCGTAACCCCGACTCATCGAAGCGAAACGCTCATCGCTCAGCTTCCCGGATACATTGTCCTCGTAGGTTCGCACGAACAGTCGGTCAAGCTCCTGGATGCGCTTCTCCGCCTTTTCAAGCTGCTTGCGCTTGGTCTTGAGGATCGCCCTGCTCTCGGTCTGCATCTTCTCCTCCATGATCGCCCGGAAATGGGCTTCATAGCGGAGCACAAGCTCAATGACCCTTTGCGTGTAATTCCAAACCAAGCGTTCCAACACGATTGCGCGGATGAAGTGGGCCGAGCACGGAGAATCGCTGCCGCGAGAGTTCGAGCAGGTGTAATTCCATTTGTTCGGATCGTCGTGAGAACCGCTGAAATACATTTTGCCTTTGCAGTCCGCACAGAACACCAGGCCGGAAAACATATGCGTGTTGCCGGATTTCGTTCTGCGGTGACGCTGCTCGCGAATCTCCTGCACCTTATCGAAGGTGTCAATGTCGATGATGGCAGGGTGCGTGTTGTAGAAGATCGCTTGATTCTCAACCGGATTCTTGCGCGTCGTCTTGTCCCAGATGGAATTGGAGTAGGTCTTGAAGTTGACCGTGCAGCCGGTATACTCGCGGCGCTCCAGAATATCTGCTACACTCCGGGAGTCCCATTCATATGGATTCGCCGGTTCCGGATGATTCGCGTTGCGGCCTTCTTGCAGCCGGTATGCTGTGATGGTCAGCACTTTTTCATCCTGGAGCAGTTTTGCAATTTGAGACGGGCCTCGGCCTTCCATGCAGAGCGCGAAGATGCGTTTGACCACCTTTGCGGCTTCCTCATCCACGATCCATTTCTTCGGATCGTTCGGATCTTTGATGTAGCCATACGGCAGAAATCCGGTCAGCGGCTCCCCGCGCTCGCCCTTGGCCTTGACGACGGCACGAACCTTGCGGCTGGTATCTCGGGCATAAAACTCGTTGAACCACATACGAATCCCGGCAAAATCGTTGTCCACGCTATTTTGATTGATCGTGTCGAAGTTGTCGTTGATCGCGATGTACCGGACGTTGTGCTTGGCAAAGGTGATGTTGATAAACATACCCGTCATCGTGGAATTGCGTCCGAGGCGCGAGAGGTCTTTTGTCAGCACAACGGCTACATGATCTGCTTCGATCTCATCCAGCATTTCCTGAAAGCCGGGACGATCAAAATCGGTTCCACTGTATCCGTCGTCGATGAAGAAAACGGGGTTCGGCAGCTTCTTGTCTCGCACAAAGGATTCGAGGATTCTGCGCTGATTGCTTATGGAGTTCGACTCGCCATCCAGGGAGTCCTCTTGAGAGAGTCGGCAGTATAATGCGGTGATTTTATCAGTTGCCCTGATCAATTCTGTTTCCTCCTTTTCGAGGGCAACTGTCTGTACAGGATTGGACGACTCTATGGTAACATAACATTTTTCGTTTGTCATCAGATATCCTCCAAATTATGCAGCATGATTCGGGAGAGTTTTTGATCCAGCATCTCCGTTCCCTCATAGCTGCCGGTGACCGTATACAGCGTTCCGTCAATTTCCTCCATGATCCTCATTTCCGGAATCCACCATGCGCTCGGATTTCGAACAACAATGCGCCCCTGCTCATCAATGCGATAGCTGCGGCGGCGCTGGTCATTGGGCAATGGATCGTGCTTTGCATAGGGATCGGGCCGACTGAAATACAGCTCCGGGATACTGTCGTCTCCGTCGTCCTCGTCATCTTCCCATGATTCGATCATTTCCAGATATTCGGCTTCGTTGGAATCAAGGTCAAATTTTTCATCTTCAAAATCGGTCATTTGGTTCTCCTCCAATCTTTTCATGAAAGTGGAAAAATAGAAAGTCAAATCGCGGGAGGATGTGAGATCGTATTCCCTGGTCAAAATCGCGTCTGGAAACCTGCATGATTGCTAGCTTTTTTATGCTCTATTGATCCACTCCGCAGCTTCTGCCGTTTGAAACCTGTCACGCTCTAAAACCTGAAAAACCGGGGTGCAGGTCAAATCGTATTACCCTGTCAGAATCGTGTAATAGGAACCCACATGATCGCTGCGTTTTTTCATGCCTAAAGCGTGACACCTGAACTATAGTTCCTGATCGAGTGTTTTGCGTTTTTGTTCGATCTCCGGCTCTTGCTGCCGGAGCATTTTTTCGATGTTGGCCTTGACGGTCTGCAGCTCCTTTTCCCGTTTCTGGCTCTCACGATACTCGGTGTACCCGGCGTTTTTTGCGGAAGTCAGATCTTCGATCTCATCCTGGATTCGTTTGGCGGTAGGAATCATTTTGACGCCGTTTCCTTTGAAATACCGCATAGCCGCGTCGTAAAGCATGAGCGCCGGACGGTTTTCTTCATAAAACTTTTCCTGTTTTTTCTTCGGCAGCTTCAGATATTCGGCGTGCAGATCTTTCGCGTCGCGGGCGTTCAGGACATGCCGCTGCAATTCCTTTTTCGCGTTCAGCTCCGCCTCGATTATTTTCAGATCGGTGCGGGCTGTATTTGTTTTTTGGTGCGATTCCTCTAATGCAGTGTCGAGCGCGTCCAGATCGGTCAGCCCGTTTTCCTGTAAATACAAAAGCGTCTTTGCCATCGTTTTCAGATTGAAGACTGTACCCCAATGAATGTATCCCTCGCCCTTTCCTTCGGCACGCTTGGTTTCGAGATCGATCAGCTTTTCGATCTCAGGTTTTACTGCGGGCGTGACAAAAGTGTCCGGCCTCTGACTGACGGAAGGAAGGATGCGAGATGCGTTTTGCTCCAACGCGGCGAGGATCGCTTCTTTGGAAAAGTCATCTCCCAGCTTGCGCGACGTGATCGGCTTCGAGCGCTCCGGCGTCAGATAACTGAAACGACCGCGGCTCTCTTTCACTGCGATCCCGTAATCCTCCAAAAGAGCATCGAAAAAATCTTTCATTGTTTTGGATTTTTTGAGCGCGGCGCGGATCTGCTGACGCAAGATCTGTTTGTCCGTTTCAAACTTTGTCTTCTTCGGTTCTTCCCCGTTTGCGATCAGCTCGGCGTTCTCTTCATCGAGCTTTTTCTGCCCCTGCTTCTGCGCCCAATACTCGCGTTCAGTGATTCTGTTATTGCTGCCGTTGAGCAGATCGATCTGATACAGTCCCTCCCGCTGGCACATTTCCATTACTTCCGCACGGAGATAACGGAGCGCGGCAGATGTACATCGATGCTTCATGCCGGGGAGCATATCGCAGTCTTTATCCATGTACGGCAGACGAGGGACGCGCTCGATGCGCAGACTATTGATGACGATATGCACATGAATGTTGCCGCTTTTGTTGTGACCGTCCGGGTGCGTCGCGACCAAAGCCTGATGGCCGGGGAAATGCTTTTTACAAAACTCCAAGCCCAACTCATGCGCGCGATCCATCGTCAGGCCGTTGTCTTCCGCGTCGCGGGGATCGAAACTGATGATGTAATGATGCGTTTTGACATCGCCGCGGGAGAGATTTTTGTTATAGGCGAGATTCGTTTTCATGCAGGCAATGGCAAAATCTTCATCGCCGCAGAGCACGGTGTCGATGCGGTAATCCTCGCGCGGAATGAGGTGACCGTATTCATCAAGAACCGGTTTGTTGCTGCTCTCGTCGTGCTGAAAGATCAAGTAACGCTCGGCGGCCCCGAGGTCCGAGTTTTTCGAGCTCAAATGTTTGATCGTTGCCAATAGCGCTTCCCACCTCCTGCAGGATTTCATATTTCCATTCCGCCAGATCGCCGAGCGCGCGGCGGATCTCCGAGTCAAGAGATTGATCGGGAAATCCGGAATTAAGCGCGCGGGCAATCTGATTGAGATTGTTGCCGATGCGTTTTCCCTCGGTGATCAGCTCGTCGATTTTGGAAAGAAGCTCTTTGTTCACCGGCGAGAATTTGATCACGGGGTTGATGACGAGCTTATCCAAAGATGCACGGATCATCTCCGATTGATTCATCCCGTAAACCTTGCACTTCCGTAAAAAGAATTCGTACTCGTCATCGTCCAGGCGCGTTTTAATGACATGATCGCGCTTGGGCGTATCGTATGTTCCTCGCATTTTTAATCACCTCCGTGTGAGAAAAAATGATCGTCTCTTTCGTTCTGCTGGGTTTGGGGAAGGCACTCCCCAACAAGTTTTGACCGGGACCGAAGAAGCAAATGCTGAAATTTGGGCCACGGGTCGATACTTGCTCTTATATAGAAACCGTTACCCCCTGCGCCACTTTTTTCAGTTTTGCATTTCGGACGCGATTCATTTTTTGCAAAACTGATAAAAAAGAAGGCAGGCATCAAGCCAAAGATCACGCGCAACTGCTCATGCTGCGTGATTCTTTTTTGGACTTGATACCTGCCCTTTGCTTCCACATTCACGGGTGGGAGGACGGCTCACTATGCCAAAGTATTCAGTTCGTTCAAGTGGCAACTCTGCCGCAAGGATGAAGATTATAAAATGGAATGATCGGAGATTGCCTGTGCCTGCACAAAACGTATTTGCGCTTACACTTCGGACAGACGACTACGAAATCTGCGGGCGTTGCGTCCGAAATGTATTCCAGCGGGATCAGCTCCGATTCATTCTTCGCTTCCCGGTTGACTGCGAATGCGATATTCTTTGCCGTGCAATTTGGATTGGGGCAATCGAAAGAAGGAAGTCGAAGACGATCTTCTGCGATGGCGTTTCTCAATTTCTGTCTGTGTCCTCCGCGATCAATGTTTATGATAAGAGCCTTTCACGATCCCTTGGATCTGCAGTTCATCTACGATAATGTCGGGATACATTTCTGTGTCGGGATTGCAGGAATGGAGAATATACTTTTTATTTTTCGGATCAAAGCCGAGCTTTTTCAAATTGTTCTTTCCGTCAAAGAGCGCGATGACAAGGTCACCCTCGTTGGCCGTCTGCTGACGCTTCACAAAAACGTAATCGCCGGGGAAGATGCCCGCGCCAATCATGCTTTCACCCTTCGCGATCAGCGCGAAGTAATCTCCCTTTTCCACCAAAGACTCCGGCATACGGATGTACTCGATGAAGCGCTGCTCCTCTTCCTGCCCGGGGCCGCAGGCGACAGTTCCGAGAACCTGCAGCGCATGGATAGGTGCCGCGTCTTCCATCATTTTTGTACGCGCAGTGCGGCGGCCGGAGTAATCCAGCGACCCATCCTCGCGCATGGAAATGAGATAGCGATGCACAGTCGAGAGCGGAATCCCCGTGCCTTCAACAATATCCCTCACGCTGGGAATCTCATCGTTCTCACAAAAATGCTTGTCGATATATTCTGCGATGATTTCTTTCTTTGATGGATCGATCCGGCGCATAAGACCTCCAAATAAAAACACAAGATGTTTCGGTAACAAGAATATACCACGCGAAACATCTTGTGTCAACACCAATTTGAAATTTTTTGTTTCTAAATGACACAGAGACTTGTGTCAGTATCACTTTCGTTATTCGCAAGGATTCCGCGAAACACTTCCAGCGGACTTGTTCCGTTGAGCTTACAAGATGAACAGAACAAAAACAGCCAGTCATATGGATTGCCGTAGTACAGGGGCCCATAGCCACATGAATACAAGATGCTGTTCATCTCTGTAACGAAGCTTTCATCGTCGCCTTCGGGGTATTCTTTTATGATGTCCTTTACCCAGTACCAATAGAAATACAGCACTATGATGTCTTTCCTTAGTATATATGAGCTGTTAGGATGAGAAATCGTATTGGCATTCGGAAACTGGTTGATTATTTCCTTTCGCGTGAAGATTTCCCTGATTTTCTTGATGTTTTTGCGCCGACCTATGTCTATTATTGCTTTTGCTTAGCCCCCGACTTAGGCCTTCGTTTTCTGTCGGAACTGTTTCGGCGTCATGCCGTATTCCTCACGAAACAGCTCGTAGAAATGTGTACGGTCAGTGAAGCCAAGCTGGTAGGCAATATCCGTGATCGTTTGATCGGTGGAACGGAGCAGCCGCGCCGCCTGCTGCATGGCAAAGAAGTTGCCGTACTCTGAGATGCTCCGCCCGCTGTATTTGTTGACGATGCGGTTGAGATAGCTGCCGGAATAGCGGAGACGCTCGCTCAGCTCCGCACGGGAGATCCTTCCGTGGCTTTCTTCCATTATGGCAGTGATGCGGGAAAAGACGCTGCTCTCGGTTTCAGTCCCCAGTTGCACCAGCTGCGTGGAATAGCGGTCTAGATCGCACAGCGAAGCAATGAGTCTGCAGATCAGTGCACGAAACTGAAAGGCGCTTTTCGCTTTAGCCATTTTTCCGGCCTCCTTTCTTCTTCCCATACTCACTTGCCTTTGCCTTCATTTCAGGAGTCCACGATTCGCTCCGGGAGGGGTTCTGCCACCGTTTAACGATTGTTTTGCCGTTCGACAGGATGAATGTAAGGATCCCTTTCTCTCCGCCAAAATCCCTGAAATACTTGATATTTCAGGGGTTTTTCTATTTTTCGCCACAAAGTGTGCCACAGATTTCGAGTTTTTTCTGGTAGAACATCCTTGCTTAGCTTGTTTACGAGGACACAGTAAGGTGCTGTTCTTTTTGCCAAAAACGGCCGAATTTCTGCACTATACATCGTTTTATGGACGATCTTGGTTTTTTCAGGACCAGCCACTTTTCGCTTCTATGGACTTCTTCCTGATAAAAACGGGTTCTTGGTTATATGGGGCGGTTCGTCGGATTAATGCAGTCTTGGGCTGATGAAACCTGGCTTTGACGTCTTTGAGGCTGAAAAAATTTGTCGAGATTGTATAAAAATCGCGGTTCTTTTTTAGCAGTTTTCCCTTTCTGAAGACATGTTTTTGCGCTTTTTCTCGGGTTTGTTGCGATTCATCTTATGCAGTTTGACGGAAAAAAATAAGCAGAGATTTGACAAATCCCGCACACGGTGGTAAAACACCGGGCAACATCCGGTGAAAGGAGGCTTTTCTATCAGCAACAACAAAACCATGATGCAATATTTTGAATGGTACCTGCCGAATGACGGCTTTTGGTGGAAGCGCTGTGCCGCTAAAGCAGACAGGCTTGCCGCCCTGGGTATCAGTGAAGTTTGGCTGCCGCCGGCCTACAAAGGAACCTCTCAGGAGGACGTTGGCTACGGCGTTTATGATATGTACGATCTCGGAGAATTCGACCAAAAGGGAACAATCCGAACCAAGTACGGCACAAAAGAGGAATATATTGCGGCGATTCAGGCTTTTCACGAAGCGGGTATCCGCGTGTTCGGAGATATCGTGCTTAACCACCGCATGGGCGGGGACGAGTTGGAAACTGTCAGCGCTTTCGGTGACGATCCGGAAGACCGCTTGACCCAGCTCGACGAAGCGCGCACCATCCGCGTATGGTCAAGGTTTACCTTCCCAGGCCGCGGCGGGAAATACAGTTCCTTTACCTGGGATCATCGGCATTTCACCGGCACAGACTGGACGGAGGACAGCCAGTCTGCCGACCGCATATATCGCTTTACCGGCAAGCATTGGGCCAGAGAGACCGATCCGGAAAAAGGCAACTTCGACTATCTGATGGGTATGAACGTCGATATGTCGAACCGCACCGTCAGACGTGAGACGGAAACATGGCTGCGCTGGTATCTCAAAGAAACCGGCATTGACGGACTTCGTCTCGATGCGGTCAAACACATTAGTTTTCCCTTCTATCGTGATCTGCTCAAGCGTCTGCGCGAGGACGGTTATCCGAATCTTCCTGCTGTCGGCGAATATTGGAGCGGCGATCTGGGGCGGCTGCTGCACTATCTGGATGCCGTGAACAATGAGATGTCTTTGTTTGATGTGGCACTGCATTACAATTTCTTCCACGCCTCCGAGCAGGGAAGCAGCTTCGACATGAGTCGGATCTTTGAAAATACGCTTGTGGCAGAGCGACCCGCAAATGCGGTCACCTTCGTTGATAATCACGACACCCAGCACGGCCAAAGCCTCGAGTCCTTCATTTCCGACTGGTTCAAGCCCCTGGCCTATGCACTCGTGCTGCTGCGGCAGGACGGCTTGCCCTGCGTGTTCTATTCCGACTACTACGGCAACCCTGTGAGAAACCGGCCGCTCGTGCCGGATCTCGGGAAAATGATCAAGCTCCGCCGTTCCTATGCATACGGAGACCAGGAGGACTTCTTCGACGATCCTCACTGCATCGGTTGGACGCGCGGCGGCGATAACGAGCACCCCAATTCCGGTCTCGCAGTCGTGATGTCAAACGAGGAAAGCAGGATCAAGCGGATGTGGATCGGCGAACGCTTTGCAGGCGAGCACTTTTTCGACGCGCTGGGCAAATGCCCGGAGCCTGTGACCATCGATGAGAACGGTTGGGGGGCGTTTCGCACGGAGGGCGGAAGCGTTTCAATTTGGGTGCGCGCTGGAGCCTTTGAGGATCTGGTAGTCAACGAATAAGCCGGTATCACGAACATCTCAAACACAATCGGTTTTCGTATGCTTTCCTGCGGAATGACTGCGGGAAAGGAGGATATATGAAAAAAAGGGAAAAACGAAAAAGAATGATTCATTGGCCTCCGATCGGGCAGCGAATCGTCAAAACAAGTCTGGCGGTAACACTGTGTTTATTCTTCTATTTGTGGCGCGGATATCAGGGAGAATCCATGCCGGCGGAGGCAGCAATAACCGCTATTATCTGTATGCAGTCCTGCGTCCAGGATACCCGAGCAAGTGCGCTGAACCGCCTTGCCGGAACTATGATTGGCGCTTTGTGCGGATTTGTATTTCTGCTGCTTATGCTGATGGTTCCCGTGCTTAACAGAACCACCCCGATCCTTTACATGATGATGGGGCTTGGAACACTGGTTTCTTTGTATAGCGCTGTTTTGATTCGAAAACAAGACGCAGCCGGTCTGGCGGCAATCGTATTTGTCTGTGTGGTGATCGCCTTTCCCGACATTGCTGATCCGATGCAGCAGGCGTTTCATCGGATTCTGGATGTGCTGGTTGGCACCATGACGGCGCTTCTGGTCAATGCGTTTCGCTTGCCCAGAAAAAAACTTCCTAACAGAGTCTTCTTTGTCCGTATGCAGGATCTGGCGGAAGACCAGTTTTCGCGGTTTGCTCCAGCTGTTCTCTTCCGGCTGCAGAATCTATATCAGGAGGGGGCCAAGATCTGCTTGATATCCGAACACGCGCCAGCTTTTCAAGCCTCTCAACTGAACCATGTGAAATTTACAGTTCCGCTGATCGTGATGGATGGAGCAGCTTTATACGACGCCAATGAAAACACCTATCTGTCTGTCTCCTATATGGACCCCACTTCCTGCCGCTGGCTAATCAAACGACTGCAAAACATGAACGTCAGTTTTTTTGTTTATACCATACACAGAGATCGGAATTTCATTTATCATCACGGCTCTTTGAGCGAGCGCGAACACCAGTTATTCCTTCAACTGAAGAGATCGCCTTATCGCTGCTACCTGGATGACGATCATTATTCCGCTTCTGATGTTGTTTATCTGAAAATCATCACATCCAAAGACCAGGCTGAACATATTCAGAACGTGCTTCAGCCAATGATGGAAAAGATGAAACTTCGGTCCGTCATTCGTGTCCAAGATGGAATTGAGAACAGCTACAGCCTTTATTTCTACGCTGTACACGCTGATGTAGATTACGCTCGGGCGCATTTGATTCAACTGTTAAGGCAGACAGACCCGGAAATCGAGATGTACAATATGTTTTCCCGAAATATTTGTTATTCAGAATACGATGCTATTAAACTACTCAAAACACTGGGGCGGGAATACGAACCATCTGTCTTCAAACTGCACCACGGTTTCCCCGAAATGCAGCCGCCCCGACAAAAATGCAACCGGCTTCTTCAAAAGTGAAACCGGCCTCAGCGGAAATGCAACCCGTTTTTCCGTTGGTTGCAACCCGCCCCTATCATTCTGTTAAAGTTAGCGTGCAAGGTCAGCGAAATGCGTAGGATTCAAACCTACATCAAAAAAGCAAAAAAGTGGGATACTCAGAAAGCTGAAATACCCCACTTTTTTCAATCCTGTCAGACAGCTACCACGTCATTTCGTTTCAAAACTCTCTTATGGGTATTGGCAGAAAAGCCCTCCTTGAAACTTGTCTCACGGTGAGACACATTTCTGCGTTCACAGTTTTTTTCCTTTTCTTATCGACACAATTCCATTAGAGATAATCAGTCCGATAACACCACTCATACCTCCCGTAAGTGACTGAGGAATACCATATAGGTTGTTATCAGCTAATATCCTTGATGCATAGATTTCAGCCGCCAAAACAATGACTCCCAAGATTACTGTCAGCCAACCTCTGTTGATAATCTCTCTTGCAATGAGTTCTTTTTCTGATTTAGCAAGGTCGGTCATGCTCGTTACAATCTGCTCTTGTGATTCATTTTTTATTCCCAACAAGTCTATGACGGAGAATTGCAGTTCCGCCGCGACTTTATCCAAAAGTGCAATGTCGGGAAAGTTTATGCCACGCTCCCATTTGCTAACAGCTTTATCTGTCACATGAAGTCTTTCAGCTAATTCTTTCTGTGTGAATCCGAGTTCCTTCCTG
>Ga0310694_10006342_pt1 | contig 11199 bp, 11 predicted proteins | sample 174DNAGHGhighgp2_FD_203884 | JGI IMG/M metagenome (GOLD analysis project Ga0310694, IMG submission 203884) | Sheep rumen microbial communities from Palmerston North, Manawatu-Wanganui, New Zealand - 1742 DNA GHGhigh gp2 (v2) (version 2) | ecosystem: Host-associated > Mammals > Digestive system... | reverse complement strand
TTCGTCTATCAGCACCGTCAGCTCTCCTTCGCTGAACAACCCGCCGGGAATCGAGTAGGCGTCTTTCCTTCTCTGATGCGCACCCTCGGTGTACACTATCCGCTCTCTGCCGGGTAGCAGCTCGTCGCATATCTGGATGGCGGCGTTGAGCACTCCGCCGCTATTGCCGCGAAGGTCCAGTATCATGCGTTTCATCCCTGCACGTTTCAGCTTCTCCGTGGCGTCGCAGAACTCGTCGTAGGTCGTTCCGCTGAACTGGTTCAGCTTGATGTATCCCGTATGGCTGTCTATCATGCCACTGTAGGTCACGCTGGGGGTGTTGATGATGTCGCGCCGCACCTCCACTTCGCGCGGTTCCGGCTCGCTGAGACGCTGTATCTCTATCTTCGCTATGCTGCGGCGCGGCCCTCGCAGACGTTGCACCACGCTGTCGTTCGGCATCTTCACGCCCGACACCGTCACTCCGTCTACCTTCAGTATGCGGTCGCCGGCCATGATGCCGGCCTTCTCCGACGGGCCATCGGCTATCAATTGCGCCACGCACACCGTGTCGTTTATCATACGCAGCACTATGCCGACTCCCTCAAAGTTGCCACGCAACGTCTCCGACTCTCGCTTCAGCTGCTGACGGCTCAGGTATACGCTGTGGGGGTCCAGCGTCGACAGTATCGACGCATACACTTTGTCCATCACCGAGTCGCTCTCCAAACGGTCCACATAGTTGTTGTCCACAAGGCGCCAGATGGCTCCCACCTTGTTGTCGGCTCCTATTATGACGCTCTCGCTGCTCTTCTTCACAGCCGACAAGGTCGCCAGCGTACCTGTAACGCAACCCACAACAAGACCTACTATTACTATTATTATGTTTTTCTTTTGCACTTTTTGCACTTTTTTTTCTTTGCAATTTTTTGTTTTTCAATCAGTATTTAATCATCTCTCAGAATGGCATGAACCCTATCCCGAGGTGTAGCGATAGCAGATTGTACATCCACAGGTTGGCATTGAATGCGCGCTCTGTGTTGACTCTGCTCGTCGTGTTGTCTAAATAGAATCCTTCGTCTATTTTCTCAACCGGATTGGCGAGGGTGAAGTTGTACCGCGCACCGTAGCTCAACACCAGACGGTCGAATAGTATCCTGTTGCGCCCGAACTCAATGTTCAGCCCGAAACGCGTATACGACGGCCGCAGGTTATATATCACCGCCGACGGGTCTGTCGGCTCCCAATCCACCTTGCTCATCGACAGACCGATGCCGTAGTACGTGCCTTGCGGCGCCACATAGTCTCCCGTGTAGCTGCGGTAGTTGAGCTTGGCTGTCATTATCGACGCCTCTATCGTGCCACTGTTCGTATTGTAGTCATAGCCTATGCCGCTGCTTGTATTTATGTCAAAGGTCGTCTTGCCGAAGTCAATGTTCGCGGCCAACGACGATTTAGTGCCTACAACGATTTCTATGCCTCCTCCATAGCGCAACGCAAAGTTGTCGGTCTTATCTCTGAACACTTTGTTCAGTATTGGGAAACTCAGTCCTCCTTCTGCGCTCACTATCACCTTCCTGCCCATATAGCCGGGCACCTTCTTGTCTGTCGTCACCGCGTAGGTCAGGCTTTGGACATCTGCTTTGGTCAGCAGGCCTTCTGTAGTGCTCCTCTCTGAGTTGATGACCTTGCCGTTCCGGGTGTCTATCATTTTGTTCTCGACAACGGATTGCTGGTGGCAGGTCACATGATGGTATATCAGTTCTGGTATCGGCAGCACGAAGCAGGCTCCTATTATTGTAAATAATGGACCTGTCGTGCTTTTGTTCTTCTCGGTGTTCACCACAACTCCAAGCTGTATCTTGTCGGCGTCATAACGCTCCATCAGCTTCTCCATCAGCGGTTGCGTGCTGTATTTCATCGGCACTGTGCCGTTCGACTGCCAGAACTCGTTGACCCACTCGTTCAGCGACACAAAGTCGTTGTAGTAATCCTCACTCTCGTTGGTGCGCATCGCTCCGTCAGAAAAGTCCACACTCTTCATCCCGTTGGCCTCGTTGTTCGCCTTCAGGCACTCGACAAGGGTCTGCTCCCCTCGCTCGCTCTTGAAGATGTTCAGCTCTTCTTTCTCTACATTCACCGACAGGTACGTCGGCGCGTAGATGAACACTCCCTTGCCGCTTTCTTCTCTCTCCTCGCTCTCGCTCTTTGTCAGCGAACGGCTGAGCGTCTCGTAGAACTTGCTGTCCTTCTCTATGATGTCCAGAAAAGCATACCGCATCGAGTTGCGGAACTCTTGTCTCTTCCGCCGACGGTTCACATTGCTGTATTTCTGGTTCTGACGTGTCTCTATGGTGTCTCTCGACGACGCCGTGTCCATCGTCGCCGAGAACATGTCGGCTTTATACCCGTATTTCCTCCCCAGATCGCTCATCAGGTCGGTCATCATCTCCTCCAGCCTCTGCTCACTGGGCAACTCCTGATGTATCTTCCATATCTCGCGTATCGCCGTGATGCACAGCTCTTCAGGCTTGCTGCGCAGCATGTAGTGGTACGCCTGCTGTATCTCGCCTTCCTTGTTGCGGTAGTTGCTCGTGCTCGATGTTGCAGCATACGACCGGTATTTCGATGCACCATATAGGCTCTGGGCCTTCGCCATTTTATAGTACTCGTTGTCTGGCTGCTGGCGCAGAAGCACATAGCTGTTGTAGTACGACGATGCGTACTCGGCATGGATGATGTCCTGACGTATGCACTCCATTCTTGCCAGCGTCTGCAACTCTTCGAAGCCCTTGCGGTCTGTCACCACATAGTCCGCACCGCCTGTCATGCCGGACATCTGGCGGCTCGTCGCCAAGCGGCGCTTCTGCAGGTTCGGGTGCGTCGACAGCGTGTCGATATAGTCCTCCCGCGCCGAGATGGGCGTCACGCTCGTCAGGAAGCTGCCTTTCGAGACCTTGAAATATGGCCCGTTGAATTGCAATGTGTCAAACTCTATCTCGTCGAACGGCAGATAACCGTATTGCAACACGTCGAAAAAGCCCTCTGTCACTCGCTTGCTGTAAGGACTCTTGCCGTAGAACATCGCTATGCCCAGGCTGTCGGCCTCGTTCTCCATCTCGCGGCTGCGGCTGTGACGGCGCAGGAAGTTGGTCAACTCCTTCTCTTTGTTGCTGCTCGTACGCTCTTTCCTGCTCATAATCTCCAGGCTGTGCTTCCGCACGTAATGCACTATCTCGTGGCTCAGCACAAACGCCAGCTGCGCCTCGTTCTCCACCTGCGCCACAAGACCAAGGTTCACAAGCACTATGCCCTGTCCTGTCGTGAAGGCGTTCACCTCCGACGATTTCACGCTATATATCCGTAGCTCTTTGCGCAACTCAGGATAGTCGCTCAGCAACGTGTCGGCAACCTTGTTCAGCATCTCCGTTATCGGGTCTCCGTAAAGTATCTTCCCGCTCGCCATCAGCCGGTTGATGTGGAACGACGCGTTCAGCACTTTGTCGCGGTTGCTAACCACTATCTTGTCGCTGTAGTCGCGCACCCGCTGCTTGTCCTCGCTGTACAGCTGCTCCAGGTCTTTTCGCATGTCGGCAGGTATCGTCCCTCGACTCTTGATGCCTTCAAAGCTCGACCTCTTATCGGCTGTCTGCCCCATCACCTTGCCTGTCGTCAGCAGCAACATCAGCAGCAGGACGCTCGTCAGTATTCTCTTTCCGCTCATCGTTTTGCTCTTTTGTCTGTCGTTAGAATCTCTGTTTCGCCATCGACACCTCTTTGACCAGCGTCACAAAATCTATATACTCGTCCCCTCTCTTTTTGACGTCGTCGTTCAGTATGCCCTCCCTGTTTGTCGTCTCGCGGTGTTTCGTTATCCCTCCGCTTCCGTCTATGTGGTAGGTGCCTGTAATGTTGCTGTCCGACTTGATGTTGAATGTCTTCAGCCTCTTGTCCAATGCGTAGATTGAAGGCCAGCCTGTATGCTCCGATTGCATGAAGTATTCGTCAGCCCCTTTAATATTCTCGTCTGAAAACGTCTCTTTCAGTTTTTTCTTTGCCACCACTTTCGAAAACGTGATGTGTCTGTAGGTCACTCCTGTATAGTTCGTTCCGCTTTTGCCAACAAGTCTCATGTTCGAAACCTCATGGTTGTGCATCTTCTTGCTCATAGCTCCCACACTCTGCACATTCTCATGTGCGTTTGCAACGGCCATTGCCACCATTGCTACAATTAATAAAAAGATTTTTCTCATGATCGGTTTATGTTATGACTTGTTATATAGTCAAATACGGTTGTTTCTCCTCTTATTTTATGACTTGCAAATATATATAAATTTATCAATATTATATGCATAATCTCTTTTTTCATTTCTCTATCTTCCTCCTTCAAATACTCTCCCGGCAGCTCTCTCGATATTCTTTGGAAAGTCATAGTCTTTACACCCTCCTGTTCCGAGCATCCATTAAACCCTTCACCCCTATAATGCCCCACGTCCCTGTTCATAACCTGTTCACAACATTCCCTTCATCCGCTCTTTTCTGCCACTCCTTTTTCAATCTGTTATAAAGATTTTGATTTTTATAAATATCTTTAAATCAATTCCTATTTAAAATTTTAACTTTAATTAACAATTATTGAATTGCCTCCATTTTGCCAGTATAAAAAATCAACGTAATTTTGCAATTCATTTCATGGACATTTTATGTCCCCTTGCTTTAGCGTAAAACATTAATTGTAAAAATATTAACATCAAAAAAACAAAATGCCAACAATTCAGCAATTAGTTCGCAAAGGACGTCAAAAAATGGAATACAAGAGCAAATCTCCTGCTCTCGACTCCTGTCCGCAACGTCGTGGCGTTTGCACCCGTGTCTACACCACCACACCTAAGAAACCTAACTCGGCTATGCGTAAAGTGGCCCGCGTCCGTCTCACCAACCAGAAGGAAGTCAATGCCTATATCCCGGGTGAAGGCCACAACCTGCAGGAACACTCCATCGTCATGATCCGCGGTGGCCGTGTCAAGGACCTCCCAGGCGTTCGTTATCATATCATCCGTGGCGCCCTCGATACTTCTGGTGTTGACGGCCGTCGCCAGCGCCGCTCCAAATACGGTGCTAAACGCCCGAAACAAGCTGCTAAGTAATTATTTCGTTTAATAAGTTTTACCTCGTTTTACCATGAGAAAAGCTAAACCAAAAAAGAGAATCATCCTCCCGGACCCCAAATATAATGATGTACTCGTCACTAAGTTTGTCAACAACCTTATGATGGGCGGCAAAAAAACCATCGCCTACAAAATCTTCTACGAGGCTATCGACGTCGTCGCCGACCGCACCAAAGAAGACGGTCTCGAGGTCTGGAAAAAAGCTCTCGCCAACATCACTCCCTCCGTCGAGGTCAAGAGCCGTCGTATCGGCGGCGCTACCTTCCAGGTACCTACCGAAATACGCCCCGAACGTAAACAGTCCATCGGCATGAAGAACCTCATCTCTTTCTCTCGCAAACGCAGCGAGAAAACCATGGCTCTCAAACTCGCCGCTGAAATCCAGGCCGCCTACAAAGAGGAAGGCGCTGCTTTCAAACGCAAAGAGGACATCCACCGCATGGCCGAAGCCAACAAGGCATTCTCTCACTTCAGATTCTAAAACTGGTGCTTATTTTTTATCCCACGTCTCCTTTTTATCAACTTTAATACTATGTCCGATCTTAGTCTCACAAGAAATATTGGCATTATGGCCCATATCGATGCCGGTAAAACAACCACTACCGAGCGTATCTTGTTCTATACGGGCAAGAATTACAAGTTGGGCGAAACCCACGAGGGCTCCGCTACTATGGACTGGATGGTGCAGGAACAGGAACGCGGTATCACCATCACTTCCGCCGCTACCACCGTCTACTGGGAATGGCACGGCAAACGCTTCAAATACAACATCATCGACACCCCGGGCCACGTCGACTTCACTGTCGAGGTCGAACGCTCTCTTCGTGTCCTTGATGGCGCTATCGCCGTATTCTGCGCCGTCGGCGGCGTCGAACCGCAGTCCGAAACCGTCTGGCGTCAGGCCGACAAATACAGAGTTCCGCGCATCGCTTTCGTCAACAAGATGGACCGCGCAGGTGCCGACTATTTCTCGGTCATCAACCAGATTAAAGAACGCCTCGGAGCTAACCCCATACCTATCGAAATACCTATAGGTCAGGAAGATCTCTACAAGGGCGTCGTCGACCTTATTTCTAATAAGGCCTTCATCTGGGACGACTCCTCCAACGGCTCCAACTACTACGAAGTGCCCATGCCCGACGACCTCAAGGACGTCGTCGCCGAGTACCGTCAGAAACTCATTGAAGGCGTCGCCGAGGAAAACGAAGAACTCATGATGAAATTCTTCGAAAACCCCGACTCCATCACTGAGGAAGAAATCATCGCAGAGATTCGCAAGGCTACTCTTGCACTGAAAATCACTCCTGTCATGTGCGGCTCTGCCTTCAAAAACAAAGGCGTTCAGTCGCTCCTCGACGCTGTGGCAGCTTTCCTGCCCTCTCCGCTCGACCTGAACGACGTCGAAGGCATCAATCCCAAGACAGAAAAACCCGAAACTCGCAAGATTGACAGCAAAGCGCCCTTCTCGGCACTCGCTTTCAAAATCGCCACCGACCCCTATGTCGGTCGCCTCTGCTTCTTCCGCGTCTACTCGGGCTCACTCGAGTCGGGCTCCTACGTCTACAACGCCAATACAGGCAAGAAGGAACGCATCTCCCGCATCATGCAGATGCACTCCAACAAACAGAACCCCCTCGACCGCATCGAGGCAGGCGACATCGGCGCAGCCGTAGGATTCAAGGACATCAAGACGGGTCACACTCTCTGCGACGAACAGCACCCTATCGTGCTCGAATCCATGAAGTTCCCAGAACCGGTCATCAGCATCGCCGTCGAACCACACTCACAGGCCGAAATGGACAAACTCTCCAACGCGCTCATCAAACTCGCTGAGGAGGATCCAACATTCCGCTTCAAGACCGACGAGGTCTCCGGACAGACCATTATCAGCGGCATGGGCGAACTGCACCTCGACATCATCATGGATCGTCTCAGACGCGAATTCGGTGTCGAAGTCAATCAGGGACGTCCAGAAGTGGCTTACAAAGAGGCTATTACTTCCACAGTTCAGCATCACGAAATCTACAAGAAACAGACCGGCGGTAAGGGCAAGTTCGCAGACATACTCTTCGAAATAGGCCCGGCCGACGAGGGCGTCACCGGACTTCAGTTCGTCAACGAAGTCAAAGGCGGCAACATCCCCAAGGAGTTCATCCCAGCTATCGAGAAAGGCTTCAAGGAAGCCATGTTCAACGGCGTACTCGCCGGCTATCCTCTCGACAGCATGAAGGTCAAAATCATCGACGGCTCTTTCCACCCCGTCGACTCCGACCAGCTCTCCTTCGAGGTCTGCGCCAAGATAGGTTTCAAGAACGCATGCCGTAAGGCAAACCCAGTGCTGCTTGAACCTATCATGAAACTGGAAGTCCTCACACCAGATGCCTATGTCGGCGACGTCACCGGCGACCTCAACCGCCGCCGCGGTATGCTCGAAAACATCACTGCTAAAGTGGGCGTCCAAGCTATCCACGCTAAAGTGCCTCTCGAACAGATGTTTGGCTATGTCACCGCCCTCCGCACCATCACCTCCGGACGCGCCAATTCCACCATGGAATTCTCGCACTACGCCGAAGTGTCCAAAGAACAACAGGAGGCTATACTCAAAAGCAAATACAATTATTCATAATTCTATAAAATAAATCACCGTGAGTCAAAGAATTAGAATCAAACTCAAATCTTACGATCACAATCTTGTCGACAAGTCGGCTGAAAAGATCGTAAAAACCGTCAAGATGACGGGCGCGATTGTCAACGGTCCTATTCCGCTGCCAACCAACAAAAAGATTTTCACCGTCAACCGCTCAACCTTCGTCAACAAGAAGTCGCGCGAACAGTTCGAACTCAGTTCCTACAGACGCCTGATGGACATCGAAATCAACGATCGTACCAAAACCATCGACGCTCTCATGAAACTCGAACTCCCCTCGGGCGTTGAGGTCGAAATCAAAGTCTGAAAATGATCAGCCTATGTCTCGCCGACACCACAGCCGACGGACACGCTGAAGTTTACTAACATTTTAATCCATTATCGTAATGTCAGGATTATTAGGAAAAAAAATCGGAATGACCAGTCTTTTTGATGCCGACGGTAAACAAATACCGTGCACTGTGATTGAAGCTGGTCCTTGTGTTGTAACACAAGTCAAAACTATCGAAAAAGACGGATACGAAGCTATCCAGCTCGCTTTCGGCGAAAAAAAAGAGTCTCACACCACCAAGCCTATGAAAGGTCATTTCGCCAAAGCAGGCACCACCCCGAAACGCTACCTCGCTGAGTTCTCGCGTTTCGAAGAAGGACACAAGAAAAAATATGGTGAAGTCTTGACCGTCAGCGTCTTCCAAGAAGGCGAATTCGTCGACGTCGTCGGCACCTCCAAAGGTAAAGGCTTCCAAGGCGTCGTCAAAAGACACGGCTTCGGCGGTGTTGGAGATCTTACTCACGGCCAGCATGACCGTCTCCGTGCCCCTGGTTCTATCGGCGCTTCCTCCTACCCCTCACGCATCTTCAAAGGCATGCGTATGGCTGGACAAACTGGCAACCACCGCGTTAAAATACAAAACCTACAGGTTGTCAAAATTATCCCCGAAAAGAATTTAATGATTGTCAAAGGTTCTGTACCGGGACCAAAAGGTTCAATTTTAAAACTTGAAAGATGGAGTTAAAAGTTTATAACATCAATGGTAGCGAAACCGGCAGAACTATCTCGCTCGACGATTCTGTTTTCGCTATGGAACAGCCTAACGAACACGCTGTTTATCTCGATTGCAAGCAGTTCCTCGCCGACCAGCGTCAAGGCACTCACAAAAGCAAAGAACGTTCCGAAATAGCACACAGCACACGCAAACTCAAACGCCAGAAAGGCACCGGCGGCGCCCGCTCGGGCGATATCAAGAGCCCAGTTTTCGTCGGTGGCGGCCGCATCTTCGGACCCAAACCTCGCGACTACCGCTTCAAACTCAACATCAAAGTGAAACGCCTCGCACGTCGCTCTGCTCTCTCCGCTAAGGTCGCCGACAACGCGCTCACCGTCGTTGAGAACTTCTCGTTCGATGCTCCCAAGACCAAAACTATGGTCGAAGTACTCAACAAACTCAACATCGCAGACAAAAAATCTCTTTTTGTTCTTGAAAATCAAAATAATTTTGTATCTTTGTCTGCTCGTAACCTCCAAAACGTGAAAATTGTAAGTGTATCTCAACTAAATACTTACGACATCGTCAACGCCTCTAATGTCGTTCTTTCCGAAGGCTCAATTTCGGAAATTACTCGCGTTTTAGCTACGAAATAATATCTTGTTCAAGCCTCTTTAAGAATTTTTAACACAATGAACATCATAGTAAAACCGCTTATCAGCGAAAAAATGACTCGCCTCTCAGAGGCCGCCGCTGAGCCGAAACTCAACCGCATTCAGCGCCATAAAGGCATTCAGCTGAAACCGGCTAACAACAGATACGGCTTCATCGTCGACAAGCGCGCCAACAAAATTGAAATCAAGAAAGCTGTTGAACAGTTCTATAATGTCAAGGTCATCGATGTCAATACTATGAACTACTCCGGCAAGGCCAAGTCTCGCTACACCAAGGCGGGCTTCCTCTCTGGACGTACCAACGCCTTCAAAAAGGCTATTGTCACCCTCGCACCCGACAACACTATCGACTTCTACAGCAACATCTAATTAATTATCATCAAATAATAGTCTTGTTCCACTGATAAGAGAACAATAAGAAAATGGCTTTAAAAAAGATTAAACCTACAACTCCGGGTCAGCGCCACAAAATCGTCGTCACCAACGACGATATCACCGCTTCAAAGCCCGAAAAGAGCCTTGTTTTCGGCCTCCGCAAATCTGGCGGCCGCAACAACCAGGGTAAGATGACCATGCGCTACATCGGCGGCGGTCACAAACAGTTATTCCGCATCGTCGACTTCAAACGCGACAAGGACGGCATCCCCGCAACTGTCAAGACCATCGAGTATGACCCCAACCGCAGCTCGCGTATCGCTCTCGTATTCTATGCCGACGGCGAAAAACGTTACATCCTCTGCCCCCAAGGCCTCAAGGTCGGTCAAACCATCATGTCCGGCACTGGTGTAGCCCCTGAAATCGGCAACACCCTCACCCTCGCCGAAATACCCTTCGGTACCCTTATCCACAACATCGAACTCCGCCCAGGTCAGGGCGCCAAGATGGTCCGCTCCGCCGGCGCCTACGCTCAACTCATGTCGCGCGACGGCAAGTACGCCATCATCAAGATGCCCTCCGGCGAAATGCGCATGATCCTTCAGTCCTGCCGCGCCACCGTCGGCGTCGTCTCCAACCCCGAGCACAACCTCGAAGTCGGTGGTAAAGCTGGTCGTAACCGTCACCTCGGCCGCCGCCCACGCAACCGCGGCGTCGTTATGAACCCCGTCGACCACCCAATGGGTGGTGGCGAAGGCCGTCAGACTGGTGGTCATCCTCGCTCGCGCAAGGGTATCCCAGCTAAGGGTTACAAGACTCGCGCTCCTAAGAAGCAGTCTTCGAAGTTCATCCTCGAAAGAAGAAAGAAGTAATAACGATTAAAGTATTTATAAGATGAGTCGTTCTTTAAAGAAAGGTCCGTACATTTTCTATAAGCTGGAAAAAAGAGTCATCGAGGCACAACAGTCCAACAAGAAAGTCACCATCAAGACTTGGTCTCGCGCCTCTATGATCTCCCCGGATTTCGTAGGTCAGACTATCGCCGTCCACAATGGCAACAAGTTCATCCCCGTCTATGTCACCGAAAACATGGTCGGACACAAACTTGGCGAGTTCGCCCCAACACGTATCTTCCGCGGTCATGCCGGATCTAAAGACAAAGGAAAAAAATAATCTGAGATATCACTCGATATCATTAATGTTTAATTAGAATTATGGGTCGTAGAAAACATAATAGTGCTGAAGCACGCAAAGAAGCCAATAAGACTTACTATGTGGCTAAGCTGATGAACAATCCAACCTCCCCTCGCAAGACTCGCCTTGTCGCTGACCTTATTCGTGGTGTCGACGTCGAAAAAGCTCTCGCTATC
>Ga0310694_10006334_pt1 | contig 11204 bp, 14 predicted proteins | sample 174DNAGHGhighgp2_FD_203884 | JGI IMG/M metagenome (GOLD analysis project Ga0310694, IMG submission 203884) | Sheep rumen microbial communities from Palmerston North, Manawatu-Wanganui, New Zealand - 1742 DNA GHGhigh gp2 (v2) (version 2) | ecosystem: Host-associated > Mammals > Digestive system... | reverse complement strand
TTCTGTTTGACTGTAAGCTCTATAAGGTTCTTAAATTTACTCGTACCGAATACGGATCCGGCATAATCGCTCAGGATGTCCGATAAGTGGCTCGACTTGTAGGCCGCCACGTTATTCTTATATGTCACGGTCTGTTTATATGTATCAAGGGCCGCCTCGTATTCCTCACGATCTACCTTTGAATAAGTCACAAAATGGAACTCATAGACAGACGGGATCCCCCCGTTTCCTTTGACCGTGATATATAACCTAACCTTGACGTCCTGCTTGATAAGGTCATGCGAACTACAATCTACCCACCCGCTGCAATCTATCGGATTGCTTGTATGGTCTCCGGTAGTTGTCGGAATAGGATCACTAATCGTTATATGATAATGTCCATCATAATTCCCTTTATTTGCCTGTGCGTTATATTCACGATGAGAGGAACCACTTAAAACCTCGGCTATATACCAATAATAGCCCTCTCCGGCATTTTCAATATCATCATAAATATTATTATCCGGAGTCTCACCCTCTAACCAGATATAATGCTCGGGGAAAGTTCCCCCCGGAAAATGTTCCAGCGCCGTACTGATGAGATTTGTTTCCAAATAATAATATGGAGTAGCAACGCCTGTTGTAGTTCCGATATAATCAAAGTTCTCTTTTCCTGTTCCTCTGGCGGAATAGATATAAGATGCCAACAGGGACATTCCGGAGCTGATGTTCGACACTTCCGAGTTTGTCAATGTGCGGTCGAGCTCGATCAGATCTGCCGCATAAAGGATCCCGGCATTTGCTGTCCAATAACCCGCCTCAGCCAGAGTATTCATATCAACAAGTTCCATGTCATTGATGACAGGAAGGAGCCTGTTTGTGGATCCATTTGTATCGTATGTATAATCGGTGTGCAGATAGTAGTTGTATTTTGGAAAATCGTGCTCCTCGTCATCATCGATAATCGTGAGCTTGTTTATCTCCGTCGATGTTCCACGGATCAGGACATTCTTATCCATGACGTTGGGAAGGTCTGACTCAATCGTTTTTATGATGTTGGTGGCTTTCCGCCGGATCTCTACGTTGATGTTCTTGTTTCCGATATCAAAATGTACATAAAGTCCGACAAGATACTTCTTAAAAGCTGGATAAATCAAATCATTTAAGATATTGATGACCGCCATCTTTTTCGATGAATCCACAAAATCAAATACTCCCACCGTTGCCGTTACCACGGTTATCGTGAGCCCGGGTATTCTCTGGGATGTGTCGGAGTTCGAGATAAACGATAAGGTCAACAGCTTGGCGATATAGTTTTCTATTGTGGAATTGGTCACTTCCAGCGGATCCGTGAAAACTTCATGATTGAATAAGCTCGTGAAATCCGTATAAGTGATAATCAGCGTGTCATCCTCTTTTTCCAGCTTTTTGACTACACCGCTGAACGAGTATGTATTCGTGATTATTCGGACATAATCGGAGATCGCCACGGTTCCATCACCTGTAGAGCCGCCTGCAGGGTTCTCACGGATAGAGATATCCGTTCCATACAGTTTGATGGTATTATTAACCCCGGAAAGCATATCCTTCTGGTACTGGAACTCATCTGCACCGATCAGAGCATGAGCACGATAATTAAATTGTCTGTCAAATATCTCTAACTCAAACGGTCTCATATAATAAGTTCGCTTTCACGGTTATATAACCCAGTGCTTCGAACCCCAGCGGGAACGGTTCAAAGGAAAAATAATTTGTCCCTTTATACAGATAAGGAAAACGGGCCTTTGTAAAATCAGACTTTGAATAAAGGTCCGTGTTGGGTTCCTGGTATAACTGATAAGGTATCGTATCGGTCCGGATAACGATTTTCTCACTTTTTGCGATGGATATATCCGAGATCGCTCCCTGCATTATCCGTGTCCCATTTAGATACTGCTCCCAGTTTAAGGCAGTAATGGCGTAAGTCGTTTCAAAAATCAGTTCGCACGGGCTCTCCTTGCTTGAATCGGAAACAACCGTTATTTGATGATAGTCCCGATGTACTTCAATCGGGCGATACCATAAGGAAGAGGCCGTAAACACAATCTTGGCCTGTCGTGGGCTCCCGTCTTCGTTCTTCTCGATCTTGGACACCGTGCCGTCCCGATAGTATTCCCCGACCGGATTGACGTATCGGAGTTTTAATGGAGTTTCCGAACAGAACTCAACAAAACGAGCATATTCCTGATAAGGATATTCGGATTGAAAATAAACTACTCCGGAGATCTCTCCCTGATTGATATCGTCCTGAAGAAGATCGTACACGTTGCCGAGCTTTTGATAAGTGGCATCGTGATCCATTCCGAGCCCTTCTGCTTCCCCGAAAAATCCCGAAAACGTATTATATCGGGAGAGGGGATATGCCTCTCCCTTATTGTTTATCAGATCAAAAGTTCTTTCGATTTTCTTTATCATGTTGTTAAGGCTCCAAGGGCCCTGTTGATATAGTCAATGCCGACACCGTTACCACTGTATAAAAGGTCCTGTCTCTCGGCTATTTCCGGGAAATACTTCGCCAGAATTGCGATTATGGCATCCATCCGAGCGACAAGTGCGGCGTCGTTGTTGTTATAAGTAAACCCTGTTGAGGTTGTAAGCGTCATAAGCTCGGATGCGGTCATGACGTTTGACCTGACATCGTCCATGGCAGCCGTCACGATATCGGCGTTCTGGCTTATTCCACGGGCGATACCCTGAGCGATGGAACGTCCGGCTTGTTTCGTGCTTCCGCTGTCTGAAGACGCATCGATACCGAAAAACTTTTTAACGGCATCAAACCCACCCTTGCACATGGTCAATATTGCCTCGATAAAAGCGTCACCCATGGCGATAACTCCGTTGATAATGCCTTTTACGATATCAGAACCGAGCCCGATCCAGTCCACGCTTAAGAACTGCTGTACCATATCAGCGGTTATCTGAAGGACAGCCGATACTATCTCCGGATATGCCTGAGCCAGTCCGGTAACGAGTTTAATGATCAGTTCAAAACCTGCCTGAATGATAGCCGGATAATTCTCGGCGAGGGTCTTTGTCATATTAAGCACAACCTCAATCGCTGAATGAGCGATTTCAGGGAGATTGTCAATTATTCCGTTTACGAGATTAAGGAGCAGATCAGCGCCGGCATTGAGTATCGTCGGAGCGTTCTGCATAACAAAACTTGCTAACGAGGTCACTAATTGCCCCGCCGTGGTTATCATACTCGGAAGGGCACTCAAAATCCCGTTCGTTACATTGGTAAGAATGTCCACTCCGGTATTAAGCAGACCGGGAAGAGCTGCCGTTATCCCGTCAAGAACGCTCTGGATGACCTGTGCGCCCGTGTCGAGCATATCCGAACCGGCGAACGACTCCCTCAACATTTCGAATATTTCAGCACCGGCATCTAACAGCCCCGGAGCGGCGGTAATAAGTGCCTCTCCTAATGCCGTGATTATCTCAACAGCCGCCTGTGCCAGTGCAGGGACAACCGTTGTTATCAGTTCGGGAATAACGTCCACGATTGCCTCGGCAAGCGCCACGATGAGCTCAGTCGCAAGGCTTATTATTTCGGGAAGGATCTCCGTTATGCCGGAAATGATGGACGGAAGGAACTCCTTAAGGGAATCCACAAATCCGTGTACCATGTTCCCGAGGTTAGCAAATAAGCCCTGAAAACCGCTCATCAGTTTTTCCTCGGCTCCCTCTTCCCCAGCTATCAGGGAAGTAAATCCGCTGATAATCTCATTCATGTTCGGAAGAAGCTCGGACATCATGCTCCGGCCGAGACCGGACACGGCTGTTTTCATATCCTGAAGATTATCCTGGAACGCCGCCGCCGCTTTCACGGCATCATCGGACATTACTCCGCCAAGTTCCCTTACACGGTCCCTCATGGCCTGAGTATCTTCCGCTGATGTATTAAGCAGCGCACCTAATTCTGTCGCTCCACGACCTAACAGCTTACCCGCCAGATACGTCCTCTGAGTGGTATCTTCCACATTCTGAAGCCCTGCGATAGTAGCCTCAAAGAGATCCTGCTGAGACATTTCAGCGAGGTCTTTTTCGGTGATTCCGAGCTCTGCAAATGCTTTGTTCCCTGTCTCGGCGGCATTTGCGAGAGTCTTCATGGATGCCTTCATGGACTCCATGGATGTTCCGGAGTGCTGCATTACGGCATCCCATTCCTGGTATGCCTGAGCTGACAAGCCCATTTTCTGGGACATTTTATCGATATTGTCACCATAGGCGGCAACATCAGCCGTTCCCTTGACAATAGCGCCCGTCATAACAGCCGCACCGGCGGCGATGGTAGTGGCCGCACCCTTAAGAGCTGTTCCGATACCGCTGGCAATATTTAAGCCTGCAGTTTTTCCTGCCGAGGTTGCTTCGGATCCGAGAACCGATGATATGGACCCACTTATCCCCTGTGCGGAAGGTACTATCTGGACGTATGCTTTTCCTAATTCAGCGGCCATTCGTTATTTTTCTCCATTCCCTAAGGAAGTCCTCACCAGTGGCGAACTCCTTCGGCTTTTTGATGTTCTTGTTATACTCAAGCAGTGCCTCCGTCATTGACTTCGGCATATTACGCCCATATCGGGCATCTTTTGTCTTTGCGTACAGATTAAGGGCCGTATTGTCGGCAATCCTTGCAATCATAAGTGTTTTCATGTCAACCTTAAGCCCTGCCACCTTCAGCTTGATACGGCTCTCATCTCGGAGACCCACTGCCAGAGTGGCGATATATTCGACGGGATGATCATAAATGTTATAAATGTGATAAGTTTCCGCAAAATCACAGATAAGGGCATCCTCATCAAGTTTCAGGAACTCAATGAGGATTGAGATTTTTTTGCCTTTTCCCCGATGATCCTTGTGATTTCAAGGAACTCCGCCAACATTCTCTCAGTGTCAACGGTTCCGTTCTCTTCTATGTGCTCCATGAGGGCATTTTCGCCCTCCTCACCTAAAAGGAACGGGATCGCAAAAGTTATCCCGGAGAGGATTTCCTCCTCATTTCCGCCGTTTATCTTAGAGGCGGCCTTGACATAACGCCAATCCTTAAGCCGCCTCTCGTCTACGTTGCATTTAAAACCGCTCTTGGTTTCAACCTTCATACATTAAGCCCCCGTCTGTCCGCCCGGTGAGCGATATGTGTACTCATAATGGGTCTTTCCTGAAGAATCAGCGGCACAAGCCAGAGTGATATCGTAGCCGACAGCCTCGGAATCCTTGTAAGCGATCTCGCCAACCTCGGATATGGTAGCTGAAGGGATAACGATTCTCCTGACTGCATTATTCCTCATTATCATGTCGATAACGATTATGCTGTCCTCCTGAGAATATCCGTTCACTCCGACAGTAATACCGGTTCCAGAAGTAAGATCTCCGGACACGTTTGCGCTGCCATAGATGAACTTCAGAACATCCTTGTTCAGAGCCTCGATCAGCTTGAACTTGAATGTATCATCGGTGCTGGATGAGGTTGTAAGGACATTCTGTCCGCCCCATGCCTTGATGTTTTCGCTTTCCATGTTGCCGCTGTTCGTTACTCCGTCATCGGAGCAGAACCCGAGGCACACATAATCCGCACTGAGCGAGGTTGTCGGATCAGTGGGGATTGTAGCTGTTATCGGAGCCCTATATACGGCGCCGGTGGTGTTCGGCTTGCCGGCCGTTACATTTGTAACAGTGTTTCCTGAACTCATGTGTCATTACCTCCGTAGTAATAAATTTCAAAAATTGACTGATACCTATACTTTTTAGTAGTGGTATCTGTATAGTTATATGAGCTATTCAGCTCGACCTTTGTAATGTTAGGAAGGGCGATAAAGTAATTCAGCATGGCATCGTTAAGCTGTTCACACAAACTCGCCGCCAAAAACATAGACGGGGCATAAGTCTGAACCGCTACCCTTGCAAAATCAATCTGCTCATCCCTCGAACCACTTATCTTTTCGATAACGAAAAAGGTATCGATTGCCTTCTCAGGGCGTTCCATGAAAGCAGGGTAATCGAACTCATCATCTATGAACTTTTTGATATCCAATTCAATCATTTTGAGTAAACCGCTTTCATGATGCTGTTGTTGTCGAGGTTGTCTTTTCGCGCTTTGTATGTGTCGGCATGGACCGAGGCGTTAACCCTCGTTTTCCCGGTATAAACCATTGAGGAATACCCTTTTCCGAGCCGAGCCACGGCACTGTCGGCATACTCTTTGCAGACTTGCGCCATTTCAGGGCTTTTCAAAAGCTCCCTGACACCGGAGCTATTTAATACGACTTTCACGTTGCTCATGATCCTGTCTGTCCTCTCATTTCAAACCGCTCAACCCTGACATTCTGCCCCCACCGGAGCGGGATGTTCTCCTGTTCGCCCGTGATGGGATATCCGAACGTATGGAAGGGTTGCCCCCAGATAAATACCTTGGCATCTATCCAGTTATGGGTGTCACCCTTCGGGATCCCGAGCATATACTCGATTCTTTTCCCGTATAAGTCCGTTGATGCTGATATATCATCCGTGCTGGGCTGTCCCACAAGGACATCGTGAACGTCTTCGTATGTCACGGAATAGATAGGAGCTCCGAAAGGGTCCGTGCCGGTCTGAGTCTTAACTTCTAACTGTACCGTTGTCCCTCTCATATAAAACATCCTCCTGTCACGCCCTGGACGGGTGAGTATGAGCCGATTTTGTTGCTATATCCGAGCAGTTCCTTTTCGATTTTGCTGAGATATAGTTCTCCGGCACTTCCACCGCCGCCCATGGTCCAGCTCTGAGAATAACTAAGTCCTGACATGGATCCCTGTGTCGCTCCCATCGGGATATCGTTTGTGGATCCATCGCCAAGAGCTCGGATGACCATTCGGCATGAAACGGTCAATTTTGCATCGGAACCCGCATTCTTGTTGAATGCGTCGATTATGACCGCCGCATCGTCTAACAGCACGGAACACACGCTCTCCTCGGTCTCTGACAGCTCTCTCAGTATTCTCTTTTCCACGTCCTCAACGGTTGCGTATGCTGCCATATCAGCCCTTCTTTCTCGTGGTCTTTGCCTTTACCTTTGCGATGGTCTTTTTCACGGTCTCCTTAAGCTCCGGAGCCTTTGTTTCAGGCTTCGGGACCGCCTTGGACGTGGAATCGTTCACCAGCCTGTGACCGGCGGCAACATATTCGCCCTTGCGGTCTTCTTCCACGTACATCACCGTTCCCGTGAGTTTATTTATCATCTTTACCATGTTGATACTCTCCTCATTCGTACTGAACTTGTTTCGCAATATGTCCACACTTGACACGGATATCCGCCAGTAAGCGATACCGGATAGACGCTTTCATACAAAAAGCCAAATCCTCGCTTAAAAATGTGCCGTTATCGTAGCTGAAAAACTCAAACCACGGATATTCAATGTTTGCGAATACATCCGTCTTAATCAGCGCACATCCGAACCCGCTCCCCTTAACAGGAATCTTGTTAGCGTCCTCCTTGGATAACTCCTCGTATGTATAACGGTTCGTAAAGTCGAACGTGTCATCCTTAAAGAGCTCCGTCTCGCCCGGCTTGTTTTTCCGTGGATAAACCCCGAAACAAATATTGACGGGCGCATCGAGCATCTTAACGAGGGTGTCCGGAGGGATAACGATGTCGCTGTCCAGCATCAGCACATAATCAAATCCCCCATTGAGTGCCTTTTTGGCTATCTCGTTCCTTGCCTTGGCGCAGTCATATCCTCGCACAAAATCAAACGAAAGGTCGTTACCCTGCAATTCGTAAATAGCCTTGAAGCACTCGGGGGCGATAGTCTCAAATGTGGGTACTGCTATCAGTAACTTCATGTCAGCCGGTCTGGCCGGTCTGTCCGCCAGGGGTTGCGGTGAGCTTGTTGAAGCAAGCGGTATCCGCACGGAATCCGAGCTCGATCTCTGCCCTTACAGCGAACATATTCTGCTGGAAGAGGTTGATTGTGCCGTTATCTCCGCCCAGGTCGAGGGTTGCGTCGCTTGAATAGTCAATCCTTACGCCCTCAACAGTTCCGTAGAGTGCCTGTGTCCAGTCACCAACAACGCCGACAACAGCGGGAGAACCGCTCTTGTATGCGCCCTTGCTGATCTTGGTAGGAGCACCGAGTACCATGGGGATAGCACCCTCTGCAACATTATTGATGAACAGAGGTCTCTTGTTCTGATCGGTAGCGGCAAGGAGAACGCCCTTTCCATAAGGGGAAAGAACTACTCCGTTAAGGTTTCCGCCGTGAGTGCTGATGTCGGTATCAGCGGCAACAAGTCCGCCATAAGCATCACTCTGAATGCTCTGAGCGGTAACACTTGCGAAAGTGTCGAAATTGGATCCGGGAGCTGAACCGGTTAAAACGGTAGCGTCAAACTTCTCGCCGAGTGCTCTGGGGAGCCTTTCAACGATTGCATCGTAAAGGGCTGCAACGTCACGCCTAAATTCGTTTGAGAAAGGCACGATAACAGCGAGCTTGTAAGCGCTCATAACCTTTGTAGCGACGCCGGGATTGCTTACGGGCTTTGCGGCGGTCTCGCCAACCCATGAGGCTGTCGGATCGGATGTGATGACATTGATAGAAGTGCCACGACCGGGCAGTTCAACCTGACGTGCAAGACTCATAACGGCAGATGCCTCCTGAGTCTTCTGTAAGATTTCCCGTGATACATCAACGGGAAGGTCGATATAGGTTCTGTTTGTAGCTGTTCCTGAACTCATAATAAAATCCTCCTGTAATTTTTGCAGGTAAGCGAACGACCTCGAGACGGTCGCCCGGTACTGCTTTAGATCATTTTGCTGGCCCAGTCGGCGAACTGTTGCCGAGTGGTAGCTTTTCCAACATTATTAACTTCGCCCGCATCTTTGACAGCGGGATAGGGTGCAGGCTTTGCATAATCGGCGATGGCCGTTGCCTGAGCCTTGCATTCCTCTTCAGTTGTCCCCGTCAACAGATGGGCGGGTATTCCTGTCTCTTTTGCCACATTTTCCCGAATGATACGAACCTCTTCGGCCTTTTTAAGACCGTTCAATTCCTTTTCGAGTGCGGCTGCACGTTCTGTCGCTTTCTGAAGTTCCGACTTGTTAGCCTCTTCCACCTCGTCAAACTTGGCGGCCTTGGCTTTCAGGTCATCATAATCGGCATATTTAACCTTTTCCTCGGCTAATCTCTTTCCGACTATCGCATTAACTTCGTCTTGTGAGAATGTGCGGGTCTGGCTTTCGCCATTGGTTTCCTGAGTGGGTACAGTAGCGTTTTCGCTCATATTTCTTCCTCCTTCGAGTAAATCCTCGTTTTAGGCACGAGTTGCCGTGTTTTATGTATTAAAAAAGCACCTGTTATGGTGCTTAATTAACCTTTATCTCTTCGGCCTTGGAGCTGTTAAGCTCTTTTCTCTTGGCATAGGCGGAGCGTTTCTGCTCGTTTATCCGTTCTTTGTTCTCGGCGTATGCTTCCCGCCTCATGGCGTTAATTTTATCCTGAGAACTCTTTCCTTCGGCGGTATCATACATTTTCAAGTATTTATCCGGATCATATCCGCCTATATTTGTATTTGAATTATGCCTTATGGCAAAACTACAATCACAGTTAGCGTGGATATGCTCGGCGTGTCCGCCCTTTAAGATGGCACTTGATGCCGATTGCCACCCTCTGGACGCTAACGTGATACAAAACATACAAGTATCACCACTTGGGATCCACGCCCATTCCGCCCCATCACGTTTAGCATTTTGAAGCATCGTATCAGCTCCGGGCATTTTAACAAGTCGTTCCACCGCTCCGGCGATTATCTCAATGTTGCCGATTTTAACCGTGCCATTGATAGATTTTGCCACTTCCCCATACTCGGGAAGAGCAGCGGGAACAGCTGCAGGAACAGCAGCACCCTCGGCAAGAGATATCGCATCATACATCTCGCAAGATAACGCCGCAGAGGCTTCCCCATATTTCATAACGAGCCCGTTCGCATATTCAATAAGCTCTTGGGATGCCTCATAAGTGGTCGGAATACCGTTCTTTGCGAGGTATGCCTTCACCTTTGCCGCCGCTGTCTTATCAATCAAAGACAGCTTTTTAATATATTCATTCCATATTGTCCGTGGTATTTGCTTCATTCGGTACTTCTTCCAATTCTTCCAGCGTTACAAGACCACGGGCACGGCTCTCCTCGGATTTTTCTTTCCTGATACTTGCCTTGTCGAACCCTATCATCTCAAGGAAGGTATCAGTCTGGGCGAACTCAGGGCGAACCGTTGCGATCTTGATTGCGGCGTCCGTTGTGGCTGCCACGCTCGGCATGGCGGGATTTTTGAAGTGCGCCATAATATCCCGCTGCACATCCGAAAGCTCATCAAGCGGAACATTTGACTTAATAGCCTGAGCCATAAGTGCGATATTCCGGAGAGCGTCACCATTTCCGACATTAAGCTGTTCGGCCATGGCCACAAGTGTCTGAGACTGAGCGAGCACTGCGTCCGCACTTGTGGGATTTGCTTCACTTACGACACCCGTATCTGTGACAGTTAAGCCCGTAGCGGCTGAGAACTGTGTCGCAAGGATCCGGATCATCTCCACGTGAGGAGAAATGTTCCCCTGCATCAGCTGCCCGAACTGAGGATTTTGTCCCGTCTCAGGGTTACTCGTTGCGGCGATTATGGACCCGACATACTGCTTGAACTTCTGATTGATAACCATCTCGAACTGTTCATCTGTAATTCCGAGCAGATACTTCTGAGGGGAAGTGGAGAACTCCAGCCCGATAGTGGCGTTTGCTATGGTCCTCACATATCCCTGGATAAGTCTCCGAACCGGTTCCTTTATCCGTGAACGTCCGAACGGCTTGTTGCTTGTAGCATTCCAGATTAACGGCTCCATTAAAGGTCGCCCCATGGAATGAGGGAACGCCTGGGCGATCCATATATGATTTATGCAGTGAAGAACCCACACGTACTCATTTGTATAGTAATTTATAACCGACGGATTCCATGTATTAGTGTCCTTTTCATCAACAACGCTGTCTATGATGGCAAATCCGCAATCAATACGGCCTTTTTCACCACTCCAGAGAGCCGCCGCCGTCTGGGGTGAATGAAAGCGTATCTTGACACCGATAGCGGGATCACTTGAAAGGGTTGCAAATGTGCAGCCATACTTTAACTCATCCCTGCAGGCTTTCATGTACTCGGCGATAAG